>Ga0137409_10004211_pt1 | contig 15147 bp, 11 predicted proteins | sample CZODoug1_16funga_FD_122059 | JGI IMG/M metagenome (GOLD analysis project Ga0137409, IMG submission 122059) | Vadose zone soil fungal communities from Angelo Coast Range Reserve, California, USA - CZODoug1_16fungal (Hybrid Assembly) | ecosystem: Environmental > Terrestrial > Soil > Vadose zone... | reverse complement strand
CACTCGGAGACGTTAAGCCCTGAGGCATACTCGTGCAGTATGTCGAAGGGCTGAACGGCGAGACTGCCCCTCACAGCCGCGTATCCGCGCTTGCAGCGGAAGCTTCATGAATAATGCGGGCTAGACTCAGCCAGAATGTTGGTTCTTCGCGTCACGGCTCTGCCGGACTTTTCCTGTGACCGGTTCCATGCCTGAACGATTGATCACACCCCTCATCGTGATTGCGCTGCTACTGGGGACGTTGTTGGCCCTCCGTTCCACCAATTCCTCTTCGGTGACGCCGGTGCCTGTCTCATCGGTGGCAGCGCTTACCCCTGACACGGTTCCGCTGGTCACCGGAGACGAACCGATCACAGAGATCTTTACGAGAGCCGGCTGCGCGGTGTGCCACACCGTTCCGGGTATTCCGGGGGCCGATGGGCGCGTAGGGCCGCCTCTCTTATTAGGCACCACGGGGCCTGCGCGATTGGCCGATCCGGCTTACCGGGGCCACGCGAAGACGGTGCATGATTATGTGATCGAATCGGTCATCGACCCGGGAGTGTTCGTCGTGCCTGGATATCCGGCCGGCACGATGCCGATATGGTATGGCGCGAAGCTCAGCGCCCTCGCGCTAGAGAAGATTGCGGCGTATCTTGAGCGGCAAGGGGTTACTGTGGCTCAGTAAGCGCGGTGATCTTCGCCGGATTGGTGACGAGGCGCCTGGGTGGTGAGAAGGCTATCGTTTACGCAAGGGGGTCACGTTTCCTGAAGCTCCCCCCTGGATCTTGAAGGCACTGTTCGTGGGGTCGCCTGATTTCTTGTCGAGGAGCGCGTTGATCGCATCGTCCCCTCTAAGACCTTCGATCTTGATCTTGAGCCGGAGATTGTTGGCGCTATCGGCATTGATCAGGGCTTGTTCGAGCGAAATCCTCTCTTCCTTATACAGTTGGAACAAGACGTGGTCGAACGTCTGACAGCCTTCCTCCACGCCTTGTTCCATCGCTTCTTTGAGCAAATCGACTTCGGCCTTCTTGATGAGATCCTTAATGCGGGGCGTGTCGAGCATGATTTCCAGCGCCGGTGCCCGCTTCCCGTCCACGGATGGAATAAGCCGCTGAGAGATGATGGCGCGAAGATTGAGCGACAACTGGAGATAGATTTGCGCATGCCGCTCCACCGGGAAAAAGTTCATGATGCGCTCGATGGCCTGGTTCGCGTTGTTCGAGTGGAGCGTGCCGATGCAGAGGTGCCCGGTTTCCGCGAAGGTGATCGCGGCTTCCATCGTTTCCGTGTCCCGGACTTCGCCGATCAGAATCACATCCGGCGCCTGCCGCAGGGTATTCTTGAGTGCATTTTGAAATGAGAGCGTGTCGAAGCCCACTTCTCGCTGCGTGATGAGCGATCGCTTATGATTGTGGACGAACTCGATCGGGTCTTCCACGGTCACGATATGGCCGGGATGGATGGTGTTACGGTGGTCGATCATGGCTGCGAGGGTCGTGGATTTTCCGGAACCGGTGGCTCCGACTACCAGCACTAACCCGCGCTTTGTCATGGAGATGTCTTTTATAATCAGAGGCAAGCCCAGCTGCTCGACGGTCTGGATCTCGGTTTTGATATGCCGAAAGACCAAGCCGACGTTCCCTCGCTGCCGAAAAATATTGACACGGAAACGGCCGAGCTCTTTGTAGTAGAGGGCCAGGTTCATTTCCATCTTTTCCTCGAATTCCCCACGCTGCTGGCCGCGCATCAGCGCCAGCGCGAGGGCTTCGAGTTGTTCATTGGTAAACGGCGGTGCGTCGGTTTGTTGTGTCGAGCCGTGGACGCGATAGGCGGGACCCGAGTCGACGGTCAGATACAAGTCTGACGCTTCTTGATCCACCATGACTTTCAAGAGACTACGAACATCCATCGCTACCCCCGTTTTCCTGCCAGGTATCTTAGGCTGCGCCGCCCATTGGGGTTCCAAACAGATTGGGATTCATGCTGCGAGATTGGGCTTCGCCCTTCGTGACGACTCCACGCATTGCTAAATCGTATAGCGCCATGTCCATCGTTTGCATGCCGTCTTTCTGACTGGCCTGCATGACCCCGGGGATCTGGTGCAACTTGCCCTCTCGGATGAGATTCCGGACCGCGGTCGTGGCGACCATGATTTCGAGGGCGGCGACACGCCCGCCTGATTTTTTCTTCAGCAGGGTCTGCGTGATGACCGCTTCCAAGGCTTCTGCAAGCTGTGAGCGAATCTGGGACTGTTGGTTTGGGGGAAAGGCGTCGATGATGCGGTCGACAGTTTTCGGCGCACTGGAGGTGTGGAGTGTGCCAAAGACCAAGTGGCCCGTTTCCGCAGCAGTCAACGCGAGCTGGATGGTTTCCAGGTCGCGCATTTCACCCACGAGGATGATGTCCGGGTCTTCGCGGAGGGAGGCTCGCAGCGCGTTCGCGAACGACAGGGTATGGACGCCCATCTCCCGCTGATTCACGAGGCATTTATTTGTCTTGTGGATGAATTCGATCGGATCTTCTATTGTGATGATGTGGCCTTCGAATGTGTTGTTCAAATAATCCACCATGGAGGCCAGGGTCGTCGATTTGCCAGACCCGGTTGGGCCGGTCACAAGGATCAGCCCCTTTTCCCGATCGCAGAGCTGTCGCACGATCGGAGGCATGCCGAGCTTTTCCATCGGAATGATCGTGGTGGGAATATTCCGGAAGACGGCGCCAAGCCCACGATTTTGGACGAAGACATTGACGCGGAATCGGGCGATGTCGCCCAGTTCAAAAGAAAAATCACACTCGCGTTTTTCCTCGAAATTTTTCCGCTGGGTATCGCTCATCATGTCATAGATCAGCGAGTGCGTCTCTTCCGTGGTCAGTGCGGGATGATCGAGTTTCTTGAGGTCCCCGTTCACACGGATCATCGGTGGCTCGCCGGCGCTGATGTGACAATCCGACGCGCCCTCCTTTGCCGTGAAGGTCAGAAGCTTCGAAATATCCATGAAGAGGACTCCCCGGTATGAAAGGATAGGATAATGGTTTGTCGGGCCTCAGCACTACTTGCGAGCATAATGCCACAGGATGATGAGAAAGCAAGGAAATAGCCGGAAGCGGCTGCATAAATTCTTCGGTGGTTTACTGTAGAAGATAGGTGAGGGCTTCGATCAGATCAGTCCCGCCGATTGCCCTGCGCGTTGAAATACGGTGAGGGCGTGATCGATGTGGCTGGGGGTGTGCTCGGACGTTACCGTGACGCGGATGCGGCTGGTGGCATCCGGAACGGTAGGAGGACGAATCGCCGGAGCATACACGCCTTCTGTGAACAAGTGTTCGGCAAACGTGATTGCGGTTTCAGCATTGCCGACGAGAATCGGCATGATCGGACTGACGCTGGGGGACAGGCTGAATCCCAATTGTGTCAATCCTGAGAACAATCGTTCGCGGTTGGCCCACAAGCGTGCACGTCGTTCCGGCTCTCGTTGCATGACTCGTAACGCTGCCGTGACGGCAGCAGCCGAACTCGGTGGGGGTGCCGTGGTAAAGATGAAGGACCGGCTCGTGTTCATGAGGTAGCGGATCAACGTCGAGGGCCCAGCGAGGTAGGCGCCACTGCTACCGAAGGCTTTGCCCAAGGTCCCCATCTGAAACGGGATCTGTGTATCGAGGCCGAAATGTTCGACCGTTCCTCGTCCATGGGGTCCCATCACGCCCGTGCCGTGGGCGTCATCGACATATAGGTCGGCCTCATAGTCCTGGGCTAACCGACTGAGTTCGGGCAACAGCGCGAGGTCTCCGTCCATACTGAACAGGCCGTCGGTCACAATCAGGGTACGTCGCGCCCGGCGTCTCTTGGCCAGAAGGGACTGGAGGTGGCTGGTATCGTTGTGGCGATAGATTCGAAAGTCGGCTACGCTTAGACGGCAGCCGTCGATCAGGCTGGCATGGCACAAGCGATCGGCCAGGATCAATCCGCCTTGTTCGGTCAGTGCAGGGATGGTCCCTATATTAGCAAGGTAGCCGGAACTAAAAGTCAGCGCGGCTTCGGTTCCTTTGAACTGTGCCAGGGCAGACTCTAGCTCTTGATGCGGTGGCAACGAACCTGAGATCAACCGAGAGGCTCCAGCTCCGGCACCAAACCGTTGTGTCGCCTCGATGGCGGACTGAATCACTTCCGGATGCATGGCCAGCCCCAAATAGTCATTCGAGGCGAGCAGGAGAATCTGGCGTCCTGCCATCTCAACCACCGGGCCGACGCCGGAATGGAGCGGAGTGAGGCACCTGGTCAGATGCCGCGCAGCCAATTCGTCTAGTCGGTTTTCAAACATGTGAAGTGGCCCGTCTTTAAAAATGGGAGATGGTGTGCCTTTTGAGAACCGACACGCAGCGGCTGCCTCATTGACAAAATCGTGACATCCTTAGTATAAGGCGCGCACACAATTGAGGAAACGGGCCCCGCCCTCTCCGACGAATCCATCCATGAGCTACCGTATCAAGGTCCCGGCGAAAACTCTTCCGGTCGATGAAGCCCACATGTTGAGCTGGCTTGACCATACGCTGCATAGGTCACTGGATTATCGACGCCCCTTGCTGGTCGGTCTGGGAGTGTTGGTGCTTGCGGCTGCCGTGGTTGGAGGGGTTTTTTATGTTGACCGCCAGGCTGCGCAGCAAGCACAAGACCTTGAACGTGAGGCGATGCGCTTCTTGACTACTCCTTCTATAAACGATCCTCAAAAGGCTGATCACGCGCTCAAGGAAGCGATCACGAGGTATCGGCAAATTGTCGATCAATATCCACGAACCCCCACGGCACCACTCGCGTTGTATCATTTGGGGAATACGCTGGTCCAGGCCAATGAGCAGAACGCGGCTATTGAGGCCTATCAGCGATATCTTGCATTATATAGTTCGAATCCCTCAATGGCTGGGTTGGTGCAACAACGTTTGGCCTATGTGTACTTGCTCAAGGGAGACCGGGACCAGGCAGTGAAGGCACTCACCGGCATCTTGGAGACCCCCGGTACTTTGAACCGGGATCAGGCGTTATTTGAGTTGGCGCGGCTGGAAGAATCCCAATCGCGGCCTGAGGGGGCCTTGGCGCGCTATCAGGAACTGATAAAGACCTATCCGAACTCTCCCTTCACCAGTGAAGCGACGATTCGGACCAAGATCATGGATGTCAAGAAATCGCAGGAATCAATACCTGCCTCGACGTCGACGGCTCCGGCCATTGCTGCACCACAGAAGAGTGTTCCGGCTCCTCCGCCCTCAGCAGGCAAGAAATAATTCTGTCAGCGGCTGATAACGAGAAAGTCGCCCGGTCGAATCGTCGGGCCGGAGAGGCTATTCTTCGTCTTGAGCGTCTTGAGCGGGATGCTAAACCGTTTCGACACTTTTCCCAGCGTGTCTCCCATGCGGACTTTATACCAGTGAGAGGGCCCGGCGGTTACAAACTGAGCCTTTGCAGGAAGCTGTGGGAACTTGTAGGTCGGGATGCGGTCAAGCAGCTGTTCCACTTTCGCTTTCGTTCCCACTGGAACCTTCAGGTGGTAGGTCTCGTCGCCTGGGGGTGTGGCGTCTCGCCGCAGCTCAGGATTTAAGAGCCGAAGTTTTTCATAGGGAATGCCGGTGACATTGGCGATCGCGCGGAAATGGACGGGTCGTGTGATGATCGCTTCATCAAATTGATGGGGCTCGGCAGATTCCTGAGTGAAGCCGTATCGATCGGGGTTCCTCGCGATAATCGTGGCGGCCATAAATCGCGGCACGTATTCCTTCGTCTCGCGCCGAATCAATCGTGTCTTTGAAATCTCGGAAAAGCTTTCGGCCCGAGCCTTGTGGAGGGCTCGCATCACCTTGCCTTCTCCGGCATTGTAGGCAGCCACCGCGAGCGGCCAGGCACCGAAGAGGTCATAGAGATCGCGGAGATAGCGTGCCGCCGCAACCGTTGACTTGATGGGATCCCGACGTTCATCAACGTACCTGTCGATGCGGAGCCCATAGACCCTGGCCGTGCCCTTCATGAACTGCCAGGGGCCTGTGGCTTTGGCTCGCGAGTACGCGTAGGGGTTGAATCCACTTTCCACCAGTGAAAGGTAGACCAGATCACTGGGGAGGTGAAATTCCGTGAAGATTGTCTCGACAAGGGGCCGATAGCGGCTGAGTCGGAAGAGCCACTGTTCGAAGCGACCGTGGATGGCCGTGTTGAAGTAGCGAATGTGGGCCTGGACCGAGGAGTCCATGACAATCGGAACATTGTAACTTGCATATTCTGCCTGATCTTTGGCATTTCGGGAAGGGTCTTGTGTCTGGGTTAGTTCAGCCGGAGGATTCAAGGCGTCTGAAAACCGCGCGGTCGCCGGTGAACTTCCCGCTGGGTTCAGCTGTAAGAGGTCTTCAGCCCTCGGAACACTGCTAGTCGTTGCTGTGGGGGGCGTGGTGGCCTCCGGTGGCGGGCCTTCGGTATCGACCGGGACCAGATTTGCGTCTGGGTCGTCTTCCGCCGCTGCGTTCTCTTCCACAAGAAGCGTAGACGGGTCAGCCGTAGCGGGTTCGGAAGGAGTTGCAGCGTGCACTACCATAATAGTAGTAGGGGAGAAGCTGAACCACATTCCGAGGAGGAGAGCCATCGGGAGGACAGCATGTCCTGACCTGAGTGGCCTCATCGAAGCGCGGTGGCAATCAGGATCGCGTGAGAAGTTTGTCATGTTCGGTGAGGCTAGACTATCGATGGACTGCGCTCGTGTCAAGGAATTGTAATGGGAATGACGCCCCTCCTTTGGTAGCACAGAGGCCAGGTGCTCCAGTATTCGCACAAAACTGTAAGCGGAAGTAATGCTGGCATCAAAAGGCCACAACTGTCTGAAAACATGTGTCTCTACACGGTTCCTCGCCTTGACAGCTTTTGGGGGCAATGGTATCGTCCCACCTCCCCGCGTAAGATGGTTCATGTTTCATCCGGTAGGAGGATCAGTCGATGCTGAAGCGGTATTTGCTGGCTCCCGGTCCGACGCCTGTGCCCCCTGAAGTGCTGCTGGCCATGGCGCGGCCCATGTTCCATCATCGTGCCCCCGAGTTCGATAAGGTGTTCGCGGAGGTCCGCGATGGACTCAAGTGGCTGTTCCAAACAAAAAACAACGTGCTCATGCTGGCGGCTTCCGGAACCGGAGGCATGGAAGGTTCTGTGTCTAACTTTCTCTCTCCCGGCGACAAGGCCCTCACCATTAACGGGGGGAAGTTTGGGGAACGATGGACCAAGCTCTGCAAGACGTTCGGCGCCGAGGTGACCGAAATCAAAGTGGAATGGGGGCGAGCCGTCGATCCCCGCGCGGTGGCCGATGCGCTGAAAAAAGATCCGGGAATCAAAGCGGTGTATGTGCAAGCGAGTGAAACCTCCACCGGTGTGGCGCACGACATCAAGGCTCTTGCGGAGATCGTGAAACCCTATGGCGAGACCATTCTTGTGGTGGATGCCATTACCGCCCTCGGAGTGTTCGACATCAAGACCGATGAGTGGGGAATCGATGTCGTGATTACGGGGTCGCAAAAGGCGCTGATGCTCCCTCCGGGCCTTGCATTTGTGAGCGTAAGTGATAAAGCTTGGCAGTTGGCAGAGAAAGCGAAGAACACGGCGTTCTATTTCAATTTCAAGAAAGAGCACGAGAATCAGCAGAAGAATCAGACGGCCTATACCCCGGCCGTGTCTCTCATTGTCGGCTTGCAGGAAGTGCTGAAGATGATGAAGGCGGAGGGGCTTGAGGGGGTGTTCGGCCGCCAAGCCATGCTCGCGAAAGCCATGCGTGAAGGGGTGCAGGGTGCCGGGCTGTCGCTGTTTCCAAAAGAGTCGCCCAGCGATGCCCTCACCGCTATTTCAGCGCCGGAAGGCGTTGACGGGCAGGCCATCTACAAGAACCTGCGTGTCCAATACGGCATGACGGCGGCCGGTGGGCAAGACCATTTGAAAGGGAAGATCTTCCGACTCTCTCACATGGGCTACATGGACCGCTTCGATATCATCATGGGGGTGGCAGCCGTTGAAATGGTACTCAAAGGGCTGGGGCATCCCGTAAAGCTTGGAAGTGGTGTCGCAAAGGCGCAAGAAATTCTCATGGCGTAGGGGTTACGCCTCGAAATTCTTACGATAGGGCAGTCACAATGGGCATGAAAATTCTCATCAGCGATAGTTTGTCGAAGCAGGGCGTGGAGCTGTTGGAAAAGGCTGGATTCACTGTGGTCGTGAAATCCAAGATGCCGAAGGAAGAGTTGTTCAAGGAGATCAAGGACGCCGATGGGCTGATCGTGCGGTCCGGGACGAAGGTGACGGCCGAGTTGATCGCAGCAGCCGAGCGCCTGAAAGTCGTGGGGCGGGCCGGGTCAGGGTTGGACAATGTCGATACCCCGGCGGCCACCCGTCGGGGCATCGTGGTCATGAATACACCGGGCGGTAATACGGTCACCACTGCTGAGCACACCATGTCGCTGATTTGTGCCATGAGCCGGCGCATTCCCCAAGCCACCGCGTCCGTGAAGGCCGGCAAGTGGGAAAAAGACAAATTCATGGGTGTCGAACTCTACAACAAGGTCCTCGGCATCGTCGGCGTGGGGCAAATCGGCAGCCATCTCACGAAGCTGGCGCAGGGGATCGGTATGAGCGTGGTCGCCTACGATCCCTATTTGGCCGAAGAGCGCGCGCGGGAGATGGGCGTCACCATGATGCCGCTGGATGAGCTCTTCAAGCGCGCCGATATCATCTCTGTCCACACGCCGTTGACGCCTGAGACCAAGGGCCTCATCAATGCGCAATCGATCTCGACGATGAAGCCGGGGGTCATGATCGTGAATTGTGCCCGCGGAGGGATTATTCATGAGGGTGATCTGTTTGAAGCCTTGAAGGTCAAGCGCGTGGCGGCCGCCGCGTTCGACGTGTTTGAAGAAGAGCCGGTGAAGGCGGATCATCCGTTGTTGACGCTGGATAATTTTATCTGTACGCCGCACATCGGAGCCCAGACGACCGAGGCGCAAGAGAATGTAGCCGTCGGCATCGCGGAGCAGATCGTCGATTATTTCACCAAAGGCATTGCCCGTGGGGCGGTCAATATCCCGTCTGTCTCTCCGGAGTTGTTGCCGAGGCTCCAGCCGTTCCTATCTTTGGCCGAACAGCTGGGGAAGTTGCAAACGCAGTTGTGCGAAGGCGGGCTTGAGCGCGTGACCGTCGAATACAGTGGAGAGGTTGCAAGTTTGTCGATCGCGCCGCTCACGATCGCCGTGTTGAAGGGATTGTTGAACCCGATTATGGAAGCTCCTGTGAACTACGTGAACGCGCCGATCGTCGCGAAGGAACGTGGGATTGAAGTGAAGGAAGTGAAGAGCTCCGATGCGGGCGATTTCACCAGCTTGATTCGTGTGCGAGTGGAGGCTGGTAAGAAATCGTACCAGGTGGCCGGCACGCTCTATCACAAGAAAGATCCGCGCGTCGTGGAGATTGATCAGTTCAATGTTGAGGTTGTGCCGGAGGGACACATGCTCCTGATCCTCAACATCGATCGTCCAGGGGTGATCGGGATGGTGGGGAAGGTGCTCGGCGACAACCAGATCAACATCGTCCGGATGCAATGCGCGCTTGAGAAGCGGGGAGGGAACGCGCTGCTCATCATTGGATCCGACGCAGTCTTCCCGAACACGGTGCTTGAGACGATCAAATCCAGCAAAGACATTCTCTCAGTCAAAGTCGCGGCTCTGTCCTAACCCCGCGCGCCATCAATCAGGTCAGCCATGGTCTCCGCTCCTCCGAAGCCCCGCCTTTCTTCGGGGCAGGTCCCATCGTTCCGCGAGCGCTCGCTCGTCCCCGTGGGCATGGCGACGATTCTTCCTCACGCGGCGAAGAAGGTCCGTCGCCTTGAAGAACAGTTGCTCGCTCAAGTCAACCGTTGGGGCTACGATGAGATCATTCTTCCCACGTTCGAGTATCTCGACGTCTTGGCTCCGGGGCTTGAGCCGGAACTGATCGAGCACTGCTATCAATTCGTCGATCGTACGACGGGGCGGACGCTACTTCTCCGTCCGGATGCCACAGCGCAGATAGCCAGGACGGTCGCAATGGGGCTTACGGGCGCGACGCTGCCGTTGCGTCTATCCTATCGAACGTCCGTCTTCCGCTACGAGCAGGAACACGCTGGGCGCGGGCGAGAAATCTTTCAGGTCGGAGCTGAGCTCATTGGCCTGGACGATGTCACGAGCGACAGCGAAGTCATCGGTTTGATGATCGAGTGTCTCCGCACGATCGGTCTTCAGTTCTTTAAAGTGTCTCTTGGACATGTGGGCTTTATTAAGGGGCTCCTGATGCGATCCGGGCTGTCGGTGCAGGGGCAGAAATTGGCTGAGCAGGCGGCGGCCCGAAAAGATCTGCCGAGACTCGAAGAGATCCTTGCCATCGAACGTATCTCCAACACGGCAGCGCGCGCCATTCGGGAAGCGCCTGAGCTGTACGGTCAAGAGGAAGTGCTGGCACGCGGCCAGGTCCTCGCGGCCGGCGATCCGGCATTGGCCGCTCCGCTCGAACGGCTTGCCCAGGTGTATCAGCTGCTTTGTGCGGCAGGCCACCGGGAGTCGCTGCTTCTGGATCTCGGGGAATTCCGCGGGTTCGACTATTATGATGGTGTCGTTTTTGACGTGTTTGCCGAAGGGATGGGGGCGGAGTTAGGCGGCGGCGGACGATACGATCACTTGATCGGTCGATTTGGCCGGCCACTGCCCTCAACTGGTTTTGGTTTGGACGTCGATCGGCTCTTCCGCACCGTGGAGTTTCCTGAGGAAGGATCGGTATCGGCGCGAATCGACTATCTTGTGGCTGCGCCACGCCGGGCCACTCATTTGTTGACGGCGGTCGCGGCGCAGTTGCGTCGGACTCGCTCCCGAGTGGTGCAGCAGACGATGAAGGGGAGCGACGCGGCGCTCTTGTCTGCCGCAGTGACGGCGGGGTTGGCCCAGCAGGCAGCGGCCGTGGTAGTGGTGGGTGCGCCAGGGATGGATCATGATGACGTGCTGGTGGTCGAGTCCCTCGCTGCTCACGGACATGGCCTTCGAACCGGCAATCTGAGTCGCCTTTCAAAGAAGGTGGGGCTTGCCGATCTGGTGGCCGCGGCTCGTCGGTCTCGGCGGCAGGTAAAGGAACGGTCATGAAATCCATGTCAGCCGTCGATCTGTCCCAGCCAAAATTGCCCCCTCAGAATGTGGAGGCCGAGCAATCGGTTCTCGGCGCAGTCCTCCTCGACAATAGCGCGATGGCCAAGGCAATGGAATTGCTTGTCGAAGAGAATTTCTACCGCACGTCGCATCGGAAGATCTATCGTGCGATGCTGGAATTGTCGGAAGTCGGAGAAGTGATCGATCAGATTACGTTGACGGAACGGTTGAAGGCGCAGGGGGAAATTGAAGCCATCGGGGGAGCAGCCTATTTAGCAGAGCTCTTGCAGAGCGTGGCCAGCTCCGCCAATATTCGCTACCACTGCAAGATCGTGCGCGACAAGGCACTGCTGCGAGAGCTGATCCATACCTCCACGGAAGTCCTCACGCGCGGGTACGAAGGCACCTCATCAGTCGATGACCTGCTCGATTTTGCGGAGCGGTCGGTGTTCAGCATCGTCCAGGGGAAACTGGATCAGTCGTTCACCCCCATTAATTCCATCATTAAGGAGAGTCTCGACCTCGTCGATAAGCTGTCAAAGCGAAAAGAACATATCACAGGTGTTCCCACCGGCTTTTACGACCTCGACGACATCACAGCTGGGCTCCAACCCTCTGACCTCGTGGTGATCGCGGGGCGGCCCAGCATGGGGAAGACGAGCCTGGCGCTGGGGATGGCGGTACATGCCGCCATCCACGCGGACACCGTGGTCGGAATTTTTAGCTTGGAAATGTCAAAGCCGCAGATCGTATTGCGCATGCTGAGTTCAGAAGCGCGAGTCGATTCGCATGGCCTCCGAACCGGCAAGCTTCAGAAAGAGGATTGGTGGCGTCTTGCGGAAGCGGCAGGTCGGCTGGAACAAGCGCCGATCTATATCGATGATACCGGCGGTATCACCGTGCAGCAGATGCGAGGTAAGGCTCGTCCGTTAAAAGCCGAACGAGGGCTGGATCTATTGATTGTCGACTATCTCCAGCTGATGCAAGGGCGAAGCGACTCGGAATCCCGTCAGCAGGAAATCTCCGATATTTCTCGCTCGCTCAAAGCCTTGGCCAAGGAGCTCAACGTGCCGGTCGTCGCGCTGTCGCAGCTCAGCCGTGCGGTGGAAGCCCGGAAGCCACCGATTCCCATGCTGGCCGACCTTCGCGAAAGCGGTGCCATAGAACAGGATGCCGACGTCGTCATATTCATTTACCGTGAGGACGTGTATGACCAGAACTCCGAACGGAAGGGCATTGCCGATATTCTCGTGAGTAAACATCGCAACGGCCCCATCGGGAGAAAGGAACTCTTCTTCCACGACCGCTTCGCGAAGTTCGAGAGCCTTGACAATCGCGAAGTCGTTTGACCCTGTGTCACCCCACTCGTATAATATTTGTGACCACCACAATCTCATCTGAATCCACCAAGAGGATCGTGCGAGTGTCCACGACACAAGTTGTTCCGAGCCGAACGGCAAACAGTAGAGGCCTCACGCCGCTTTCTAGGAGCCTGTCCGGCATTGACCTTTCTACTGCGGCGGACCATCCGCAGCCATCTGCGTCTTTCTCGGCCCGAAAAAATCCTCAATATATTCTGGCGAGTACACTTCCGGTTTTTCCAGGACTACGGCCTCGCATCTGGCCGTACCTCCTTCGCCTCGTCACGAACGGCAATGTCGGACAGACTTCTGGCGTAATGTGTTTGCTGATCTCCTTGATGGTGGTGGCCTGCGCCGCCGCGCCTCAGACGCCTGAAAGGATGCTTACCTCTGCTGCCACGCCGAAGGCTACGCCCTCGATTCATCCCCCCGATGCCGCCGCGTCCTATCATTTCATGCTGGGGTACCAAGCCGAAATTGCGCAGAACATGGATCGTGCGATTGAGGAATATCAAGCCGCGCTGAAGACGGATCCGACGTCCCAGTCTGTGAAAGCCCGGCTGGCAGGTCTCTATTTTTCGCTGGGCGATATGCCCAATGCCGTAGTCTATGCGGACCAAGCGGCAGAGGGGCCGAGCCAAGACGGTCAGCTGCTCACGCAGCTGGCAGGTATTTTAGCCAGTGCGGGGCAAGGGGAGCGTGCGGTGAAATTGTTGGATCGCGAGATTGATCTCGCGCGAGCCCGGATAGCCGGAGATGACGCGGATATTGCCGCCGAGCACGGTCTTGAGCACCATCGGGTGCTGGAACGTGATGGCGGCCGCGGCGCCGCCGCCGAAGATCGTCTCCTTGGTCAGCATCTCGTCGAAGGTCGCCGGCACGCCCGCGCCCTGCCACACGCCGCAGTAGGCGACGTCGTTCGACATGCTGCCGATCCAGCTGAATTTCGTCTCATCGAACAAGGCGGCCTTGTTGCCGAGCAGCCGCTCCATCGCGGCCGACGACGCGAACATGGCCATGGACAGTCCGTCGGGCGCGGCCTTGCCGTAGATGTGATTGGCGGCGCTCAACGATCCCGCGCCCGGCATGTTGGACGGCACCACCAACGGCTGGCCCGGGATGAAGCGGCCGTAATGGCGCGCCAATATGCGGACATAGGTGTCGTAGCCGCCGCCGGGCGGAAATCCTGCGATGAGCGAGAGCGTCTTGCCCTTGTAGAAATCGGCGACCGCATCGGCGCGGACCGGCGCAGTCGCAGCGACAAGACAGAGCGCGACAAGGCTCGCGCGACAAAGCAATGGTCTGATCAATGCATCCTCCTTGGCACGCTCTCGCATACGCCTCTTTGCCGACGCGGCCAATGCGGCTAATCGACTAGCAATTCGCCGCAGCCGGCCTGACGGGCCCAGAATTCCCAGCCGCGGCGCATCGCGTTCGATTCCGGGTCGATCGCAAGCCGCGCCGCCGCCTCGCCCGCCGAGATCCCGACCGCGGGACCGAACGGCGTGGCCGCCACGATGGTGCGGCCGTTGCGCGAGATATAGGCGGAGAGCCGCACCGCGTCGTTGAGGGTGCGCCCGGTCACGACAAAACCCTCGCCACGAATGAGCGCCACCCGGTTCGAACCGAGGCAGCGGGCGAGCTCGCGACCCTGCTCCAGCGCCATGCGCGCGGCGCGCGCCACGTTCCACGAGGCCGGAGCGGTGGCGAAGGTGCTGGTGATGCCAAGGTTCTGCCACCCTCGTGTGGTGTAGAAGAAGATCCAACCGTTGGCCAGTAGCGTGCGGTAGTAGCCCGTGGCGGACAGCGACACGCGCTCGCTCCACGCCCGCTTCGCCAACTCGGCGAAGCTCATCGAACGGCCATCGCCTGCCACCCGATTGGCGGCGAAGCGGACGGTTTCCGCCGGCACGCCGAACGCCTTCGCCGCGACCGCTGCCATGCGGCCGCGGACTTCCAGCGCCGCCGCGTGGGCCGCCATGCCGTTCAAATCCGAACCGCTCGACGCCGCGGTCGCCGAGGTGTTGGGCACCTTGTCGGTGCGCGTCGGCATCATCCGGATCGCGCTCGCGGGCAGGCCGAGCTCGCGCATCGCGACGCCGAGAATCTTCGTGTGCAGCCCCTGCCCCATCTCCGTGCCGCCGTGGTTCACCTGCACGGTGCCGTCCTTGTAGATCAGCACCAGCGCCCCGGCCTGGTTGAAGAAGGTCGTGGTGAACGAGATGCCGAACTTCACCGGCGTGAGTGCGATGCCCTTCTTCAGCGTGGCGCTCTGGGCGTTGAACTCCTTCAGGGCGCGCCGGCGGCGGCGGTATTCGCTCGCGATCTCGCAGCGCTCGATGATCTCGGCCAGGATATTGTCTTCCACCACCATGCCGTAGGGCGTGACGTCGCGGCCCTCGCGGTAGAGGTTGCGCTTGCGCACGTCGAGCGGATCGAGCCCGAGCGTCCAGGCGATGTCGTCCATCGCGCGCTCGGCCACCATCATGCCCTGCGGGCCGCCGAAGCCGCGAAACGCCGTGTTCGAGACCGTGTTGGTCTTCATCCGCTTGGTGGTGATGGTCGCGGCCGGCAGGTAATAGGCGTTGTCGGCATGGAACATGGCGCGGTCATTGATCGCGCCGGACAC
>Ga0137409_10004209_pt1 | contig 15148 bp, 10 predicted proteins | sample CZODoug1_16funga_FD_122059 | JGI IMG/M metagenome (GOLD analysis project Ga0137409, IMG submission 122059) | Vadose zone soil fungal communities from Angelo Coast Range Reserve, California, USA - CZODoug1_16fungal (Hybrid Assembly) | ecosystem: Environmental > Terrestrial > Soil > Vadose zone... | reverse complement strand
GAGATCCAATGTTGAATTGTGCGCCCGCGCCACCGGCGAAACCCACGTTCTCACGACTTTCAGGTGGCGGATCGACGATCAATGTCGGACAAGGCTAGCCCCCAAAACATGCGGTATGCGTGGTCGCCTTGCTGTCAATGCGTGTAATCCAGCTTTTATGAAAATATCGACAAGGGGAACGGGCAGATATAGAACGCCGAATGCTGATTCGCCCTTCATTGTCACGTCTGAGGCCAAGTTCCCGTTCCATCGATTGGGGTGCCCGAAATCGTTGTAGGCGATTTCAACGCCCACCAATGAAATCGGCCGCAGACCGACCATCAATTTGAATGCCGAGTGATTTTCGCGGAAATGTAGGTTGTACGGAGCAGTCCCCTCGACTTGTGACTGGCCGGCCGCGGCGCCAACGTAAAGCCCCAGCAGGTTCTCCGCAATTGAAAATCGGATTGGCATCGCGATGAGGATAAGCGCGATGAGAACTGGCGGGCGAATGTGCCCTGAAACATTGGAGAAGAAGAATAGGCGCACGAGACACATCCTTTGTCAGCGACGGAACAAATCGAGCAAACATCAGAACAACGCACCTGCGCAATTCCGGTTGACGTTTCCAGTTGGGACGTCGTCCGCTAAGTCCGCTTCGGGGTCGCCAGAGTAGCATGGTGTTTGTCCGCAGTTGGCCGGTTGCGGCCAGATGTCCAAGGAGCACGGAATCGCGCGACATCGGGGAACCCATGGGTAAGCGCACGATTCAAACGTTCTCTTCGTCGATGTAGGTTCGGGTTTCGTTTCGCTTGGGAACGATAGATGCCGATAGACGGCGAAAGGTGATCGTTTAAATTTCGGTGAGTTACGCCAGGGACCCGATAGATGTCGATAGATCCCGAAAGGCCCAACTCACTCCCACTCAATTGTTTCCAGCACGCGTAAGTTGCTGAAAGTATGAGACCTCGTATTCAATGACCTCAATTTTACCGTCAGGTCGACCGTCAAAAATTGTTGCTTGGTGCCGATAGTGGGCGATAGATGCCGAGACTTCTCAGGGTAACTCTCTCGCAGACGTCGCACATCTCTGCAGCGGCCGACGCGGCTTGTCGAGAGGAGATTGTTGCACCAATCATCCGAGCTCTGCTGTCACAGCATCGCTTCCAACGCGGTCGCAATTCTGCTGTCGACCACCAGTGGCTCCTGCTCGAGCCACAGACCCTGGTGCGCAAGCTCGCGCACCAGTTCCGGCGAGTCACCAAGATCAAGATCGTTGGACCATGTGGCGCGGAGCCCGTTCGAGTCAATCAGTTCCCGCCAAAACGACGGAACAAACCACCTCATGTCGGGATATCGCATCCGTAGGTGCAGAAAGATGCGGACGCCGTTAGGGTCGAGGTCACCGAAGTGAATCACCGGTACCCGCCCAACGCGGTCGAGAAGCAGGACTACCGTCGCTGTGTCCCAGCCGGGAACGTGAGCGAAGAGCCAACCCTCAAGCGCGGGCAAATCGCGCCATGCACCGAGATTTTCCACCAACAAGACGGCGCGGACTGTTCCCTCGAGCGTAAGCCCTTCCTTGAAGGCGCGCTCCGGAATCGCAACCTCGCCGAGCACTGCCGCGATGGCTGCGAGATCCGCGGCACCACGCGGAGTTCGTGCGACGAGCCCCTTCGGTGGACGCAGTCTTACCGAGCCGTCGTGCATCGCCTTGGTATTCCCAAGCGCAGTTAGTCTTCGCTCCGTGAGTGTTGCCTTTGAGTGAGGTGCGGCGAGCGCCGCAGCTGTGCGCCGGTTGAGTTGCTCGGGCAACGTTGGAAGCCGTCCAGCGCGGCGTGCGTCTTGGAGCTTGCCCCAACCCTCCGGCGTGGGTGGTAGTCCGCTGGCGGTGAGCTCGGTAAGCTCCTCGCCCCACTCTGGCCAGACCCGTCCGATCAATGCAACTAGCTCGGGTCGCCGTTGCACGACGAGCGCGATCTCATTGCGGCGGCCGGTCGCCCGCGTCCATGGCAGTTCGGCGAGGGCGTCGTAAGCCGAAGTCTGCGTCCGGCGGCGCCTCAGACTGCCGCGTACGAGCAGCTCCAGCAGCACAAGACGCTCCTCCAGTGTCTCCCACATTATGCTTCTGCCCTCGTGCGACGCCCGCTAACGAGCACCTCTTCGCGACCATCCCGCGTCGTGCGGCGCACGAGCCGGTAAGTCGTATTGCCCTCCGCGCGAGCGACCTCGGGTGCAGCGATGAGGAGTTGTAAGTCAAGCGTCTGGCAGAGGTCAAAGAGCACACCGAGGTTGTCATGTGATAGGCGGTTCGCTTCATCGAGAAAGAGGAAGCGCAATGATCCATGAGACTTCTTCCCGCGCAGAAGCGACGCGTCACGCTCCCATTCCGTGAGGACCACCATCATCAGGGCAGCGCCGACGCCGATTGCCTCACCCGTCGAGAGGCGCGTCGGATTGGCGATCTCCCAGTCGGCGCTCGCCTTGCGTCGGATCTCAACCTGCAGATGCACGTACTCCCGGTAATCGAGCAGACGCTGCCCGCCAGTGCGCCCGCCGCCATAGCGGCGGAAGATCTCATCGAGGGCGACCTCGATGGGCAGATCATCCTGGAACAGGAGTTCCTGTGCCGCACCCTCGCGGAGCGCACGCAGGACCTGCTCCATCTTCTCGACGGGATGCAGGCGGACGCGGATCCCTTGGATGCTCCCGAAGCTCACGCCCTCAAGGTTCTTGTTCAAGCGACTGACCTGGCCGCGAGCCTTGCGGATCTGCACGTCGATGCCGCGCGCCACATCCTCGCTTGCGCCGCGCAGGTCGTTCTCCTGGCGCGACAATCGCTCCTCGAGGCTCGTGAGCTGATCGCGAAGTCGAAGGAGTGCCTCGCGTGGATCGTCGACCTCTGCAATTTGCGCGGGAAGACGGCGACGAAGCCAGTCGCGCACAGTGAGCCACAACTCGAGCATCCCATCAGCGAAGTCTGCGTCGGACATGTCGCGCAGAACCTCGAGTTCGGTGAGCAAGGTTGCGCCGCCTCGAGCACCGCCAAGGCGCTCGAGGAGGAGTGTTCGCTGCGTCTGCGCTGCCTGGACAAGATTGACTTGGCCGCGTACGTCACTCAGATTGCTCTCGCCGGGGGCGAGGACGCCCCCAAGCAGATTATGCTTCATCGCTCGTTCGCGCAGCCGTTCCCATCGGGCGACGGCCGGCTCGGCTTCACGTCGCTCGCTGGCCAATTTCTCGTCGGCGTCCTTCGCGCGCTTCTCTGCCTCCCGGTAGTCACTTTCCTGACCTCCGCGGGTGCCGAGAAGCTCATCACGAAGAGTGTTCTGGGCGTGCAACTCGCCGTCGATGCGCGAAACCTCTTCACCGGCGACGCGCACAGCTTCCTCGGTGGGTGCGGGAATCTCCAGCGACTGGAAGCGCGCTCCAGCCGCCATATGCTGTTGTGCCGCAACCCGTCGTCGACCGTCGGCATCCTGCCAGCGCGAGGTCGCCTCGTCATAACGCGCGTCGGCGCCGTGTGCCAGGCCCTCCGCCGTCTGTTGTGCCGTCTCGGCCTCGCCAAGCTGTGCTTCAAGCGCGGGGACAAGAACCTGGTCATCGGCCAATCGTCGCGGTGCCTCGGACCAGCTGAGCGCCTCGGCATTTGCGCGGACGTATTCCAGTGCATCGATGGCGGCATCGAAGCGCTCTCGCTGGCGCCGCAACTCATCGACGCGCAGGGACAGGCTCGCGAGCTCATCGTCTTCAAGCGGCCGACTTCGAAGAACCGAGAGATCCATGTCGACGATCTCCGCAGCGGGCAATACCCGTGCCACCTCGACCTGCGCCGCGAGGGCCGATTGGTAATCTCCCTCAATCGACTGCAGACGATCGACGTGGTCCGGCGGATCCAGGAGGAACGCCTCGGAAAGCAGGCCGCGCAACCCATCGATGCGCGGACGCAGAGTTCTTGAAGATTCCGCGTGCCGTACCGACTCGGCGCGCAGAAGCTCGATCTGCGCTTCTGCCTCCGTGATCTTCCGCCGTACATCGGCCAGCTCTGGCGCCGGGTTGCCTCCAAGCCAGATCGCATGGCCGGCGAGGAGTGCCTCACCGTCGAGCGTCAACCGCTCGAGATGCCTTCGCTTCGCACGCAGCTCCTCGATCTCCAATACCATCTCCTCGGCCTTGATACGCAGCTCAGACGCTCTGGCTTCCCGAGCGCGTCGACCAAGGCGCGGGCGAACAGGGATCCTTGAGACGCGGAGCGCGATCCCCTCATCGACGACGACATCCGCGGCGCCGTCCGCGGCGCTGACCGCTGAGGATGCCAGGTCTTCGAGGTTTGCGTCGCGTGATACGAGCAGCACGTCTACAAGCGTCTGCGGCCGGCTCTGCATCGTAAGCGCTGCCGAGTGCGGATCATCGACGACCAGTGCCTGGGCGAGCGGACCGAGCCTGGCCTCGAGGACGCCCGCCTCGTTCAGCCCAATATCTTCAAAGCTACCCGCCACGAGGTCCGCCCCGATCTGGTCCTTCAGCCGAAGTAATTCCAGCGCGAACGGCCCTCCCGCAGCGATGAGTTCGCGCGCCTCACGAATGAGGCGCTCTTGAGTCTCGAGCGTCGCCTCCTCGGCCTGGCGAATTGACGCGAGACGCTCCGCGACGGTACCGCGCGCAGTATCGAGACTTGCGCGATCGAGGACAAGAGACCCCAGGTGCTCGCCTAGTCGCCTCGCGCGTGCGTCGTGCTCGCGCCACTCTGGCTCGCTCGCGGCAAGATCGTGCCTCCGGCCTTCGAACTCATTCAGGCGGCGACAAACATTCTCGAACTCCACCCGTGCGGAACGCTCCGCCTCCTCATGCTGCGCTCGCTGCGCCTCCACGCCCTCGAGACGAGACCGTACCATCGCACCCGCCGGCTCCTGGGACAGGACGACGTCAAGCCTTTCAGCGAGCGTCCGAACGCGCGCTTGGCGCTCGGCGAGCTTGCGCGCTTCGCCGAGGTCCCTTGTAAGCGAAGACACGCGCCCGGCCACGGCGACCTGATCACGATATCGACGCAGGGCGTCCGTCGCAATCCCAACAGCATTCCCGATCGGCACGTCACCGGAAACGAGAAACCTCAGCGCTGCAAGCACCTCGGCGTGCCTACGCCGGTGCTCGTCCGCATCGGCGAGGCGAGTGCTTGCCTCACGGCGCGCACGGTCAACCGCGGCGAGTTCGCTCTGAGCTCGTGCCAGATGCTCGTCAAAGTCCGATGCCGCGACGGAAACACCGCCAAGCAGCTCTTCGGCCTCACGCAGCCGGCGCACAGCTTGACGGTAGGCGCCCGCTCGACGATGCAGCTCTTCGATCCCACGCTGGATATCGGCAAGTCCGGAAGCGGCCCGCTTGTAGTTCTCCTGCGCGCGCCTCAGTTCGTCGCGTCGCCGACTGCGCACGTCGTCTGCTTGAGCGCGCGTTGCGGCAGCGGTGCTGAATTCTTGGCCCGCAGCTTGAAATGCAATCAAAGAGCGCGCTAGCTCGTCTGCGGCAGCGAGCGCATCACGTATCCGGACAACCCAGGCCTTAGCTGACTCGAGAACATGCTCGATCTCTTCGCGCTGCGCCTCAATCCCTCCAAGCGCCGACACCGTCTGTGCGAGTGCGTCCGCAGCCGCGGTCTGTGCTTGGACCGCCGTGGTTCGCGCCCCCTCTGCTTCGGCTACACGACGCGAAAGGTCATCGGCACGTTCCCGCGTAGCGAGGAAGGCCGCGGCAAACATCGTTTGGCCGGCTTTGAACACGCCGCCGATCTCCTGCTCAAGGCGCCGCGACTCCTGCACCTCGGTACGCGTACGCCGGCAAGCGTCGAGGTTGGCCTTCATTCGGTGGAGCGTATCAGCAAGGCCACCTTCCTCCTTGAGCAGGAAATCACGAAGCTCCGAGGTGAGCGCACGCGAGATACCTCCTGTCATGCTCGTGCGCAACATCTCATTTAGCTTGTTGCGCTCTTCATCGGTACCGAGGCGAAGTGGAGTGACGCCCTGGTCGAAAAGCGCGGCGAAATAGTCGCGTGCTGAGGGAAACACCTGCAGTCGGCCTCCCAAGCGGGCTGCATTCTCCCGAAGCTCGTGTAGCTCGGGGACGACTTCGGTATCTCCCTGCACCATCAGAAGTAGATCCTGGAGTCGGACATCGTCACCGAGCCCTGAGATGATAAACGGCGTCGGTTCCACCGAGGGTTCGCCCTTGCGTTCGAGGTGGACACCCGCGACCAGCCTGTGCTTGCCCGCGAGCGCAAAGTCCATCGCTGCGTATGAGGGGCGCCCGGGCTCGCCAAGCCTGCCCCAGATACCCTTATCGCCCCCAGTCGCACCGGTCTCGCCAAGATTGGTGAATCGTAGCCGAGACATGTCGGGCAGGAGCACGACGTAAGCGGCGATCATCACTGTCGTCTTGCCAGCGCCATTGGCGCCTTCGAGCGCGGTGACGTGCCGATCGAGCAGGTAGCGCTCGTAGAACACGCCCTTCCAATTCACCATGGCGAGAGCATCAGCACGCGTGCGGTTCATCACGCGGGCTCCTCATCATTCGCACCATCGTCCTCGGTGCTCGCTTCGCCAAGAAGCGCTTCGCCGCGGGCGACGAGACGCTCGAGAGCCCCATTCAGATCCTGCAGTCCACGGACGGGATCTGCAAAGCGCATGAGGGCGGGCCGAAGCCGCAGTCGCACACCGTCGACGATGTCGACGAAGCCGAGGTCAGCGAGCCGCCGGAGCGCTTCACCAACCTGCGTACGAACCGTTTCCGCCGCGACGCGCTCGTCGTACTTGCGCTTGCGCGGGTTCAGCGTACGCACGAGCACGTCGGTGCCGAGAAGGCCGGATAGTCGCTGCAACAAAACCTCGCGGCCGACGAGCCCACCGTGCTGGAGCGTGGCCGGGTCGAGGTAAAGCAACGCAAGCGTCTGCCCGACCAGCATTTCGCCGGCAGACAGCTGCCGCCGGCCGAATCGATCACCCGACGGCAGTAGGTAGAAGTAACCGTCGCTCTGCTGGACGAGCTCGCAGCCAAAGCGCCGATAGAACGGCTCTAGCGAGGCTTGCGCATCGACGAGATAGTCGTAGGCGGTGCCGTCATCTCGGCCGATATGCCGACCTCGCCGCAGCATGAGGTCGACCTCGGGGAAGTGCTCGTCGCCGATGGCCGCTTCAAGGGTATGGAAAGTCGAATCCGTCACGACGCGCCTTCGCGACCGCTCACCGTCCAGTCCTCGATTTCGAGCCTCGCTCGCACCAGCGCCCATGGGCGCTCGCGCTCCGCGTGCACTGCTGCCAGACGGGCGAGCGCATCAGCGACGCGGCCTGTGGCTGCATAGTGTGTGGAGTTCGGCAGCGCCGGCAGGACGCGCGAAGTCACATCGACCAGGGTATGCGCACCCTCTTGGACTGCCTCCACGACCATGGCCTCTATGTCGGCAAGCGCGTTCTCAGCGTCCACCCACTCGGGCGCGAACTCACGATAGGCGCGCGGCCTCGCCACCATCGGAAGCTCCACGCGTGCCTCGAGCTGGCGAAGCAGACGGATCGACGATGCGTTGGCGACGAGCAGGTGGAATCGCCGCGATGACCAGGCGGCGAGTTGGTCACGCAGCCGTTGGCTGAGCGCGCGATCCGGATCGAGGCGCACAACGTCTCGTAAGTAGCGGTGCACGTACTGGTAGTACTCAGACCACGCGCGTTGCCGCGCACCGCCCCAGGCCGCGATGCGATCGACGTGCTCAATGACGCGCTGGACGGTTTCGTTTGCTTCTGTGATCTCGGCCGTGATCGCTAGAGTCTGGATCTCCTGGAGGAGCGCAACGAAGTGGTTTGTGTCGCGCAGCAGGATTTCGTTCAGCTCCCGCAGAGTGTTTGCCGTCGTGTCGAGGAGCGCCTGGCACCGGTCGACCGCACTGAACCAATCGGCCGACAGCATTGTCGCGATTTCCGCTTGCACTTCCTCCTGCTGAGCATCGAGCCCGCGCTGTCGACGTTCAATGCCCGCGACGAGGTCGCCCACGGTCACCCGCAAGGGACCGACTACGTTCCGTCGCCAGGCTTCTTCGCCGTCCACCTTCTTGGCAGCAGCCAACACCTCTGCGAGTTGCGCGCGGAGCGTGCCCGTGAGTAGAGTAAGGCTCTCACGCGTGAGCGCCTCGTCAGCGAGGAAGTATTCGATGACAGCCGCAGCGAGCCGCGTCAACGCGTACTCCCCCGCGCGCACAATCCCTGCCCCATCGACTCGAGCAAGCATGCGTTGTTCACGAAGCCTCTGGATCGCGTGTGTCGCGCGTTTGCGAGGATTGTCCGCGCCCGGCTCGACTACATCGCAAACCTGCTCGAACATATCGACGAGCATGTCTTCCTCGAAGAATGCCAGCGCCGCCTTGTCAGCCCGCAAGTAGAGCCCCGCGAGAAAGCACAGATCGACCGTCTTCAGATCGAGATTGACCTGGTCGCGCGCAAGCGACGCGATAGTGCGACTTGGATCGGGGGATGTCATCGTGGCGGTCTCTTGTTCCTCGGGGCGCGCTGCACACGGCGGCTATAGTCCTTATCGACTAAAGTGCCCTGCGTAGTCGATAGAACCGACCACCCGGCGGCGGCGCTAGCGGCGATTCCAGAGGCTGCCAGGTCATCGAATTTCCTCACTGCGTTGTTTCTCCTGCAATTTCTGATTGTATTATATTGTATGTTTAATTTGTGTCTCCATAAGAGACGTTCTTGCCATTGGATATATAAACTGCTATATTTTACGAGCAATACGTTACCTGTAGAGATTCAAATTGAGCGAAGAATATCATTTCGGACTCAAGACGTTAGGCCCCCGCGCAGCGCAGCTTTTCACCGAATTGAACGAACTGCGCCGTACCACTTTCACCCTGGCGGACGTCGTTTCAATCACTGGTCTATCGGCGGCGGCGGCTCGCAGCCTCGTCCATAAGACACAACAGCGTGGATTGATCACACGGCTCAAGCCCGGCCTGTACAACCTCGTACCCTTCGAACTGGGGCGAGCGACAAAGTACATCGACAGCCCTTACCTGATCGCGCGTGAACTTGCGGGCGCGGCGTCCTACTTCCTATCACACGGTACTGCATTTGAATTGCATCGCATGGTCACTCAGCCCAACTTCACCGTGTACGCATCCTGCGCACGACGCGTCCGTCCGCAGACGATTGGCGGCTACGACTTTCAGTTTATCCACATCACTCCGAAACAGGAATTCGGAGTTGTGAAGCATTGGATCGACAAGGAGCGGTTCGTGATGATTAGCGACATGGAACGTACGATCATCGATGGCCTGCGACATCCAGCATTCGTCGGCGGCATTACCGACGTGGCCAAGGGACTGTGGATGAAACGGGCAACCCTCAACTCCGAGAAGCTGATCGAGTACGCCCAACGACTCGACGTAGGAGCGGTTGTGCGTCGACTGGGATACCTGCTGGAGCACTATGAATTAGCGGATGAATCCGCGCTTGAACCGTTACGCAATATGCTGACGGCGACCTACCAACGCCTCGATCCACTGCTTCCCGCGGAGGGAACGCACGTGTCACGCTGGAGACTCCAGCTCAATGTGACGCCGGAAGAACTGGACGCGGCGAGGGTCGGATAATGATTCCCCGGCGCAGTATTTCGCTGATCTCCAACTCGCTGATGAGCGCCGGCGGGCGTCGCATCCCTGAAGCGGTCATCGAACGGGACTATGTGCTCGCCTGGCTCTTGAGCGGGCTCGCCGGCCATCCATTGCGGGAGCTGTTGGCTTTCAAGGGCGGTACGGCGCTAAGACGATGCTGGTTCGCAGACTACCGGTTTTCCGAGGACCTGGATTTTACTCTGACCCGTCCGATCAGCCTCGAGGAGATTCTGGCGAGGCTGAACGAAATATTCGTCGCGATCGAAGCTGCCTGCGGACTCCGGATCGAATTCGACCGGGACGATCGCCACGGCCACCAGAACAGCCACACTTTCTACCTGCGCTATCAAGGCCCGTTGCCGGCCGCGAACGACGTGAAGGTGGATATCACGATTGACGAAGTCCTATGCTTTCCCCTGCTGGACCGTGCCATACAGCGCACCTATGACAGTTTCGACGATTTGCCAGAAGGGCCGACTGTTAAGGTCTACGCGATTGAAGAAATCGTGATTGAAAAGCTGCTCGCTCTGAGCGACCGGGCGAGGAACGAGCCGCGCGACTTGTATGACTTGTGGTACCTGTTCGATGCTATGGATTTGCACATTGCAGAGATGCGTACCGAGCTCGATACCAAGCTCGCGCTGCGGAAACGCACTGCCGCAGGGTTGGAACAGGCAATCGCGACCAAAGAAGAACGTCTCCGGCGACTATGGGAAAATCGCCTCGCACATCAAATGAGTCAACTACCGCCATTCGATGAAGTCTTTCGACAAGTGCTTCGTGCCATCCGCGCCGCTGATCTGCCGAAGGCGCGACGCTGATTGGCTAAGGCCAAGGCAATCGGAGATCGGCTGCAGCGCAAGTATTGATCACAAAACCGCCGATCGCGTCGCTGTTAATCTGCGCGCAGCGCCCTTGCCGATTTTATGATCGTAATCGTAGGACGTAACCTTTCAAACAACCTTCAAAGTCTCGGTTCGTAATGCCTACCAGCAGATTCATGTTTTTCTGACGGATCAGCTTCAACCGGCAGGTTTCGGCAGAATCTCAAATCTTCATGGAGATACCTCTGCCTCCGCGTCATCGTCCCCTACCGGTTCGCAATTTCGCGACCGGCAAATCTCAAAGGGGAATATAATGGGTAAAGAGCGTCTTTCGACCACAACACAGAGCAGAAATATACGATCCTGGAGGTATGGAGAGGTACCGATGCCGGACTGGGTGCCACCACACATAGCCGGCACCATCGAACCGAATGGAACCTTCGCGTTGGAAACGGAACTTGGCCACGTTCGTGTCCACCCCGGAAATATCGTTATAGAGCGCTGCGGCACCGTATGGGTTAGCCCGATCGAGGAGGCTACCGATTTAATCGAGAGTCTCGAGTTGACCGCCGATCCGACGATCAGAAATATCGGCCCTGGGAAAATACGCCAGTTTGGAACAGACGAACACCAAAAGGGCAAGGCGACAGGTAATCACCGTAAGACCAATAATCGGCGATCACACTATCTACCACCGGTCGGTTCGCAGCCGTCGATTGAGTGGATACATCTGAATAGGCTTTCGATCGATAGCATTTATCAAAGATCAATCGATAATGCGGCCTCACGCAGGCTGATTGCCAGTATCGCCGCCAAGTTCGATTGGCGCTTGTGCGCGCCGTTGGTCATATCCCGACGCGCCGATGACACGCTCACTATCATCGATGGCCAGCATCGATGGAAGGCTGCCTGTAAAAGGGACGACATCCCTCAGCTCCCGTGCTGCGTCTTCAGATACGAAAGCACAAAGGAGGAGGCTCGCATGTTCATTGTTGCCAATCGAGCTCGCAAACCGATTAACCGCCTCGACGACTACTTTGCAGCCCTTGCCGCAGCGGATGAAGATGCGTGGGAGATCCAGCAGCTCGTCACAGATGCCGGTCTCAGCATAGCCCGTAATACATCGGCGGCGGCATGGCGACCGGGTGAAGTTCCTTTTACGTCCGCCATCGCGAATGCGATTCGAAGGTTCGGGCCCGTGGTCACCTCAGCCGCACTCACAAATATGGCTGTGGCTTTCCCTGGCCAGAAGCTAACGCACGGCGGAGCTATTTTTGGGGGACTTGTCCGAATCATGTTTCAGCCAGGGTCTGACTTCGATCCCGATCGCCTCATGAGCGCCCTGCAAACCCGAAGGGCTGACGAATGGGGGTTATATGCTGTTGGATTGAACGGCGGAGATCGGCGAGCAGCGGCTCTCCGTGATGCCATCATGGACGCCTACGACAAAGTCTCATCGGAAGCTGGGTCGTGAAGGGCTCGAATAGCCAGTCATTTTTTGAGTAACAGCCTGCTGACGATAGGGGTGCTCCGACATGGACGTCGGAGCGCTCATCACATGCTCGGGTGTCTGCGGCTCGCAGCGGGATACAGACCGCCGAGGTAAAGCGCCTCCGGCGGATGTACGCCATTTCAAACCATGACGGTTTCCTCGATATTTTCCCCGAATCTCCCCCATGCGCCGGCGCGCACTCTGTGAGAACCTACCTGATATGAGCTTGGGTCACAGCAAGAGACGGGAAACCACGAAGCGCTCTCACGAACTTCGGCGGGCGGTACGCGACACCTCGTGGGGCTTGAGTGATCGGGTTCCATTGGGACGCATGCCAGCATCGGATGAAGCGTCCACAGTCGACGTGGCTCTCTGGGAAAAACCCTATGAATTGCCTAGCCGGACGATTTGGAGTGCGAAAAACTCTGTTCTTTGTAGGCTCTTGAGCAATTTGACCCCTAGTTTGACGGTAAAAATCAGGAACAGAATGGCGAAAGAATTTTTACCGTCAGATTTACCGTCAAAACCATTCGCTTGGGGGCGATAGATGTAGATAGACGGCGAAAGGTGATCTTTGAGATTTCAGTGAGTTACGCCCGGGAGCTGATAGAAGGCGATAGATCCCGAAAGGCTAAATTCACTCCCACTCGATCGTAGCCGGCGGCTTCCCCGAAATGTCGTACACCACGCGGGATATTCCCGGCACTTCGTTGATGATGCGATGCGCGACCTTGTCCAGAAACTCGTACGGCAGGCGCGCCCAACGCGCCGTCATGAAATCAATGGTTTCCACCGCGCGCAACGCGATCACATAGTCATAGCGCCGCCCGTCTCCCATCACGCCGACCGACCGCACCGGCAGGAACACGGCGAAGGCCTGGCTCACCTTGTCGTAGAGTTCATGGCGCCGCAACTCTTCGATGAATATGGCATCGGCACGGCGCAGCAGATCGGCGTGGGACTTTTGGATTTCTCCCAGGATGCGCACGCCGAGTCCGGGCCCTGGAAAGGGATGGCGATGTACCATGTCGGCCGGCAAATCGAGCGCCAGGCCCAGCTTGCGCACCTCGTCCTTGAACAATTCGCGTAGCGGCTCCAATAGTTTCAGTTTCATCTGCAGCGGCAGGCCGCCGACATTGTGGTGCGACTTGATCACATGCGCCTTGCCGGTCTTCGCCCCGGCGGATTCGATGACGTCCGGATAAATCGTGCCCTGCGCCAGCCACTTCACGTCCTGGAGCTTCGCCGCCTCCTCATCGAATACTTCGATGAACACGCGGCCGATGATCTTGCGCTTTTTCTCCGGATCCGCCTCGCCGGCCAACGCCGCCAGGAAGCGCTGTTCCGCGTCGACCCGTATCACGCGCACGCCCATGTGCTCGGCGAAAGTGGCCATCACTTGATCGCCTTCGGCGAGGCGAAGCAGTCCGTGGTCCACGAACACGCAGGTAAGCTGGGCGCCGATGGCCTTGTGCAGGAGCGCGGCCAGCACCGATGAATCCACCCCGCCGGACAATCCCAGGAGCACCTTGTCCGTTCCCACCTGGGCGCGGACGCGCGCCACGCTGTCCTCGATGATGTTCCGCGTCGCCCATGTCGCAGCGCATCCGGCGATCTCGCGCACGAAACGCCGGAGGATTTCACCGCCTTGCAGGCTGTGCGTGACCTCGGGATGAAACTGCAGCCCATAGAGCCGGCGCTCCTCGTCGGCCATGGCCGCAAACGGCGCATTGTCGCTCGCCGCGATGACCGTGAATCCCGGCGGCACGGCGACGACGCGATCGCCGTGGCTCATCCACACATCGAGCACACGGCGGCCGGCGGCATCGCGGTTGTCTTCCAAACCATCGAGCAATCGAGAGGCGGCCGTGGGACGAATCTGCGCGGCGCCGAATTCGCGGTGACTGGACTTCTCGACCTGGCCGCCCAACTGCGCGGCCATGGCCTGCATGCCGTAACAAATACCGAGAACCGGCACACCCATCTCGAACACTTCCTGGGGCGCCTCGGGACCTCTGACGTCGTAAACCGATTCGGGTCCGCCGGAGAGAATCACGGCCTTCGGTGCAAAGCGACTGATGTCGGCGGGATCGGCATCGCAGGCGTAGATCTCCGAGTACACGCCGAGTTCGCGCACGCGACGAGCAATCAACTGGGTGTACTGGGCGCCAAAATCGAGGATCAGAATGCGGTCAGCATGAATGTCGGGCATCAACCGATCCGGTAGTTCGGAGCTTCTTTTGTGATGGTCACATCGTGTACATGACTCTCGCGCACGCCGGCGCTGGTGATTCGCACGAATTGAGGGCGAGTTCGCATCTCCTCGACGCTGCTGCTGCCCGTGTAGCCCATGGCCGCGCGCAGGCCGCCGGACAGCTGATGCAATATCGCCACCAGGCTGCCTTTGTACGCGACGCGGCCTTCGATGCCCTCGGGTACGAGCTTTTCAAGTTCGGTGGTGGTGTCCTGGAAGTACCGGTCGCTGGAGCCATGGGCCTGCGCCATCGCACCCAGGGAACCCATGCCGCGATACGCCTTGTAGGAACCCCCTTGATACAGCTCGACCTCGCCCGGCGATTCTTCCGTGCCGGCAAACATCCCGCCGATCATCACGCAATGAGCTCCGGCGGCCAGTGCTTTGGCGATGTCGCCGGAGTAGCGGATGCCGCCATCGCCGATGACCGGCACGCCGCTGCCCTCGAGCGCCTTTGCAACCCGGGAAATCGCACTGATCTGCGGCACGCCGACGCCCGCGATTACGCGCGTCGTGCAAATGGAACCGGGACCAATGCCCACCTTGACGGCGTCTGCGCCGTACTTCACGAGATCCAGTGCCGCTTCAGCCGTGACAATATTGCCGCCGATAACCTGGATATCGGGATACTTCTTCTTGATTTTGGCGACTGTTTCCAGCACCCCGCGTGAATGCCCGTGCGAAGTGTCGACCACCACCACGTCGACGCCCGCTTCCCGGGGCGCCGCCACGCGATCCAGAGTATCCGGAGATGTGCCGACCGCAGCGCCCACCCGCAGGCTTCCAACGTCGTCCTTGCACGCATTGGGAAACTCGGTCGCCTTCTGAAAATCCTTGACGGTGATCATGCCCTTCAATACGTGATCATCGCCGACCACGAGAACCTTTTCGATGCGATGCTTGTGCAGCAGCGCCAGCACTTCATCCTTGGGTGCATTCTCGCG
>Ga0137409_10004208_pt1 | contig 15149 bp, 13 predicted proteins | sample CZODoug1_16funga_FD_122059 | JGI IMG/M metagenome (GOLD analysis project Ga0137409, IMG submission 122059) | Vadose zone soil fungal communities from Angelo Coast Range Reserve, California, USA - CZODoug1_16fungal (Hybrid Assembly) | ecosystem: Environmental > Terrestrial > Soil > Vadose zone... | reverse complement strand
ATGATCGTGCCGTGGTTTTTGTGGACACCCCGGGTCACGAAGCATTCACCCGCATGCGTGCGCGTGGTGCCAAAGTTACGGACATCGTCGTTCTTGTCGTTGCTGCCGACGACGGCGTCATGCCGCAAACCAAGGAAGCGATCGACCACGCGAAGGCCGCAAACGTTCCCATCGTCGTGGCCGTGAACAAGGTTGATAAACCCGAAGCGCAACCAGAGCGCGTCAAACGTCAGCTCTCCGATCTTGGGTTGATGCCCGCGGAATGGGGCGGCGAAACGGAGTTCGTCGAAGTTTCTGCAAAACAGAAAAAGGGCATCGAGAAACTTCTCGAAATTCTTTTGCTCGTTGCGGATTTGCGCGAGCTCAGAGCCAATCCCGATGCTCCTGCAACAGGCACAGTTCTTGAATCGCGTGTTGATAAGGGCCGCGGCCCTGTCGCTACGGTTCTCGTTCAAAATGGCACGCTCCGTTCCGGCGATTTCTTCATCTGCGGCGCCGTATTCGGCAAAGTCCGCGCCATGTTCGATGATCGCGGACGCCCTGTGAAAGAAGCGCCACCGTCTACGCCCATCGAAGTTCTCGGTCTGCAAGGGATTCCAGATGCGGGCGATCATTTCTCGGTCACGGACGAAGCCAAGGCCCGCCACATCGTGGATTATCGCCAGTCCAAGCAGCGCGACGCGGCGTTGCTCGCCCGTTCTACCGGCGCACGCATCACGCTCGATCAACTGCACGAACAGCTGAAGGCCGGCGAAGTCAAGGAACTGCCGATCGTCATCAAGGCGGACGTCCAGGGCAGCGTCGAAGTTTTGAGCGAAATGCTGCCGAAGCTTTCCACCGATCAGGTGAAGCTCAAGATCATCGGCTCCGGCGTCGGCGCCGTCAGCGAAAACGACATTCTGCTCGCCAGCGCTTCGGGCGCCATCATCATCGCGTTCGGCGTTCGGCCAGAGCGCAAAGCCGCTGAGCTTGCGCAGCAGGAAAAAGTGGACATTCGTACGCACACCATCATTTACGAAGTGTCCGACGAACTTAAGAAGGCCATGGAAGGCTTGCTCGAACCGGTCTTCCAGGAAACTTATCTGGGCCGGGCGGAAGTTCGCAATACGTTCCGCGTCAAGGGCTCCGGTACGGTGGCAGGCTGCTACGTTACAGACGGTGTTCTCAAGCGCGACGCGCAGATTCGCGTTCTTCGCGACGGCGCTGTCATTTACACTTCGAAGCTCAGCTCGCTCAAGCGCTTCAAGGATGACGCCAGCGAAGTGCGCACCGGATTCGAGTGCGGAGCGGGCATCGCCAACTTCAATGACGTGAAGGTTGGCGACATTCTGGAGTGCTTCAACGTGCAAAAACTTTCCGCGGCGGAAGCTGCCGCTCAGTCTGGCGTCCCCGCCGGCAAAAAATAGGCTGCAAACCGTTCCTGGAAATCCAAATGCCTGTAGGATTGCTTACGTTGGAATTGCATATTGCTGATGCGCAATCGCTCAAGGATAAGCGGCAGGTTTTGCGCAGCTTGAAGGACAAGTTGCGCATCAAATTCAACGTCGCCGTTGCGGAGCTCGATCATCAGGACGTCTGGCAGCGCTCCGTCGTCGGCGTGGTAACGCTCTCGACCGAAGAGAAACACGTTCGGGAAGTTTTGCAAAAGGCTTTGGACGAAGCAGACAGGATTCTTGGCTCGATGCTGATCAACCAGGCCATTGAGATCGTGTAACGACAGTTGGCGAGCGTGAGCGTGTTTTGAAGAGTTTGTCATCCTGAGTGCCCCCGTTCAGACCGGGACGCGAAGGATCTCAGTGTAAAGAGTTGAGGCGGCCTTTTTTAGGCTCAGCTTGTAAGGTGAACTAAACGAACTGCCATGAGCACTACGAACCATCGTCACGAACGCATTGGCGAGGAAATCGCCCACGAAATCAACGCCATGCTTGCCGGCGAACTGAAGGACCCTCGCCTCGAAGGTCACGTCAGCGTGAGTGAAGTCCGCGTTCAGCCGGACATGAAACACGCGCGCATCTTCGTCAATGTGCGTTCGAACGATCCCAAGGAACAAAATGGCGCCATCAAGGCTCTAGTGCATGCATCCGGCTACATTCGCCACGAGCTTATCGAACGCCTACAGGTTCGCCGCCTCCCCGAGCTTCATTTCACTCTCGATGTTTCCGAGGAGAGCGCACTGCGCATCGAGCAGCTTCTGAAGGAAGTAAAAAAAGACAAGCCATCGGCCCCGTAATCGTGGTCGTTAAAGTAACCACCTGCTCAGATGATTCGCAATCATTCGCGGAGTTCGTGACTCACAAATTAGAACTTATCACTTAAAACTGACTCTCCTATGCCCCGCAAACCTCAACCCGCTCCGTTCGATGGCGCGCTTGTCATTGACAAGCCGCAAGGCAAAACGTCTCACGACGTCGTTGATGCCGTTCGCCACATGGCCGGTTTTCGTCAGGTCGGGCATTTAGGCACGCTCGATCCTCTCGCCACTGGTGTTCTTGTGATTCTGCTCGGTCGCGCCACACGCCTCGTTCAGTTTTATTCGGGACGCCGCAAGCGCTACACCGCCGGATTCCGCTTCGGCTTTGCCACGGATTCCTACGATTCCGACGGCGAAGCGCAGGGTTCGGACACTCCGCCCCTTCTCGACGCCGAGACGCTGGAGCGTTTTGCCGCGGAACGCATCGGCCGCTTCGCGCAAATGCCTCCAATTTTCTCCGCGAAGAAAGTCAACGGCCGTCCGGCTTACGAACTCGCTCGCAAAAAGAAGGAAGTCGAACTGAAACCGGTCGAAGTGGAACTCTTCGAATTCAAGCTGACGGAAATCGCCGGACCTATCGCGCGCTTCGTCGTCGAATGTTCTTCGGGCACCTACATCCGTTCACTGGCACACGAAATGGGCCAGAAAATCGGCTCCGGTGCGCACCTCGCGGAAATCTGCCGCACGGCCGTTGGTGAATTCTCTCTGCAGCAGGCCTGGAAGCTGGATGATCTTGCGGAAGCCGCACGCGCCGGAAAATTCAAGGAATGCCTCATTCCGCTCGAAAATCTTTTGCCCAATTTCCCGCGCGCCAACGTGTTGCCGGTCATCGAAAAGCGTGTTCGCCACGGCGCGCGCTTCAACGTCACCATTTCTCAGATTCAGCCGGGCCGCTCGGGAAATCCTCCGGGCTCAACCATGGAACTCGATTCCGGTGAACCTCGCCCGCCGCGCCTTCGCGTGTTCGATCAACAGCAAAAGCTCATCGCCATCGCCGAAGCCGTTGTGCCGCGCACCTATCAGCCCGTCGTAGTGTTCGAGCCGCTCCCCTGAACCAATTGGGTTCTTTTTCGTTCGAAAATCCGCGGCTCTACTGCTGTGGATTGCTTGGTGGAGGCGGAGGAGGAGTCTCTGGAGCCGGTGCAGCTGGCCCCAGTGTGCTCGCCCCCGCTCCCGGACTCGGCCCCGCATAAATGGAACTCGAAATCCGCGGAGGAATGCGCAGTTTTCTCGGCGTAACTAAAATCAGAAATTCCGTTTCCCGCGCCGTATTGTTTCGGTTTTGCACCGCATACCCGATGCCGGGCACTTCTCCAAGTCCAGGCAGTGACACGAGCGACTTCGCTGCTTCTCTATCCGTAAGTCCTCCGACCAGCGAAGTTTCGTCCTGTTTCAATCGCACCGTTTGAGTCAACGTCTGGTTATTGATCACCGGAATTCCATTGATCGCCGTTCCCGCGAGGGAACGAATTTCGAATTCGAGTTGAAGGGTCACTTCGTCGGAACCATGCACGTACGGAGTCGCTTTGATCTTGAGGCCCAAGTCAATGTATTCCGATCCCGGGTAGGGAACTTGTACCGCGCCGCCGTTGGCGAACGCCGATGGGTCGAGGAACACGCTCACAAGATTGCTCGTCCCGGAGTGTGCGGTCAGCGCAACGTCCGGCAATCCGTTTCCGTCGAAGTCGGCGGTCGTGATTCCTTGCGGCCCGCTGGGTGTGGAAAGCTCGATTTGTGGCGCGTAGACTCCCAGGCCCAGCCCAACGTAGATTCCCAGCGTCGCGACGCCTTGGTTCGTTACCGCGATATCGCCAATTCCATCGTTGGTGAAGTCTGCGATGACCACGCCGGAAGGATTTGCCCCTAACGACGTCGTCAGCGGGGAACCGGACGCAACGGAAAATGTCGCGTCGCCGTTGTTCAGAAAGATGCTGATCGTGCTGTCCGTTGAGTTCACAATCGCCAAATCCGGCACGCCATCCGAATTCAGATCGCCAGCCGCAATCGCGATCGGTCCGTTTCCGGTTCCGAAAGGCGACCCGGGCGCAATCGCGAATGTTCCGTCAAACGAACTGTCTCCTGAGGCTTCAAGAATTGCCGCGTTGTTTGTGAGTTGATTCACGATTGCCAGGTCGGCCCCTGTCCCGCTCAGGTTTTGAAAGTTGCCTCTCACCATAGCCACAGGCCCTTGCATCGTTGCCGGAAGCTTGAAAGGTGAGTTTGGAAATGGCGTGAATGTTCCGTCGCCATTTCCCTGGAAAGTCGAAATCGTGTTGTCACCGCTGTTCGCAACCGCAAAATCGAGCTTTCCGTCGCCGTTGAAGTCCGCGATCACTACCGCGCGCGGCTGCGCTCCCACTGTGAAGGGAGAACCGGCTGCTTCTCCAAATGTTCCGTCACCGTTCCCTAAAAGCACCGTGGCTGTATTTGAAGTGGAGTTTGCGATTACGAGATCGCCGGGTTGTGACAAATGATCCGCGTCGGTCAGCCGAAAAATCCCGCCCGCGATTGCCGCAGGCCCCGTTTCATTTGGCCCCAGCGCAAAAGCAGTTTTGGGTTGCGTGAAATTTCCACTATTTTGATTCATCAGAATGCTGATGGAATTGTCTTGCTGATTCACCACGGCGAGGTCGCTCAACCCGTCGTTATCGAAGTCTTGTGCGGCAACGGCAACGGGCGTTTGGCCGACAGTGAAATCCGTCCGCGGAAAGACCGTGGACGGAATCGTTCCGCGCACCACTGTTGCGCCCAGGCTTGTGGAAAGCAGCGAGAGCGTCACGGGAAAACGCGACCCAATGAAGAACGTCGCGGGTTTCGTGTCCTGCACGCGCATCAGCACTTCTCGCCCTGTCTTGACCAGGGACAACGCATCCGCAAAATTTGCAGAAGTACTCGGTAAGTTCAGCAGGAACGTGCTCTTGCCTCCACCCACCGGAACCACCGGGGGCGCGGGTGTGATACCGTGTGCTGCAAAAACCTGCTGCACGAGCGTAAGAAGATTCGCTAGGGTCGTAGCCTGTTGCAGTATCTTCAGATCGCTCGTGCTCAGTGGAAATGCCGTCGCGTTCGTCGGCGGTACGATTCCCAGATTCAGTGCTTTGTTCTTGTCCACTTCGAGCAGCTCGATCTCCAGCATTAGTTCGCTGTGCGACTGCTCCACTTGTTTGATCAACGCTTTGGCGAGCTTCACTTTTTCCACCGAATCGCGAATTGTAATGCTGCGGCTTTTCAAATCCAACTCGATGTGATTTGCGCTCGTGATTTCCCGCAGCGCGCGTAGCAAGTCCGTCGTGTCTTGCGCATCAACCGCCGCTCCCAGCACGAAGGTCTGTTCTACTTCCAGTCCGTACTCTCTCCGCTTCTGAATCGTGTCCGGGACGACAAAAATCATCGTCGGATTCAATGGCCGGTAAAAGGTTGTTGTCTGTTGGCCGAGAATTCTCATTGCAGTGGCAAAATCCATTTCGTCCACGCGCAGCTTCACGTTCCGCGAAAGCAAATCGGGGTCGAACGCCGCCGTGATTCCAAACGCGCGCGCCACTTGTTCGTATGCACCGCGCGTGTCTCCGCGCAGATTGAAGCTTCGCACTCCACTCTGCGGTTTCAGTTGCGGCGGCCCTTTCAATTTGTATTGCTCGGGCGGACCGGCAGGCAATTCCTCTTCCTTCATGGATTGCATTTGTGCCTCGCGCTCCGCGACAATCGCATTTCCCGGATCGATCTTCAGCGCCGCGTGCAACTCTTCCGTCGCCTTGCGCAAATCGCCCCGGATCGCCGCGTTTTCCGCCGCGTCCACGTGCGCCCGCACCAGCTTCGCGCGCAATGCCGCCGCATGACCCACAATTCCCAAATCAAGAGGCGCATCCTTCGCCGCCGCGTCGTAGGCGGCGAGCGCGTCGGTCAGGTTTCCTGCAGCTTCCGCTTTCTCCCCCTGCTGCACCTCTTTCTGTGCCTTTTTCAGATCCTGTGCCTTGTGCTCTACCTGCGCAGGCAGGGAATCGCCCATCGCCAGCACACACAATGCTGCCATCGCGGCGCCCATCGCCCGCCGTTGTTCCTTCGCAGCAATTGTCCTAAGCGCTTTCCGTAGCATCATTTCCAGACGGGACTCCTCAATCCCAGTTTGCCATTTTCAGGCCCTGCGGTATGCTACCTTTAATATATCGGACTAATATGGTCCGATTGACCTTCAGCCCTCTCAAGCGTTACACTATGGTTGAAGTTGCAAATGACTTTCAACTGGATATACTGTGTTCTCTGCCATCCTGGTCGCTCTTCGTGAAGGCGTCGAGGCCTCCCTCGTCGTCGGTATCATCCTTGTCTATCTTTCCCGCACCGCCCGTGCACACCTTACTAAATTTGTCTGGTATGGGGTCGGCCTCGCTTCCGCGCTAAGCCTTGCCGTTGCCATTGCTCTCGAGCGTTGGCGCATTAACCAGGACGGTTTCGAAGGCTTACTCCTTCTCGTCGCCGCCGTATTCGTTGTTTCGATGATCGTTTGGATGAACCGCGTTGCGCGCCATCTTCGCAAGGATATCGAGCAAAAAATAGACGTATATGCCGAGCGCGCTGGCGCCGCTGCGGGATGGGGCATTTTTCTTTTTGTGTTTCTCATGGTTTTGCGCGAAGGCGTCGAGCTCGCACTGATTCTCCGGGCCGTTGAGCTTTCCAGCGACGGCCTGCAAACCTGGATCGGCACGCTTCTCGGACTCGCTGCCGCCATCGCCGTCGGACTTTTCTTCTTCAAGGGGACCGTTAAGATTCCGTTGCACCGCTTTTTTGCGGTGACCACCGTCATCCTCTGGCTCGTGGCTGCCCAGCTCGCCATCACCGGCCTGCATGAGCTTAGCGAAGCGCGCTGGATTCCTTCCAGCAAGCAGGAAATGGCCCTCATCGGCCCCATCGTTCGCAACGAACTCTTTTTCTTTGTTTTCATTTTCGGCGCGGCCATTCTCCTGATTCTGCGTGAATGGCTTACGCCTTCCGGCCCCAAAAACGCCGTCGCAAACGAAGCCGAGCAGCGCCTCTTTGAAGCGCAGCGCCGCCGCCAACGCCATTGGATGATCGCCGCTTCCACTGCGTGTCTCGCCGTGGTACTCGTCCTCACCGCCGATTTTATTTACGCGCGCGCAAATTCCGCCACACCTTCATCCCACTCGGTCACGGCATCTGGTGATTTGATTCGCGTTCCCGTAGCCGAAGTGCAGGACGGAAATCTTCACATTTTTACCGTCAATTCCCCGTCGCAGGAATTTCGTTTTCTCGTCATCAAGAAGCCGCAAGGCTGGGGCGTCGCGCTCGATGCCTGCCGCATCTGCGGCGCGGAAGGCTATCGCCAGGACGGCCAGAATGTAGTTTGCCGCCATTGCGGCTCTGCAATCTATGTCCCTACTATCGGTGAAGCTGGCGGCTGCAATCCCGTGGGCTTGCCATTCCAGTTGCAAGGATCCGACATTGTCGTAAATGCCTCCTCCATCACCCGCGCCTACACCGAGGTCCCCAAATGACCTCTCTTTTCATTCGCAACCCTAGGAATTTTCTCATCCTGAGTCCCGAAAATTTAACGACCAACTTGCGGTACTCCGCGTTTTTCACTGGTCACCAGTCTCTGGTCACCAGTCACTGACCCCATGTTCCTCCGCCTCATCACCGACTCCGTAACGCGACGCCCGCGCCGCAAACTCCTCACTATCGCCGCGCTCTCTCTAGGCATGGCCGTAGTCACCGCGGCGCTCAGCGTCTCCCTCGACGTCGGCGATCGCCTCTCCGCCGAATTTCGCTCCCTCGGCGCAAATCTTGTTGTAACGCCCCAAGCCGACTCTCTCCCGCTCGAAATCGGTGGCGTGGACTACCGCCCCGTCAACTCCGGCGCCTACCTCCCCGAATCCGGCCTCCCCAAAATCAAATCCGTCTTCTGGCACAACAACATCATCGCCTTCGCCCCCGTTCTGGAATACTTCGGCGTGGAGCTGAATGATTACAGCCAAGGATCACCTGCTCATCAAGTCCAGATAATCGGGACATGGTCAAGGCATCAGGTCAAGCTCCCTGATGGCACTTCATTTGAAACCGGAATTGAAGAAACTAACCCTTGGTGGCATGTTGACGGTTCATGGTTCAGGGAAAATGCTTGGGAGGTTGTCGTTGGTAAGGCTTTTGCCAAACAAAATGGCATTGCGATCGGAAATACCATAACTCTGCTGGATTCCACTGAATCAGACGTGCCATTCATCGTGAAGGTGACCGGAATTTTGTCAACCGGTGGCCCCGAAGATGATGCGGTTGTCGTCCCAATAGGTATTACCCAATTTTTCGTTGGAAACAACAACGTCTACCGCAAACTCTACGTCTCCGCCCTCACGAAACCCGAAAACGATTTCGCACGCCGCGACCCTAAAACAATGACGCCAGACGAACTCGAGCGCTGGTCCTGTTCACCGTTCGTCTCTTCCATCGCCTATTCCATCCAGCAAGTTCTTCCCGGTTCGGACGTCCGCGTAATTCATCGCGTCGCCGACGGCGAAGGCCAAATCCTCACGCGTGTTCGTTCTTTGCTGTGGCTAGTCACGTTCGCCGCTCTTCTCGCCTCCGCGCTAGCTGTGGGAGCCTCATCCGCAGCCAGCGTCATCGAGCGCCGCTCCGAACTCGCCCTAATGAAAGCTCTCGGCGCTGGCTCCACAACAGTCGGTTTTCTGTTGGCCGCCGAACAACTCCTACTCGCGTTCGTAGGCGGCACCATCGGCTACGCGCTCGGTCTTTTCCTCGCCCGCATCGTCGGCACAAAAATCTTCGGCGTTCCTCCCGCTCCCTCTCTTCTTGTTCTCGCCCTCATCCTCGCTCTTGCCGTCGTCGTAACTCTTCTCGGCAGCGCGATCCCTCTCCGCCGCGCCACTCGCTGCGAACCGGCACCCATCCTGCGAGGCGAGTAGCCATGTCTTTGAGCCTCGCCTCAACGCGTACAAAAATGCCTGTCATCCCGACCGGAGTGGCCCGGTTTTTTCTTGCACGCCTTAGTTGGGCGTGCCGAGTCACGGAGCGGAGGGATCTCGGCAATATTTCAACTCATCGCAGGTCCGCTCGGATGAAGCGCGACCATGCCTAACCTCGCCTCCAAGAATCGTTCCATGTTCCGCCGCCTCGTCCGCCGACTCCTCTTCGCCAACCGCGGCCGCCTCTTCGTTGTTCTCCTTGCCCTCTCCGCAGGGGCCGCCGTCTCCGCCGCCCTCCTCAATCTCCAAGTTGACGCCAAGCGCCGTATCTCCTCCGAAGTCCGTTCTTTCGGTGCGAATATCCTTGTCCTACCCAGATCGTCGGGCGCATCACTTGATGCCACCATGCCCGAGACCACCGAATCGCAGTTGAGATCGCCGCTTGACGCTCGGCTGTCTGTTCATTCGGGCATGTTTCTCTATGCAATCGCGGACGCAGCCCCAAATGTGCCACTCAAATTTTCGCCTGTAGTTGTGGTTGGTTATTCCGGCTATTTACCAGGATCGGCTCCCCTCGATTCGTTACTTCGCAGAGCCGAACTGCAGATGGGGAAAACAGGTAGCGTTGTGGGCGCTACTTGCATCGTCGGACAAACCATGGCTGCGCGTCTGAATGTGCACTTTGGCAACCAAGTGTTCCTTCGGAACGGTGATCGACAAATGGCGTGCGTACTGACCGACATCTTGAAAACCGGTGACGCGGAGGACAGCCAAATATTTTTGTCCCTCTCCAACGTTCAGCAGTTGTCAAACGCGTCCGGAAGAATCAGCGTTATTCAAATCAACGCGTTTGGCAGCTCCAAAGAAATAGAGCAATATGCCATGCAGCTCCAGAAAGACCTTCCCGACGACGACGTTCGCCCTCTCCGCCAATTCACTGAGGCTCAAGCCAAAATCTACTCCCGCATCTCCGGCCTGCTCACCGCCGCCACTGCAACCATCCTCATCCTCACTGCTCTCTGCGTCATGGCCGCCATGACCAACATCGCCGCCGAACGCAAACACGACGTCGGCATGATGAAAGCCATCGGCGGTTCTGCTCGCGGCATCCTGAATCTTTTTCTCACCGAAGCCGTCCTCCTGGGCCTCATCGGCGGCCTCATCGGAGCCGCCGCCGGAATCGCGCTCTCCGTGGCCCTCGGCAAAGCCGTCTTCGGAGTCGCAGCCCTTCCGCGCCTCATCGTGTATCCTATTTCCGTGACCCTCACCATCATCGTCGCCATTCTCGGCGCCTATCCGTTGCGCCGCCTCGCCAACGTTCGTCCCGCCACCATCTTCCGAGGTGAAGTATGACGACTCAACCGCTCGTTAATCCCTCAGCCTCTCTCCAACTCGCAGAGCAAACGCCGCCACAAGTCGTCCTCGACAATCTCGTCAAGGAATACGGCACCCTGCGCGCACTAAATGGCGTCAGCTTCAACATCGCGTCCGGCGAATGGATCGCATTGATGGGCCCATCCGGCTCAGGAAAAACCACTCTCATCAATATTCTTGGCGGACTCGACACCGCCACGTCTGGCAGCGTCGCCGTGAATGACCAGGAAATCACCCGCCTCAACGAATCCGCTCTCGTCCGTTATCGCGCCGAAAAAATCGGTTTCGTCTTCCAGCAATTTCATCTCGTCCCGTATCTCACCGCGCTCGAAAACGTCATGCTCGCGCAATACTTCCACTCCGTCACCGACGAATCGCAAGCCGTCGAAGCGCTCAAGCGAGTCGGCCTTGCCGATCGCCTCGAGCATCTCCCCGCAAATCTTTCCGGCGGCGAACAGCAACGCGTCGCCATCGCCCGCGCGCTCATCAATCAGCCAAAACTCATCCTCGCCGACGAGCCCACCGGAAATCTCGACGAAGCCAACGAAGAAATCGTCATTAACATTTTTCGCGAGCTCCACAAATCCGGCCACACCATCCTCATGGTCACGCACGACGTGGACATCGCCCGCAACGCCAGCCGCCGCATCGAGCTCACCCACGGCCATCTCACGCTGGACACCACCTGCAACTTCCTCGAGCAGCCCAAGCTCTGCCCCCACGGCAAGCCTTTCCCGTCCAGCGGCTGCTGCACCACGCTCGATTCCAAGCCCTGTACACCGTAGCCGTTTTTCTCTGCGCTCCTCTGCGTACTCAGCGTCTCTGCGTTATCATTAGTTCTTAGGGTTGAACTGAAGACTGACAACTGTTTACTGAAGACTTGCTCTAATGCCCATTCCCCTACGTGCCGGCCGCAAACCAACCAGCGTAAAAGTTCACGTCTCCACCAACGCGGGTGTGGACATCACCTGGGCCGACGGCCATGTCTCTCATTTCGATTTTCCCTATCTCCGCGACCATTGCCCCTGCGCTACCTGCAATGACGAGCGGGAAAAGAAAGAATCCCTCGCCGGAGCATCTCCAACCTTCGCTGCCTCGCCCGCGCTCCCCATGTTCAAACCCAAAGCGCGCGCTACCGCCGCTACCCAAGTAGGGAACTACGCAATTCAGATTTCTTTTTCCGACGGCCACTCCACCGGCATCTATTCCTACGATCATTTGCGCTCGATTTGCCCCTGCTTTGAGTGCGTGCAATCCGCCGCCGCAAAAGCCTGAAATGGTTTCGCGCCGCACCGGCCTTATCGTTCTCGCGGCCGTCACCATTCTTCTTTTCTCCTCGTTAGTTTTCATCCCGCGCATTCCGCAGCCGCTCGCCTATCACAATTTTGCCGATCAGCGCCCCTGGCTAGGCATTCCAAACTTCGGCAATGTCATTTCCAATCTTCCGTTCGCCATCTTCGGATTGACGGGCCTGGTGTTTCTTTTTAGCGTCACGGCCAAACAATCGTTCGTCGATCCGCGCGAGCGCTGGCCTTACTTTTTTGTCTTTCCAGGTTTGTTTCTTACTGCGTTCGGCTCCGGCTACTACCACGGGCATCCGACCAACGCGACTCTCCTCTGGGATCGTCTCCCCATGACCGTCGCATTCATGGGCATCATCGCAGCGCTCATCACCGAACGCATCAGCGTCCGCGCCGGCCTCATCAGTCTCGCGCCGCTGCTCCTCATCGGCGCAGCAAGTCCCATCCAGTGGTACCTCAGCGAACTTCACGGCCACGGCGACCTCCGTTTCTACGCCGTCGTGCAAGCCTGCTCCGTTCTCATGCTCCCGCTCTTTCTCGTTCTATTTCCAGCACATTACACGCGCAGCTCAGACCTCGCCATCGTCGCCGCTTTCTACGTCCTCGCAAAACTCCTCGAAACCTTCGACGCACAAATCTACGCCCTCGGTCACGTGATCAGCGGCCACACGCTCAAACATCTCGCCGCTTCGCTTTCGGGCTACTGGATTCTCCGAATGCTCCGCCTGCGTCGCGCAATCGCGCCATCGTAATTTTCCGAAGCGGTTCTTGCTACAATCCCGCCATGCCCACGGTTCCTTGGACTACCATCTCATCGCCCGAACCAGGCAGAACCTATCTCGCTCTCATTTCCTATCTTCCACTTCGTCATTTCAGCGCAATTCCAAATTTTTTCCGCTTCAGCCTTCAGACTCGCGGTCAGCTAAAAGTCACGCCAGGCGTTATTGGTTACTCGTTCGAAGCAAAGCCCTTTTCACGTAAATTCTGGACGTTGTCCGTTTGGGAAGACCAGCAATCCCTCAACAATTTTGTTCGCCAAATCCCGCATAGCCAGATTATGCAAGCCCTCGCTCCGCACATGGGCAAATCGCAATTCTCGCAATGGGGCGTCACACACGCGGAAATCCCCTTGGATTGGTCTTCTGCCAAGGCTCGTCTTGGCCAAACTTAGTTCGTAAAATTCTTCGTTCCGCCTTCTTTGTCAATTAACTCAGTGCGTGTTGTCTTCTCCTATCTCTTTGTGGAATCCTCTCTTGGCGTTCGACTCCAGGCAACGCATCAAGCGAGGTGCTTATGTCATGCCATCCAGAATCGCTCAAAAATGTTCCCCTGTTCGCCCTGCTCGATGACGACGAGGCCGCCATCCTTGCGAGCCAGGTCGAGCTGAGAACTTTTGCTCCACGCGAACGTATTTACAAGGTCGGCGACACGGAGGGCCACGCGTACGTGATGGTTTCGGGAAAAGTGCGTGTAACCACCGTGGACGAAGACCATCAGGAAGTCATTGTGGATGAGCCCTCGCATGGCGAATTTTTCGGCTTTGCTTCCATGCTTGAACAAACTCCGCACCAAACTAACGCCGTCGCTCTCGAAGAGACACAATGTCTCGAAGTGGATCGCCACGACATCATGGTGCTGCTCCAAAAGAAGCCCCACGCCGGCATGGACATGCTCACGGTGCTCGGCCGCCAATTCCATTCCGCGCAGCAGCTCGTGCGCGTCCGCGCCAATCGCAATCCCAACGAATTGATCGAAGAGAAAGCCACCTTCGGCGAACGCATCGCCGATTCCGTCGCCGGCTTCGGCGGTTCCTGGACCTTCATCCTTACGTTTCTGACAATTCTGGTCGTTTATTCAGTTGCCAGCATTTTATTCGGCGTGAACTCTTGGGATCCTTATCCCTTTATTCTTCTCAATCTTTTTCTTTCCATGCTCGCCGCAATTCAGGCGCCCGTCATCATGATGAGTCAGAATCGCCAGGACACGAAAGACCGCCTCCGCAGTGAACTCGATTTTGACGTGAATCGCCGCGCGGAATCGGAAATCCAGGGCCTTTCGCGAAAGCTAAACTCGCTTGGCGATCAAATGGACGATCTCGAGGACCTCATCCGCGGAAAAATTTCCGGTGGAGGAGGAAGCAGCGCTCAACACCAGCACTAGTCCACGGCAGTGCATCTTTTCCATTGCCAAAAAGACAACGCTACCGCTAAAGTGAACCGACCCTCCCACAGCAAATCCCCCGGAGGAAAAATTCGGATGCCCAACCGCCATCCCCGCTGGCTCACTGCGCAGGAAACTGCAGTCATTCTCGACTCTACAAGTGCGGACATCTGCAGGCTTTTGAAAATTGGCCGTTTGACCGGAGTGAAGCGCAAGCAGCCAGGCCGCGCTGGCAAAGCGCAATGGCTCGTCAACCCCAAATCCATCGAGCAGGAAAAACGTCGCACCGCCAGACAATGAGCCTGTCGCGTTGTTTACCACAAGTTCTACTCGTGCTAACCCTGAATTCGCGTCAAGCCGTGTTACCATCTGCGCCAAATGGATCCTGCCGACTCGAACACTTCCTATGCGCTCGGCTACACGGAAGCTGAACACGGCCGCCTGAACGAGCAGGTTGACGAGGTTGCCGGCTTCGAGGAAATGGGAGTTCAGCGATTGGAACAGGACGGAGACCAGCAGCAAGCCGCCGACCACGGGCAGGACGCCGCTCTCCCCGGCCTTGACGCGGGCGAGGGATGCGCGGAGGTAGTCGCCGACGGAGTCGGCGACTAGCTCGGGGGCGACCGCCAGGTTCGCCTGGCTGGCTGCGGCGCCGACGAGCTCGTCCGGCGCTCCGACGGGGGGAGGCGCTGGATCGTCGATCTTCGCCATCGATCAGCCCTTCTCGGGTTCGACGGTCCTGGTCGACGCGCCCGTGGTCATGAGATCCACGACGATCTGTCGGTCGAGCTCGGCGGCGGGCCGCACCGCGACCATCCGGCCGAGGTGCAGGACCGCGATCTGATCGGCGATCTGGAAGAGATCGCTCATGTTGTGGGAGATCATGATCACCGCGTGCCCCCGGTCGGTGAGTCGCCGGGCGAGATCGAGGACCATCGCGGTCTGGGCGACGCCGAGAGCGGCGGTCGGTTCATCCATGATGACCAGCTTGTTGTTCCACAAGACGGCCTTTGCGATCGCCACCGACTGCCGCTGGCCTCCTGAGAGCGAGGCGACCGGCTGGCGGATCGATCGCACGGTCGTGACCGCCAGACTGCTGAGCGTCTCTCGCGCGGCGGTCTCCATCCCCTCCTC
>Ga0137409_10004207_pt1 | contig 15149 bp, 15 predicted proteins | sample CZODoug1_16funga_FD_122059 | JGI IMG/M metagenome (GOLD analysis project Ga0137409, IMG submission 122059) | Vadose zone soil fungal communities from Angelo Coast Range Reserve, California, USA - CZODoug1_16fungal (Hybrid Assembly) | ecosystem: Environmental > Terrestrial > Soil > Vadose zone... | reverse complement strand
TGGCTGCGCGCCATCCAACGAAGCGCCACCCGTGCCTGACACGGCGCTTTTCAATGGCTCCCGGCCGGGTCATTGAAGTAGACTCGCACTTGTTCAACCCAGGAATTAAAAAGAAATTTTTGCTGCAACGGAGGGTAATTTCATGGGAGCCAAGCTCGTTATTTTGGTGGTAGCTATCGGCCTTTTGTCGTCCGCGATGCCGGCTTTCGCTCATCACGCATTTGCCGCACAGTACGACGCCGCCAGGCCGATCACGATCCCCGAAAGCGTGATCTCGTCGGGCAGGATGCGGAACTCCAGGTCGATGAACGTGCACACGATCATGGCCGCGACGAGCCAGGCCTCGAGGGCGAAGCCGACCGCCTGCGGCAGCCCGGGGGCGGGAACCCCGTGGAGCGCCCGCCATCCCGCGACGAGGAACAGGACGCCGGTCAGCAGCTCGACGAGCGTATAGCGCACCGAGATGGGGTTCCTGCAGTGCCGGCACTTCCCGCCCAGAACGCCCCAGCTGAGGACCGGGATGTTGTCGAACCAGGCGATCCAGTTCAGGCACTTCGGGCAGCGCGACCGCGGCCCGACGATCGACATGCAGTTGCGGGGAAGGCGGAAGATGCAGACGTTGAGAAAGGAGCCGATGACGAGGCCGAAAAGGCCGGAAAAGACGAAAAGTACGAGCCGCTGACTGTCGGCCATGGCCCCATTCTAACGCCTGCGCGGCGCGCGCGGCGTTATTCGGGCTTCATCGAAACGCCGAGCTGGCCGAGCTTCTTCCGGATCTCCTTGATCGAGGTGACGCCCAGGTTCTTGCTCTTCAGGAGGTCCTTCTCGGTCCGCTTCAGCAGGTCGCCGATGGTCACGACGCCCATCTTCTCGTACACCTTGCGGATGCGGCCCGACCACTCGAGGTCGCTCAGGTTCTTCTTGAGCGTCTCCTCGCTGACGGGGCCCTCGGCGACGATCGGGACCTCTTCCGTGGCGGGCTCGACGACGCCGCCGGGGCCGCTCGCCGAGGCGAGGCTGAGGCCCTTGGAGCTCAGGAACTCCTTCAGCTCGCGGAGAGACGTGCGGCCGAAGTTCGGGATCTGGAGCAGGTCCTCCTCGCTCTTGGCGACGAGGTCGGCGAGCGAGTTCACACCGAGCTTCTGAAGCGCCGTCCGGACGCGCGGCGAGAAGGAGATCTCCGCGACGGGCTGCGCCAGGATCTGCGCCACCTTCGCCTCGCGGCGGGCCGCGTCTTCGTCGTAGAACATCGTCAGCGACGCCTGGGCGTCCTTCAGGTACAGCTGCGCGCGGGCGTGGCCCGGGAAATAGTCGAGCACGGTCTGGTAGCACTGGATGGCGCGCTCGTATTCGCCGCGATCCTCGTAGAGCACGCCGAGATTCATCACCGTGTTGACGTGCATGGGACGGAGCTTGCGGAGCTGCTCGTAAAGCTCCAGGGCCCTCGAGTCGTCGCCGGTGAGGTCCATGATGTACGCGAGACGGAACAGCGAGGAGGCGTGGCCGGGCTCCACCTCGAGCGCCTTCTCGTACGCCTTCAACGCCTCGTCGCGATAGCCCTGGAAGTCGGCCAGCAGGCCCTTCAGGTAGAGTCCCGTGGCGCCTTCCTTCTTCAGAAGCTTGTCGACGTGCGTCTCGGCCTCGTCGTACTTGCCCGCACGGATCTTGGCCTCGCAGTACGCGGCCGAGATGTGAGGATCGGACGCGTCCGCGTCGCTGGCCTCCTTGAGGGCCACGAGGGCGTCCTGGGGGCGGCCGGCCTCGAGGTAGCTCACGCCCAGCACGTAGGACCGCTCCTTGCTGGGACGCGCGGCCGCGAGCAGCTGGATGGCCTCCTCGGACCGGCCCAGCAGCCACTTCGCCGTGCCCTTGCGGATCTCGACCTTGTTGTCGCTGGAGAGGGACTTGGCCACCTTCGTGCCGAAGTCGGCGACGAGCTCCTCGAGCTGGCCGCGGAGATCCACGTGCGAGTGGACTTCGCGCCGGATGTCGTGAAGCCGGTCGGTCGTCAGTTCTTCGGTGCTCAGAACTTCCTTGAGGTCGGGGGCGGCCGTTTCAGCCATGAAATCTCCAGAGAAAAATGGGCCCCCTCTTATATAGAAAGGAGGGGGCCGCGTCAACTCCGATCTAGCCCTTCGGCTTCACCAGCTTGACCGACGCCGCCCGCAGCACCTTGCCGTCGATGAGCCAGCCGCGGCGGACCTCCTCGAGCTCCGTCCCGCCCGGGTCCATCGCCACCGCCTCGTGGTACAGCGGATCGAAGGACTTCCCCGCCGTCTCGATGGGCGTCACGCCCGCCTTCGAGAGCACCCGGAGGAACTCCTTCTCGAGGATGCGGACCGCCTCGAGCAGCTTCGGATCCTCGAACTTCGCCATCGAGAATCCGTCCATCGCGGGCAGCATCTCGCGGAGGAAGCCCTCCAGCGCCTGGCGGTTCCAGTCCGCCTTGTCGCGCCGGACGCGGTCCTGGTAGTTGATGAAGTCCGCCTTGGCCCGGCGCGCCATTTCCAGGTATTCGTCGGCCTTCGCCTTCCACCGGGCCGACTCGGCCTGGACCTGCTCCAACGTGGGAGCCCCGGCCTCGGGCGCCTTTTCCGTTTCCGATTCAGGATTCACCGACTTCTCCTCGTTCATCACCCGAAGAATTTCTCCCACAGGTTCTTCCTGCCCGACTGCTCCTGCTCGATCTTCGAGAACTCCGACAGGAGCTCCTCCTGGCGCTTCGTCAGCCGGGTCGGGACGCTGACCACCACGCGCACGATCTGGTCGCCGCGACCGCGTCCGTTGACGCCCGTGACGCCCAGGCCGCGCATCCGCAGCAGGGCCCCGCTGGCGGTCCCCTTCGGGACCTTGAGCAGGCTTTTCCCCTGCAGCGTGGGCACCTCGATCTCGGCCCCCAGGGCCGCCTGCGAGAAGTTCAGCGGGATCTCGCAAAGGATGTCGTTTTCGTGCCGCTGGAAGAACTCGTGCGCGCGCACGTAGATGTCGCAATACAGATCCCCGGCCGGGCCGCCGTCGCGGGACTGCTCGCCCTGGCCCGAGACGCGCATCCTCGTGCCGTTCTCGATCCCCGCGGGGATCGACACTTCAATCTCTCTTTTAACGCGGGTGAGGCCCTCGCCCTTGCAGGTTGCGCACGGCGACGTGATTTTCTGCCCCTCGCCGCCGCAGGACGGGCAGGCCGACTGCAGCATGAAAAAGCCGGCGTTGCGCGCCACCGAGCCGCGGCCGCCGCAGGTCGTGCAGGTCGACTTCGACGTCCCGGGCTTCGCGCCCGACCCGCTGCAGGTGCCGCAGCGCTCGTGCCGCTGCAGTTCGATCGTCCGCTTCGTGCCGAGCGCCGCCTCCTTGAAGTCGATCTCCATCTCGACGCGGAGGCTCGCGCCGCGCGACGGCCCCCGCCGCCCGCCGCGGCTCACCCCGAAGAAGTCGCCGAACGGGGAGTCGGAGCCGCCGAAGATGTCCCCGAAGGCCTCGAAGATGTCCTGGACGCTGGCGCTCTGGTAGTCCCGCTGGGCCTGGCCCCGCAGCCCCTCGTGGCCGTACTGGTCGTAGAGCGGCCTCTTCTTGTCGTCCGAGAGGACGTCGTAGGCCTCGGAGATCGCTTTGAACTTCGTCTCCGCTTCCTTGTCGTTCGGATTCCGGTCCGGGTGGTACTTCAGCGCCAGCTTGCGGTAGGCCGAGCGGATGTCCTCGGACGAGGCCTTTCGATCGACGCCCAGCAGATCGTAGTAGTCGCGTTTGTCATCCACGCCGGAACCCTACTTGACCGCGCCGACGACCTTCTTCTTGTTGTCCTTCAGCTCCACGATGACCGTCCTCGACGTGAGGAGCAGCGACGTCACGCTCGCCGCATTCTGCAGCGCCGAGCGCGTGACCTTGGCCGCGTCGATCACCCCGGCCTCGAACAGGTCGCCCCACTCGCCGGTCGCCGCGTTCAGGCCGATGTTGCCGCCCTTCTCGCGCGTCTCCGCGATCACCATCGACGGATCGAAGCCGGCGTTCAGGGCGATCGCCCCCATGGGCGCCTCGAGGGCCTTGGCGATCACCTTCGCGCCGAGGGCCTCGTCGTCCTCCAGCTTCAGCGCGACGATCGCGTCGGCCGCGCGCAGCGACGCCAGGCCGCCGCCGGGGACCACGCCCTCCTGGGCCGCCCCGCGGGCCGCGTGCACCGCGTCGTCGACGCGGAACTTGCGCTCCTTCATCTCCGCCTCGGTGGCGCCGCCGACCTTGAGGATCGCGACGCCGCCCGTGAGCTTCGACATCCGCTCCTCGAACTTCTCCTTGTCGTATTCGCTGGTGGTCTTCTTGATCGACGTGCGCAGCTCCTCGATGCGGAGCGCGATCTGCTTCTTGTCGCCGCCGCCGCCGATGATCGTGGTCTTCTCCTTCTCGACCTTGATCTTCGCCGCCGTGCCCAGGTCGCTCAGCTTGAGCGTGTCGAGGCGGACGCCCAGGTCCTCCGTCACCACGTTGCCGCCGGTGAGGATCGCCATGTCCTGCAGCATCGCCTTGCGGCGGTCGCCGAAGGCCGGCGCCTTGACCGCGACCGCCTGGATCACGCCGCGGAGCCGGTTGACGACGAGGGCCGCCAGCGCCTCGCCCTCCACGTCCTCGCAGATGATGACCAGCGGACGGCCCGCCTGCGCCACCTGCTCGAGGAGGGGGACGAACTCCTTCAGGTTCGAGATCTTGCGGTCGCTGAAGAGGATCAGCGGGTCGTCGTATTCGGCCGACAGCGTCTGGGGCTTGTTCACGAAGTACGGGGAGATGTAGCCCTTGTCGAACTGCAGGCCCTCGACGAGCTCGATCTCCGTCAGGAAGCTCTTCGACTCCTCGACCGTGATGACGCCTTCCTTGCCGACCTTGTCCATGGCCTTGGACACGAGGTCCGCCACGGTCGCGTCCCCGTGCGCCGCGATGAGCGCGATATTGCGGTAGTCGGCGGTGCTCTTCACCGGACGCGACATCTTGCGGATCGCCTCGGTCGCGGCCTCGACCGCCCGGTCCATGCCGCGCTTCACGAGCGCGGGGTTCGCCCCCGCGGCGATGATCTTCAGGCCCTCGGCGTAGATCGCCTCGGCCAGGACCACCGACGTCGTCGTGCCGTCGCCGGCCACGTCGTTCGTCTTGTCCGCCGCGGCGTTCGCCAGCTTGGCCCCGATGTTCTCGAACGGGTCGGCGAGCTCGATCTCCTTGGAGACGGTGACGCCGTCCTTGGTGGCCTGGGGCGAGCCGCCCTTGCGCTCGTAGATCACGTTGCGGCCGCTGGGGCCGAGCGTGACCTTGACCGCGCCCGCGAGCTTCTGGATGCCCGCCATCACCTTGCGGCGCGCTTCCTCGTCGAACATCATCTGCTTGGCCATGGTTTCTCCGCTTCGCTGGGGTTTCCAGTTACCCGATGATCGCCAGGATCTCGCTCTCCTGGACGATCTTGAGCTCCTTGCCGTCGACCTTGACCTCGGAGCCGGCATACTTCGAATACAGCACGATGTCGCCGGTCGAGACGGCGGGCTTGATCACGCGGCCGTTCGGGAGCACGCGGCCGCTGCCGACGGCCATGACCTCGCCGCGGGTCGACTTCTCCTTGGCGGTGTCCGGGAGCAGGATGCCGCCGGCCGTCTTCTCCTCGGCCTCGAGCGGCTTGATCACGACATGGTCGCTGAGGGGCTTGAGCTTCATGGGAATTCCTCCGTCCAGTATGGTTCGTTCAGTTCCGGGTTACGCCTACCCCATCTGGGGATAGCCTTCTTCGCCCGCGCCGGCGGGGATCACCGCCGCCTCGGGAATGTCGCTCACCATCGCCTCGGTCGTCAGCAGCAGGCCCGACACGCTCGCGGCGTTCTGCAGCGCGTGGCGCGTCACCTTGACCGGGTCGAGGATGCCGGCCTTCTTCAGGTCGGTGAATTCGCCCGTCTCGGCGTTGAAGCCGAAACCGCCCTTGCCCGCGAGCACCTTCCGCACCGCGAGCGACGGATCGTAGCCGGCGTTTCCGGCGATCACGCGCAGGGGCTTCTCGACCGCCTTGCGCACCAGGTCGATGCCGAACTTCTCGTCGTCGTCGAGCTTGAGGGAGTCCAGCGCGGAGGCCGCGCGCAGCAGCGCCACGCCGCCGCCGGGGACCACGCCCTCCTCGAGCGCCGCGCGCACCGAATGCAGCGCGTCCTCGACGCGCTTCTTGCGCTCCTTGAGCTCGGTCTCGGTCGCGGCCCCCACGTTGATCACGGCCACGCCGCCCGACAGGCGGGACAGGCGCTCCGTGAGCTTCTCTTTATCGTAGTCGGAATCGCTCGACTCCAGCTCCTTGCGGATCTGGGCGCAGCGGCCTTCGACGGCCTTCTTCTCGCCCGCGCCGCCCAGGATCGTGCAGTAATCGGCGTCGACGATGACCTTCTTCGCGCGGCCGAGGATGGAGGTCGTCGCCTTCTGGAGGTCGACGCCCATGTCCTTGAAGACCGGCTGGGCGCCGGTCAGGATGCCGATGTCCTCGAGCATGGCCTTGCGGCGGTCGCCGTAGCCGGGGGCCTTGACCGCGCAGGCCTGGAAGACTCCGCGGAGCTTGTTGACGACGAGCGTCGCGAGGGCCTCGCCCTCGACGTCCTCGGCGATGACCAGCAGCGGGCGCTTCTCGGCCGAGATCTTCTCGAGCAGCGGGATGATCTGCGCCGCGGGCGACAGCTTTTCCTCGAACAGGAAGATGAAGGGGTTCTCGAGGACGCATTCCACCGACGCGGGATTCGTCACGAAGTGCGGCGAGAGGAAGCCGCGGTCGAACTGCATGCCTTCGACGATCTTGATCTCCGTCTGGATGCTCTTCCCCTCCTCGACGGAGATCGCGCCTTCCTTGCCGACCTTCGAGAAGGCCTGCGCGAGCATCTCGCCGACGACGGGGTCGCTGCCGGCTGCGAGCGTGCCGATCTGCTGGAGGATCTTCTCGTCCTTCACATCGAGGGGCTCGGCCATCTTCTTGAGCGCTTCGCCGACCGCGTCGGCCGCGCGCTTGATGCCGCGCGAGAGCGCGATGGGATTGCCGCCCGAGGTGACGATGCGGATGCCTTCGCTGAAGATGGCTTCGGCGAGCACCGCGGAGGTCGTCGTCCCGTCCCCGGCCTGGTCGCTCGTCTTCGAGGCCGCCTCCTTGATCATCTTGGCGGCCATGTTCTCGTAGGGGTCGGTCAGCTCGACCTCTTCGCAGACGGACACGCCGTCCTTGGTGATCGTCGGGGCGCCCCAGGACTTGTCGATGACGACGGTGCGGCCTCGGGGTCCCAGCGTGGGGCGGACGGCGTCGGCGACCTTCTGGACGCCCTTGCGGAGGGCCTCGCGGGCCGCCTGGTCGAACAGGAGCTGCTTGGGCATTGGATGTTCTCCGACAATATGGGCCGGCTTGAGGAGTGCAAAGCCCGTGCCACAGGACCCGCTGACAGGCCGCTATAACCCCTTGAAAGCCGGGCTATTAGTAGCGGCCCCGACGTGACGGGTCAAGAGTAATGTCAGAGTGGCAGATCGCGAGGCTCCGGAGGCAGATGCAAGAAGGGACTCGGAGTCGCTTATTGCAGGCGGATCTAGAGGTCGCCGTTCTCGATGAAGAACTTCTGGAGGGCGCCTTCCAGCCGGGCGTCCGTCTCGAAGCGGCCCGACTCGATCAGCTTCTTGATCTCGCTCATGCGCTCGGTGCGCGCCGCCGGCAGGCTCATCGCCTTCGACACCATCGACGCCTTCGCGGACAGCGCGACGGTGTCGGCCTTCGATGCGGCATTCGCGGCGGCAGCCGCGGACATCTTGATGCGAGTGATGCGATTCGGCCCGTCGATCCGGCTGGGCCCGCCGACGCCATCGGTTTTCCCGATGTCCATAGGATATCTCCCGTTACACAACCCCTCGAACACTGCAGGACTGCAACAGTCCCCCGGAGCCCGGCGTCCCCTGACGCCATAGTCAGTATCGGCGGAGCGGCGCTCGACCTGAAGGGATAAAATTCGTGCGGGCCCCAGGTTTCCGAGGGATGTCTTGACCCGACGCGGACCGGGGCCTATAATCGCCCGCGTCGTCCAAGGAGCCTGCGTATGTCGAAGTACCTCGCCGCGATTTTCGTCCTGGGCCTGTCCCTGTCCGCCCTCGCCCAGGAGGACAACGCCGAGCTCAAGGCCCGCGTCCTTGAGAAAGTCCGCGCGAAGCTCTCTGAGGACCGCGCTGCGCTGCTGAAGCGCATCGAGGCGATCATCGACGAGGAGCTGGCGAAGGCGACCCCGGCGGCGAAGGTTCCCGCGGCGCCCGCGCCCGACGACGGCGGCGAAGCGAAGGTCAAGGAACTGGAACGCAAGATGCGCCAGCTCGAGGAACAGAAGGAGACGCTGGCGGTCGAAATGGCGAAGGCGAAGCGCCTGGCCGCCGACGAGCCCCTGCGCGAAGAGGCGAAGAAGGAAGGCCCGCACGACGGCCAGGAAGCGCAGGAGATGTTCGACAACGCGCTGGAGCTGCACGACAAGGACAAGAACTACCGCGAGGCGATCAAGCTCTTCAAGCGGATCTACTACAACTTCCCCAAGTCCAAGATGGGCTCGATCGCGGCGTACAATGCCGCGTGCGGTTACGCCCTCTCCGGCCAGAAGGAAGAAGCGATGGACTGGCTGGAGCTGTCCGTGAAGTCGGGGTACGCCGACTTCGATCATCTGCGGAAAGACACGGACCTCGACGGCCTCCGCAACGAGAAGCGCTATAAGAAACTTCTGACCGACCGGTAGTATTCGCCAGGGTTCAATTCTTCATCGGGGCGTGGCTCAGCCTGGCTAGAGCGCCTGGTTCGGGACCAGGAGGTCGCAGGTTCAAATCCTGTCGCCCCGACCAACCTTCCTCAGCGTGCTCCAGATCTTGTCTCGGCTTCCCCCGTCCGATATTGTCGAGACCGCCTTGAAAGGAGGGCTTATGGACAGGTCCAGTTCCGACGGCGGTCCGGCGTTCCCCGGCGCCGCCGGTCCCGGCATGACGATCCTGGATTACTTCGCGATCCAGCTGGCCTCCGGAATCTGCGCCAGCGATCTCCGCCCCCCGCACCACGACATCCCGCACATGGCCTACGAGCTCGCCGCGGAGATGGTGAAGGAAAGCCGGAAACGTGCCGGCAATCCCTAGCCGATTTACCGACCGATTCGCTCCAGGATCGCAAATAGTGCTCAGGCGCCTCGAATGCCCCAGGCTAGAGGCCGGATGCCCGACGCCCGTCCGGATGCATAATGCTTGATGCCCGAACCCATAAATCGTAAAACCGAGATCACGGTTCTGGGGAGGAACATACGATGTTGACGCTGGTGCTCAAGGAAACCGGCAATCCGGTCACCTACAACCTGTCGGACGACGTGATCACGCTGGGGCGCTCCAAGGAAAACAACATCGTCCTGAAGAACATCAAGGCCTCGCGGCGGCACGCCCGCATCGAGCGCATCGGCGCGACCTACCAGATCACCGACCTGGGGTCCGGCAACGGCACCAAGATCAACGGAAAGAAAATCGACTTCCACACCCTGAAGAAGGGCGACGAGATCCGGATCGGCGACGCCACCATCACCCTCAAGGCGATCGACGACGCGGTCGACGCGGCCGGCGACACCGACGCGGGGGAGGACGAGGAGATCACCGTCAAGGACGACGAGATCAAGATCCAGGACGACGCCGCCGAGGAGAAGCTCGAGCTCGTCGAAGAGGAGACCGAGAAGATCGCCTGGAGCGAGGCCGAGACGGAAGTCCAGGCGCCGGCGGTCAAGGCGAAGTCCGCTCCCAGGGGCCTGCCCGGCAAGCCCGGCCTCTCGAAGCCCGCGCCCGGGAAACCCGGCGCCGCGCCGGCGAAGCCGCTGATGAAGAAGCCGCTCGGGCGTCAGGCGCCCAAGTAGGCCTGCGCGAAGCGCGCCGCCTGCTCGCGGAACCAGCCCCAGTTCCCCGCCGCCACCTGCTTCGGATCGAAGAGCGGTCCGCCCACCCCGAACGCGTCCGCCCCCGCTTTCTTGAAGGCCGGCAGCGTCTCCACCGTCACCCCGCCCGTCGGCATGAGCGGGATCTCCGGAAACGGCGCCTTCACCGCCTTGATGTGGCCCGGACCGAGCTGATCGGCCGGGAAGACCTTCACCATCCTCGCGCCGAGCCTCCAGGCCGTCAGGATCTCCGTCGGCGTCATCGCGCCCGGCATGACCGGGATCTTCCGATCGACGCAGGCCTTGATCACGTCGGGCACCACGGCCGGCGTCACGATGAACGTCGCGCCCGCCTTCAGGGCCCGGTCGAGGGTCTCCAGCGTCGTCACCGTCCCGGCGCCGACGTTCCCCTTCCCGCCCATCAGGTCGGACGTCAGGCGGATCAGGTCCTCCGCACCCGCCGTGTTCATCGTGACCTCGATGTTGCAGAGGCCGCCTTCGATCGAGGCGGGCACCAGCTGCTCGACCTCCGCGCGCTTGAGGAAGCGCAGGATGCCGACCACCGGCAGCTTCAGGAACAGGGCGTCGTTGAACGTCGCGCTCATTTCATTTCCCCGAGTGGATCCGCTTCAGCAGGACCTGCTGCCCCAGCACCGACAGCGGCTCGGAATCGACGGTCTTGAGACGCGGCCCCAGGCCCAGCGCCTCCGCGGCCGCCGTATAGGATCCCCGCAGCGCCTTCCCCGCGGCCAGGATGATGGCCACGTCCGACCCCCGCAGCGTCCCCAGCTCCGTCCCGATCAGGAGCCCGCTGAGGAAGGACGTGTTCGAGCCCGCTCCCTTCCGGTCGAGCACCTGCCGCGTCCGCACCCGGAAGAGCGCGGACGTGACGGGCCGCGCCGTGGACTCCTCGACGCCGTCGAGGAACGCGGTCTTGTCGACGGGCGCGTCGGGGTCGGTGGAATGCCTCAGCACGCTCAGCCGCACCAGAAGGTCGAAGAGTTCGCCGGTCATGAACGTCCGGAAGCCCGCGATGCCGCCCGGGTTGACGTCGAGATGCTTCGAATGGGTTCCCGGGAGGACGAGGACGGCCTCGAAGGGCATCTCCCGTCCGAGCGCCGCCACCAGGCCGATGGCCTCCGTCTCCTCCCCGCGCAGGATCTCCGTATCCGTCCTCATCCCGGAGATCAGGTAGACGTGGGGATCGACCTTCGCCCAGACGGCGCTGCGGCCGTCCAGCGCGAAGGGGGCCTTCGCATAGGGCAGCTCCTTCCAGCCGATCGACGAGCTCGCCATGCCCGAGAGGACCACCGGGATGTTTTTCGGCGCCTGGAGCTTCGCCAGCCCCGAGGCGAGCGTCTCGCGGAAGGCCCGGGCCCGCTCCCCGCCGGCCGCGGCGAGCTTCGCCGTGCCCTCGTCCGACTTGAACTCGCGCTTCACCTTCCCGTCGACGAAGCGGAGCCGGAAGTTGGACGTGCCCCAGTCACCGCCGACGAATCGCATCGAAGGCCACTATAGGGAATCCGGGAAAAATCCGGGCCGGAATTTGCGCATCCCCCACGACGAAAACGCAGGAACGTCGTACCTACCCCAGAAGACTCGAGGTCGAGTGGAATCCGCGCGCCGGAGTGTGCGGCGGGAATAGCGCCCGCGGCGGTGCGTTATGCGGATGTCGAGGAGACCTCGAGAGGAGCAATGACCATGGAAAGACCCGTGAAACAGACGGGAACGCTGGATGCGCTGGATCAGTTCGGCATCGAGTTCGAAGGGCTGGTCCCGACGGACGAGGGCTGGGCGATCGGACTGCACTGCGTGGTCTGCAACCATCGCTGGACCACCCTGCGGAGCAAGGTGGAGTTCGAGCACGAAGCGACGGAGTGCCCCAAGTCGGCCACGTCGAAGAAGCATCAGCCCTCCAAGGGCTCGGACAAGAAGTAACCGGCTGTAAGAACAGAGCCCGCCGGCTCGGAGAAGTCACCCGCGCCCGGTGGGCTCTGTTTTTTTACCGGGGGGAGACGGTCGAGGCCACCAGCGGCCGCGTCGACCGCTTCAGGAAGAGGATCGCGAAGCAGGTATCCCAGGTCGGCTTGATGAAATGGCTCGTGTCCCACGAGCCGTTCCCCTTCTGAGCGCCGAGCAGCACCTTGTACCCGTCCAGGTACCAGTCGTGCTTTCCGATCAGGGTCGTGTCGTAGAGCAGCCCGGTGCGTTCGAGCGCATACAGGTAGTAATAGAGCCATCCGTCCGGCACCGGGGCGATCTCGCAGGGGCCGACGTTCTGGGTCACGGAGTAGTTGGTGTCCAGCCAGTTCATCCCTTCAAGGACCGACCTGTCCTTCTTCCAGTCCTTGCCCAGGATGTAGTTGTAGATGCAGAGCGCGCCGACGGCGCCCGCCGTCATCGAGCCATAGGGCGGGCCCATCTTGGCGCAGACCTGGTCGCCTTCGCTGTAGCACCAGCCGTAGCCCGCCTTCCCGCCGGAGGCGACGTTCTTCGCCTTCGGATCCGCGTTCTGCGGCGACCGCTGGTTGTTCACCCAGTATTGCCGGCACCGCTCGATGACGTCCTTCGGGAAGTTCACCCCGGCGTCGTGGCAGGCGCGGATGCCGAGGGCGCCGTACTGCGAGTTGGAGTTGTCGCTCCGCTGCGCCTCGGGACCCTCCCGGCTCTTCTTCAGGGTGATGTGCTTCAGCACCTCCGGCTTCTGCTTCACGTTGGGATCGATCGGACCCGGCGGCTTCTTGGCTTTGAAGGCGTCTCCGCCCTTCTTCGACGCGACCGCGCCCCCCTCGGGCTGCGCCGCCGTCGGATCGCCATAAGAGAACCCGCCGTTCGCCTTGATATTGTCGAGCAGGAACTGGCCGCAGAGGGCGATCTGATCCTGGTATTTGACGCGGTCGATCTCCTCCAGACACATCGCCAGCAGGGACACCCGGTAGGTCTTCTCGAACTTGCGCTCGAGGCACTTCTTGAGCAGCGCCTCGAAGGCCGCATCGGTTTCCGGGACGCCGCCATGGACGAAGGTCAGCAGCTTGAGTTCGTCGGAGTCGGGGCCGATGGCCGAGTCGGGCGAGTCGGAGGTCTTGAGGAACGCGATGCCGCGGGCGATGGCCTGCTCGACCTTCACTTGATTGACTTCGGAGTTGATCTTGAAGCCGTTGTCCTGCCCGCCCGCGCCGAGGGGGGCGCAGAGGAGGACGGGGAGCCACAGCCATCGGCGCATGCATTTTCCTCCGGCTCGACCCGGAGGCCACTATACCGTTCCCGCCGCGGCTAAGGAAGTTCCTTGATGAGGAAGTTGGCGAAGTCGACGGGCATGTCCGGGGTCAGCGGTTTGCCGGGGCGCTGAAGCCCGAGGGGGCCCTTCGCGGGGATGCCGGGCAGCCGCGCCTGGTCGATGACGGGGGTCCCGTTGAGGACGACCGTGAGGACCTCGCCCTTCATCGTGATCACGAGGCGGTTCCATTCGCCCGGGGGCTTGTCCGCCCGGACTCTCGGGGTGGCGGCGGCGCGGATCTCCGGTGCGAGGCGGCCGTCGGTGCGATACCCGTAGATTTCGCCGGAGCCGACCGGCCAGCACCAGAGGTTGACCTGGCTCTTCTGCGCGCCGCGGAGAAAGATCCCGCTGTCGCCGGCGTCCATCACCTTCTCGGTCCGCGTCGAGACGCTGCCGTCGGGGAGGATGACCGGGGCCTCCTTCTCGACCGCGGTTCCCGGAAAGCGCCACTCGGCCTTCAGGATGAAGTCGCCATAGGACTTTTCGGTCCAGAGGTCCTTCCCCTTCGCGTCGTAGCGGACGAAGCCGTCCTTCACAACCCAGTGCCCCTCGTGCTCGCGGTCCGTCTTCCAGCCGGCCAGGTCCTTGCCGTTGAAGAGCGGGACGAAGCCCTCGTTGTCCTGCAGCGACTCGAGAAACGCGACCAGGTCGGCGAACTCCTGCAGCGACAGGGCCGACTGGAGCCCGTCCGGCATCAGCGAGCGGTCCCCGAGCCGGCGCGCGTCGAGATCGGCCTTCCGCAGCGCATGCACCTTGCCCTCCGCGTCCACGAGGGTGAGGTCGTCGGCGGTCTCGGCGCGCACCAGTCCCGCAATCACGGCGCCGTCGCGCGTCCGGACCAGCGTCTGGCTGTATCCCTCCGCGATCTGCCGCGACGGGTACAGGACCGATTCGATCAGAGACGGCCGGCCGTACTTGGTGCCGATGCCGGCGAGGTCGGGCCCGATCTGGCCGCCCTGGGTGCCGATCCGGTGGCAGCGCGCGCAGCCGGCCTTGGGGTCGTTGTACAGCACCCGGCCCTTGCCAGGGTCGCCGGAACTCCGCGCGGCAAACTCGGCATAAGGCGCCGGGTCGGCGGCAGTCGGCGGGGACGCCGGCGGAGGGACGTCCGTCGAGAGCAGCGGCCCCGTGGAATAAGAAAGACCGTCTGTTTTATTCCCGAGGACGGCGCGCACGAGCGGGGTGCCCTCCCAGTCGACCGTGTGATCGATGCGCGGACCGACCTTGGGGTTGTCCTCGGCAGACGCATACGGGCCGTTGCGCCACCAGCGACCGTCCCAGGGCGGCGGCTTCCGGTGCAGGCCCGTGAGAATCCGCTCCGCCTCCGGCCGCAGCTCCGCCGGCCCCCGCTCCGCGAATTCGAGAAGCGCCTTCACCACGACGAGGTCGTAGGCCTCTCGAAGCGCATAGAGGGTCCCTTCCTGGATGCGGATCGACCCGGCCGAAAGCCCGGCGCTGGTCTCCGCCCAGGCCCCGATCCGCTGCAAGGCCGACATCGCCCCGTGGCGGACAACGGCGTCGTCGTCGCCCAGCGCCTCCAGCAGCGCGGGCACGGCCGCCTTTTCCCCCTTCCGGCCCAGGGCCGCGGCCGCCTTGAAGCGCACGGCCGCGTCCGCGCTTCTCAGGTCCAAGGGCGGCGGCGGCGGCGGACCCAGGCGCCGCATCGCCGCCAGCCGCAGCGAGCGCGACGGGTGCTGCAGCGCGGAGGCGTCGACGTCGACCTTCTCGCCCCGCGACGCGGCCGCGTACCACGCCGGCTTCGGCGCGGCGCGGTTCGGGCCCTTCCACGTCAGCTTGAAGAGGCGGCCCGCGTCGTCCTTGCGCCGCTTCCACGCGGCGAAGTTCCAGTCGGTGACATAGAACCCCATCCCGTCCGGCGTCGTCGTGATGCCGACCGGGCGGAAGTCGTCGGGCCCCGGCGGGATCAGGTCCTCCTGCCCTGCGACGCGGAACGTGGCCCCGGCACG
>Ga0137409_10004206_pt1 | contig 15155 bp, 14 predicted proteins | sample CZODoug1_16funga_FD_122059 | JGI IMG/M metagenome (GOLD analysis project Ga0137409, IMG submission 122059) | Vadose zone soil fungal communities from Angelo Coast Range Reserve, California, USA - CZODoug1_16fungal (Hybrid Assembly) | ecosystem: Environmental > Terrestrial > Soil > Vadose zone... | reverse complement strand
CCGGTCCGGGATCGGGTGAGGCTCATGTGCGAATCGGCGGCTACCGAAGCGATGCGTGTTCCAGGCGAAGGCGCCAACGTCGCGCGCCGACTCCTAGAACAAGCCTTACCTACTGTGGCTATCCTCGACCGACTCTTACCGGCTGGCGACGCCATGCGCGACGGAGCCCACGACGAGGTAGCCTTGCGGACGGAGAACTCGTTGGCAGCCTACGCCAGAGAGACTGGGAACTGGAAGGTCATACAGGAAGTACACGAATTCGCGCGGCGGCTCGCAGCGAGTCCGAGCGCCCGGCAAAGACTCGAGAGAAGTTCAGAAGCTATCACGAGCAACCTGCTATACAGCATGTGCTGGTTTTGCAAGACGAATCGGGCCGATGACGCGGCCGCAGTTCTAGTTCCTATGCACGGGAATGTCACTCGCACGCCCTCCAAACTCATCAATGATCTTCGCGTCGACCCCCAGCTCCTCGGCCTCTCTGGCACGCACGTTAAGTGGCAGCAGTTTACGGCTCGAGTGCCACGCTGCACCACGTGTGCTTTGGCAGAGAAGAAGACTCGGGCATTACGGAACAGGGGGCTAGTGATTGGGGCCTTAGCAGGGATCATCGGATGTGTGTCTCTCGTCGACCAGTCCGATGAGAGCACGGGCCTCGGCCTACTCGTCGCGGGTGCGGGCGCTGGAGTCGGCGCCCTCATCGGTTGGCTGTTAGGACATTCACAGGAGCCAGCAGGCATGTCTCCGCTTACTGCAAAGACTGAGTTTCCGCCCATCCAGGAGCGGTTCAAGTTGGGTTGGGCCGTTGGCGAGAAACCCTCAGGCGTCCAGTAGGAGAGCACAAGTGTTCGAGGGATTAGCTCAGTGGAAGTATCCCAAGGAATTCAGAATCGGGCGCGCGGTCTTGCCGGCGGCCGACCTGCAGGCTGCCGTGGCAAGAGTCCTAGCAGCCCTTGCCGAGGCCACGCTCGCCACCTCTGTCCCACTCCCGCCTGGAGGCGTTTCGGTTGGCCTTGCGGAACCACAGGTGGCGGACCTGGCGACCGGTCTGTGGCGCCTACGGGAGAAAATGCTTGACGGAGAAACGGGCAAGCCACTCGATGAGATGCGGCGAGCGTTTCGTCATCTGGAGTCGGCCTGGGACACACTGGCGCAAGCTGACGTACAGGTCCAAGATCACTCTCGATCCCCGTACGATCCAGGGCTCTCGCTGAAGGTCGTAGCATTCCAACCTACCCCCGGCCTGGATTCCGAAACCGTCATTGAAACCCTCAAGCCCACGATCTACATGAAGGGTCGGCGGATACAAATCGGAGAAGTGGTGGTCGGAACGCCCGAATCGCGAAGCTCATAACGCATCCTGGCGAGGAAGCGCAATCGGTCATGGGACCTGGAGGAATGAGGCGTGAGTAGGACAACCGTTGATTTCGGAATCGACCTCGGCACGACGAACAGCAGCATCGCACTCCTCAAGGGTGCGGACGTTGAGGTGTTCAGAAACAATGAGGGATTCGAGTACACCCCTTCCGCTGTCTGGATCGACAGGAAGGGGAAACTGTACATCGGGCGCCAGGCGAAGGAACACCTTGAGGACGACGACGACAACGCGACTTCCGAATTCAAGTTACAAATGGGCACCACGGCGGAGAAGATCTTTCTGCGCAGCGGGAAGCGGATGAAGCCTGAAGAGCTCTCCGCAGAGGTGCTCAAAGCGCTCCGAGCTGACGTTCAGCAGAGGTCCCGTGAGGAGATCGACGCTGCCGTCATCACTGTACCCGCGGCGTTCGAGCATCCCCAATGCGCAGCAACAAATCGTGCCGCTCGGCTGGCAGGACTCTCCTCGAGCCCTCTGCTCCAGGAGCCCGTCGCCGCGGCCCTCGCCTATGGGTTCCAGTCTGAGGCCGACAAGGCATTCTGGCTGGTCTACGACCTCGGCGGGGGGACTTTCGATGCGGCGGTCATGCAGGTTCGCGATGGGCTAATCCAGGTGGTGAATCACGGCGGGGACAATCACCTGGGCGGAAAACTTATTGATTGGGCGATCGTCGACGACCTGTTCGTTCCGGCTCTGGCCAAAGAGTACGACTTGGGCGATTTCAGTCGTGGAACCGCCAAGTGGCGTGCCGCATTCGCGAAGCTCAAGGCGGCTGCCGAAACGGGCAAGATTCGCGTGTCCCGAGCGGAATCGGCCGAAGTGTTGATCGACTCGCTCGGCGTCGATGGCCGCGGGAACCCGATTCGCCTTGAGTACGAATTGACCAAACAAGATGTGGAAAGGATCGCAGAGCCATTCATTACTCGTTCCATCAACATCTGCAAGAAAGTATTGGCCGAGAAACGACTCCGAGCGCAGGATATTGGGCAGATCCTTCTTGTAGGCGGCCCGACCCTCATGCCCTACCTGCGCGGGCGCCTGGAGGACTCGAACGAAGGCCTGGGCGTACGGCTCAACTTCAGCGTTGATCCGCTCACGGTGGTCGCGCGAGGTGCAGCAATCTTCGCCGGCACCCAGAGAATCGAGCGGGCATCCCGCCCCGTTGGCGAGGGTAAGTACTCCCTTGTCCTCGACTATAAGCCCGTAGGGGCCGATCCCGATCCCTTGGTCGGTGGCAAACTCCTCGCGCCGCCGGGCGCAACCTTAACCGGGTTCACGGTTGAGTTCGTTAATGCCGAGGGTCGACCACCCTGGCGAAGCGGCAAGATCCCCCTGAATGCCGATGGTACGTTCATCACCAACCTGTGGGCCGAGAAAGGGCGACAAAACACGTTCCTTATCGAGCTGCGGGACGCCAGTGGGAACAAGCAAGACGTCGCTCCAGATCAGCTGAGCTATACAATAGGACTCGCGATTACTGACCCACCTTTGATACACACCATTGGTGTCGAAATGGTCAACAATGAGGTGGATGTCTTCTTTCCGAAGGGGACACCCTTGCCCGCTCGTCGCCGCGTCACGCACAGAACCGCGTTGCCACTTCGTCGCGGGCATGGAAGCGACGTCATAAGAATTCCGGTCGTCGAAGGGGAGTACGTCACTCGAGCAGATAGGAACAAACTCATCGGCCAATTGCTAATCGCGCCAGGCGATATCAAGCGTGACGTGCCAGCGGGAAGTGAGGTTGAAATCACAATCGAGATAGATCAATCGAGACTGATAAAGACGAAGGCATACATACCGATCCTCGATGAGGAGTACGAGGACGTTATGAAGTTAGAGAAGACCGCACCACAAGTGGGAGCGCTCAAGGAGGATGTCGATAGACAGAAGAAGCGACTCGAAGCCGCGCGCATTAAGGCGCAGCAGCTCAGTGAGCCGAACACTCTCCAAGTCCTTCAACGCATTCGCGACGAGAACATGCTTCACGAGGTTGAGAGTGCCCTAGCTGCAGCAGCGGGAGACCGGGATGCGGCAGATAAGTGCCAAAACAGGCTTCTCGACCTCAAAGCGGCAATAGATGAAATCGAGGACGCCCTGGACTGGCCCGGCTTGGTAGTGGAGGCCCGCGGTGTACTGGAGTGGGCTCGGGGGATCGTGGCTGCCCACGGCGGGGACGAGGAGAAGCGGACGTTGGCGATGCTTCAGGCTGAAATCGAGAGCGCGCTCGCCTCACGACAAGTTGACGAGGTCCGGCGAAAAGTTGATGAAATCAGGGCTCTAGGTTTCAAGCTTGTCATGGCCCAGCCAGGCTGGTGGGTTGGCTACTTCAACTACCTCAAGGAACAGCGTCAGCTGATGAGCAGTCGGGGGAGGATAGATGCATTGGTCGGCCAGGGGGATCGAGCGATTAACGGCAACGACCTAGAGGGTCTCCAGTCCGCCTGCCGGCAATTGAACGATCTGCTGCCAGAAGAAGAGCAAGAGAAGGCAAAGGGCTATGGCGGGACGACTCACCGCTAACTCAAGCGGACGGCGACCGTGACAGGCGACTCGCGATCCGAGGCGCCTTCATCCGCCATGCTCAAGCTCGCTCTTGAGCCAGCGGCTCATTTGGCCCGAACTGGAGAACATGGTGCGGCATTGGACCTCCTTGCCGCCCTGGGTCCCGAGACTGGCGCCTCACTCCCTGCATTGGACCTGCTTGCCAGGATTCACGCTCAGAAGGGCCGCTACCAGCAAGCCGAGAGTCTGTGGACCAGGGCGGTCGAGTTGGCGCCAACACAGGGCGTCTATCGGAAAGCCCTGGAGCGTGTGCGCCGGATCAGGGCGAGCAGCATTTCACGGATGCTTGCCAGTCCGTGGTTTGCCGTGGGCTCGCGTCTCACCGTCGTGGTCGCTGTGCTGGCAACCGCTGGCACCTTGGTTCTGCGCACCGCTGCGCGGGAGGAACCCCGCGTGGCAGCGGCCAAGGGGGCGGCGACACCTCCGTCGTCGGCAGTATGGCCGCCCGAGACGGACAGGGACCTGTCGGGATTCGAACGGCGGAATCAGGGCAACGAGATCATCTTCGTCCCAGACTCCGGCCTGTTCGCATCTGGTTCAGCTGCGCTGACACCTAGAGCAAGGGTCTTGCTCTCAAGCCTTGGTCAACATCTTGAACCCTACCGCGACAGCATCGACATACACATTGAGGGGTACACCGACGACCTACCGACGCTGCAGAGGGGGAGGTTCAAGGACAACGCGTCTCTAGGTATGGCCCGTGCGGTCGCGGTCTACGATCAGTTGAGGTCCACGACGAGGCTGCTTCCAGCGCACGTGTTGGTCATGAGTCATGGCGAATCCGACAGGCCGTTTCCCGGAACCGATCCTAGCGCCCGCGTTCGGAATCGTACTGTCGTTCTTCGCGTCGCTAAGCGCCGATAGCCACCTGCAATGAAGCCATCTCTGTTTCAACGACTCCTCGAGCTAGCCCAAGCGATCACTGCGCGGCAGGCAGACTTCTTCAAGGTCAAGGGGCGGCGCAGGCGACCACGCCACCAACGCAAGTCCTGTGTCGCAGAAGGCTAATTCGTCGTGTCAGGGGAGTACGGTGCGGTAGCCTCGCTCGGCGGCGCGTGGAAAATGATCTCCTGACCAGAGCCGGCGGGCAGAGCAGGTAAGCTTGGTCGTTTGACGCGGTGACCGGCTTTCAGTTTGGCCCAGTAGCCTCGAGGGGGCACAGGAATCTGGACGCGCCGGCAGACTTTCTTCAGGCCAGTGCCCGTAATACCCCACTCTTCAGAGAGTTTGCTCACGGGCAGTGACCAGACACGCTCAAAGAGTTCAGCACGATCCATCTTGACCTCTCGCCCATTCGGCTGCCAATGACCAACCCACACGGATTGAGGAAGTGGAAGTGGAGGAGGCTTCGGAATCTCGACCCCAAACTTCTTGAGAACCTCTCGCGAGCGCGTTGGTCGAAGCTGGTCGAAGCGCCTCTTCTCATCATGCGAAGGGGGTATGAACCCGACCTTCTTCATGCGGGCGCGCATTGACGGCGTTCGTGCAAGCTCCCTGAGAATCTCGGGGGAGCAGTAGTCTGCTGTTGCCAAAAGCTTCATGCGGTCTACGAAAACCGAATCGGACGTTTTCAACAGCGAATGACGAATGTTTCCGATCTCATCGGGAGTGCTTTGAGTCCATCGCACTCCGAGTTCGAAAAGACGTTGAAGCCCATCGCTCGATGTCCAGTAGCCACGATTGAGGAAAGTTGCCCACCACAGATGGTGCAGGAGCACCGGCGCCGCACTCTTCGGCAGCATCTTCTCGGCAAGCACATCAATAACGGCCCGATCCGTTGCGATCTGATAGAGCGCTTGGAAATCGTCTCGAGCCGGGTCGGGCCGAAGCCGCCTAAGGACTTCCGCATGTCCGCGAGAGCACGCCTCGTTTATGGCGCTGACCAAATACTCACCGTCCTCGTTGTTCTCGTTCTCATCATCGCCAGCCGATCGACGCCAGAAACGGAGACAGAGCGCCGGGGCGTGTGGATCTGCACCTGCCCACAGACACAGCTGAACACCCTTCTCGTTCCCTTCAGCGGCATGATGACCAAGCGCGACGTTCAACTCCGTCTGCATTCGCGGATTGGTTGCGCGATGGCGTTTGGCGAAGCCAAAGAGCGGTCGGTTGCTCGTGTGGTACGCAAGGGCGGCAGCCAACGCGTGCCCTTTTGTGAGATCGATGCCGAGGTTCTGAAATCGCTCGAACAGCTCGGTCTTGTACGTGTCGAACAGCGTCTCGAGATCCACGTTCTTAGGATCGGCGCCCCACGCGAGGAGAAGGTCCGCGAGATCGAACGCTCGAGCCTCGAGTGCTTCGTCCAGGACCGAACCCCGGTCGATCGGCTCGAGCGCAAGGTCGTAGCCGTTGCACAAGAGCAGAAGGATGAGATCCCGATGCTTGGTACGAACCGCCGCGCGAAGCGGGCTTTCGAGCGTTCCCCTTTTCGGGACCTTGTAGTTGAGCGCCTGGATCGGTCGTCCCCGCCGAATCCAACCCTCGGTCTCGTACACGCTGCCGCTCGCGCAGAATCGGATGAGTTCGCGCAGCTCGTCACCATGCGCCGCAGGCTCACGGGATACGCGCGGCGGTGGCTCGGGATTCGAACGCGGGTCAACGAATTCGATCATCGAACGGAAGCGGTGTCAGTCATGCGTCTTGATCCCGGTGTTGGATTCAGGCAGTTGCGTGGCTGGGGCTCTAGCCCCTGAGGTTAAGCCCCAGTCGTTTCTCTACGATCGGTAGTGAAGACCGGGGAGGCAGGTTGGGATGAAGCACGCTGTCAACCCACAGCGCCTGTTCGATCGCGGCCATTGCGCCGTCAAGGACGAGCGCATGAACGTCAGCCGCGACGTGACCCTGGACGTGTGCATTGGGAACAAAGAATGCATGCCCTAAGGACGGGCGTCCATCGAGGGTGTACAGACACCAGGCTCCTACCGCAGGCACTACGGCGCCGGCTGCAAACTGCAGAAGGTTCAACTCGTTCGCTGATCTCGCTACCTGCGCCTCGTCCGCGTTAAGACGCAACTTGAGGAAAACGCCGAGACCGGTGCCCAGGTGTGTATGGGACGCCTCGGTCTGAAGCTCAATGAGGGTGGTGTCATCATTGCCGAACGCCACCTCGATCGCAATCCCGCCTGCCGATCCGCCTGCGCTAAAGAAATGCGTGTTGCGCACAAGTTGGTGAACCTGCTCGATCGCAGCGCTATCGGCAAAGGAGGAGGGCAGAGCACCCGCAGGACGATAGAATGCCGCGATGACATTAAGCAGGTCATCCGCTTGTAAGCGCTTTCCCGACGCCGGATGCTGCCGCGTCGCGACCTTGCCCTGGAAAGCATCGGCAAGGCGTTCAGAATGGAGCTCTCCGAATGCAAGCGCGAGCATCTGATAAGCGGCGATCTGCTTCGACCGCATTTTCAGGGTCTCATCGTGAACGTGGTGCGCCACGATGGCATCGACGCGCCTGTCCTCAGACAGGTAGACATATGCGCTCCCTACCGCGAGGTGGTTAACCTCGCCGACGATCTTCTCGGCAGAGCTCTGTGACACCCCCACATTTTCGATGACAGTCACTCTCGAGACGATGCGGGAGATCTTGATCCCACGGCTTTCGAAGACCGGACTTGCGTCGGTGCTTTGGTTCAGGCGGTGGGCAATCCAGGTAAATCCCCGAGGCCGCCGCCAAGTCCACGCCTCGTCGATGAGCAATCGCTTGTGGATTTCTTCGAGCGCCAACTCTCCGACATCCATGGGTGGCCTGCCTCTAGGTGCGGCGCGCTGCGCAGGCGTCACACAATCCTCTGACGCGTAATTGGAGGCCTACCAAAACTTCACGATGAAGTGGTACGCGACCACGGCGACGCCGACCGCCGCCGCCAACTGCACGAGCATTCCGAGCGCCAGCGCGATTGCGGTGCCTAGGCCGTCGAACGTGCGGGCCTTGGGACCCTTACCGACACGGGCCCAAGAATCGAGGTCCATGCCCAAGTCATTGAACTTCTTCATTTGCCCCACTCCGCGTTGAGGTGATGGCCGGGCTTGCAACGGGGCCGGATTCGTGCTGCAGCTCGTCGATCTGTCTTATCAATGCTTCATTCATCGCGTGTCTACCCTGCCGGCCGTACAGAATCGCGAGGTTGAGCAGAGTGACTTCAGTCCATGGAGTCGCTTGCCATTCGCCAGATTGCTGATGTGCGAGGGACCGGAGATACAGACCCTCCGCCTCGGCGTCATTGCCTTGTAACTGACACGCGAGCCCCACGCGATCCAGGGCGTGCGCCACCAGCGCGTCGGGTCCGCGAATCGTTGTCACCAGCCTGTCCAGCGCCTCACGAAACAACTGCTCCGCAACCTTGGCGCGGGACGTGATCGCATTGGACGTCAACGCCGCCATTCCCCGCCGCAGCAGCTCTTCCGCAGCTCGGATCTCGGGCTGCGCCATGAGCCCGTACGAGCCGTTGTGTTTTGGACTCGGGAGCTCAGTCGTGACCCCAAGAGCGTCTCGCAAAACGGGAGCGATGATGAGCTCCGGAATGTCGGTTGTGCCGGCCCTTGCGCCTCGGTGCGACCGTTTCGTGACTTCGATCGGGTCTCTCATGAGAGTAGCGCCAGCGGTTCGTGGCTGCGCTCGCAGTGCAAGCCGGGTGGACACGTTTCCCGAGGGCTGCAACGACCATCAGCTGAGCGGAGAGTCATCGGCGCGGAGCCCGCGAAATCAGCGCCGCAGAAGCCGTGCGCGCGAGACCTGGAGAGGAGCGGGCTCAGACGACCTTGAGCGCACCGGTTTGGTCCTCCGGTGGCCCGCTGTAACACGTTGATCCCGCTGTGCCGCAGTGCGCAGCGGCCTACCATAAGAGTGTGCGGCGTCTGCAGCAAGTAATTGTTAGGCCGCACTGGGGCACGCGCAACGTCCCATTGCAGCGAAAGCAGCGAGGCCGATGATTCAGAATCCTTGCCAGCGCCAGTTGTAGATGACGCCTTTAGCGTCCACCCAGAACATCCGGGTTGCGACGTAGCCAGTCGCCTGCGGCGCCGTGTAGGAGATCGACCCATCGAGGTTGCGGACGGCACGACCGGGGATCTGTCCAGTGTTGCGATCGTATTCGTATATGAGGATTGTCCCGCCGGCGCCGTCACTCGTTGACCTTGTCGGTGGCCCCCAAGAGAGGATGAGCTGCGACTGTTGCGACCCCACCCAAGATCGCATGGTCTTGGACGGAGTGAGGGAGGCGCAACCGAGATTAAGAACGAGTGCAAGAGGCACCCACTTCGCCCTGATCATCGTGACCTCCCTTCCCTAGAGACTCGGGCCGAAACTTGTTAGCGCCAACGATGCGAGTGCTGATAGCTCGCAGAGACCTCGACGTTCCGTAACGCCTCGGATGCAACGGAAGCTAGACTTCGCCAAGGCCGGAAGAGCCACCGGTAGGAAACGGTGGCGCGCGGGTCGTCGAGCCGGTGCTCTCCTCGCTCTCTCTATGCTCAGCTAAGCTCAATCTTCGTAGCGCGTGCCGCCGCCCCGAAAAACGAACGGACCCGCGACTTTGAGCAGCCGCGGGTCCCGTCGCCGCGACTTAGATGGTGGCCGATGACCAGCCGTTGCACGCGCGGTCCATCAAGTCGGAAGAAATCACCGCGCAGGTGAAACATACTTTGCCCGTGTGGCCCTGTAAAGAGTGTCTATGTATACGCTGTAGAGCTAAAGACTTGGCGCGGTGCACCGTTGCAGGCTATGAGCGCTCTACGGGCCAAGCTGGGGCGGGCAGTCCGGCGATTGCGCAGGGCTGCCGGGTACTCGCAGGAGTCGTTCGCGGACAAGTGCAAGCTTCACCGCACCTACATGGGATCGGTCGAGCGCGGCGAAACGAACATTTCCCTCGACAACCTCGAGCGAATCGCCAAAGCCCTGAACCTCAGCGCCGGCCAGCTCCTGGTAGATGCCGAAAAGGAGCGTTGAGCTGGCGTTGTACCGACGCGTCTCGGGACGTAGAGACGGGGGGCCGCGTCTCTACCCCTCGGCGCGGTAAACCGCCAGGATTGCATGACGAGGGCAGCGCGCGTCACGGTTCAGCCCAAAAGCAGTGGCGACGTTAGAATCATGACCGCCAACCGAATCGGTTAGAACGAGTTTTTCGCCTCACTCACTCACCACTGATCGGCGAATGGACAATGGAAGCCCGCAACCGCACGCTACCTGAGTGGTTCGAGAGGATTAGAACTCGACAGATCTCGCTCCCACGGTTCCAGCGGCTTGAAGCCTGGGGTTCTCGTGAGATCTCGAGTCTCCTCACGACAATTCTGCGGGGCCTTCCAGCCGGTTCAACGTTGCTCCTTGAGGTGGGCGATGACCTCCCGTTCGTCCATCGCACCATGGCGGGCGCCCCGACAAAGGGAGAGCGCATCACAGAGCTCCTGCTCGACGGGCAGCAGCGACTGACCGCGATCTGGCGCGCGATGACAGACGACTATCCGGACTATGTGTACCTGGTCTATTTCGAAGACGACGAAGGCCTCGGCCTCAAGGACCTCCCAACGGTCTATGGCCAGAGACGCTGGGAGCGCAACGGGGATCGATACCCGCAGTGGGCCGACGATCCGGTCGACCTTTGGAACCGCGGCTACATCCCTCTGAGACTCTTGCGTCCCGGGGACATCGAGAGCGAGATCGACGCCTGGGTGGACGCGATCGGGGGCGACGATCTCAAGGAAACCAGGCGCCTTGCGAAGATAGTCTCATTGCTTCGCGCCCAAGTAGCAAAGTTCAATCTTCCGTTTCTGTCCCTTCCGGTAGGTACTCCGAAGCAAGTAGCGCTTGACGTGTTCATCAAAATGAATACCAGTTCGGTCCAGCTAACGACTTTCGATGTCCTCGTCGCACAGCTGGAGGCGAAAACCGGCGAATCGCTGCACGATCTGGTTCAAGCTCTCCACAGCGAGGTCCCAGAAGCTGCGGAGTACCAGCCCCTTGAAGAGTGGGTGCTTGAGACCGCAGCACTCATGCAGGGCAAAACGCCGAACCAGACGGGATATTGGGCACTCGACTTGGCGAAGCTTGTGGACGAGTGGGATGCTGTAATCGAGGGCGTGCGTGGCGCGGTAGCTTTCGTGGAGGAACAGGGCGTATACGATGCCGCTAGGCTTCCGACCGATGCGGTGCTCGGCGTCATCGCTGCTCTATGGCCGATACTGCCTAAGAAACCGGACGCCCTCGGGAAGGCTCGCACGATCCTGCGCCGGTACGTGTGGCGCGCGTTCTTGACTACGAGGTATGACCGAGCCGCGGCCACCGCGGCGTACGCGGATTTTCGCACACTCTCTGTGGCCATACGTGACAAGGGGGCCCTCGATGATGTGCCCATCTTCGACGCGACCTCGTTCCCCCTGCCAACGGAGCAAGAGCTCTTGAACGCAGCGTGGCCCAAGAACCGAGGAATCCTCGCTCGGGGCATTTTGGGACTTGCGACACTGGCCGGCGCACGAGACATCGCGGACGACGCAAAAGCCTCCCGCAAGCATTTCCAGCAGCGCGAATATCACCATCTCTTTCCTCAGGCGCTGCTCAGATCTGCGAGTATTCGTGAGCGCGATGTTTTCAAGGCGCTCAACTGCGCACTGATCACGTGGCGAACAAATCGAAACATCTCGAGCAAAGAGCCGGTCGAATACCTGAAGGAACGTGTGAAGGCGGGGAAGCTCCTCCAAAAGGACCTGGTAGCTCGGCTTCGCTCGCACCTAGTGCCGTTCGATGAGTTGGCCGTGGGTGGATATGACTCGCTCTCGGGAAACTCCCGAGCTTCCGCGATCGAACGAGACTACAACCGATTCCTGAGTCGTCGAGCCAAGGTTGTGCGAGCGGCCATCGAACAAGTCTGCGATGGCCATCACCTCGACCTACGGGACGCCTTCGAGGGCTAGATCCTCTTAGATCGGTGGGCACTGCGCCGCGGAAACGCTGGGCCCGGCCTGACTTGCCAGACCCGCCCCGGTCGTGAACCAAGGGAGCGACCGACAATCGGATTCGGTCGCGACGACGACGGGGGCGTCTCGGTCCCGAACCTGGATTTTTTTTTCGAATCGGGAGCTCTGCGTTCGATGACACCCGCCGGCGGGGGGTCGGTGTCTGTCCACCAGGCCATTTCCACGGCGCCGTGTCATCTCTTGAAGGGGGGGTCGCTGGCTGATCCTCATGACGAGCCAAGCGCAGAGTTTCGAGCAGCCGAAGCGGCGGCACACCTTCGGCACAGCCCCTTCTGAACTGGCTGTGGAGGCAGGAGTTGCAATGCAGCATGGGACTACTAGTCCTCTACCAGTGTGGAGGCTCCAGGAGCTTCCGGCGTCGTCCGGCAGGGTCGGTCGTGCCTTCCTTAGGCTGCCATCCTCCGGCGCCAGCAACAGTGTCGCTGGCTACGGTGGCGAGCCATCTTGAAGCCTGCGCGATAGTATAGACTGGACGTGTAGTCGCGGGCGCGTAAGCGTCGCTGGCGGTGTGTGACGCGGGTCACCAGGGTAGCCGTTCTACGCGCGCGTAGCGTAACCTCGCGCGCTCGATCTCGCAGTGCTCGGTGCTCTACGGCTCGTCGGGTCCTAGCCCCTCGAATCTCGCTTCGTCCGGGGCGAACTCGCGGCGGGCCGCCGCGTAGTGATCCAGCCCTCTTATGGCATCCGCGTCGCCGGACTCCGAACCGAGGAGCTGTGCCTCTGGGCTTGCGCGCAGCGCCTCCAGGAGTACACGCAGGAACGCAGTGTTCAAATATGCGGTACCCTCGAACCACGGCTCCACAACCAGCATCAGCCACGCGAGGGATGGCCCGTCGTCGCACGCCCACAACCTGGCCCAACTCTCCTCGCGCACGGGTTCGAGCGCGGCGGATCGCCAGGCCGCCGATATGGCCAATCTCCCGAATGCCGCCACCACTCCGTGTCCCCACGAATCGTACGCATCGCCGGCCTTCCCCCCGTACCACGCGTCGAGATTCCGGCGTAGTGCCCTTTCGACGCGCTGCATGAGCCAGCTCCAGCGGACGTAATCCGCCGTGGGTCGCTCCCACAATGACGGGCCATCCGGGTCTTGAGTCCAAGGGAGCCGCTCCGGCACGTACGGCAGGTCAGCCCGCTCTCCCGCCAGCCATTCAGCGGGGACCCGGAGGGCATCCGCGAGACCCTCCAGGGTGACGGTCCGCACTGCTCGCGTCGCTCCGCGCCCGTTCAGGAGCCGGGAGATCGTGGAGTGCTTGGTCTTTGCCTTCTGTGCGATCTGGTGCCACGACACATCCCACGGCACCCCGTTGGCCTGACCGGCTGCGCGCAGGCGTTCCAGGTTCACGTTTCGCTTCCGCGTTTTTCGTTTCCGCGCGTCCGGGCCGTCCTTCATCGCTCGCAGGCGCCCCCGCAGGCGACCGAGACGACGGTTCGCCGCCCAGTAGGATATTCCCCGCGATGCGGCGATCTCCCCGATGGTTCGCCGCAGAACGTAGCGTTCTCGGTACAGCGCGCGCTCTTCTTCCGACAACAACTGGTCGACTTCCGGCAATGACTGCTCGACTTCCGGCAACAAGTGCTTGACGAAATCCAACTGCTCGGCCTGTAGGCGTGCCGTGTCAAGGCTGTCAGCGTCCTCTGGCTGCTGGGAAACTGAGTTGCGACCGGGGCGACGGAAATGGTCGATGGCCGTGTTGCGGAGCATGCGCACCAGATAACCGCGAGGCGCGCCGGCAGCCCGGAGCTGCGAGAGAACCTTCCGCGTCTGAAGCTTGATGCATACATCCTGCACCGCCTCGTCCAGTTCCATCGGTGAGAGGTCGGCCGCCATCCGAGCGGTCGGCCTTCGAGCGAACGCCACGGCGTAGTACTCGACCTGCCGCCGTAATTATGCCCAGGCCGCCTCGTCGCGCGGCGCGATGGGGTCAGCCTCCTGCCGTGCGAGATCGGCGTCGAGGCGCTCAAACAGCGCATCCCACGCGGCCTGGTCTAGCCAGCGTTCCCGGCCCGTCAAGCTTACCGACCCCTCCGAAAATGCACGAGAATCCGTGCGCTACATGCCGCAAGGTAGACACCGCAGCGTGCTGGCAAGAAACGAAAGAAATGTCGTTTACGACAAAGGTACAATCTGGACCATTTCCCGCGTCGATAGGGTGAAGGGGAATCGTCCGACCGATGTAACCACCATTTCACGGAGGATAGCGGGAAAGAGGAGGACAGGCAGTTATGGAAAACGAGTCAGAGGGCTTACTGACGCTCCCGGAAGTCGCGGTGCGGCTCGGCGTGTGCGTCGCAACCGTGCGGCGGATGATCGACCGCGACGCGCTGCCCGCGAAACGCGTAGGACGCCAGTACCGCGTTCCGGCGGGCGCATTCCGGCAGTGGTTCGACAAGCTCGATGTGAAGCCCAAGAGCGTAGATGGCATACGAGTTGTGGCGAGCGAGGGGGCGGCGCTTCCATGAGTTCCGCTTTACTTCCCGCGGTCGCTGCACACGCATCCAAGGATTCAGAGCGCTTCGTCGAAGGACTTGTCGCTGCGTCGCGGCTGGGCGAGTCGGGCGCACCGATGCTTGATGTCGCCCTCGCTCTCGCGGACGCAGGGTGGTCTGTGTTGCCCTGCGGGCACGACAAGGCGCCGCTCATCACTGGCGGCTATAAATCTCGCTCGTCTGATCCCGAGCGAATCAAGCGGTGGTGGTCGGATCACCCGGACGCCCTACCGGCCATCGTTCCTGGCGACGGTGATCTCGCTGCGCTCGACGTGGACTCACCCTCAGCGGCAGCCGCCGTAGACGATGCCGGATACCTCGGCGAGAACAACAGCGGGTTCGTCGTCGAGACGGGTGGCACCTCCGAGCCGTTCACGCATCGCGACCGGCTCTGGCCTCCGATGCACGTTTACGTTCGCGGAACCGAGCAGCCGAAGATTCCCGGCGTCGTCGCGCGATTCCGGTCAGGGTACGTCATCGCCCCTGGCACCCGGCGCGGTGACCGGGTGTATCGCGTGGTGTCGAGCGACGAGCCACAAGTGTGGACCGGGGACGCCAAGACGACCCGTGATACCCAGACCTCCGTTGCACCGCGCACTCAGCAGCCCCCCGACATCGAGCGCGTGCGACTGGCGGTTGCCTCCATCCCGAACACGGAAGAGACCGACCGCGAGAAGTACGTCGCGATGGCGCACATGATTCGCGGCACACTCGGTGACGAGGGCCGTGATCTCTTCCTCGAATGGGCGGCGCAGTATCCCGGCGC
>Ga0137409_10002365_pt1 | contig 15157 bp, 11 predicted proteins | sample CZODoug1_16funga_FD_122059 | JGI IMG/M metagenome (GOLD analysis project Ga0137409, IMG submission 122059) | Vadose zone soil fungal communities from Angelo Coast Range Reserve, California, USA - CZODoug1_16fungal (Hybrid Assembly) | ecosystem: Environmental > Terrestrial > Soil > Vadose zone... | reverse complement strand
GCTGCTTCCGAAAACCTACAAGGCGACGGTGTCGCTGCTGGTCGACTTCAAGGACGAGCAGAGGCTGAGCGCGAACATCGAGCCACTCTATTACTCGCAGGACAAGGCGAGCTACATGCAGACCCAGGTGGAAGTCATTACCAGCGAGAACGTGGCGCGCAAGGTGGTGACCGACCTGAAGCTCGCGCAGAACCGGGAGTTGCGCGAAGCCTTCGAGAGGAAGGCCGGCGGCAAAGGGCCGATCGAGGACTGGCTGGCCGCAGACCTGCTCAGCCGGCTCAAGGTGGACACGTCGCAGAGCAGCGTGATCCACGCCGCCGTTACGTCCGCCGATCCCGTATTCGCGGCGCGGGCCGCCAACGCGTTCGCAAAGGCCTACATCGATACGGTGCTCGAGATCCGCGTGGAACCGACCCGAAAAGCGGCTATCTGGTTCGACGAGCAGTTGAAGAGCCTGCAGGCCAACCTGGAGGCTGCCCAGGCCCGGCTGGCGGACTATCAGAAGGAGAACGGAATCGTTTCGACCGACGAGGGTCTCGACGTCGAAACTGCCCGGCTGCGGGAGCTGTCAATCCAGGTGGCGCGGGCGCATGAACAGACGCTGGATTGGAGCACCCGGGAGCAGCAAGCCCGCGGTTTTCTCGAGCACGGCGCGTCGCCGGACAGGATTCCGGAGGTTCTCTCCAATCCGTTCGTCCAGAGCCTGAAGACCGACCTGACGCGCGCAGAAGCGCGGCTGCAGGATCTGGCAACGCAGTACGGGGTCAATTACCCGCAATACCAGCGGCAGCTCTCCGAAAACCGGATATTGCGCGAGAAGCTCGATTCCGAGATGCGGAAAATCGTGGGAGGAATGGAGAATTCGACGCGCCAGAGCCAGCGGCGCGAGGCGGAGTTGAGCGCGGCGATGGCGGCGCAGCGTGCGCACATGCTCGAATCCAGGCGCGACCGGAGCGAGCTTACGGTGCTGATGCGCAACGTGGAGGCTGCCCAGCGCACCTACGAGGCGGCCATGCAGCGCTCCGCCGTGAGCAACATCGAAAGCCGGGCGCGGCAGACCAACGTCGCCGTGCTGACCCCGGCAGTCGAGCCGCGCAACCCGTTCCGCCCGAGGGTCGCCTTCAACATCGCCCTGGCGGCGGTCGTCGGGATGATGCTCGGCGTCGGGATCGTGGTGCTGATGGAGATGCTCGACCGCCGGGTGCGCTCGCGCAGCGATCTCGTCATCGAAGCGAACGTGCCACTGCTCGCCGTGCTCAATACGTGGGAACCCGCCGGCCAGCACCAACTCGGCTGGTCCGGCGACGCGGGAAGATCATTGCCGAAACCGGACTGAGAAACCATGATGAAAGCCCAGGAAAACATCGTAACGCTTGAAACACCGGGCCGAGGCGCCGCGCATCCCGAGCGCGCGATCGGCAGCCTGCTCGTGGAGGATGGAAAGCTCGGCTTGACGGACGTCGAGCGCATCATGGATTTGCAGAAGGCGGAGGGGTTGAGATTCGGCGAAGCGGCGCTCAGTCTGGGACTGATCACCGAATATGACCTGCATTGCGCGGTTGCCAAGCAGTTCGATCTTCCCCGCCTGCTGTCGGACGGCAACAGCACCAGCTCCGAGCTGGTGGCGGCCCATGCGCCGTTCCATCCCCGCGCCGAGGAGATACGGGCGCTGCGGACGCGGCTGCTGATCAGTTGGTCCAACGCCGGGATCAAGCGCGGGATGCTGGCGATCGTGAGCCCGGGCTCACGGGAAGGGCGCAGCTATGTTGCGGCGAATCTCGCGGTGGCATTTTCGCAGCTTGGCGAGCGCACGCTCCTGATCGACGCCGACCTGCGCAAGCCGCGCCAGCACCGGATCTTCGACGTTCCCGGGCGGGTCGGCCTGTCGGCCGCGCTCTCCGGGCGCGCCGACCGCAGGGCGGTGATCCCGGTTTCAGAATTCGGAAGGCTTTCGCTCCTGCCCGCCGGCGCGCTTCCGCCCAATCCGCAGGAACTGATATCGCGTGTCGCGTTGTCGGTGTTTTTGCACGAGGTGCGCGCCGAGTTCGACATCATTCTCATCGATACGCCGCCGGCACGGCTTTATGCGGATGCCCAGATCGTGGCTTTCCGGGCGGGCAGCGTCATGGTGCTGGCCCGCAAGGATCACACCCGTCTCGACGATACGACCGGCATCATCCGCGATTTGAGCAATACGGGTGCCCGCATCATCGGCACGGTATTCAACGCTTTTTGAGCCGGGCCGGCCAGACCATTCCCAGCGACGGGCAGCTCGAAGCGATGCGAAAGGGAGACGCATACAGACTGCCGCAAGCGTTGCCGGTCCTGGGGCGCGGCGCACGCCCTGGCACGTGAAAGACGATGACGGCTTACTCCTCGAACGTCCAGCAACCGGCGGCACGCTCCCATGCCCGGCCTTTCGGCCCGGCAAATCTCTGGCAATGGTGTGCAGCCGCTTTTCGTGACGACGGCTTTCCCGAGGAAGCGCCGTCGAGGCACCGCAACGCCCTCCGCTTTTCCCTGTTCGCAGGCATCGCCCTGTTCGGCGTGCTCTGGGGGGGCGTGGTTGCCCTCGCCGAACTCAACGCACTGTATCTGGCCCTCTCGCTGATCGGCTGTGCTTTCATCCTGCGCGACTTCCGCGTCGGGGCAGTGCTGCTCATCCTGCTGATGCCGATTTCGACGAGCACCGTGTTTCCACATGCGATGCTCGGGGTTACCGGCCTCAATCCGTTGAACCTGCTGCTGGCCGGGACGCTTGCTTCCTGCCTGCTGCACGGACTGTTCGACGGCAGCATCCGTCGACTCCTGCCGTCCCCGCTGCTCTGGCTGTACATCGTGCCCTTCCTGATTGCCGGCGCACTGGGGTCGCGTCACATCGGCGACATCGCGCCCAGCATTGCTCAGGTGTACAACGGGTTCGATGTCCGCGACGCAGCCGGCTACCTGCGCGAGATGGTGGTCAAGCCGATGTTTCTGGTGATCTTCGCGCTGCTGGTCGGGGCCGCGGTGTCGCGGTCCGATCAGCCCGAAAAATTCCTGGTTCCCACGGTGGTCTCGATCTGGGTGATGGGCTCGCTGGTCGTCGTGTTCGTCATCCTGTCCGGCGCCGCGCTCGGCGAGATTGCGAAGAGCGAATCGCGCCAGTTCCTGTCGCCGCTGGGGCTGCACGCCAACGAGCTCGGGCGCTTGTACGCATTTGCCTACGCGCTGCTGCTCTTCACCTGGGCCGAATCGCGGAAACCGGCGCTCTGGCTGGCGCTGCTCGCATCGATGGGGCTGGTGGGGGTGGCGCTGATGCTCACGTTCTCGCGCAGCGCCTTCTTCGGCTTCGTCGTGGTCAACGTGCTGTTCCTGCTCTGGCGCCTCAATGCCAGAACCCTGATCTTTGCCGGCGTGCTGGCGGTGGGGGCGCTGTTCCTGCTTCCCGAGGCGGTCTACGACCGTGCCTCCACCGGCTTTGGAGGTGGACTGAACGCGATCACCGCCGGACGATTGGATGGGCTGTGGCTGCCGCTGCTGCCCGAGATCCTGCGCAGCCCGATCTACGGCAGCGGCCTCGGCTCGATTCTCTGGTCCGAGCCCATGCGCGTGGCGGGAGGGGCGAACGTTCTGGTGGTTACGCAGCCCCACAACGCCTACCTGCAAGCCGCGCTCGACATGGGAATAGCCGGCCTGATCCTGTCGTGCGCCTATTTTGTCCACGTCTGGAAGGGTTTTCGAAAATTGAGCGTTGATCCGGCGCTGAGCCCCACATTGCGCGGCTTCTACCAGGGGGCGGCGGCCGGATTGGCGAGCTTTCTGCTCGCCGCAGTCACCGATAGCAGCCTGGCGCCGACGCCGGAGCAGGCGTTCCTGTGGCTCGCCATCGGAATGATGTATGGCCAGCACGCGAAAGATCGGCGACTTGAATGTTAATCGCAACGAGGCGCGGCCGATGAGCGGCGCAGTCGAACCGGAGGTGGCGCTGCCCACCCTACAACAGCTCAGGCAGCGCGCCCTGTCCCTGGGCGCCGTGAACGCATTCGACTATGCCACGCAGTTTCTGGTGCCGGTGGTGCTGGTGCGCTGCCTCGATGCCGCGGCCTTCGGACAGTACCGGCTGCTGTGGCTGGTGGCGGGGACGGTCCTGGCCGTCGCGACCCTGGCGATGCCGGCGAGCCTCTATTATTTCCTGCCGCGGTCGGATGACGCGACCAAGCGCCTCTACATCAACCAGACGCTGGTGTTTCTCGTGTTCGCGGGACTGGTATCGGGGTGGGCGGTCAGCTCCTGGAACCCCTGGCTGCCCGAAAAGCTGCGCGGTCTCGCGGAACACGAGGCGATCGTGCCGGTCTTCGTGCTGCTGTGCGTGGTCGCCTCGCTGCTCGATCTGCTGCCAACCGCCGAGGAGCGGGTGAAATGGCAGGTGAAGGCGACGGTCGGACTGGCGGCATTGCGCGCAGTGGCGCTTTCACTGGCCGCCATCCTGTCGCGGGAACTCATGCCCGTGCTGCTCACCCTGCTGGCGTTCGTCGTGTTCAAAGTCGCTTTGCTGCTGGGCTACGTGGCTGACAAACATGGCCTGCGCGGGCCGGTTCTGCGCTGGGGCGTATTTGCGGATCAGCTCAGGTATGCGGCCCCGATCGGGATCGCGGGGGCGCTGTACGGATTGCGAGTGCAGGCGGATCAATGGGTGGCGGCGGCGCTTTTTCCCCTGGGCATGTTCGCTTCGTTCTCGATCGCCGCGGTACTCGGCCCACTGGTGAACCTGTTCCGCCAGTCGATCAATTTCGCCTTTTTGCCGAGCATGAGCCGGCTCGAGGCCGCGGGTGACCTCTCCGGCATGCTCGAGCTCAACAGCCGCGCCAACGTCATGGTCGGGATGCTCCTGTATCCGCTGCTCGCCTTCGTCTTCGTTTTTGCCGAGGAAATCGTCACGATCGTCTACACCGGGACCTACGTGGACGCGGCGCCGGTGATGCGCGTCTACATCGGCGGCCTCGCGGCCCTGGTATTCGAGATCGCTACCGTCACGATGTTGATGCGGCAGGCCCCGTTCGTGGTGGGGGTGAACCTGGTTGCGCTGGCTTTGGCGTTGCCGATCGACTGGTTCCTGGCGCAGCGCTTCGGGCTGGCGGGGGCGGCGGTGGGCAGCGTGATCGTGATTTATCTCGACCGCATTGCGACTCTGTGGCGCATCGCGCTGCTCACCGGAATACCGGTCCGGCGGCTGCAAGATTGGCGTGCGCTCGGTCAGCTGATGCTGTTTTCCGCGCTGGCCGCGGCATTCGCATGGGCCACGGTCGGGCGTTATTTCGTCGCGGGCGGAACGCTGGCTCGCGTGATCGTTGGCGGCGCATCCCTGTCAGCGGCCTACGCCGCGATGGTGGCGCTCTCGGGCATGGGGTGGAATCGGCTGGCCGCTGCGCGCAATCCCGGGCACGGAATTTGAGCGGGCGTCATGCTGCGCATAATATTCGTCACGGGTTCTTTGGCTCACGGCGGGGCCGAGCGCCATGCGATAACCGTCATGAATCGCCTGTCCGAGCGCGGGCACCAGTGCCACGCGGTCTACATCAAGAACAACGCCAGCCAGCTCGGACGCATTCGGTTGCGCGATGGCGGAACCATACGATGCCTGGGCGCGGCCCGCTATTTTGACCCGCGCGCCCTGGCCGATTTCGCCGCGCATGTCTCCCGTATCAGGCCTTCGGTCATCGTCGCCGCGAATCCCTATGCATTGCTGTATTCCTCGCTGGCGCTGCGCCTGGCGCGGTTGCGCGCGCCGCTGGTCGTCACGTTTCACTCGATGCGGCTGGTCTCGATGAAAGAACAGATCAAGATGCTCTTCGAGCGCCTGTTCTTCTGGTTGGCGGATTGCGTGGTATTCGTATGCGAAAGGCAGAAGCGCTTCTGGCAGCTCCGCGGCGTGCTCGCGCGGAGAAACGAGGTGATTTACAACGGTGTGGACACGGACCACTTCCGCGACAGAGAAAATCCGCAGGAGCGCGCGAGATTGCGCAGTGCGCTCGGTTTTTCCGATACGGACTACGTGATCGGCATCCCGGCCGTGCTGCGCCCGGAAAAGAACCCGCTGCAGCTGGTGGACGCGGCCGCCAGGCTGCGCAGCATGAACGTCCCGGCCCGGGTGCTGATGATAGGCGACGGCGAAATGCGCGCAGCGATCGAGGCGCGCGCCCGCGCGCTCGGGGTCGAGCGGGAGGTGACGATAACGGGGCTGCAGCAGGAGGTCCGTCCCTACGTCGCGGCCTGCGACGTGGTGACGCTGTGCAGTCATACCGAGGCGTTTTCCCTGGCGGCGATCGAGGCCATGTCCCTGGGCAGACCGGTCGTCCATTCGGATGTCGGCGGTGCCGCCGAGATGATTTTTCCGGGATGGAACGGATTTCTCTTCCCGGCGGGTGATACGGGCGCTTTCGTCGACAGGCTCGCGATCCTCGCGGATCGCGCGGTTGCCACCCGAATGGGGCGTAACGCGCGCGGAGTGGTGGAAAAGCTTTTTTCGGAAAAGACGATGGTGGACCGCTATGAACAAACGCTGCTCGATCTCTGCGACGTCCGCGCCAGCGCGAATGAAGTCGTGACGTGGTGACGGACGCCGAAGCCGATGAACGCGGATCATACAAGGAGAGCAATGCGATGACGCAGTACAGCGATGTGCAGGAATCCCTGAGGGGCCGTCCTCGTAACTGGGTGGTGACCGGTGCGGCCGGATTCATCGGCTCTAACCTGGTCGAAACCCTTCTCAAACTGGATCAGCGGGTGACCGGGCTGGACAATTATTCGACCGGCAATGCCGGCAACCTGGCGCAGGTGAAAGGCGCCTTGGCCGACGGCCAGTGGCGGAACTTTCGCTTCATCGAGGGCGATATCCGCTCGCTCGACACGTGTCGCCGGGCGTGTCGCGGCGCGGATTTCGTGCTGCACCAGGCGGCGCTCGGCAGCGTGCCGCACTCGATCGAGCATCCGATCGGCTCCCACGACAGCAATGTCACGGGTTTTCTCAACATGCTGGTGGCGGCGCGCGGCGCCAGCGTAGCGCGCTTCGTCTATGCCGGATCGAGCGCGACCTACGGCGATCATCCCGGGCTGCCGCAGGTCGAGCCCGAGATCGGCCGGCCGCTGGCGCCCTACGGCGTGACCAAGTACGTGAACGAGCTGTACGCGGAGATCTTCGCGCGCTGTTACGGTTTCGGCTCGATCGGGCTGCGTTATTTCAACGTGTTCGGTCCGCGCCAGGATCCGGACGGGGCGTACGCGGCGGTGATCCCGAAGTGGGTGGCCAGCATGCTCCGCAACGAGCCCGTTTTCATCAACGGCGACGGTGAGACCGTGCGCGATTTCTGCTACGTCGACAACGTGGTCCAGGCGAATCTGCTCGCGGCCCGCGTCGACGACCCTGACGCCGTCAACCAGGTCTACAACATCGCGCTCGGCGAACGAACGACGCTCAACCAGCTCTTCGAGACGATCCGCTCGTTGCTCGAACCGCGCTACCCCCACCTGCGCGGCGTGCAGCCGATCTATCGCGAATTCCGCCCCGGGGACGTGCGTCTCTCGCAGGCCGACATCGGCAAGGCGGAGCGGCTGCTCGGCTACCGGCCGGCCTGGCAGGTAGCCGAGGGCCTGGCGCGGGCGATCGACTGGTATGTCACGAGCCTCGTCCGGCGGCGTTCCACCAGCGACAGGGCGTCGAAATCCCGGGCGGCAATCAGTGGCGGGGCAGGAAGCTATTCCTGACGGGCGGAGACGGCGGACGTGCTGTTCAATTCCTACGAGTTCCTATACGGCTTTCTCCCGGCAGCGGCGTTGCTGTTCTTCGTGCTTGCCGCGCGCGGGCGCCCCATGCTCGCCGCCGGCTGGCTGGGCCTGGCCTCGCTGTTCTTCTACGGCTACTGGAACCCCCGCTACGTCCCGCTGCTGCTGGTCTCGATTGCCGCGAATTACCTCATGGGACGCGGCATCTTCCGGCTGCGCGACGCAAATCGCCTGCGGGACGGCCGGCTGCTGCTGGCGGCGGCGATCGCGTTCAACCTGTGTTTGCTGGGGTATTACAAGTACGCGAACTTCTTTGTCGATTCATTGAACGCGCTGGCTGGAACGGGCCTTCAACTGGAAAGAATCGTTCTGCCGATCGGGATTTCTTTCTTCACCTTCACCCAGATCGCGTACCTGGCCGACGCGTATCAGGGCAAGGCGCGGGAATCCAATCCGGTGCACTACCTGCTCTTCGTGACCTATTTTCCTCACCTCATCGCCGGTCCCATCCTGCACCATGCGGAAATGATGCCCCAGTTCGCCGACCAGCGTATCTACCGGTTCGACGTGACGAACGTCAGCATCGGGGTCGCCTTCTTTTTCATGGGCTTGTTCAAGAAGGTCGTCCTGGCCGACGGCGTGCAGCCGTTTGTCGGACCGGTCTTCGATGCCGATCCGGCGTACCGGCTTACGCTGATCGAGGCCTGGCTGGGAGCGCTTGCCTACACCCTGCAGTTGTACTTCGATTTCTCCGGTTACTCGGACATGGCGATCGGCTTGTCCAAGCTGTTCAATATCGATCTGCCGCTCAATTTCGATTCGCCGTACCAGGCCCGCAATATCGCCGAATTCTGGCGGCGCTGGCACATGACGCTGTCGCGCTTCCTGCGTGACTATCTGTACATCCCGCTCGGCGGCAATCGCCTCGGGGCCCCGCGGCGCTATGCCAACCTGATGACGACCATGCTGCTGGGTGGTCTCTGGCATGGCGCCGGGTGGAATTTCGTCATCTGGGGTGGGCTCCACGGCGCGTACCTGGCCTGCAACCACGCGTGGCAGGTTTTTCGCGCCAAGCTGCTGGGGCATGACCTCGAGCGCCAGACCCGGCTGGGGCAGATCATAGGGACCGCGTTCACCTTCCTGACGGTTGTAGTGGCCTGGGTTTTTTTCCGCGCGACCTCGCTCCCCACGGCCCTCAACGTGCTCCAGGGCATGGCGGGTTTGCACGGAGTGGTGTTGCCGGAGCAATGGGCGGGGGGGGCGGTGCCCGAATGGGCGGCAACGGCGGCCGGATTTTCGTACGGCTATCTGGAAGCCTTCGGCGGAACAAGGCAGGTAGTTTGGGTAATCGTGCTGCTTGCCATCGTGTGGGGATTGCCCAACTCGCAACAACTGATTGGCTGGCTCAGGACGAGCAGGGTCTTGCGCCCCGGCCGTTATGCGGCGGATGCGCGTGCCTGGTCCATGCTGGGCGCGTTATCGGTGCTGATTTCTTTCCTGGCGGTGATCAATGGATCACGCGGCGTCTCCGAGTTCATTTACTTCAACTTCTGAGCGCAGGTCGCGGGTGCTGCGTCCGGTGGTTGCGTTCTGCACGGGGGCCGCGGCCGCCCTGGTCGCGCTGGAACTGGTGCTGTGTTTATTGCCGGTGACTTTCGGGCTTTATCAGGCCCGCATCGATCCCTGGCCGTTGCATAACTTTCAGCCTCATGCGCCTTTCACGTATTCCATGACCTGGGAGATGCAAAACGCCCGGCACGGCCGGACCAACAATTACGGCCAGATCGCCCCGTTCGACTATGTCGCCGGCGCGCATCCGGTCATCGTGGTGGGAGACAGCTACATCGAGGCGCAGATGAACGACTATCGCGAGACGCTGCAGGGACGGCTCGGAGCGATGCTGGCATCGGCCGCGCCGGTGTACGGGTTCGGCGCGTCCGGAATGTCACTGAGCGACTACCTCGCGCTGGCCGGCCAGGCGGCGGCGGAATTCGCGCCGCGAGCGGCGGTGTTCCTGCTGATAAATGGCGATATCAGCGAGAGCCTGATCGACCGGCCCGGCCAGCACTATTTCCGCGATACGGCGGATGGACTGAAGCTGGCGTTCCATCCGATGGACGGAAATTCGCTGATCCGGCGCATCCGGCAAAGTGTCGGCAAGATCCATTTGTATCGCTATTTGCGGAACAACCTGCGGTTCACTCCGCCGGAATGGCCGCCGGTATTCCGCGAGGCGAAGGCGCGCGCGCCGGCGGCACCCGGCCAGGTAGCGGCCGCCCAACATGCCGCGGTCGACCGCTTTCTTGCCGAATTGCCCGGGCGGTCGGGAATCGAGCCGCGTTGCATTGCGTTCCTGCTGGATGGGGACCGCTATGCCATTTACGACCCGCGCCGCGCCTTTACGCCGGCGGACCTGCCCGAAGCGAGGGCGTATTTCATTCGCAGGGCGGTCGAACTCGGCTATCGGGTCGCGGACCTGCAGCCGCTGTTCCGCGAACATTTTGCGCGCCACCGGCGCCATTTCGATTTTTACCCGGTCGACGCCCACTTGAATGGTCTCGGGCACCGGCTCGGGGCGGAACGGGCGTACGACCTTTTGCACGGCCAAGGCGGCGGCCAATGCTGAAGTCGAGCGCAGGCGCCCCCCGGGCCCGGATTGCGCCCGGCGGATTCGAATGCAGTGCGGCCCTACGTCCCCGGGCCGGGCGCCGAGCCCGGCATTGCTGAACAGGAGCTGATCATGGACAACGTATTTTCGCAGGAGCAAGTCGAGGCGTACTGGGATTCCAGGCCATGCGATTCGGAGCTGAGCGATCGTGACCGGCGGTCGCGGGAGTACTTTCTGGATATCGAGCGCAAGCGCTACGCGCTTCAGCCTCATATCCCCGAAATCCTTTCCCGGATCGATTGGCGCGGAAAGCGGGTTCTGGAGATCGGAACCGGCGTGGGTACCGACGCGCGCGGCATCATCGGCCGCGGCGGTATCTATACCGGCATCAATGTCGACCGGGGATCGACCGATGCCACGTCCCAGGCATTGCGCGTTTTTTCCGCCCCTGGAATCGTCCTGCGGCGTGATGCCACCTCGCTCGATTTTCCGGATAACGCTTTCGATATCGTGTATTCGTTCGGTGTGCTGCATCACATTCCCGAGGCCGGGAAAGCCGTTGCGGAAATCCACAGGGTCCTGAAGCCCGGCGGCCGGCTTCTCGTCATGCTCTATAACCGCACGTCGATCAATTACGTCGTTGAAATCATGCTCCTGCGCAAGCTCGGCCTTCACGTCCTGTCGCTGCCTGGCGCGATGGCATTGCTCCAATGGATGGGGTTCCCGCGTGAAAAGCTGGAACGTCACGATCAGCTGCGCAGGAGGCGCGGACGCATGACGGATGCGGAATGGCTGAGCCGCAACACGGACGGGCCGGACAACCCGTATTCCAGGGTTTACAGCGCAGTGGAGGTGGAGGCGCTCCTGTCGTCGAGGTTCCGGATCGAGAGCAACGAGGTGTATTTCTTCGACCACCGGCACTGGGGAGTTCTGGGCCGCGCGTTACCGCGAAGCGGGATCAGGCTATTGGGCCGGCAATGGGGCTGGCACCGGGTCGTGTGCGCGGAGAAGGTCTAGGCGCATGCATCACGTCACACGCAAACCGACCGTCGCGTTGCTCGGGCCCGGACTCGAGTCGATGAGCGGTGTCAGCACGCACCTCAAACTCCTGTTCGCGTCGCGGCTCGCCAACGAGTTCTCGCTCGTTCATTTCCAGGTGGGGAGCGAGGGACGAAGTGAATCTGCCATGGCCCGGCTGGCGCGCTTCCTGACCAGCCCGTTGCGGCTGGGCGCGACAATACTTTCACGCCGTGTGGCCATGGTCCATCTCAACACCTCGCTCAACGCGCGCGCCTATTGGCGGGACCTGGTCTACCTGATCGTGGCGAAAATCTGCGGCGCGCGGGTTTTATATCAGGTGCACGGAGGCGCGCTGCCGCAGCAGTTCTTCCGGGGCGGCCGCGCCCCGAGCGCTTTCCTGCGGTGGACGCTGCGGCTCCCGGACGCGGTGGTCGTGCTGGCGCGATCAGAGCTCGAAGCCTACCGCAGGTTCATTCCTGCGCAGCAAGTCGTGGTGCTGCCTAACGGCATCGACTGCGCCCCTTATGCGAGGTATTCGCGCGCCCCGTCCGGTGCGATGGCCCCGTTGAAGCTGGTGTATATCGGTCGGCTGGCGCGGGAGAAGGGGCTCTACGAAGTTCTCCAGGGACTCAGGCTCGCGCACGTGCGCGGCACGGCGACCCGGTTCGTCGTGGCGGGAAGCGGTCCGGAGGAGGCGGGATTGCGCAGATTCACGGAAGAGATCGGGCTTGCAAGCCAGGTTGCGTTCGTCGGACCGGTATCCGGCGAGGACAAGATTCGCATGCTCGGCGACGCGGATGTTCTGGCGCTTCCGAGCTACGGCGAGGGCCTGCCGTACGCGCTGCTCGAGAGCATGGCGGCGGGAACCCCCGCCATCACCACGCGCGTGGGCGCCATACCCGATGTCGTAGTCGACGGCGTGCATGGGCTGTTTGTTCCGTGTCGCAACGCGGAAGCCGTTTCCGGCGCCATCCACAGGCTGGCGTCGGACAGGGATTTGCTCGCGCGGATGAGCGCGGCGTGCCGGCGGCGGATAGCGGGTGGCTATTCGATCGAACGGCTGGCGGATGAATTTGGCGGGCTTTACTCGGAGATGTGTGCCGCGAAACGCGTCAAGGTGCTGACCCGGCCTTGAGCCCGGATCGCGATCGGGGACCGACATGTGCGGAATTGCGGGTTGGATTGCGAAGCCGGAGAGCGTGCTCGCGGAGGACACGCTCGAGTCCATGCTGCAGGCGATCGCGCATCGCGGCCCGGATGACGAAGGCACATTTCATGTTCGTTGCGCCGGCACGGGGCAGCGCGTGTTCCTCGGCCACCGGCGGCTGGCGATTATCGACCCGGAAGGGGCGCAGCAACCGATGCGCGACGACGCCAACGGCCTCGCGCTGACCTTCAACGGGGAAATCTACAACTTCCGCGAGCTGCGCGATGAACTGCGCGGGCTGGGTTACCGTTTTACCCGCGATTCCGACACCGAAGTGCTGCTGCGCGCCTATCAGCAATGGGGATGCGAGGTCGTGCATCGGCTGCGCGGCATGTTCGCGTTTGCGATCTGGGACGCGCGTAATGAACGCCTGTTCCTGGCGCGGGACCGCTTCGGCGAAAAGCCGCTGTTTCTCTATGAAGACCGGGGCGAGCTCTACTTCGCTTCGGAGATCAAAGCCCTGCTCCGCATCCCGGGCATCAATCGCGCCGTGAACCTGAAGGCCGTCTGGGATTACCTTGCCTACCGCTACGTGCCGGGCCCGAAGACCCTGTTTATCGGCGTCCGGAAATTGATGCCCGGCACAACCGCCACCTGGGAGCGCGGGAAGCTGAGGGAGCGGCGCTACTGGTCGGCCCCCGACCGCAGCCCGTCCGGTTTCCGGCGACCGCCCGGCGATACCGCGGAAGCGTTCCTGTCCCGGCTCGACGAGGCGGTCAAGCTGCAGATGGTGAGCGATGTGCCGTTCGGCGCGTTCCTGTCCGGGGGGCTCGACTCCTCGGCCATCGTGGCCCTCATGAGCCGCCACAGCTCGAAGATCAGGACCTACTCGGTCGGCTTCGGCGAAGGCGGCTACAGCGAGCTGGCCTATGCCGCCGAGGTGGCGGCACATTTCGGCACCCGGCATCACGAGATCGTGGTGGCTCATCGCGATCTGATCGAACGACTGCCCAAGCTGATCTCGTTCCGGGACGCGCCCGTGTCCGAACCCTCGGATATCCCGATTTACATGCTGGCATGCGAAGCCGCGCGCAGCGTCAAGATGGTGCTGACGGGCGAGGGCAGCGACGAGATCCTCGGAGGCTATCCCAAGCACGTCGTCGAGCGCTTTACCCGGGGCTATCAACTGATCCCGGGCTATTTCCGCCACCGCCTGATCGAGCCGCTCACCCATGCGCTTCCCTACGGCTTTCGCCGCATCAAGACGGCCGTGTCGAACCTCGGCATCGAAGATACCCGCGAGCGTTACGTGCGCTGGTTCGGCGCCCTCGACCGCGGCGAGCGCGACCGGCTGTCGGTCCTGCGGCTGAACGGCACGCCGGTCGCCGATGCGCCGCCATTCGACGCCGATCCGCACGCGAGCGCATTGAGGCGCATCCTCTATTTCGACCAGACGAGCTGGCTGCCCGACAACCTGCTCGAGCGCGGCGACCGCATGACCATGGCGGCCTCGATCGAGGCGCGCGTGCCCTTCCTCGACCACGAGCTGGCCGCGTTCGTTTCCTCATTGCCCGACAACTTCCGCGTGCGCGGCCTGCGCACCAAGTGGATTCTGCGGCAGGCGGGCAGGCAACTGCTCCCGGAACGCATCCTGGCGCGGCCGAAGGTGGGCTTCCGCGTCCCGGTGAATGAATGGTTCCGCGGCGAGATGCGCGACTACCTGCTCGACCACCTGCAGGGCGCGGCGTCGATCACCCGGGCCTATTACGACCCGCGCGCTCTGGGGCAGGTGCTGGCCGAGCATCTGAACGGCAGGCAGAACCACGAAAAGCTGTTGTGGGCGCTGCTCAACCTCGAAATCTGGCACCGCCAATATGCCTGAACAGCACGCAGTCGAAACCGGCTGGCGGATCGCCAATGCCGCCGGGGGTGTGATGGACCGGATGCTCTGGTACGCCAACCGTCTGCGCTGCATGACGGGCGCGGAAATACTGCATCGTACGCTGCAGACGCTGGCGGTGCGCGGTGAGCGCTGGGGGCTGCTGGGCGCTGCCTCCGTTCCGGCACCGGATTTCAGGCACGCGCCGCGCTCGTGGATCCGCGTGCCCGTCGGCGTCGACCCGCAGCCGTACCTGCAAGCTGCCGATCGCATTGCGGCCGGTCATTTCGACGTGTTCGCGCTGCGGGGCGTCGCGCTGGGCGCGCCCCCGCGCTGGAACCGCGATCCCAAGACCGGCATCGAGGCGCCGCTTCGCTTCGGCAAATTGCTCGACTACCGCGACCCGCGCCAGGTCGGCGACATCAAGTATCTCTGGGAACCCAACCGCCACCTTCATCTGGTGACGCTGGCCCAGGCCTATTCATTCAGCGCCGACGCGCGGTATTTCGAAGTTATCCGGCAGCACCTGGAAAGCTGGTTCGATGCCTGCCCCTACCGGATGGGCCCCAACTGGTCGAGCGCACTCGAGGCGGCGCTCAGGCTGATCAACTGGTCGGTGGCATGGCAGCTTCTCGGCGGCGCGTCCTCGCCGCTGTTCACAAGTGAAACGGGCGCGCGGTTCAGGCGGCGGTGGCTCGAGTCCGTTTTCCAGCATGTGCAATTCGTCGATGGCTACTTTTCG
>Ga0137409_10004205_pt1 | contig 15158 bp, 10 predicted proteins | sample CZODoug1_16funga_FD_122059 | JGI IMG/M metagenome (GOLD analysis project Ga0137409, IMG submission 122059) | Vadose zone soil fungal communities from Angelo Coast Range Reserve, California, USA - CZODoug1_16fungal (Hybrid Assembly) | ecosystem: Environmental > Terrestrial > Soil > Vadose zone... | reverse complement strand
TGAACGTTTTCACCACGCATCTGAAAACAAGCTATATGCGCCGTAACGGTCTTCCGCGGAGTGACAAAGGCACATTCACCGAACATTGGGCCCGGCATGGAAACTATCTGACGGTCACAACGGTCATCACGGACCCGGTCTTTCTAACGGAGCCTCTGGTTCGAAGCCAGACATGGTTGTTGGATCCCGGCCAACGCATGGGAACCGACGTTTGCGAGTACGTCCCGGAGGTGCCGAAGGAGGAGGGCACGGTGCCGAATCACCTGCCCGGCGCGAACCCTTTTCTTCATGAAGTGGCGGATTGGTACGGGCTGCCGTACGCTGCAACGCGAGGAGGGGCGGAGACTTTGTACCCCGAATACAAACTGAAAATGGGTGAGCCGGATAAGACTCCTCCGGCGCAATGCCAGCGCTATTGCAAATGCGGGCAAGGCGGACTGGGATGCGATCTGCGTTAGCCGCGGCGCTGGCCGCAATATTCACGCTCGGCCCGGCGGTTTCGGCCGGCGCTCAGCAGCCGAACTTGGAGAACGTTCAGGTCCGTGTGCAGCCGGTACAGGGAAACGTTTATCTGCTCGCGGGCGCGGGAGGAAACATCACGCTGCAGATCGGCAGGGACGGCGTGCTGATGGTGGACACGGAGTTTGGTCCGTTGGCGCAAAAAATCATGACGGAAGTGCGGAAGCTGTCGAAAGGGCCGATTCGCTACATCATCAACACACACGTACATCCGGATCATGTGGGTGGCAACGAGGAACTCGCCAAATTAATTCCGCAGTCCCCGCAACAGCCGCTCAAGATCATCGTTTTCCTTTCGTTACTACTACCGACTTCAAGAAAGAATCCGATGACTCGCGCTGGAATCCTACGCCGTGCTCGGCGAGGTAAGGCAAAAACCTGCTATGAACTGTAGCGGCGGTCTATGACACCACGGCGCAAATTCTTCAGTGTCGCATCCGCGTAAATCTGACAACCGCTGTAAGCAAAGACCCGACGCACGCATTCATTCCGACGTCATACAGTGAAAAGAGTTGATCAAAAGCGGCCAGTCGTTCTCCGCCGTGCAAACCGAATCAAAGCTGAAGTGATCGTGTTGGCTGCCGGTGCCGAGCGCATCATGAAGGACGGCGTGTGCGCCGCACTGGTCGCGTAATGCATCACGAATGGGAGTGACATGGACAAGCTGCTGATTAACCAGTTATCCCCCGAGTATCTCCGTGGCAAGCGCGTGTTTGTACGCATCGATGTGGACGGGGAAGAGACGCCTGCGGGCGTCGTGTTCGACGAACATAAATTGCGAGAGTCGCTGCCGACGTTCGAATATCTCACGTCGGCCGGTGCGCGAGTCATCATTGGAACTCATCTCGGGGATCCGACGGCCGGTGGAATCGATTTGCTGCGGCTCGATCCAGTAGGAGCCGCCCTCTCACGCTTGATGGACAGGCCGGTTCGCAAGCTACACGACGTGGTAGGGGAACAGGTCCTTCGTGCCGTGACCGAGATGCAGAATGGCGACCTGGTCCTGCTCGAAAACCTGTTCTTTCATTCCGGCGAAGACACAAACGATCCGGAGTTTGCCGGAGAGCTGGGGGAATTGTGCGACGTCTACTGCAACGATGCATTCGCGCTGGCCTACCGGGGAATGGCTTCGACCTTAGGGATTACTCGCCATGTACGACCCGCCGCAGCCGGCCTGGCACTCGCACGTGAGCTATCGATGTTCGAGCTTTTGCTCGATAGTCCTGACTTGCCGTTTCTGGCTCTGATCGGAGGAGGGCGCATCAAAGAGAAGCTTCCGATCCTTGAAAACCTGCTGCCCCGGCTGAATGTTCTCTTCATCGGAGGAGCGCTGTCGTGCACATTTCTAAGAGCGAAAGGATGTCAGATCGGCGCGAGTCCCGTGGATGACGATTTTCTTCCTGTCGTGCGGAATTTCCTGCGCAAAGCGAGAGGAAAAACCCAGCTGGTGTTGCCACGGGATTTCGTTGTTGTTCGGGCGATAGACTTCATAGATTTCCAGAACGGCCTTCAATCACGGCCGCCCGAATCCAGAGAGGTGCTCGCCGAGGAGATGGGTCCTTCAGACCTCGCGGTCGATATTGGACCTCGAACGCTCGATCGTTTGAAGGAATTGATCGGTTTCGCTCACACCATTCTGTGGAACGGCCCGATGGGGATTTGGGAAATCGAGCCCTTCGCTGCGGGTGCGCTTGGAGTTGCGCGCGCCTTGATTGAAGACTTACCGCACCACCAGCAACGGACCGTCATGTGCGGCCACAGCCTGGCGCGCGCGATTCGATGTTCCGGTCTTCCATTCGAGCGGATTCGCCATCTGACCACAGCGGGAAAATCTGCGTTGAAGTTGCTTGCCGGAAATCCTTTGCCCGCAGTGGCAGCATTGGACGGTTCCACCGAACTGGCTCCCCCGATTTGGGCAAGAACGCGCAGAGTGTTGCTGGCTGTAGATGGATCGGAAGGCTCTCTCGAGGCAGCCCGAAAGCTTGGCATTCTCATCGATGCGGAAGGAGCGGAGATCGATCTTCTCCATGTCCAGAAACCTGTGGTATCGCTTCTCAAAACTCTGTGGATTGATCCTGAGAAAAGACACCGCCTCGAGATCGAGCGCCAGCTGGAAGCCGAAAAGATTTTCATGGCGGCGAATGCGGCGCTCGCACATCAGGGACTGATTTCGCATCATCAGTTTACTGCCGAAGGCGATCCCGCAAACGAGATTATGAGATGTTCGGAAGAACTCGGCGCGGACCTGATCGCCATGGGCGGCCACGGCGGTGTTTCCCACAAGGTGACTCATCGGTCCGAACGTCCTGTACTCATTGTGAGAAAGCCGGAGAATTACCGGACTCAGGAAAAATTCGGAACCGCATGAAGCGGTCACGCAAGGTGTGGTCGTCTTGCGGCCCTCTTGTGGTAGCGGGAGATCTTCAAGTGTGTTCGGAATGCCATGACACAAACAACGTGATTGCGAGTTCAGCGGAAATTGGGAGACCTGTTAAATGAAGTCGCAGTCACGCACGCAATAGGATTTGCCCAACCGAAAGTATCCGAGTTGGTTTTCCACAGACGTCGCCGAGCATCCATCCAAAAAACCCACGACGAAACGATCGCGCGAGGACAATTGGCTGTCATGTTTTCGTTCTTCGTGTCGATTCTGCACCACCCCAACGTGATGGAATCAACGGCAGAAAACTTGCTGCCAGCCATTCATTGTTTATTCAGCTTGGGAGGGACGAGTGGAATGCGTGTTTATCTTGTCGATGGTCAGCCAGTCTTTCGCGAAGGTCTCAAGAGCATCATCGCCACCATGCGCGACTTGACGGTTATCGGCGAGGCGGATAACTGCAAAGAAGCCCTCCAGAAGGCCGGCAAGGACTGTGAACTCCTTGTTCTGGATGGCGAATTGGATTCCCTGGCCTTTCTTCAGTCACTGGAAAAGACACGAAACCGCGGACGGCCGCCATTTACGTTGGTCTTAACCAGGCACACTGAAGATCAACATGCCATTCAAATGCTGGCGGCAGGCGCCGATGGGTACCTGAACAAGTCCAAACCGCCCGATACCATTCTCGATGCCATCCGGAAGGTCTCGCGAGGAGGAAAGTTCGTCAGCAGAGAGCTTGCCGAAACGGTGCTGTTCAACCTGGATCGAATGAACAGACCTGCCCGTCTGTCGAATCGTGAATACCAGGTGCTGTATCTGTATGCATCCGGTATGGCCATGAAAGAGATCGCCGGGCAGTTGGCGGTGAGCGTCAAGACGGTCAGCACATACCGATGTCGTCTACTGGAAAAACTGAATCTGAGGAGCAATGCACAACTGATGCAATACGCCTATAAGGAGGGCGTGATCCGGGAGTAGTTTTAGATCAAACTGCAAACGGCCTCAGCCGTTCTTCTGTAGCGGCGGTCTATGACCGCCGACGAAGTTCCAAGCCTGGAGATCGCCGGCGCTCATAGAGCGCCGCCACAGTGGACTCACCGCGCCCCCGTCTAATTGCATTAACACACTCATAAATCTTGACTTACGTGCCGAAAGTACGGTATAGCCAAAGAGAATTCTTATGAGTAAAAACCTGTTTATTCTGGCATGTTTGTTTGCAGTTCTCTGGTCGGTTTCCAGCAGGCCGCAGCTGCTGGCCGCCACGCCGCAGGAAACCGCCGCAAGTTCCGCAACCGAGCAGCGCGCTCTCGTCGATAAATACTGCGTCACCTGCCACAATCAACGCGCCAAAACCGGGGGCCTGGTGCTTGAAAACATGGACCTCGCCAGGGTTACCGAAGGCGCGGAAGTATGGGAAAAGGTGATCCGGAAGGTTCGGGGCGGCATGATGCCTCCGGTTGGAATGGCGCGCCCGGACAAGGCATCGCTGGACAGCTTCGCCTCCTATTTGGAGACCTCGATCGACAAGGTCGCGGCTGCGAAACCGAATCCGGGGCAGACCGTTCTTCACCGCCTGAACCGGGCCGAATACGGCAACGCGATTCGCGACTTGTTCTCGCTGGATGTGGATGTCACGTCGTACCTTCCGGCGGACTACGAGGCCTACGGATTCGACAATATTGCCGATGCGTTGACCATGTCGCCGGCGCTGATGGATCGTTACCTTTCTGCTGCCTGGAAGATCACCGATCTCGCGATTGGCAATACCCAAATTACTCCGACGCTAGAGACGTTTCGAGTTCGGTCGGACCTCTCGCAAAACGACCACGTCGAAGGCCTGCCGATCGGGACACGTGGCGGCATTCTGATTCGCTATAACTTCCCGGTTGATGGTGAGTACGTCATCCGCCCGAAACTGTATCGCGAGACTGTAAACATCGTTCGCGGCCTGGAGACGTCTCACGACCTGGAAGTCACTTTCGATGGTGACCGCGTTCATCTCGAAAGATTCGGAGGCGGTGCGGATGAGCGGAACGCTTACCTGAATCCGACGTCGGGCGGAGATCTCATCGAAAAGCGTTTCGAGACGCGCATCCCAGTTAAAGCCGGTCCGCATTCGATCGGCGTAGCCTTCCTCAAGAAAAGCTCCGCGCCGACCGTCGAACTGCTGGAGCCCTTCCAACGCGAACGGATCGATCCCATTACGCCGGTGGGCATTCCTGAAATCGACAAGGTGACCGTTGAGGGGCCATTCAACGTGAGCGCTTCCGGAGAGTCCCCGAGCCGTCGCCGGATATTCATCTGCAGCCCGGCCCCCAACACCGATGGCCTGACGTGCGCTAAAAAGATCCTTTCCACCATGGTCCGGCGGGCGTACAGGCGCCCCGTGACGGATGTGGAGCTTGCCCGTGTGGTCGGTTTCTATCAGAAGAGCCGTGGAAAAGGCAGTACGTTTGACACGGGGATTCAACAGGCGCTCGCGTTCATGCTTGTTAGTCCTCAGTTCCTTTTCCGCTTCGAACTGGATCCGGAGAATGCAGCGCCGGGCACGATCTATCGCATCAGTGATCTGGAGCTCGCGTCGCGCCTGTCCTTCTTTATATGGAGCAGCATTCCCGACGACCAGTTACTGGACCTGGCGGTTCAAGGCAAGCTCAAGAATCCTGCGGTTCTTGAACAGCAGGTCAGGCGGATGCTGGCGGATCAACGCGCCCGGGCGCTGGGCACCAACTTTGCGGGACAGTGGTTGTATCTGCGCAATATAAGAAGTCACCGTCCAGATGAGGACATCTTCCCGGACTTCGATGACAACCTGCGGCAGGGCCTTGCGCGGGAGACGGAAATGCTTTTCGAAAGCATCGTTCTCGAGGACCGCACTGCACTGGATTTGCTGAACGCCGACTACACGTTTCTGAACGAACGTCTGGCGAAGCACTACAAAATTCCGAATGTCTACGGCGATCAGTTCCGCCGGGTCACGGTGACCGATGAATATCGGAAGGGATTGCTCGGTCAGGGCAGCATCCTGGCTTTGACCTCGTATGCCAACCGGACGTCGCCGGTGAACCGTGGCAAGTATGTGCTTACGAACATTCTCGGGACACCGCCGCCGGCACCGCCGGACAATGTGCCGCCGCTGGACGAGACGCCGGGTAAGGTCCTTTCGATGCGTGACCGTATGGAACAGCATCGCAAGAATCCCGCCTGCTCGGGATGCCACAAGCTCATGGATCCGATCGGTCTGGCGCTGGAAAACTTCGATGCAATCGGCCGCTGGCGCTCCAGCGATGGCGGCGCGAAGATCGATTCGTCAGACACACTCTTTGACGGAACCAGGGTCGAGGGCCCGGTGGGTCTTCGCCAGGCGGTTCTGAAGCGTCCTGAACAATTTGTACGTACCATGACCGAAATGCTTTTGACGTACGGCCTCGGCCGTGGAATCGAGTATTACGACATGCCTGTTGTCCGCTCGATCCTTAGAGATTCCGCCCGCACTAACTATAAGTTTTCTTCGCTCGTTCTCGGAATCGTCAAAAGCGGACCGTTCCAAATGAAGGTGAAAAAGTCGGAAGACACGGAAAAGGAAACTAATAAGGTAGCAGGAAGAAACGATAATTAAGGAGGCCGCTCCAATGTTCATTACGAAGAAGCATTTGTCCCGCCGCACTTTTCTGCGTGGTGCAGGCGTTGCAGTAGCGTTACCGTTCCTTGAATCCATGGTTCCGGCCCAGACACCGCTGGCAAAGACTGCCGCAAGCCCGATGGCACGCTGGGGATTCATCTACGTGCCTCACGGCTCAATCATGAAGCAGTGGACGCCGGCGAAGGAGGGCGTCGACTTCGAGTTCTCACCCATCCTCAAGCCTCTGGAGCCGTTCCGGAACTATGTGACCGTTGTGTCTGGTCTCTATAACACCGGCGAGAGCGGCCATTCACCCAGTTGCGCCATGTACCTGTCCGGGACGATGCCGGCCCATGGCAGCAAGATCCACCTGGCAACAACAATCGACCAGCACATTGCCCAGAAGCACGGTCAAGGCACCACGTTCCCGTCGATGGAGTTCGCCACCGAAGATCACTCCAGTCATATCGGCAGTTGCGCCGGCGACTTCCTCTGCTCCTACATGAGCACGATTTCATGGCGGACGCCCACCCAGCCGCAGCCGATGGAGCTCAACCCCCGCGTTGTTTTCGAGCGCATGTTCGGCGGCGATGGGGCCACCGCGAAAGATCGCCTGGCTCGATTGGAACAGAACACCAGCATTCTCGATGCGGTCGCCGACAGCGTGAAAGACCTGAAACGGGATCTTGGCGCGCGCGATCAGGCCAAGCTGGCCGAGTATGTCGATAACGTTCGCGAGATCGAACGGCGGATCCAGCAGGCCGAGAAGCAGCGGAATGAACATAACCTCGAAGCGCCGCCGACCCCGACAGGCGTACCGGAGAATTGGGAAGAACACGCCAAACTGATGTTCGATCTGATCGCAATGGCCTACAGGGGCAACATGACTCGCGTGACCTCGTTCATGCTGGCTCGCGAGCTGAGCACGCTGGCTTACCCGCAGATCGGTGTTGCCGATGGTCATCATCCCGTGTCGCACAACAACAATGTTCCCGAGCAGGTCGCGAAGAAGGCCAAGATCGACTCGTACCATCTCAGCCTGTTTGCCAACTTCCTGGAGAAGATGCGGTCCACTCCGGACGGCGACGGCAGCCTCCTGGATCATTCGACGTTCCTGTACGGCAGCGGCATGAGCAACGGCAATCAGCATGACCACGTGAATCTGCCGATCGTCGTCGTCGGTGGCGGGGCCGGCCAGCTCAAGGGTAACCGCCACGTCAACACGAAGCGTGCACCGTTGTCGAACTTGATGTACACCTTACTCGAAAAGGCTCAGGTACCGATGGAGAAGTTCGGTGAGAGCAACGCGAGGATCGACATCTAATGAAGCGTAAACATCTACTCACTATGTGTCTGGTGGCGCTGCTCGGCGTCACCAGCCTTGCTGCCGCGGGCGGCGATGCCCGGCTGGTCGACGCGGTGAAAAACCGCGATCTCGTGAACATGCGTTCGCTTTTGAAACAGCGTATCGACGTAAATGCAGCGGACGCGGAGGGCATGACCGCTCTCCATTGGGCCGCACACTGGGGTGACCTGGGCACCGTGAAGCTTCTGATCAGCGCCGGCGCCAATGCGAAAGCCGCCAATCGCTATGGTGTGACGCCGCTTCATGAGGCCAGCACCATCGGTAATGCCGCGATCATGGAAGCCTTGCTGAAGGCTGGAGCCAATCCAAACGCCGCCTACGGTTCAGGAGAAACTCCGGTGATGACGGCGGCGCGCACCGGCAATGTGGATGCAGTGAAAGTGCTGCTCGATAATGGAGCCGACTCGAACGCTTCGGAAGAATGGCGCGGACAAACTGCTTTGATGTGGGCCGCAGCCGAGAACCACACGGCGGTTGCCAGGCTTCTTATAGATCATGGCGCCAACGTCAATGCGCGTTCCGTTGTTTATGACTTCCCCACACTGACCGGTACCAATGGGGGAATTATTCATGACCGTCCCATGGGCGGTCTCACCGCGCTGATTTTCGCGGCTCGGCAGGGTGCAATCGAAACCGCCCAGGTTCTGATTGCCGCAGCCGCCAATGTGAATGAAATCGAGCCCCAGTATGGTTTCACGGCCATGCAGACTGCGATCTTCAACGGTCATTACGATTTCGCGGCATTTCTGCTGGACAAGGGGGCCGATGTGAACGATGGCTCGTTGTATATCGCCACCGAGATGCGGAATCTGGCGACTTACAGCAATCGTCCAAACCCGCCCGAAATCGACCGGACAATGAACAGTTTGGACATGGTCAAGTTGCTTCTTGCCCGCGGAGCTGATCCGAACAAGGTTTACGACAAGACCATTCCGCCGCGGCAGGCACAGGGAAACATCAATGTGGTTCCGGGCGCCACAGCCCTGCATCGAGCGACCCGGTCCACGGATCTGGCCGTGATCCGCCTTCTGATGGAAAAGGGCGGAAATGCTTCGCTGGCGACGAAGGACGGTTCCACCCTGTTGATGATGGCCTCCGGACTGGGTGCTCCCAGAGGCGGTGACGAGGAAGTAACGGATGCGGCCGACCGCGCAGATCCGCTCGATGCCGTCAAAATGTTTGTCGCAGCCGGCGCCAATGTCAATGCGGCCCAGGAAACATCAGGAAATACCGCACTCCACTTCGCGGCACTGAGAGGGTCCGATCGCATCGTGGAGTACCTCGTAAGCCACGGTGCCAAACTCGACGCGAAGAACAAACAGGGAAAGACCCCGCTCGAACTGGCGCCGAAGAGAACGGCCGACCTGATTCACAAATTGACGACAGTCCAGTAAAGAACCACAAAGGCATAAAGAACGCGGGCTAAAGCCCGCGACTACATTCGGATCAACCTTCCGTCTGAATGTAGTCGCGGGCTTTAGCCCGCGTTACTATTTTACAGTGACGACGATATCCGTCGTCTTCGACAGCGCGCCGTCGCTGGCGGTTGCCCTCAAGCGATACGTCCCGGGTACGGCGAAACGCGCCGTGGTCACTGCCTTTCCGCTGGTCACCGAAATCGGCCCCACCTGTTCGAACGCGACCTTGCCGGGCCCGCCAATTTGCAGCCACCTTACATTCAGACCTCTCGGAGCTCCGCTCCCCGCGCTATTGGATTGCGCTCCAAAGCCACCCGCTGTTGGACGAGGAGTTCTAACCGGTCGCGGTTTGGGCAGACCGTCGTCGGTAACAGAGACCGTGAGCGTGACGGGAACTCCGACGGTTGCCGTCTGAGCGGGAGCAACCGTCATCGAGGGGGGTTCATTCGGATCATCCGTACCGGGATTGAAGTTTCCGTTGCTCATCACGACCCGGTCCGTGATTTCCTGGGCCGCCAACAGATTTCCAAAAGCCATCTCGGAGCGCCCGTTCGCTGTGATCGTCCAGGTCGCTTCTTTTTTTCCGAAGTCCGCCGGTACTCGCAGCCGAAACATCCACCGCTGACGGCGCGGCAAAAAGTAGGTTGGCTGGCCAGCGTCGGGACCGTTCGGCTCGATGTTGTTATTGGGGCCGGGCGGAATATAGAGTTCCTGTTTCCAGTTCCGGTTGAAATACCCGAACACCAGATCGAACGTGCCGTCGGGATTCTTGATCCAACCTTCGAAGTAAGGAACAACGCTCTGGCCCGAGTTGAATCGGACTGGCGCAATCTCCGTGGGGAGCTGCCAAACGGCCAGTGTAAAAGCCAGCCAGAGTATATGCGTGCTCATTGCGATTGTCGCGCCTGGACGCGCTGCTGGTAATCGGCTTCGTCGAGATAGGTGATCGTCACCCACGCGAAGCTCATTTCGTCAATCGACCGCTGGCCGTAGCCGACCCAGTTCCTCGGATTGGGATTGTATTTGTTGTTCGCGGTGTTGTCGTGCCACGCCGTGATGTGAACGATGGTGCCGGCAGGCAAGAGCGGTGCGACATTGTCGGCATAGGGATAAGTGATGTGCCAGCCAAACTGGTAGTTGCTCACGCAACTGAGCGTTTCCGTGCGTGCCGGTCCGGGGCGGGCAGAGTCCGCTCGAACATCCGGGTAGATCGCCTCCATGCACATGGCCTTGCCGCGATTGTGCATATGGGGTTGAAACGATGCGACCAGCGCGGGCTGTGGCAGCCGGAAATAACCGTCGTGACGCACGACCTGTCCGGCAGGAATATCCAGTTCGTTTGAGTCTCCCATGTGCTGCGTGAACGCCACGTACTTTGGAACAACCCCTTTGGGGAAGACTTTGAAACCGAGTTGGACGGTGACCGGAGTTTCCTCACCTCGTGGATTGAGGTGCAGGTTGAAGTTGATCTTCGACCCCGCCTTGATCAAGCGGCCGGAGTTTGGCGGAAAGATGTCGCCGTTCTTTCCGAGGGCGTATTCGTTGAAGAACAGACCGATCGGATCGTCTTCCTGATCTTCGACCAGATTTGTCGTGAAGTGGTGCACAACTTTGAAGCTGCGAGGGTCGGCGGGTTTGCTTTCCACAGCCATGACATACATGTCTTCCGTGAATCCCGGATCGACGAGAACATCCACAATGTTGTCCGGCCCGGCCGCCGGCAGAATATAGGGCTTCTTCATCGACACGATCACGTCGGGCTTGCCGATGTGCCACTGGTCCACATCGCTGAACTGACGCGGCGGAGGCATGTCGGCAGGATTGCCCTGCGGGGCGCCGTCGTCGACCCACCTGGTGATGGTCGCGATGTCCGCGTCGCTGAGAGAAGGATCGTCTTTGAAGTCGGTTATCCCGATGTTCTTATCGATGTACCATGGCGGCATCTCTCGCTTGGCCACCTTCTCCTTGATCGCACGAGCCCACGGCCTGGCATCCTGGTAGGTCAGGAGAGACATGGGTGCAATCGAGCCGGGGCGATGGCAGGTTTGACACGAGCGCTGCAGGATGGGCGCGACGTCTTTTGTAAAGGTGACTTGTCCCTGCGGGACGGTGACAAGCGTCAAGACAAGGCCGGCGATAATCATGAGGACCTCCTCAAGTCGGATGCTGTGTCCACCCCTTCCGTTTGTCAAGGAATTTTGGGTTACGGTCGAAATATCAGGCCCACCAGTGCGCCGCCCAACACAATCCAGGCCGAGTTCACGCGAAAGCGGAACAGCACAATAGCGCTGGCAACAGCCAGGACCAGACTCGTTACGTCCACCACAGCGGAGCGCCCAAGCTGCCAGGTAACCACAGCCATCAGCGCGAGGGATGACGCGTTGACCGCGTCGAGGAAGGCTCCAGCGGTTTCAGACCGCCGAATTCGCGGTATGAAAGGACCACTCAACGCCACAAAGATGAACGCGGGAAGAAATATCCCCAGCGTTGCGACGATCGCTCCCGGGGTTCGCCCGAGAATGTATCCGACGAATGTAGCCGTCGTGAACACCGGTCCGGGAGTGAACTGGCCGACTGCTATGGCGTCCAGAAGCTGTCCTTCGCTCAACCAGTGCCACCGCTCGACCAGATCAGCCCGCAGAAAGGCGAGCAGCACGTATCCGCTTCCAAACAGTACGGAACCGGTCTTCAGAAAGAACAAGAAAAGCGGCGCAAGGCTGAAACACTGAGTCTGGCTCTTTCGGACGAATGACGATCTTGTGAAGGCAAATAACAGCCCGGCTCCGAAGAGAATCACCAGTTCGTTGACACCAAGAAAATTGAGAATTGCCGCTGCCGCCGCAAGCAGTAATAGCGTTTTTGTCTTCAATGCGGCACGGCCCAGTGCCCAGCGCCTGGAGCACGACGGCGATCATCACCGGCTTCACGCCGTAGAGGATGGCGCCCGCCTCCGGGAGCGAACCATAGCGGACATAAAGCCATGCACAAAAGGTCACGATCACTGTCGCCGGCAGAATGAAACAGCCTCCCGCAACGAGAAAGCCCGCCCACCCGGCTCTTCGGAGTCCGATATGGATTGCCATTTCGGTTGAATTCGGACCTGGAATCAGATTCGTCGCGCCGATCAAATCCATGAACTCCTCGTGCGAGAGCCAGCGGCGGCGCCTCACCACTTCATCTTCCATCAGAGCAATGTGTGCCGCGGGTCCGCCGAAAGAAATGGTGCCGAGCTTGAGGAACAGTGTGGCAATCTCGGTGAGTTGTGGCGTCTTGATTCGTGATAGCATCCAAAGCCTTGTGTTTACATCAACAGGCGTAATGATATATCGGGGAGAGAAAGCATAATGTTGAAAGCGACTCAGGGAAAGGTACTGCCAACCACCATCACGGGTTCGCTGCCGCGCCCTAGCTGGTACACCGAAAATCTGGGAACCAAATCCTTCCTGGACGCCATGGTCATCTCCAGATTCCGCGAGCAATATGTGGATGCCCTCTCGGTTTACCTGCGGGAACAGGAAGTGGCCGGTCTTGATATCTGCACCGATGGCGACTGCCGGTTCGATCAGGATATTGGCGGTCAGAGCTGGACCAGCTATCCGCCGCACCACATGGACGGCTTCGAAACGACCCATCCGAAACTGGCGAAAGCCGGCGCCGGGGGCATTGGCTTTCCCCGCGGACATATCCTGCATGATTATCTGGAAGCGCGGGTCATGCCGAGACTGGTCGGGCCTGTCGGACGCGGCGAAATGCACTACACCGAGATCTGGAAGGCCGCTCAGCGTTTGACGTCGAGGCCGGTGAAGTTCGGCACCGTCACGCCTGAGCTCGTCGCTTTTGCCGTTCAGGACGAGCATTACAAAGACCTGCCTTCCCGCATCATGGCGATCAGCGACGCGTTCAATCAGGAACTGCACGACCTTGCTGATGCCGGTTGCCAGGTGATCCAGATGGAAGAGCCGCAGATCCATTTGCTGGCTGCGCGCGGCGTTGTGGACAATGTCATCAATCCCGAATTCATGCTGAAGGTGTTCAACAATACAGTGAAGGGATTGCGCGCCAAGACCGAAGTCTGGTGCCACACTTGTTGGGGAAATCCCTCTCAGCAGCGCATGTTCGCCAAGGTCCAGTCTTACAAACCAGCCCTGGAAGTTCTGAACCAGGTGGATGCGGACGTCATCACCTTTGAAACGAAAAGTTCAGGAGCAATCGACCTTGAAGCTATCGGCAAGCAGATCACGGGCAAGAAAGTGGCCATCGGTGTCATCGATCACCACACCCTCCAGGTCGAATCACCCGAGGAAGTGGCCGAACTGGTACGCCTCTCCCTGAAGCACATTCCCGCCGACCGCCTTGTCCTTTCCTCGGATTGCGGAATGGGCCGCGAAGGAATGAGCCGGCGCCACGCGTTTTACAAGATGGTTTCGCTTGTTCGAGGGGTCAACATCGTGCGGAAGGAAATCGGGGTTCCGGAGGCCGTGTGCCTCGCCGATGATCCGAGATATTCGTTGATCCGGTCGTAATTAGCCGCGGATGTCACGGATTACGCGGATGGAGCGCATCAACGGTTTTTAATGCGCTCCATCCGCGTAATCCGTGACATCCGCGGCTAATCTTTATCTCTTCAGCTATCGGTTTAGAGCCTTCTCGATTTTTTCCTTTATTCCCTGGAGAGTGGCTCGCTGTGGACTGTCCGGATTCTTCTTCAGGTAGGTATTGATCTTATCCAAAGCCTCATCGAAGCGAGACTGCCTGGTATACACGTTGATCAAGGTCAGATTGGCTTGCTGCAGTCCTTCATCCAACTGCAGGGCGCGATTGAGCATCGATTCGGCTCGTTCATATGAGGCGATCTTGTACAGCGCCGCGCCAAGATAATTGTGCGCAGGTGCCGATAGCGGATTGCGGTGGATCGATTCCTCGAGGACAGCGACGGCCTTCTGAAATCGGCCGACCGCTTCTTCCGCCCGGCCCGCGTCACTCTGCATCTCGCCTTCCTGGTAGTAAATCGTGCCGAGATTGATCAGCGGGTCTGCAGCATTGGGATTCAAATCGCGGGCGCGCTCGAATGCCGCCTCCGCCTCTCGATACTTTTGCAATCGAAGATACTGCACGCCCAGGGTGTTCCGGGCTTCATAGAAGTCCGGCGCCAGCTTGAGTGCGCGCTCAAGACGCTCGATGACCTTCGCGGCGTCTCCCTTGGGAGATTCCTTGAGCGCTTTCTCATACTCGTCGACCGCTTTGCCTGGAATCCTGGTTCGCAATTGCTTCAGGTCAATGACAGCGGAGCCGCCCTTCTCTACGGCTTTGAATCTCTCGCGCTCGAGGAAAATGTTGATGTGTCCACCGAGCGAAGCATAAGCCATCCGTTCACGGTACGGTTTGAAACCCTCGATCTCAACAACGACATAAAGATCCTGAGAAGCTCCGACACCTCGATATGTGAATTCTCCGCTGAGGCCGGTGTACGCGTAACCAATCCTCTGGCCGCCATCGGTTTCGAAGCGGACCTCAATCGTTCGATCGGGGCTGCCGGAAGCATCCAGGACGATTCTTCCTGAGATCGTTACGTCGTCCTGTCTCTGGGCTGGCTGAGGTACCGGTGTCGGCTGTGGTTGTGGATTCGATGGCGCCGGCGCAGGCTGGGGAGCCGGCGGATTCTGTGCACCGCCTTGCTGAGCTTGCACCCGCGCGGTCAGGGACAAGAATACCAAACACACCATTAACAGGTTTCGAGCCATTGACTGCTTATAGTTCCTGGATCGTCGCAAAGTCAAGGTTCGCGCGAGTCGTTCTACTCGCACCGCAAGGCGATGTTCGAATCTACTCGGGAGGCGCGGCGGGCAGGGAAGT
>Ga0137409_10004204_pt1 | contig 15160 bp, 13 predicted proteins | sample CZODoug1_16funga_FD_122059 | JGI IMG/M metagenome (GOLD analysis project Ga0137409, IMG submission 122059) | Vadose zone soil fungal communities from Angelo Coast Range Reserve, California, USA - CZODoug1_16fungal (Hybrid Assembly) | ecosystem: Environmental > Terrestrial > Soil > Vadose zone... | reverse complement strand
GACACAGAGCACGCTGAGGTTCCGCAGAGAAGAACGCAAATCAGGACCTGATGAGAGAATGATCTGAATCGCTCCAGCGAAGAGTTAGCGCGTGACGTGCACCAGCATCTCAGTGCCTGATTCAAGCTTCAATTCTTTGCTGCCATTGATGGCCAGCGAACCCGCGCCGCCGGCGCCGCCAAGAATCAGCCCGATAGCCGCGCCTTTGCCACCACCGGCGATTCCGCCGATGATCGCGCCCGCGGTGGCGCCAATGCCCGCGCGCTTGAGCGTCTGGTTGCCACGACTCTTTGATTGTACGCCGCCCTCATTATCAGCGTTTCCGTCAGCGCCATAGACCTTTGTGACATAGCCATGAAGGACAGGATGCTTGTCGTCGGGTAAATCAATCGAATCGAATGCCAGGTTCATGGTTGTCCGGCCGGTGACTTTTCCAGATTTGACGATCGACCGGATGTGTCCGTGGACCATCGCTTCGTTGAAGCGAACCGGATCGATTACCGTGGCGGTAAATTTATCGCCCGCCCGCGATTCCATGCTCGACAGCGTATCGTTCAAGCGAACTTTAAGATTGGTGCCGATCGGAACAAGTGGCGGAGCAACGACAGTTGCTCGCGGTGCTGGTCGCCGCAGGCGTGGCCTTCTCCGTTGCCCGCTGGCCATGGCGGGCATGGCGATAAGAATTGAAAGTACGACTAAAATTTTAATTGTGTGATTGGTTTTCATCAGACACCTCCTGATGCCAGGACTACTATTCAAAAACAGCGAGGGGGTTTCGGTCTTACTTGGCGGCCAGGGCTATGCGGGCTGCTTCATTAGCCTGGGCGATCTGTAACTGATCTTCGCCTTCGAATGAACGCTGCCGGTGCACCGTGCCGTCGGAGTCAAAAATATATGCCGAGGGGGCTTCGCGCATGATGATGTCCTGCAAACGCATCAACCCGTACAGCAAAGCTTCGGGTCGCGGCGGACAACCGGGAATGTAAACGTCGACCGGGATTGTGCGATCCACGCCCTGCATGGTCGAGTAGGAATCGAAAGGCCCTCCGGTCGACGCGCAAGCGCCCATCGAAATCACCCACTTTGGCTCAGGCATTTGATCAAAAACGCGCCGCACGACCGGGCCCATCTTCAAAGTGACGGTGCCGGCAATGATGATCAAATCGCTTTGGCGTGGACTCGGACGAAAAACTCCGGCGCCGAAACGATCTATGTCGAACCGTCCCGCGCCAGTTGCGATCATCTCGATCGCGCAACACGCCAAACCAAAAGTCATTGGCCACAACGCCGACGCGCGCGCCCAGTTAACCACCGGCGCGCCGATGTCCATCGCCTTGGCGCCGACCGTGCGCCGCACCGAGTTCATCAGCGAGTCAAATCTGGTTAGTAAAAAACCTTCTTCGTGTTCAGCCATTGCGTTAAGGGATGAGGGCGGAGGGATGAGGGATGACAACCCCCGCTCTCTTCTGCTTTATACCTCTCGCCATAGTTACAAACATCGCGATCAACTCGTTGGTTTCCCGTTCAAGTGGTTCAAGACGACTCCCGGGAATAATATTTGCTTCAGCCAGAAGCTCGAGCCAATAGAGAGTTTCGTCTAGCTCCTGTAGCGCGCCTTCGATTTTGCTAATGAAGTCAGCATTTGATTTCGCTCTACAGGCTTCCCGATAGTGCGCACCAACGGACGTTCCAGATCTCAACAACTGCTTACCGAGAACTTGTGCTTCCGTCGTTTTAGGCAGAGCCGCAAAAAGCTTGATGATTCGAAGCGCGAATTCTCTGGTACGCTTTCGAAGATCTTGTCGGTTATCCGACTTCATCCCTCATCCCTCCGCCCTCATCCCTTCGTTCAGGCCCATTCCAACGCCCCTTTACGCCAGGCGTAGTAATAACCAACCACGAGTATGGCGATAAAGACAAACATCTCGACGAGCGCAAACTTCGTGAACGAAAAATCTTTGCCCATGAAAATTATCGCCCACGGCAAAAGAAAAATCGTCTCCACGTCGAAGATCAAAAACAACATCGCGACGATGTAGTAACGGACGGTGAAGCGCGAGTGGGCGTCGGTCGTTGGATCGATGCCGCATTCATAAGGCCGCATCTTGCCCTTGCCGTACACCGCCGGCCGCAAAAACCGTCCCAGCACAATCGGCAACACCGGAAATACGATCGCCACCACGAAGAAAATCATGATCGGCCAATACGCCGTCACCGGCGCACCGATGTTCTGCGCAGTCGTTGTCGTTATTGCTGTTGTCGCCTGAAGCAGCATTTAGTTATCGAAACTCAACCGAGCTTTGGGAGAATCTGCTAACCAGAATAGCGTTTGCTATCAAAGCTGGTCTTTGTAAATTTTATGTTGCAGAAAAATATTAAGCGCCGTGGTGGTCAATGTCAACGACGACTTGCTCAAGCAGCTCAGAGTTCAAGCTTTAGCTTGCGAATTGCAGGGGTGTGATCGTTTTGGTAGGCGCCGACAGTTTTGGGGTGCGGCAACCTGTCGGCGCTTTCAATGCCAACGACCAAGTCGAAGGCAACCTTGTTGCTTCACAAAATCTTGTTTGAGCAGCCAAGCTTCATGGCCCGGCAGCGGCGACCTGCGGCGCTGGTATCTTTTTATTGAGTTCCACCTGTTTCTTTTGGAGCTCCTTGAGCGCCTTTTGCCTCTCCTTGTCACCTCTCGGATCGCCTATTGCCAGGATCGCCGCATCGCATGCTCGCAAAGCTTCGACTAAGTCTCCATTGTCTTCATTGATCTTTATCAGGGCCGTCAATACTTCCAGATTGCTCTGGCCCAATTCAAACGCGCGCCGGGCATTTTCCCGTGAACGATCCACACTGCGGAGTGAATCCACGGGCACCTTAGCAAAGAGTCGAGCCAGATCCGCACGGACCTGGGGGTCATCGTCGCGGATCTGGATCGCATCATCGAACATCTTGATTGCGTCCTTGTATCGTGACTTGGCGAAGAGGTCGTTCGCATAGTTTACCTTCCCCTCGAAACTCTTCGGGAACGCATCCACCCTTAGTAGCTCGCGATCCGAATCGTCGCGCCAGTCGAGAATGCGATCCAACCATTCGTCGTCACCCAAGGCATCATGGATGACCTTCAGACGGTAGGGTTTATCGCCCCCTCCCAGCAGCTTCTTGAAATCCTCGAGCTCACCATCCTTTTCGGCGGCCGCCCAACAGCTCAGCAGATCGGTAGTCGTTCGGATTCCGTAGTATTGCAGCTTCGGAAGCTCGGTGCTGTTCGGCTCCTGAACCACATGGAGGTATAGGATTGCCTGATCCATCCAGTCCACCAGTTGTGGAACAGGGATGCGTGTCTCCAGCACCAGGCGAATCAGCTCGTGATGCGCAAAGCTCTCGACATTCACAATGCCTTCCTGCTCGAGGCGCGCGCGATCATACAAATCGATTCCTTCTAATTTGGTCAACGGATGCTTTTCGGACTCAGGCACCAGCCGATCCGGACCTCGGCCCCGGAACTTTTCTCTGATCAGGGTAAAGAACTCGTCCGGCAGAATACCAATCAGGAACGCAGACAGGAGCTTCACGTTGGAGTCGGAGCGAAAGATTACGTCGATTACCCAACTCAGCACGGCCACGGTAAGAATCCGAATAGTAATGTAGCCATAGGCCTTTGGCTTAAGATCGCCGCGGGAATAGCGGCGCGCAATGAGTTGGAGGCCAAAGAAGTAGGCCCCAAGAAATCCGAAGGTCAAGGTCGTGTGCTGCGGGGACAAAGGGTTCTGGATCGCCGCCGCATCAAGCGCGCCCACCGGCCTGAACGCAGCCAGCCAGCCGATCGTCACCACAAACGCGCAGACGAGCACTGGCCAACGCGTTCCCCGCGCCAGCCGGCCACGACCTTGATCTTCTGGTCCATAAGCCTCTGAGATCTGCGACCCGTATTTGGCATCGATCTCAGAGCGCGTTTTTAACCCTCGGTCGAGTCGGAACAGATCTCGATAGAGGCGATTTCGGAGAGTATTAAGTTGGTACCGATCAAACAGAAAAAAGAGCAGCACAGGCAAGAGTGAAGCGGTCGCGATAAAACTGACCTGTAACAGACGCGCAAAGAGTTGCGGAGAAGCACTTGCCAGGAGGTTCTTGCCATCGCCGAAGAAGTATACAGTTGCCGCCGGAAGCCCGAGACCGATGGCCAGGATGACTATCAGGCTCAGCATCTGGGCGAGAAAACGCAGTACGCGACGAAAGGAATTCGTTTCTTTAATGATCATCAGCCCGGTGATTAACAGAAGGACCATGGCTCCTATGATCCAGACGGTCATTTGCCAGGTTCTCCTGGAACTAAACCATGAAGGCGTGTCCCGACCGGCAACTAGCCCGCAGGCGATGAGCACCAGAATGCCGACCAACATCAGTATGCCGAGAACCTTCGCAACGATTTCGCTGGGCGGTTCGGTCCAATCGCTGACTATGCCGGCGCGCCTTGCCTCGGACAGGTCAAAACCCGAGAAGTCATCCTCCTTGATCTGTCGCTGTTCGAGCGGAGCAAGTATGAGTTGCTGGCCCTCGGCGCCAACGAGTTCCACTTCGCGAGGGGTGTCGTTTCGAATTGTTAGTTGCATTGCTGGAGTTCCTTCCTTCAGTTACACGTCTAACAAGCCAGGTATTGGATCGTGATGAAGACTGTTTTGCTATTCATGAAACAAAGAATCCAGAATCAGAAAGGCCCTTGAAGAATTCCGGCGAGCAGATGAATGAATAAACGCGTGAGAACGAAGCTTCGATTTCCAGCGCAGTACGCGTCGCAGTGTATCACCATCAACCGCGGCTGGGAATAGTTTAGTCTGGCGGTAGTGCTGTAATTACATCACTACCGTCTGCGGCAGTACTGATGCAGTTTGATGCTAACTGGCAAATACGATAGCTGCAGACTCTATGAGGTAATAGAAACAGGCAACTACATCTACTCGTTCAGCTCCGTGGGAGCAAAAATATTTATAGAAACCGTTTTCGATTGAACTCCTTCGCTCCGTTAGGAGCGAAACTTCTATAACCGGGGATCGATGTGAGTAACATTCCGCTCCTACAGAGCTGGAACATATTTTTCACGACCGGTGGTCTATAAACATTTCATCCCTAACGGGACTTACGTCGCGACAAGCCGAGAAATAGAAAAGCGGTGGCCGTCAGCGAACGTTACTGGTTAACACGCTCGGAGAGGGGCCAGTATTTTTCGTCTTCTGCAAATACAGCTTTGCTAGTTCGAAACGTCCGACGCCATTCACTTCTTTCGGCGTAAGTCTTTCGACAACAGCAGAGATTTGTTCAAAGTCCGTTGTGATCAGCGGTTCCACCGCACTTCGAAAATCAAACCCGATCTTTGGTCTGGCGACGGTCGAACCTGAGGCAGCGAAGGCTGCCAAGCCCAGGTTCGGTGCTGCCCCATCTCGCAAATCGAACCGCTCGAGTTTATTAATCATCTGTACTGTTTGCTCAAGCGACGCCAAGGCCTGATCCTTGTCTACCTTCGCCAGGACGGCGGTTTTGCCCAATAGGATCTTGGCCGCATTTGCTGACGGCTCCTCTTTCTGAAGGTCCCGATCAATATCATTCAGCAGATCAAGGGCGCGTTGCTGTGCGAAGTTCACTTCGCCGGGCTCAAACTCTTCCGATTTCGACGACAGCAGACGTTGCGCAATGGCAATCTTGACGACTGCTCGCCGGGAAAGGTCACTGATCGTTGGAATAGTATCGACAGCTTTTTCGATTTCAGCTTTCTCGGCGAAAAACAGAGCGGCTCGGTAGAGCACGAAAGAAACCGCATCGGCGCGGAGATGGTCATCGTCGATTTTCCCGGCAATGCGTTTCCCGAGAATATAGTCTTCAGGTCTCGTTGCCAGTGCTGCGTTGACATAGGCCACTCTCCTGAACGCAGCGTTGCTTTCTTCATCGGCACTGTCTTCTAACTCAGAAATTCTCTTTTCATAGCTTTCTTCTCTTGTGAGACGCTTCGTTGTATCTACGATGTCCGAAGTGGTTCGCGGCGTCCCACTGGCAGATCCACTTTCGCTCTGGGGCATAAGCTGGCGCTGCAACTGAGCGAGAAATCCTTGTGCCGATGGAGCAAGTTCCGGAGCAAAGGTTGGATACCGGCGCGCGACAAGGTTACCCAGAACCAGAACCTGCTGCGCTTTCTGCTTGCCCTCCGAAGTATCAATCGCAACTGGCTGTGTCAACAGCCGTTCGTAAACAGCGACCAGGAAGCTCTTGGCCCGCTGCGGTTCGCTCGACGCCACGCCGGGAAGGTTCTGCTGAGCTGGATTCAGAACCAGCATGTCTTGGCCACCCGAATTCACTGAGAAAGTAAGGCCTGGTTGAAAGAGATAGCCCGCCAGGATCTGCGCCTCCGAAGGGTCCGGCAGATTACTTTTGAATTTTGCGAGCGCCAGGTCGAAGAGTCGATTAGCCAGTTGCACATCCTTCTTACGCAGGCTTGTCAAAATGTTTTGCAGTTTATAAGAAAGACCATCCGCCAAACTTCCTTCGGCCAACAAGAAGGCCTCTTCGGGATTCGACTCCAAAACCTGCTGCGCCATGCTCAGCAGTTGCTCGCTACGTGCCGTTCGATCGTCGAAAGCGCCGCGCTCTTTCTTATCGTTCGTTTCCTTCTCAGATATCTGCTTCAGGAATTCGTCTGCCAACTTTGGATCGTGCTTACGCGCTACACTAAGGACCATCGTGCGCAATTGACTTTGAGCCGAGCCAGTGAAGAAGGCTTTAAGCTTCTCGTCCCTGGGAGCGGAAGACACCTGATTAGCCATCTCCCAGGCGTTTCTCAGCCATTTACCCGACTGACTTGGATCGTCACCCCAATACAAATCTGCCGCATCGGCCAGAACCGAAACGGCAGTCTCCTTGTCGTTCCACTGTTGAGCCTCAGCAGCAACCTGCCTAATCGTTGAGAGTGCATAAAGTACCAGTCGTTGGCGCTCCTGCTCCCTTGTGGTCTGAGCTGACGCTTGAGAAAGGGCTGCTCCCGCAAGGCAGTGAAGCAGAAAGAAGGAGATGAGCACTCTTGTCAATCTCATTTTGTCCTCCGCTGGATTGTGATGTTAGGAGTCTTACGGGACGATGACCGGACGTTATAACTCTCGTCGTCATTGATCTCGATATTGACCTCAAACCGAGCGTCCGGGAAATTCGCGAAATCCCAGAGGCGACTCACAGGTATTGTCAAAGTCTTTTTCAGCTTGGCATCACGCAGGCTGATAACTGCATAAAACACGAAAATCTGAGACTTCGCGTCCTCGCCCGGCGCCAGACGATCCTCGGGCTGATTTTTCAGCTTGTCTAACGTCGACGCAGGGAAAGGAATTTCCAAAAGTAGTGTTTGACCGATTGAGGATGCCAGCGACTTTGCGAGCGTCGCTTTCTTGATCAAGTCGCCCGCTCGTTCCGTGCTGCCCTCCTTGAGCTTCGCTCTTTCTTGCCAGAGGCTGCTTTCAGGAAGGATTCGCAACTCATAGGCGATCTCCCATTTGCTGCCTGGTAAGTTGAGTCCGGGAGCCTTCAGCAGACGAATCGTGACGATCGCCGATTTGGGCACCTTTGGCAAAGCTCGCGAGTCCGTCCCAGCCACTGGCGAAAGTCCCAGCGAGATCAGGAGAAACACAAACAAGATCTTGGCCAGCCGCCTTTTCATTTTACCTCCACCTCCCCGACATCTTTGATCAAGGCAGTCTTATCGCGTGAGCTGCCATACCAAATCTTTGTGATGACGCCATCCTGTAGCAATACTTTCGTGGGCATGAACTTAAAACCCAACCGCGACAGTATCACCGCCCCATGATCCAACAAGATCGGGAAGGCTACATGATTCGATTCTATGAAGGTGTTGACACTGTCTCGGTCTTCGATGCCGACGCCATAGACCGTTACTTTTGAAGCCAGACTCGACATGGCTTGGGACACATTGGAAAGCTCTTTACTGCAAGCGCCGCAATCGGTAGTCACAAAAACCAACAACACTCTTCCCCTGGCTACGTCTTGATAGTCGTCGTGATTTGTCCTGAGATTGATTAGCGGCGCGTGCGGCAGCAAAGAACCGCCAGGAGCAGTCCCCTCAACAGGCTTAACTCGGCGATCTTCGAGAATTCTTTCGGACACAACAATCGTCACGGCCATTCCCAGCATGGCAGGCAGGACGATTGCGCCGAACTTAAGAATACTTCTCATGATTTCTGTAGGAGGCACTCGTCGCAACACGTTTCGCTGACCGAAACAAATCCGGACATGCGAAACGTGAGCAACGAGGCTTATTTTCAACTCGCTGAAGACTCAAGGATGTATCCGCCGTCACAGGAGTCCTCGCGGTGCATACTACCGCCGCTGTCTTCGTAAGCGCAGACTTCCACTCCGCCACCAGAGCGTCTGTTGCACAAAACGCGACAGAAGCTGTGTTGCAACGCCGCCCGGTCGTCACCTACCAGTGATGACCGGGTTTTTTCGTATCGTTGGGACTGCTTGCCGCTGCCCTACTCAAATCAAGTGCGCTTTGTTGGAATTGACAGACTAGAAGGCTGTCCTTGGAGAGTTGAGTGGGAGTAGTAAACTCCATAATGTCCCAAGAAACCGATTTGGGCGATGCGGTTAAAAAAAGTCACCAGGGGTGAACTAGTGATGGGTCGGATAGTAGCACTCGAATCATCCTTGTCAAGCACTTTCCGAGGTTCGTGCATAACGTGATTAGCAAGGGTTTTTTCAGCAGTCTGAGAAGCCTAATTACTTGCCATTGGGGAGGATGAAAAAGCAGGGAAAATACGCTGAACGCGGATCAATTTGTTGAATCGTGGGGCGAGCCGGCGAGCAGGGCGATGGCGTGGGGGAGGACGGGTGCGATGACGGCGAAGCTTTCGCGGACGGCTTTGGGTGAGCCGGGAAGATTGATGATCAGGGTGTCCGAACGGACGCCGCAGACGCCGCGAGAGAGCATGGCCATGGGAGTCTGTTTGAGAGTCTCGATGCGCATGGCTTCGGCGAGACCGGGGGTTTCGCGCTCGATGACTGCGCGTGTTGCTTCGGGTGTGTTGTCGCGCGGCGCGAGGCCGGTGCCGCCGGTGGTGACGATGAGATTCACGTTGCGCCAGTCGGCAAATTCTCGTAGTGCATCGGTGAGCGGTTCAGGATCGTCGGAGAGAATTCGTGTTGCAACAATCTCCGCGCCGAGTTCGAGGAGGAGTTGGACGAGCAACTCGCCGGATACGTCTTTGCGCTCGCCGCGTGAAGAGGCGTCGCTGACGGTGATGACTACTGCCCGGATTTGAGTTGGCATACCAGTCTTTTCTTTCGCCCCTTCGGCGCGAAAAGGATTTGGGGGTGCGTGATCCAGGGGCGGCGTCCCGATACATCGGGACTTGCCCCTGGCTAATATATGTCACGCCTTCAGCGTGAAGGAATGTTCGCGCTTCGCGCTCATTGCAGGCAAGATGCCTGCGCTCCCAGCTGTTTACTGCCCACTGCTCACAGCTTACTGCTTACCGTTCAGAGCGTGTTCTTTCAGCCAACAACGATCCATGACGACGAGCAGGCCCGCGTCCAGCGCGCGCTCGGCTGCGGCTTCATCAATCACACCTTCCTGTAACCAAACAGCTTTCGCCCCGACCGCGATCGCTTCATCGACTGCTTTTCCGGCCTCACTCGACCGGCGGAAAATGTCGACGAGATCAATTTTCTCGGGAACGTCGGCGAGCGATGGGTAAGCTTTATCCCCAAACACTTCCGTCTCGTTTGGATTTACCGGAATCACTTTGTAACCGCGCCGTCTCATGTATGAAGCGACGCCATGCGAAGCCCGCCCCGGATCGGAAGAAAGTCCGACGACAGCGATCGTCTTGCAGTTTTCCAGTATCTCTTGAATTGTTTCGTGGCTGTTGATTTCCAAAGCGACTCCCAACGAGTAGGTGTCCTTTACCGCACCGTCGCGCTCACCGCATGCAATTCCTGCAATGACCGCACCTTGATGTCGCCGTCAGTCGCGCGTGACGCGATAGCCTCGACGATTGCCTGTGCGCCGGTCATCGTGGTGACGCAGGGAACGTTGTACTGCAAAGCCGCGCGCCGAATCGCCTGCTCGTCAAAATGTGAAGCACGGCCCAACGGCGTGTTGATGACCAGCGCGATCTCGCTCCGCTTGATGTGATCGACGATGTTTGGCCGTCCTTCGTTCACCTTAAAAACGCTCTCGACCTTCAAGCCAACCTCGCGCAAACGCTCCGCCGTCCCCAGCGTAGCCACCAGTTCAAAACCCAGCCGCGCGAGTTTCCGCGCGAGAATGACCGCCTGTCCTTTGTCTGCATCGTTCACGCTGATAAACGCCCGGCCCGCTTGCGGCAGCGACAGCCCCGCGGCTGTCATCGCCTTGCCATAAGCTTCGCCAAACGTTTCGCCGACCCCCATCACTTCGCCGGTTGAATGCATCTCGGGACTGAGTATGGGATCGACGCCGGGAAACTTTGCAAACGGAAACACCGGCGACTTGATAAAGAAACGACTGACCGTCAAATTCTCCGGCAGCTCGAAATCCGCCAGCGACTGTCCGGCCATCACCAGCGCCGCGATGCGCGCTACAGGAACGCCGGTAGCTTTGGAAACAAACGGCACGGTTCGCGACGCGCGCGGATTCACCTCGAGCACGTAAACGCGGTGGTCCTTGATCGCAAACTGAATATTCATCAGCCCGCGCACCGACAACGCCGTCGCCAGCAGATGCGTGTAATGACGCATGGTCTCGATGTGTTCCGGGTCAATTTTGATCGGCGGCAAAACGCACGACGAGTCGCCTGAGTGTATTCCCGCTTCTTCGATGTGCTCCTGAATCGCGGCGATGACGCAGGTGTTTTCATCAGCCAGCGCGTCCACGTCAAACTCCGCCGCGCGCTCCAGAAACTTATCAATCAACACCGGCCGGTCAGGCGTGAAGCCGACTGCGTTGCGCACGTATTCGTCCAAACTTTCTTCGTCGTAAACGATGGCCATCGCCCGACCACCTAATACATAACTGGGACGCACCAGCACCGGATAACCAATCTGCGCGGCAATCTGTTTCGCCTCTTCGCCCGTCGCGGCCATTCCATTTTCCGGTTGTGGAACGCCGAGCTCTTTGAGCAGCGCGCCAAAACGCTTTCGATCTTCCGCGAGATCTATGGAATCAGCGGCCGTGCCAATGATTGGAACACCCGCCTGGTGCAGACGCATCGCCAGATTCAACGGCGTCTGTCCGCCAAACTGTACGATCACTCCTTCCGGTTTCTCGACGTCGACGATGTTCATCACGTCTTCGAAAGTCAGCGGTTCGAAATACAGACGATCCGAAGTGTCGTAATCCGTCGATACTGTTTCCGGATTGCAGTTGACCATGATGGTTTCAAATCCGGCATCGCGCAACGCAAACGAGGCGTGGCAACAGCAATAGTCAAACTCGATTCCCTGGCCGATGCGATTTGGACCAGAGCCCAGGATCATGATCTTGCGGCGATTGGTGGGCGCCGCTTCGTTTTCAGTTTCGTAAGTCGAATAAAGATAAGGCGTGAACGATTCAAACTCGGCGCCGCAAGTATCGACTCTTTTGTAAACCGGAACCAGTCCCAGACTTTTGCGATAATCACGAACTTCGTCCTCCGATTTTTCGGTGAGATAGGCGAGCCGTCGATCCGATAGCGCAACTTCCTTGAAAGATCGCAAGAGCTCCGGCTCAATGTCCTCGAGCTTGCGCCCTTCAATTCCCTTCTGGATTTCCATTACGTCCTGAAGCTGTTCGAGAAACCAGGGATCGACGCGCGACAGACGATAAATCTCCGCGATGGGCCAGTCGTGCTGGAGCGCGTAGGTGATGTAGGAAAAGCGCTGCGAATTCGGGCGGGCAAGTTTGCGTTGCAACTCATCATCGGAAACGTCTTCCAAACGCAGCGGCTTGACTGCTTCCAGTGACCGCAGGCCCTTGAACAGCGCCTCTTTAAAAGTCCGGCCAATCGCCATCACTTCGCCCACAGACTTCATCTGCGTGCCCAGGACGTCCTCCGCTTCGCGAAACTTTTCGAAGTCCCACTTGGGAATCTTGGCGACAACGTAATCGATCGTGGGTTCAAACGAAGCCGGCGTCTTCTTTGTGATGTCGTTGGGAATTTCATCAAGCGTGTAACCGACGGCGAGCTTCGCCGCAATCTTCGCGATCGGAAATCCGGTCGCCTTCGAAGCAAGCGCCGAGGAACGCGATACGCGCGGATTCATTTCGATGACGCGGATGTCGCCGTTTTCGGGGTTCACCGCAAACTGAATATTCGAACCGCCGGTTTCCACGCCAACTTTGCGAATGACGACAATCGCCAGGTCGCGCATCCGCTGATATTCGCGATCGGTAAGCGTCTGCGCCGGCGCGACCGTGATCGAGTCGCCCGTGTGCACGCCCATCGGATCGAAGTTTTCGATCGAGCAGATGATCACGACGTTGTCGGCGAGGTCGCGCATCACTTCGAGCTCGAATTCTTTCCAGCCCAGAATCGATTCCTCGACGAGCACTTCATGCATCGGGGAGGCAGCCAGACCGGCGCGCACGATTTCCTCAAACTCTTCCGGGTTGTAAGCCGTGCCGCCGCCAGTCCCGCCGAGCGTGAATGACGGACGAATGATCGACGGGTATCCGGTGTGCGCCACAATTTCCTGCGCTTCAGTCCAGGACTTCGCAAAACCACCGCGCGGCATTTGCAGACCCGCTTCGTCCATCGCCTGCTTGAAAAGCATGCGGTCTTCCGCAACGCGAATCGCCTCGCGCCTGGCGCCGATCATTTCGACGCCACACTCTTCGAGAATTCCGGAGTCATCGAGCGCGATCGCCAGGTTGAGCGCCGTCTGGCCGCCGACAGTCGGCAACAACGCGTCCGGCCTTTCCTTGCGAATGATGGCGCTTACAGCTTCGACGGTCAGCGGCTCGATGTAGGTGACGTCGGCTGTTTCCGGATCAGTCATGATCGTGGCGGGATTCGAATTCACCAGCACGACCTTGTAACCCTCCTGACGCAGCGCCTTGCACGCTTGCGTCCCAGAATAGTCAAACTCGCAAGCCTGTCCAATAACAATTGGGCCCGATCCGATGATTAGGATTTTTTGGATATCAGTGCGTTTAGGCATACTGGGAGCGCAGGCATCTTGCCTGCAATGAGCGCCACCAGGCGCGAACAAACTGCAAACGGAGTCAAAACATTATACATACGACTTTCGAGAGACGAAATCGAAGCAACTCAATCGCCAAATAGTCTTGACGGTTGATATGGGCTCGCAAGAAGTGAACGCTAGGCTGAGGTAGAGTCAATTCGTCGCTGGTCGAGGCGCTTGCGGTAGTCTTCACCTTCGATCATCACCTTCTTGCACATTTCATAGAGGCGGCTGCGCAAAGGCGTTCCGATACGGTCTTCGAGAGTGGTCAGCTCCTGAATTCGCTCGGCAGCAAATGTCCTTCTGCGTTTTGTATCGGCAGCGTCGTGGCTTTCTACGGCGCCGGCGCGAGCCTCGTCCAAATAATTAGTCGTGAAGATCGTTAGCTTCTTGTTGTTGTAGCGCGTGTTAATGATCTGATACATCGTATCGCGCACCCAGTTGGTTGGCACGGTAGCGCCCAGTTCATCCAGCACCAAAACTTCGGCTTGATAAACCGGCGCGAGCACACGCATTTCCGAAGTCTCAGACACCGGGTTGTAAGAATCCTGGATGGCTTTGAGCAGTGAACCCGACTCGTAGAACAGACCAGCGACGCCCTTCTTCTCGATGAGGTCCTTCAGGACGGCGATAGCCAGGTGAGTTTTTCCAACTCCGACTGTGCCCATAAACAGCAGCCCTGTTTCAACCGATGGGTATTCATCAACTAACCTTGAAGCGAAACTATGCGCGAAAAACTGTGAATCATTCTTGGGATAATAGTTATGGAAAGAGCACTCGCGAAAGCGTGGCGGGATGCGCGCCGCATCGAGGAGTCGGGTGCCGCTGTTTGAGCGACGGCAATCACAAATGACTGCTCCCTTTATGCCTCCTTCTCCTGTCTCGAGCCTGGTGCCGGTACCAAAGCAAAACTGACAGACTACTTCTTCCGGTCTCGTCGCTTCCTCGGCATTTGGCTGCGACTCTGAAATTTCTAAGACATCGTGAAGTCTGTTAACCATTCGTATGACCTTTTTATCGGAGCTATCAGATGACATTGCGGGACCGGAAGTGGTAGACGGACGAACCAGATTTATCATTCACTGAGCCGAATCGAATTTGGATTATAGCATCGCAAGGAGTGTCCGCAATGAAACGCACTGGCAGAGTGTGTTAATTCGAGTTTGGCAACTCGGAACCAGCGCCACAGCATCAGTTTCCGACGGTTAAAGCCGCGACCACCGCACCGTTATTCCGCAAGACTGCGGAGATATTTGGCGGTCATCTTTAGGAGCGTCGTTTTCAAATTGCGCAAGGGTGGTCTATTGTTATGAATGACCGGAGGCTTCATCGCGACCGACATGCGTCTGTTACATTCATTGTTGAGTAAACTCGGCCTGAGCAAAGTAAGCGCGGAGCGTCACCCGATTCGAGTTTTTCTTTTAGACGATGACCGGCGGAGGCATCGCTGGTTTTCAGCGCGCTTCAAAGGTGATTTTGTTGACGTGGCTGATAACGTTGAGCAGGCCCTCGAACTCTTGAGTGCAAATTCTTACGACGCCATCTTCCTGGACCACGATCTTCACCCGGAACACTACAATACCTCCAACCGCGACGACGAACGCACCGGTTACGCCATCGCCTCCTGGCTCGCTGCTCACCCCGAACTTCAAGCCGCCTCAACCATTCTCGTCCACACGAGAAATGCTGACGGCGCGATCCGAATGGTTGAAGAACTGCGCCGCGCCGGGCGAACCGCCGAATACGTTCCCTTTCCGCTACTTGAGGAACGAATCAAACATTACTGGCGAACTTGATCCCCTGTTCTCGTTTAGAATCGGCACTTGTGCCGCGCAAACGTGGCGGGAAAAGTCCCGCTTTTGAAAGATCGTCGATTCAATTTACTAGCGAGAAGGATTTTGGTGGCCAGGGACGGAATCGAACCGCCGACGCCGGCCTTTTCAGGGCCGCGCTCTACCAACTGAGCTACCTGGCC
>Ga0137409_10004203_pt1 | contig 15160 bp, 8 predicted proteins | sample CZODoug1_16funga_FD_122059 | JGI IMG/M metagenome (GOLD analysis project Ga0137409, IMG submission 122059) | Vadose zone soil fungal communities from Angelo Coast Range Reserve, California, USA - CZODoug1_16fungal (Hybrid Assembly) | ecosystem: Environmental > Terrestrial > Soil > Vadose zone... | reverse complement strand
TCCGTCGCGGCCTGCTGGAGGCGACGGGTGACCTCGTGATCATGGCGGAGCCAGACGGGACGTTCGTCGGCCGTGACGTCATGAAGCTGCTCGCGTACGCCGACGATTTCGAGATGGTGTGCGGGACGCGGACGACGCGCGAGTTGATCTGGCAGCAGGCGAACATGGGCTGGTTCCTCCGCTGGGGAAACTGGACGGTCGCGAAGATGATCCAGGTCCTCTACGACGGTCCGTCGCTGACCGATTGCGGATGCACGCTGCGGCTGACGCACAAGACGGCGCTTGCCCGCATTCAGGACGATCTCACCGTCGGCGGTTCGCACTTTCTCCCGGAGATGGTGATCGCCGCGTTGAAACGCGGTGTGCGCGTCATCGAGGTCCCGGTCAACTACCGCGGTCGCGTCGGAGATTCGAAGATCACCGGTTCGATCAAGGGAACGCTCCTGACGGGGTTCAGGATGATCGCGCTGATCGTGCATCGACGGCTCGTATGAGCGGCCGTGGCGCCCGGCTCGCGGCCGCCCTCGTCATCGTCGTCGCAGCCGTCGCGCTCTACGCACCCACCATCGACGACTACTTCGTCCAGGACGACTTCGGCGTGGTCGCGCTCTTTTCGCAGCGCTCGCTGGCCAACGTTCCGAAGTGGTTCGTGTCGCCGTGGACCGAGGACATCTGGGGATACGTGCCCGACGAAATCCGGCCGTTTCCGGCTATCTCCTACGTCGTGGCCTCGTGGTTCGGCGCGACGGCGCCGGAGCCCAACCACATCATGAACATCGGGCTCCACGCGCTCAATGGCCTGCTCGTGATGTGGATTGCAGAAGCAGCGGCCGGCGTTGCCCTCGTTCCGGCCATGGTCGCGGGAGTGGTCTTCGTCCTGTTGCCCATTCAGGCGGAGAGCGTGGCGTGGGTGACCGGGCGCGTCGATTCGCTGCCGGCCTGCCTGTACTTCGCGGCCTTCCTGTTCTACGTTCGCTGGCGCCATGGCGCCGGACGCTCACGCTACTGGTGGTCGCTTGCCGTGTTCTTCGCCGCGCTGTTCACCAAGCAGAACACCATCACGCTCGGACCTGCGCTGGTCGTGTTCGACGTGATCGTGGATCGCAGGCGCGTCGAATTATCGTGGAGATGGCTGCGCCCCTACGTGCCGTACGCCCTCCTCACGGCCGGCTTCCTGCTGCTGCGCTATGGGCTGTTTCACGAGGTCGCCCGTGAAAGCACGCTGACGTCGCAGCGATTCCAGGAATTCCTCGTCGACGCCTCGCGACATCTCGTGCGGCTCGTATTCGGCGGCCCCGGCGTCCGCCGATGGGCCGTTCGCGACACGGCGATCATTGGAGCCGCCGCAATAGTCGTGGCAGCCATCGCATCGCGCTTCCGGCGTGAGCGCGCGGTCCGGTGGCGTGCCGCTCTCTACTTCGGCATCGTCTGGCTCCTGCTTGGAATCGCGCCCATCCTCGTCTCAGGCTATTACTCGCCGCGGCACATGTACCTGGCGGCGCTTGGCTGGGCGGTGACGATCGGGATTGCGATGGATGCCGTGTGGAGCTTTGACCCTCACCGTGTCGCCAGACGGATCGCAGTCGTCGCCGCCGCGGCTCTTGCGATCGCCTACGCCATGCAGCTGCGGGGCGTCGTCCGCGAGTGGGGCGACGCGGCCGCGATATCCCGCGCAGCGGTCACGCAGATCGAACACGAGGCGATGACGGCGCCTCCGGGGACGCTGCTGATCGCCGGCGTGCCGCGCAGCAGCTGGGCGTTCGCGGTGCCGTTCTCGGTGCGCCCGCCGTTTACCGCACGCAACGTGACCGATCGCATGTTCGTGATTTCCGACACATTCGATCACTGCTGTGATGCCGCCCTGTGGAACGAGTACACCCGGCACGCGCTGCAGGGCTGGCACGCCCGGGCGGATCGGCCGCCGGTCATCGCATTGTACTGGAATCCGCGCACTGGTCGGATGTCGCGGGTAACCGATCGCGACGATCCGCAACTGCGGACGCTGGTAAACGTTCTCCTGGACATCAAGGGCCGGCCGGCGCTCGATTCAGCCGTCCGCGCGCTGCTCAGCGACTACGTCGGGCTCCGTGTACGTCGCCACGGTCAAAGGATTCCATAACAAATGACAACGCCAGCTTCTTCGACACGGACGGTCGCCATTGACCGTCTCTCGAGGATCGCTCGTATCCGCACCCGGGCGGGCCTTCACCCAACGAGTTCAAAACACGATGACCCATGAATCGACGAAGTACGCCCTTCTGACGGCACTCTGCCTGAACTCCCCGAGCGTCTTGCTGGCAGATCCAGCCGCTCCGGCCACCGCCGCGACGCCGGCCACACTCGCCACCGGCTCTGACAATCTCGAGGAGATCGTGGTCAAGGGCGTGAACCTGGAGGATCAGGTCAGCCCTCTGCAGCGCAAGGTAACGTCGGTCTTCGGCTTGCAATTGTCCGTACTCGACACCCCGCGCGCCGTCACCGAAATCAACGCCGCGCAGATGCGCGACCAATCGATCATCGATGTAACGGATTTTTCGAAGATCGTCTCGAGCGCCTACACCAACGATCAATTCGGCGGCGCCAATGTGCCGTTCCTGCGCGGCCAGCAGGCTGAAGTATTCCAGAACGGCATGCTGCGCACGCCGCGCTCGGACGGCCAGCCCTTGAGCTTCAACTCGGTCGAAGGCTTCGACGTCGTCAAAGGCCCGGCGAGCGTCGTCTACGGGCCCACTGGCAACGTCGGCGGCTACGTGAACCTCGTAACCAAACGCCCCTCGTTCGACGGTCAACACGAGACCGTGACTCTCACCTACGGCGAATACAACACGCGCAAGGCGCAATTCGACGTCACCGGCCCCATCAGCGACACGCTGGCCTACCGCGTGAGCTTCGAGTACATCCACTCGGACAGCTACTATCGCTTCGGCTATGACCATTCCACCGACGTGTATGCCGCCTTGCGCTGGATACCGAGCGACAAACTCACCGTCGACTTCAACACCGAGTTCTATCTCGCGCACTACACCGAGAACACCGGTATCAACCGTCCGACGCAGCAGCTCATCGACAACGGCACCTATTACCAGGGCACGGGCGTCAGCCCCTACGCCTTCCCCGGCGATCCGCGCAACTTTCTGTCGGTGGTCAACGTCACCGGCACGGCGCAGATCAATCGCAGCTACCAGCTGATCGCGCCTGGCGATCACGATCAGGGTTCGAACTTCCAGGCGCAGTTGGACGTGAACTACAACATCAACGACTCGATCTCCCTGGTCAACAAGGGTTATTTCGAGGACTACTCGCAGCAGCAGCTGGAATACGCACAACGCTATTTCAACGACATCAAAGATTCATACAACTTCGAAGATCGCCTCGAACTGCACGCCAATTTCGGCAAGAACCAAGCGATTGCCGGTATCGCCTATCGCTTCATCCACGTGCTCGCGTACGGCGACTTTTATAATGAGTATTTGAACGCCACGGACATCACCACCAACCCGGCGAATTTCCCGATCGTCCAACCGAATCTCTACGGGGTGGTCCAAGTACCGGGAAATGCAACGTATTATGCGGTTCCGGGCGCCACCTACACGGGTTCTTCGGCGTTCGGATATCCCTATTCGATCGCCAACACGCAAGATCAGACTTCGAACCAGATCGGCGCCTTTATTCAAGACCTCTATCGGGCGACCGATCAGGTCAGCATCCTCGGCGGCCTGCGCGTCGATTTGATCCATGAGAAATTGAGCGATCCGCTGCCGCCGCCGGGCTTCACGGCCGCGCACGCCACCGCCACTCAAGGCGAATCCGCCGCCGACCTGAGCGTCACCTACAAGCCGCTCACCTGGCTCACCACCTACCTGACGGCCGACTACAATCAATCGCCGGTCAGCACCAACGGCGGCGGCTTCGCGGCCTTCACCGGCAACACGATCGACCCCACCAACTTTCGCATCAAGAACTTTTTGTACGAAGGCGGCGTGAAGGCAGCGCTGCTCGACAACACGCTATTCTTGTCGAGCGCCGGCTTCTTCCAGAAGCGTGCGCAAACCGATCAATTCCAGGACACGCAGCAGATTGACGCCTACGGCGCCGAGTTCGAAGCGAACTTTCAGCCGAGCCGCAATTTCTCCGCAACGGCGGCGTACAGCTATCTGGACGCGCGCCTGCATGGCGCGAGCCCAACGTCCTTCACCGAGAACGTGTACGACAGCTTCGCGGCGCCGTACGGCACCGGCATCGGCAGCCCGAACTTTAATCCGCTGCCGACCGGCGACTATCGCCTGCCCGCCGTGCCCTCGAACTTGTTCAGCGCCTTCGTCAAGTACCGCACCGATCTAGGGATCGGCGCCAGCTCGGGCGTCGTCGTGACCGGTCCGATCAATACCTCTTACATCAGTAACGTGCGCATTCCGACGCAGTATACTTGGGACGGCAGCATTTTCTACGAAGCCCGCACCTGGAGCGTGCGCGCGAATTTCTACAACATCACCAACCAGGAGAACTGGATTGCCGAAGCCGGCGCGCAGGGTAACGACCTCATCACCGCCGCCATGCCGTTCCACTATCAAGTCAGCGCTTCGTTCCGCTTCTAGGAATCCATAGACCATGATCAAACCTACACTGGCGGCGCGATTGAGCGTGCTCATGATGGCCGTCGCCGTCGCCGCCGCAGGCGTCGCCAGCGCGGCACCCGTCGATCAGGTCACAGGGGCCGCGGTCGCTCCCGCGGCGCCCACACCGCCGCCCGCGGGCGCCCACGTACCCACCGCCACCAAAGTCATCCACCCGGTGGCGTTCAACGAAGAGACCAAGATCCGCCAGTCGTTGGTGCAAGTCGCGCTCGCGCGCGAGGCGGCCGACCTCATCATCCGCGGCGCCAACGTATTGAACGTGTTCACGCTCATGTGGATGCCCGACACGGACATCGTCGTAAAGGGCAAACGCATCGCCTGGGTCGGCCCGACCGGCCAATGGAAGGGCCGGGCCGGCAACATCGTCGACGCCAAGGGGCTATACGCGGTCCCGGGTTTCGGCGAATCGCACAAGCACATCGAAAGCTCGCTGCTATCGCCCGAATGGGAGGCCGCGCTCGTGATTCCGATGGGCAACACCTGGACCAGCGAAGGCTCGCACGAGTTCTCAAACGTGAGCGGCCCGCACAACGTCGAGTTTTGGCTGACTCCCGAGAAGCACGGCAGTCCGCTGAAAATCTTCCCGGCTTTGGGCTCCGCCACACCGCCCTCCGCCTTCGAAGTCGGTGGCGGCAATTACGCCTACCACGAGGTCGCGGAGAACATTAAAGGCAGCTTGGAAGTCCAGGGCCTCGACGAAGTCATGGATTGGCCCGCGGTCTCCGTGCCCAGCCATCCCGGCTATCAGCGCATCTGGGAAGACATCCAAGCGACGCGCGACTATCGCGGCGTGATCGACGGCCATGGCTCGGGGCTGCGCGACCAGGACCGCATCAATGCCTTCGCCGCCGTCGGCCTCACCAGCGATCACGAAACCCGCGTCGCCGAAGAAGCTTGGCTGAAGCTGCAAGCCGGATTATTTTTGCAGCTGCGCGACGACAATATCGAAAAAGCGGTGCCGCTGTTCGTCAAGAACGGCCTGAAGGAGTGGGACAACATGTCACTCGTCACCGACGACCGCAACGTCGCCGACAGCTTGAAGCAGGGCACGATGAACACCCACATCGCGCTCGCCATCAAGATGGGCGCGCCGGTCGAAGCCGCCTACGCGATGGCAAGTCTGTATCCCGCGCGCCACGCGCACATGGACTCGCTGGTCGGATCGATCGCTCCCGGCCGCTACGCCGACGTCGTCCTGGTGAGCTCCCTGAAGGAAGTGGTGATCAAAGAAGTGTTCGCCAACGGCCAGTTGGCCGCGAAAGACGGGAAGTACCTCCTGCCCGTGCCGAAGATCGCCTGGCCGGCATGGGCCACCGACACCATTCATGTCGGCCGCAAGTTGACCGCCAAGGATTTCGAGATCCTCGCGCCCGCCGGCAAGACCACGGTGACCGCCGCCATCCAGGCTCCTTTCTACACGGAGCCCGAACAGAAGACCGCGACGCTTTCCGTCGTCGATGGCGTCGTGCAACGGGATCCCACGCACGATATCGTCAAGGTCGCGATCGTCGATCGCTACACGGGTAAAGCCAAGCTCGGCAAGATGTTCTTCACGGACATGGGCCCGAAGACCCCGAACTCCGCCGTCGCCACCTCGGTATCGCACGACTTGCACAACATTACGGTCATCGGCTCGAGCGATGAAGCGATGGCGGTCGCCGTCAATCGCATCAGCGAAATCAACGGCGGCCTGGTGCTCGTCAAGGATGGCAAGGTCACGGCCGACATGCGTCTCGAAATCGGCGGCCTCATGACGAGCCGACCGGTGACCGATGCCGCCGCCAGCATGGAGAACCTGTACGACAAGGGCGACGAGCTCGAGTGGATCGGCAGTCCCGGATTTCCACGCCGCGTGCTGTTTGCCATGATCACCTGCAGCCCGTTTACGTGGCGCCTGGTGGTGCCGTACCCCGGCAATCCGTCGGGGCTCGTGCTCCTACAGACCGGCGAGACCAAGCCGATCGTCTGGTAACGGCAACCCCATCGATGCGCAGGTGCATCGCATGGGCACTGCTTCTCATGTCGTGGGCCTGCCTCGCGGGGGCCCACACCATGACGTTGACGGAAGTGACCGCCACCTTTGCCACGCCCGGCACGCTCGACGTCAAGATCGGCATCGACCTCACGCAGATTCTGGGGTCGCCCGACCGCTATTATCAATTCGTCACTGAACCCGAAGTCGCGCAGCAAGCCGAGGTTCGAACGCTGTTGCCGCATGTCTTGGCCGGCCTGCAACTCGTCGTCGGCAGCACGCCGCTCAAGCTCGAACTGAAGCAATTCTCGACCGCCACCGCCAACAAGACGCTGATCCTCGACAGCCAAATGAGTACGCTGTCTACCTTCTGCTTTACGGCAGCGTTGCCGGCTTCCCAAGAGCCGCTCAAGCTCTTGGTGCCGATCGGCGCTCCCATCGATTACCCGGTGGTCTACACGCTGCAGGTGCCGGCAGCGCATGTCTCGATGACACGCTGGCTCGAAGACGGCGCTCACGAGAGCGAGCCCTACGACTGGGCCGGACAGGCGCTGGGCGGCGCTCCTTCCGCTCACAACGTCTCCGTTGATCCCGATTCCCTGCCTTGGACCCGCCAAGCCGCTTTGTATTTGCGGCTCGGTTTCAAGCACATCGTGCCCGAGGGCGCGGATCACATCCTGTTCGTGCTGGGCCTGCTCTTCCTAGGCATCACGTGGCGCAAGTTGCTATCGCAAACGACGGTCTTCACGATTGCGCACGCGACGACGTTGTTCCTGTCCACGTACGGCATCTTCAGTTTGCCGAGTCGCTTCGTCGAACCGGGCATCGCGCTATCCATCGCCTGGATCGCCATCGAGAACGTCTTCAAGCCGCGTCTCGGGCCGAGCCGGCTGGCCGTGGTGTTCGGTTTCGGGCTGGTACACGGATTGGGCTTCGCCAGCAGCCTGCGCGACATTCCGTTTCCGAAGCATGACTTCATCGTGGCGCTGCTGGGATTTAATTTCGGCGTGGACTTCGGCCAGCTGTTCGTGATCGCCGTGGCATTCATGCTGGTCGGCTGGTTTCGCAACGAACCGTGGTTCCGCAGCCGCATCGCCATTCCGTGTTCGCTGGTGATTGCGGCCATCGGTCTACTCTGGGCGATTCAACGCATCGTCTACTATAGCGGTCATTGATCGGCGTAGGCCCGTCGGCAAGAATCGCGGTAGGGACGCGCGTTGCCGCACGCCCCGCGCACCAGTTGGATGGCTCGATCCCTCGACGAGCGAGGATCAGGGGAACGCAATGCCGGCCCTGTGCCCATCGAGTTGATGGAGGTCATCCTGAAACCCCGGTCGCCACCAGCGGGTACGGCTTCCAAGACGTCCGTCTGCCCGCCCGACACGATTTTGGTGATTACCAACTGACCCAACTCGCTTGGGAGACAATGTGCCCTATTTATACCGTTTCCATATGGGGATTGCGGTCAGGTCGCCCCTTACGGGTTAAGCTCATTCAATAATCCATAAAACCTTCGGCGGCCTACTTTTTCAAAGCAATCCAAAGCACGTCGCTCGGCCTTGTCCCGATGTTTCCCGACTGATGCCCCACGCTGATGTCGGTCGCGGGCATCCACGCAACGTCACCATCCGGCGAGTTCCCCACGATCTCGGACGGCGGATTGGTCGTTTCATCCACTGTCCGCCTTTGATGAAGATGTAAAGCGTATTGGGATGATGAGCATGCACGCCCTCCTACTCCCCCAGGGTTCATGGCGAAACGTTGAACGATGACGCGATCATTCTCGAAAACATCCACGAACGCGGCTCAACGTGGTGGATAGCGATGGCACTGTGATTCTGTACTATGAGTCGCTCTCGGGCGGGACTCGCCTGACGCGGAATCTTTGCGCGCTCGTATTGTCCAAATAGTCGGACGACTTGTTCGGCATCGGCTGAGTAGCGCGGACCCGAAACCATCCGGGAGCGGGCGACCAAGAACAACGCGCGCGAATTCTATTTCCCAATTTCCAAACTTAGCCTTACTTGTGTCGGACTCTTTGTCCGAGTCGGCCCACACCATTCTCTGTCCCTCCGCGTTGAGCTAAACTTCGGGAAACGGGCATCGATTGCCTAAATAGCGACGGTGTTCGGTGTCGAATAGCCGGATTCCCGGGGCATAGCCGCGGCAGAAAGGGAACACTCATGAAAATCGGCGCTGTCTATCCACAGATCGAGCTTCGCGGTGACCCGGAGGCGGTTCGCCGCATCGGGATCAGCGTGGAGTCGCTGGGCTTCGACTATCTCCTCACGTACGACCATGTCCTCGGTGCGACGCACGAAGGCCGCGATCCCAAGCTCACCGGACCATACACGGAGAACGACCCCTTCCACGACCCGCTCGTGATGTTCGCTCACCTCGCCGCGCTCACCCGGCGCATCGAGCTCGTGACGGGCATCCTGATTCTGCCGCAGCGCCAGACCGCCCTCGTTGCGAGGCAGGTAGCCGATGTCGACCTGCTCTCCGGCGGACGCTTCCGCCTCGGCATCGGAATCGGCTGGAACCACGTCGAGTACCAGGCGCTTGGGCAGAGCTTCAACACTCGCGGCCGGCGCCAGGAGGAGCAGGTGCAGCTCCTGCGCAAGCTCTGGAGCGAGCCCCTGGTGACGTTCCAGGGCCAGTTCGATCACATCGACCGTGCCCGCATCAATCCCCGCCCCATTCGCCGCATCCCGATCTGGTTCGGAGGCTTCTCCGAGCCTGTCTTTCGGCGAGCGGCGCGACTCGGCGACGGCTTCATCTTCACCGGTCCCCAGGAGCGGGGCACGGAAGCGTGGAAGCACCTGGAGAAATACCTGCTCGAGGCGGGCCGCGAGCAGGCGCAGTTCGGCAAGGAGATGGTGGTTGGACGCTTCGACGGGACCCCTCAGGCGGTCGCCGCTCGCATCGAGTGGTGCCGAGACTGGGGCTGCACTCACGTCGCGATCGACACGATGGGAAAGGGATTCTCGACCGCCGAAGCTCACCTTCAGTTCCTGTCCGAAGTGCAGCAGAGAGTCAGTCGCTCTTGACGAACGGATCGCGTGCGTGAATTGTCCAAACTCGAATTGTCCAAAAAAGAAATCGTGCATTGCGAGCACTTCAGTCATGGGCAGCATCACGCAACAAATTGACCATCGAAACAAAGTAGCCGGCTAGTAATCCTAATAGTCTGAGCGGGTGTCCATAGGGCAGCGTGACGAGCGGGCCCCTAAACGGTGGTGTTACACTTAACGGAAAAGGCAGTGGCCGAACCGCTGCGCGCAACGGTTAACTTATCGACCGGGTCGACTTCACATCTTTCAACCGAGGTTTATGCTTGCAAATCCTGGCTCAGGCTCTCGTAGGACACAGAGCTGAACATTGCGTCTTCTGCCAGACATTTTGCGACAAACTGGGCGAACACGCGGGCCTTGCTGGCGAGCCGCCGGCTACCCGGGTAAACCGCGCTAATGGCGATCACGTCGGGTTCGTAGTCTCGCAGGATACGGACAACACGCCTCGACGCAACTTCGTGGGTGAACAACCAGCCTGGCGTTTGCGCTATGCCGAGCCCTGCTAGAACGGCGGCACGAATCTGCTCTGCGTCGTGAGTACGAAAACGTCCCCGGGGCTTGATGCGTATGTCTCGCCCACCGGTACTAAATTTCCAAGGAAACGGTTCTCCGTGCGGAGCGAAGACGATGCAATCATGTTGCTCGAGTTGTGACAGTTCCGTGGGCGTGCCTTTTTTCTCGATATAGGACGGTGCGGCGACGGCGATGACGGGGACGGAGGCGAGTTTGCGCATAATCAAGGAGGAATCGGACAGAGGTCCGTTGTGGATCGCAATATCGAGGCCGCGCGCGATGAGATCCTCGATCTCGGGTGCCGTTCGCAATTCAAGATCGATGTTGGGATATTGGGTAAAGAACGACTGCAGCTTCGGGATGAGATATAACCCACCAAAAACTGGGGCGACCGTCGCTCTCACCAGCCCGGCCGGCGAAATATGTCGCCGCCCGACATGGGATTCCGCCGCCTCCAAATCACTGAGCAGACGAACCGCTGATTCGTAGAAAGCCGCACCCGGCTCGGTGAGGTTGAAGCTGCGAGAAGTTCGCCGCAGCAATTCGGCCCCTAAATGAGCCTCCAGCGCCGCAACCTGTTTACTGATGGTCGATTGACTGACGCCACGTTCGCGGGCGGTCACGGAGAAACTTCCGGCCTCGACCACGCGCACAAAGGCCTGAATGGCTTCCAAGCGATCCAACCCGCGTCTCCACTTCGATGTATTCGTCAGGAGAATACATGAGATTCCCTGAGAGACCAAATAAAGCGTTCACGGCATAGATGCGAGGGGCTATATTTTTGGTCGCTCGATTATCGATTCAGAACAACACGACATTCTTGGGGAGTGGGCTATGAAGAGGATTCTCGTATCCGGCGTCGTGGTGGTCATGCTCTCGCAAAGCGGGTTGGCACGGTCCCAATCCCTCTCTCAAGCAACACCGACGACGGGCCTCGAAGAAATTGTGGTCACTGCGCAGCGACGGGCTGAAAACACTCAAGACGTGCCCTTGACCGTATCCGCAATTCCGGCAAGTAGCTTGAAGAGCATCAATGCGACGACTCTTCAGGATGTCGCGCTACTCGTGTCGGGATTTCAGGGTCCGGGCACCAGTGACCGCACCGAGCCTCACTTGCGCGGGATCGGTACCCAATACAGTACCCCCGGCAACGAAAACGCGGTGGCGTTCTATGTCGACGATATCTACATCACGGACCTCAACAATGCACTCCTACAATTGAACGATGTCGACCAGGTGGAGGTCCTTAAAGGGCCACAGGGCACTCTTTTTGGACGCAACACTACCGGCGGTCTCATCTCGATTACAACACGCACCCCGGGTGAAAAGTTCGAGGCGGAGGCGCAAGCGGGTTACGCTAATTTCGATACCGTTTCCGGATCAGTCTATCTTGCGGGTCCAATTTCCGATCATGTCGCGGCGAACCTTTCCGTCGCCGATAGTCACCAGGGGAATGGTTGGGGTACTAACCTCGCTGATGGCCAGCCCGCGTATAAGACCGACCGCGACCTCGCCGCACGAAGCAAATGGCTTTTTGATTTTCCCGACGACACTAAACTGACGTTGATCGGCGACTATGCAGAACATTTGGGCAATGATGGTCAAGATCAACGGCAGATAGCTGGAACGACGTCGTTGTTCGGCACTCCCGGAATCGCTACCGGCTGGAATATTAACAGCGATGTTGATGGCCACACCAACGCGCAAACGCGCGGATTGAGTGCTCGGCTGGATCACGATTTCGGTTTCGCCACGCTCAGCAGCATCACTGGATATCGTGGGAATTCTCAAGAATATACGAAGCTTGATGGTGACCTCACGCCATTGCCGTTGGTCATTGTTTCGCAGACCCTGACGACGTCGACATACAGCGAAGAGCTCAAGCTAGCCTCACAGTCCAGTGGTTTCTTCGTGTGGACCACGGGCCTGTACTTTTACCATTCAAAGGATGATTCAGCGGTCAATTCGAGGGGCCTCGCCCTTCCAGTCTTGGACGCCTCTGCCGATGGTCATCAAACCACCAAGTCTTACGCGCTTTACGCTCAAGGGACCTACGCGGTCAGTGACAGCACACACTTCACGTTAGGTGGGCGTTATACCCGGGAGGATCGCGATCTCGAACAGGGGGCGAGTGTCACCGTGCCGGGTCCGGTGGTCATTCCTGCGCCGAATTCTGCCGCTAGCCAAAGCAACAACCCAGTCACGTGGCGGGTGGCCTTGGATAATCATCTATCCAGGGACGTGATGGACTATGTGTCGGTCAGCCGCGGGTTCAAAAGCGGCGGATTCAACCTGCTCACTCCGGGTTCACCCGCCTTCGCACCAGAAACTCTGACGACCTATGAGACTGGTCTGAAGAGCCTGATGCTCGATCGGCGAGTCCGAGTGAATTTGGCCGCATTCTACAACGACTACTCAAACATTCAGGTCGCCAAATATGGTGTTGCCAGTATCGAACTCGTCAATGGTGCAACGGCCAAAACATATGGGCTTGACGCAGATTTCGAAGTCTTGCTCACCCAGCATTTCACAATCAGCGGCGGCCTTGAAGCGTTGCACGCGACGTTCACGCGTTTCGAGGATGCGACGATCTCGACGCCGCTGCCGACGGGAGGATACACGCAAGTCCAGGGGTCGGTCGACGGCAATCATTTACCCCAAGCACCGGATTTTAGCGGCACTGTACTGGGCACGTATTCTATCCCGACCCAGGCGGGCGAATTCCGGTTGGCGGCCAGCTACGCCTACAATTCAGAGTCTTTCTTCGAGCCAGACAACCGCCTGTCTCAAGGTGCGTATGGTTTGGTCGGAGCGTCGCTGCTATGGATTGATCCCAGCAAGCATCTCACCGTCCAAGGATGGGGGAAAAATCTTACCAACAAGGAGGTCGCGGCCGCTGAGGGCACCAATGTTCTGAATACAGTTATCGCGGTGAATGCGCCGCGAACTTATGGCCTCACGGTTGCCTACAAATATTAGGCGGCCACAATCCGTTTTCGGCGCATAGCGATGAGCGCGTTCGATCTCGTGTGGTCGCAATCCTCGCAAGGTCGGATGCGCGGCCATGCCTTTTGATGATCGCTACGAGAGGAGATGTTCATGAGCAACGTGCCCCTGCACTCCCAAGGTCCGCGCAAGGTCATCGTTTGCGTGGCACCGACCGGTGGGATGGCACGAAAGCGGGACAATCCCAATCTTCCTGTGACACCAATGGAAATTGTCGAATCTGTGGTGCGAAGTTGGGAAGCCGGTGCCAGCGTCGCTGCGCTACACGCGCGTAACGCAGCGGGTGAGGCGACCTGCGACCCTGACGTCTATGCGGAGATCAATCGGCTCATTCGCGATCGCTGCGACATTGTGATCAACAACTCGACAGGCGGGGGGACCAATGGCGACATGATTCGGCCGCTGCAACCCGGATTCGACGAAATCTCGTTTGAGGAACGCATCAAGGGGGCCTATGCGGGCGCGGAGATCTGCACGCTCGATCCGCAGACAATCATCTGTTCATTCGACGGGCGGGAGATCCTGATGAACACGTCACCCAAGCGAGCCGAACATCTCGCGAAGCTATTTCGTGAGAAGGAAATCAAGCCGGAATGGGAGGTCTATAGTCTCGATCACATCCTACAGGACACGGCTCGATTGATTGCGGCCGGCTATGATGATGCGCCGCACATTATCAACATCGTGCTCGGCGCCGATCGGGGCTTCCAGGGCGCGTTGCCCTACACGCCGAAGATTCTGCAGATGCTCGTCGAACATTTGCCGACCAACTCGATCTTCTTCGTTGCCGCCATCGGCCCAGCGCAATTACCGGCTACGACCCACGCCATCCTGCTGGGTGGACACTTCCGCGTTGGCCTTGAAGACAATTTGTACTATTCACGAGGACGCTTGGCGCGTAATGAAGAACTCGTCACGCGCTCAGTCGACATTGTGCGCGCACTGGGTCACGAGCCGGCGACGGCCGCGGAAGCGCGCGTAATAATGGGGTTAAAGCCCGTCCTGGCGAACGACGCACCGGCTTAACTGATACACAGTGTGCAAAGCAGGGACCGTCGACATGATTAACAAGGAGAATGCTTGATGAGCGAAATTGCGGTAGGGGGGTTCGCCCAGGAGCGATTTGCGAGCGTCCGTGATCTATTTGCGGCCAATCTCGCGAACGGCACGGATCTGGGTGCGAGCTTCTCCGTCACTATTGAGGGCGAAACGGTGGTCGATCTCTGGGGCGGCTGGGCCGACGCGGCACAAACCCGGCGGTGGGAAAAGGATACGATTGCCAACGTTTATTCCACGACCAAAACGATGGTCGCGCTGACGGCGTTGCTCCTGGCAGACCGCGGCGAACTCGATTGGGACGCTCCTGTGGCGAACTACTGGCCGGAATTTGCTGCTGAGGGAAAGAGTGTCGTGAAGGTTCGGCACTTGATGAGTCACACGGCCGGACTGCCACATTTGCCAAAAGGCATCGCACTTGAAGATATTTACAACTGGGACAAAATGACATCGTTGTTGGCGGCTAAGGAACTGGAATACGCGCCCGGTTCAATCTACTGCTACCACGGTAACACTCAGGGTTATTTGATTGGCGAAGTTATCCGGCGCATCACCGGTCGATCGATCGGGAAGTTCTTTCGCGAAGAACTCGCGGAACCGCTAGAGGCGGATTTTTACATTGGGTTGCCCGCTTCGGAGGACGCTCGGGTGGCAGAACTGATCCCGCCCGTCATGAAGGGTCCACCTCCGCCCATGGTGATGAACGAGCTCGTCAAACAAGCGTTTGCCGATCCGGCGCGCGATCCGTCTCTGACAGGATTGCGCGAGTGGCGAGGAGCGGAAATGCCGGCCACTAACGGACATGGCAACGCCCGCGCTATCGCTCGTCTTCATTCGATCCTTGTCAATGGCGGGGTAGTGGACGGCCGTCGCTTCCTGTCGGAGGCCGGATGTCGCAAGGCCCT
>Ga0137409_10004202_pt1 | contig 15160 bp, 12 predicted proteins | sample CZODoug1_16funga_FD_122059 | JGI IMG/M metagenome (GOLD analysis project Ga0137409, IMG submission 122059) | Vadose zone soil fungal communities from Angelo Coast Range Reserve, California, USA - CZODoug1_16fungal (Hybrid Assembly) | ecosystem: Environmental > Terrestrial > Soil > Vadose zone... | reverse complement strand
TGAATACTTAGACTTCCAAGCCCATGTAGACGCGCCGGACTTCGGGATCGTTCATGACCGTGGCCGGGTCGCCTTCGGCGAGTTTCTGGCCGAAGTTGATGACGAACAGGCGATCGGCAACGGCCAGCAGCGCGTGCACGACGTGCTCGATCCAGATCATGGTCACGCCCTGGGTCTTGATGCGGCGGATTTCCTCGACCAGTTCGGCGGCTTCGTGCTCGGTCAGACCGCCGGCGATCTCGTCAAGCAGCAATACCTTCGGTTGCGTCGCCAGCGCGCGCGCGAGCTCCAGGCGTTTGCGATCGAGTAAGGTCAAACTGCCGGCGAGCCGGTTCGCCTTCGCCAGTAATCGGGTTTCGCGCAGGATCTCCACCGCCTTTGCATACGTTGCCTTCTCGGAGGTTCCCGTGCCAAACGAGGCAGCGGCGACCAGGTTCTCGAACACGGTCATCGCGCCGAACGGCTGCGGAATCTGATAGGACCGGCCGATGCCGGAGCGGCATCGGCGGTGCGGTGGATGAAAGGTGACATCTTCCCCGCCGAACAACACGCGCCCGGAGTCCGCATGGAAGTCGCCGCTGATCAGGTTGAACAGCGTCGTCTTGCCTGCCCCATTGGGCCCGAGAATGCCCAGCGTCTCGCCCTCGGTGACCGACAGCGTGATGCCGTCGGTCACCCTGAGCGCACCAAAGCTCTTGCTTACATTCTCAAGGGCAAGAATCGCGACCATTTTCTTATCTCTCCCCCTCTCCCCGTCCCTCTCCCGCCGGGGGAGAGGGAGTTCTGAAGACAAACCGGTGATACACGCCCGACTGTTACCCCATTCTTTCTGAAACTCGTTTTCCCGCGCATCTGGGGCGCTGCCTTGATCTTGACATTACTCCCTCTCCCCAGCCCTCTCCCGCGAGGGGAGAGGGAGTTCTGAAGACAAACCGGTGATACACGCCCGACTGACACCTTTATCCTTTATTAAATTTGTTTCCCCTCGCAGCCGTGGCGCTGCATTGTTCTTGACGTTACTCCCTCTCCCCTCGCGGGAGAGGGTCGGGGAGAGGGGCAGAGTAGATCAGCTCTTGCCTTCGCTGGACGCCCAGTTCTTCATCAGCATGTTGGACGGGAAATTCTCGTCCACCAGCTTCCTCGCGGTTTCCGCGCCCGCTACCGGCAATCCCTTCGGGTCGAGCACGCCGATCTGCACCAGCACCGAGGCCTGGTCCCAGTAGATGTGCTCGTGGTAGAGCTTGTCGCCGCGGAAATTGACGATCGCCACCAGTGGGATCTCCACGTACTTGCCGGTGGGCGCGAGGCCCGGCAGCATCCAGTCGATCTCGATGTCGTGGGTGAAACAGAACAGCATCTCGTCCACCAGCCGGTCTGCGCCGATGGTGCGCGAGATCGGGATGAGCTTGGTGTCCTTGGGGGTCTTCGGGATGAAGTGATACTTGTAGAAGCGCTTCAGCTGCTCGTGGCCGACGCCGCCGGTGAGGGTCGGGATGTGGTTGACGTAGGGCTCGGCCACCATGGTCTTCATGGTCGCGTCCACGTCGCGGGTGCCGAACTCGTGCAGGGTGTGCTGTTCCCACAGCGCGGAGAGATCGTAATGCGGGCCCATCACTTTGCGGAACAGCGCGATCGAGCGCGAGTGCGCCATCATCGAGGCCGGGCGGTCGTAATGCATTCCGCCGGTGCGCGCGAACGCGTGGTCCACTCCCGGATAAACGTAGATCTCGATCTCCGGGCGCCCCTTGAACGCAGCCTTGATCTTCTCGACGGTTTCCGGTGGCGCGTACTTGTCGTTGGCGGCGAAGTGCAGCACCATCGGCACCTTGATCTTGGCGGCTTCCTTCAGGTACTGGTCGATGGTCACGCCGTAATAGCCGACCGCGCAGTCCACACCGGAGCGTGCCGCCGCGAGATATGCCAGGCGTCCGCCGAGACAGAAGCCGAGCGCGCCGACCTTGCCCGTGACTTCCGTCCGGGTGCGCAACACGCGCACCGCGGCCGTGATGTCTTCCATGCCCTTGTCGGTGTCGAAGCGCTGGAAATAATCGAAGGCCTTCTTCCAGTCATCCTCGGTGTAGCCCAGCTCGACGTTCTTGTCGAGGCGCCAGAACAGATCGGGCGCCAGCACCACGTAGCCCTCCTCGGCGTAGTAATCGGCGACCTCGCGGATATAGGCGTTGATGCCGAAAATTTCCTGGCACAGCACGATGCCGGGCCCCTTGCCCGCCGCGGGCACGGCGAAGTAACCCCTGAACTTGCCGCCGTCCGCGGCCTTGATCTCGATCCACTGTCCTACGACGTTTGGCCCAGCCATCTCCGCTCCTCCCGATCCACTGGCTTGTCGACTTCGGCGTGGCTTGCGCCGGAGCGACCTTTTAACCCGCCCGGGCGCGCGATGTCAAACCGCAGGCATCGCGCCAAGCCGCTGCTTGGCGCCGAGCTTTTCGCCGCTCCCGCACACGATTACACTCGCAGTCTGCTCGACGCCATCCCGCTGCCCGGCCTCGATCCGGACTGGATCGGCCGCGGCGCGGAAAGCGAACAACATGAATAGGGAAAGGAGACGGTGGGAATGAAGATCGAAGGAACGGTGGCGCTGGTGACCGGCAGCAGCCGGGGCATCGGCAGGAATTTCGTCAAGGCGCTGATCGCCAGAGGTGCGAAGAAGGTTTACGCATCCGCGCGCGATCCATCCAAAGTGGCAGACCTGGTCGCGGCACATCCCGGCAAGGTCGTGGCACTGCAACTCGACATTACCAACGACGCGCAGGTTGCGGCCGCCGCGAAAACATGCAAGGACGTGACGCTGGTGGTCAACAACGCCGGCATCAATCTAAAGACCGGCATCATCGCTGGAAAGAGCGCGGACAACGCACGCGCCGAGTTCAACACCAATTTCTTCGGCACTTTCGCCGTGAGCCGCGCTTTCGCACCGATCCTCGGGGCCAACGGCGGCGGTGCGATCGTCAACATGCTGTCCATCCTCAGCCGGGTGAGTTTGCCTGCTTACGGCTCCTACTGCGCCTCGAAGGCGGCCTGCCTGCTGATGACCCAGGGTATGCGCGCCGAACTGGCGAAACAGGGTACGCTGGTGGTGGGGGTGATGCCGGGTGCTACCGATACCGACCTCGAACGCGACTACAAGGGTCACAAGGAAAATCCCTACGACGTGGCGATGGCTGCGCTCGACGCGGTAGTGAACGGAACAGAAGACGCGTATCCCGGGCAAATGGCGGGAGGAGTGTCTGCGGGACTTGCCGCCAATCCGAAAGCGGTGGAGAAGGAGTTTTCGGCGTACCTGCCAGGGTGAATCTTCTTCACTATCTCGATTGCCTAGCTATCGCCTCAACGAACGCGTTCAGTTTCCCTCTCCATTTTTTTTGTGTTCCCTTGCGTAACTTTCTTTTCCCTTTGCGTCCTTTGCGTCAACGCCTTTGAACCTGTTTTCGCAAATCCTTGAGCATGGCTAGGCAGGTCCTTTTTTCGGAGCGTCGGCACTGACTGTCTTCCTCAGCTTCTTCGCCCGCTTGGCTGCCCCCGCGATGTCCTTCTTGGTTCTTTGCTTCCTTCGCCTTGCGTGCAGCATTTTAGTGTGACTCAATTAAGCCTCCGTTCGATGAGCTATTAATTGGGGCGTTAGTTTGACCCGTTTCTGCACTCTTGGCTAACCCATGGCGGCCGATTCGCGACAAGGTAGAGAGCGGCCCGAAGCGGCCATTCAGACCAAGAGAAAAGACATGTCGCACCGAAGCAAAGCCAGAAGGCAGACCGCAGCATGATTGACCTTCCGTCTATAGCATTAACTGGCGTGCTTATTGGGACATCTTTGCCCTCTGAGAAACCGCCAACTTGGCCTCGCGCAGCTCAGTGCGATCCGTGTCGGCGTTTTGGGCGAGAGTAAGGAGCCGATCAAAATAGTACTGCGACCTTGTCGTGTCGCCCGCAAGCTGGTGACTCTTTGCGGCACCGTAGTAGGCGCGGAAGCGATTGGGATCCTCTTCGAGTGAGCGCTCGAATTCCGCGGCAGCCTCACCATATCGCTGGAGTTGGAACAACATGTCGCCGAGCAGCTCACGCACGGGCACGAGACGGTTCTCGAGCGCGGGATGGCGCCCGGCCCGATGTTGGATCTCAACCGAGGAGCGCATGAGTCGGAGCGCGTTGTCGGTACGTTGTTCCCCAAGGGCGACCCAAGCCGCGATCGCGTCGATTTGCATTTCGGTCTGCGCAACCCAAAATGTCTGCTTCGTTTTCTGTAATGCGACCTTCAATTCCTCCAGCCTGTTGAGCGACGAACGGGCAGTGTCCAGGTCCCGCAGGCGAGCAGCCCCCAAACCCTTCGCGAACCACGTGATGGCTTCGGCTTGGGGATACTTGTCAGGAATTGGGCCCGTCACTTCGAGCTTCACTGCCTCATTCCAGGCCTGGCGTTCGAAGACATAGCGTGCCGGAATGATGGACAGCATGATCCCTACGCTGACCCGCTCGGCCGAGAGCTTGGTCACGCGATAGCGCTCCTCGACCATGCCGGCCGCCTTGTGGTCTTGTCCGAACTGCAAATAATCGAAGGTCAGGAAGTCCATGGCGTGAAGCCATGCCGGGTCGTGGCTTCCGGGCGCGGTCTTCTGTGTTAACGCCCTGGCTGCAGCCATCGAGGCCTCATTGGCGCGGATCGACTCCTCCCACATGCCCAACGTCGCGTAGGTGTGAGATGGCATGTGCAGCGCGTGCGGTGCGGACGGGGCGATGTCGCCGTAGCGATTGGCGGCCTCCAGCGCACGACGCGCCAGACGCGGATCGTCGTACGCATGGATGATGTAATGCGGGATTCCCGGATGATCGGGGTGGGTGCGCCAGAGGCGCTCCAGGATTTCCCCCGCCTCGATCTGCCTATCGAGGCTGGTATCCCCCGTCATTACGGCATTCATGAGCGCTGTTTCGGTGAGGGCGAGCGCAAAGAAGATCTGTGCTTCGTCATCCTCCGGATGAGTCCCGGCGAGCGCGCGCATGGCCTGTTCGTAGTTGAGCGTTCGAGTACGCTGTTCGATGGTCTCGTAATCCTTGAAGTACGGGGCTAGCGCATCGAGATAATCCTTTTCGCGGGAGGTCCCGGTTCCGAGCGCTTGTCCCTTTTGCACGGCCTCCCAGCCCCGGGCCAGCGATTTTTGGTCCGGCGGAACGAATGGGTTGGGGCGGTTGCTCATAGCGAGTCCCCAGTAGGCGATGGCACAGGCGGGATCGGCCTCAAGCACCTCACCAAAAGCCCTGAGCGTTTCGGGATACCAAAACGAGTGGAGCGTTGCCACCGCGCGTTCGAAGCGCGGTTGAGCTTGCAGCAGACACGATGTGGAAAACTGGACAGTGCCGAGCTTCTCGGCGCGTTCGACGGGTTTGTCCGCCTCGTGGGCATTTCCGACCGAGAAGCCGCACGCAATTGTTGTTACAGCTACCAGGCCGATCAAATGACGATTCAGCGCTCTCATGCCCTCTTCCTTTCAATTATGCAGTGCACTGAGACTTCCTTGTCGTTGGAGAGTCTTCCGATCATGCAGGCCTGCTGAGCTCGTATAGGTTTTTCTCCCTACGATAGAGCAAAGAGATGCATGCGCGCATCGCTTGATCACGATTGCGGGCCGTACCACCACCTTGAAGGAACCCGGATACGACTATTTCGCCGGGATAAGAGGCTGGCGACCACGAAAGGCCAGCACAGGGAAGATGATCTTCTGGAAGGCAGGTTCTTCCTCGCCTGTTGATCAACGTAGCACCAAGCGGCCCGCATGCCAAGCTGAACATTCTCCTTCATTGCATTGGCGATCATGAGATCGCCTTAGGAAGAGAATAGTAGGACAGGGTTTTCAGCCGTAAAGTGTTTGTGAATCTGGCGCGTCGACCGGACACATCTCGGCGCTGGATTGAGATTGTTTGAGCGCAACGATTGGTTGGAGGCGATCCATAGTCGGGAACCCTGCACCTTGCGCGACACCGATAAAAACGAGCCGCTTGAAGGGCGGGTATGCGACAAAGATGCGCTTGTTTTGGAGTGACCGCCGGTCTATAACAAGATCGAGTCAGTGTTGGACGGCGAATACAGGCTTGGGCAGCATTTCTTGAGCATTCGCCGTCGCATATAAATAACGTCCCAGAGGAAGCCATGAGCACAATTCGTTTGGTTGCGTTGGTCGTCACACTTATAAGTGGTGGCTACAAGATCTGAATCATTTTTACGGTGAGAGAGCTCGGAAGGAGACAGCCATGTTATCCGGTCTGGTACGCACTGTCGTTGCGGCAATTCTCGCCGTTACGCTCTCCGGCGCACTCGCCGCCGATACGATCAAAATTGCCTTTCTTGGGTCCCTGAGCGGTCCGTTCGCACTGCAAGGCGAAGAAACCTTGAAGAATGTCCAGGCGGCCGCCGACATCGTTAATTCAAGGGGAGGTGTGCTGGGTGGTAAAAAATTTGAGGTTGTGCCCTTTGACAACAAAGGCAATCCACAGGAATCGTTGATCGTGCTCAAACAGGCCATCGATCAGGATATGCGCCACGTCATCTCGGGCGTGTCAAATATCGCTCATGCGATCACGGACGCCGTGGGAAAGCACAACGCCAGGAATCCCGATCGCGCGGTCCTGTTCCTCGATTACGGAGCATTGGATCCCGCGCTGACGGAATCCAAGTGCAGTTTCTGGCATTTCCGGTTCGAGGCCCACGCCGACACGCAAGTGAATGTCCTGACCGACTACATCGCAAGGCAGACCTCAGTCCACAAGATATACCTGATCAACCAGGACTACGCCTACGGCCAAGCGGTCAGGCAGGCGGCCAAGGAAATGCTGGCAGTCAAACGCCCGGACATTCAGATAGTGGGAGACGATTTGATGCCGCTTGGCAAAGTGAAAGACTTCGCGCCCTATGTGGCCAAGATCCACGCTTCCGAGGCCGACAGCGTCCTGACCGGGAACTGGGGCAATGATCTCTCCCTGCTCATCAAGTCGAGCAACGAGGCGGGCTTGAAGTCGACGTATTACACCCTGCTTGCTGCATTCTTTGGCACTCCGGGGGCAATCGGTGCCGCCGGGGCAGATCGGGTCAAGACACTCTATGCGTGGAATATCAATGCCGCGGACGGTGCCAGGCAAAAGACGTTGCTCGAGTACAAGACCAAATACAATGCGGTCACCAACCTGACCTACTTGCCGGCGCATCGTGTGATGGAAATGCTTGCGAGCGCGATGAATAAAGCGGGCTCCACTGATCCCGTAAAGGTCGCCTATGCCCTCGAAGGAATGAAGTTTGCGGGGCCGAGCGGGGCGTCCTGGATGCGAGCCGAAGATCACCAGATGATCTCACCCATTTACATCCTGAGCTTTGCCAAGGCGGGACAGCCGGGCGTCGAGCAAGACGAAGAGAAGACGGGTTACGGCTGGAAGACAGACACGCTCATCGCGGCCAAGGACACCATCCCTCCAATTAAGTGCCAGATGGAGCGGCCGTCCAGATAACAGGGCGATGAGGACCCGTGGCTGGCAAACACGCGTAAGTTCACCGAGCAGACCGGAGTCCGTGTGCTGGTGAGCGACCGTCTCCTCGCGTCCTTTCTTACTTCTCCTCCGCGCCCTGTGCGTCAACGCTCTTGAACCTGTTTTGTTCCCTCTGTGTTCTCTGTGGCTAATATTGCTTTAGAGACGGATTACTGCGCGGCAGGGCGAAAATAAACCTGCTTTTCCCGGTCCACGACTTCGTACTCCTGATTCGGTATCACCAGGAACTGCTCGACCCGGCTGCGCACCGACAGTCCGCGCTCGGAATAGCCGTACATGTGCTTCCACAGGTTGTCGAGGAACCACTTCTCCATCCCGCCGTGCCTGACCTCGAGACGCTCGTTTCCCAGGAAGGCGATCGGGATCACGCGGTGGTAGCCGATCAGGTCGTGGTCCACCTGCAGGTACTCGAAGCCGATCATTCCCTGCGGCAACAGTAGCGCCCTGTCTTCGATTTTCGCGATGCCGCCTTCGCCGATCGGGATGCGCCACATCACGGTTTCGGTGACCGGCGTCGATTCGACGGCAAAGAACACCGAGAACGCCAGCACCCCGGCGATCGCAAACGAGAACACCAGGTCGCGCAGTCTCGCGATCGGTCCACCCGGGCCGATCTGCAGCATGCGTGCGACCAGCCAGCCGATCGCGACCCAGCAGAAGATCACCACACCCAGGAAGAGCTGTTGCAGCGGGCCGCTCCAGGCCCAGGCTCGCAGGCCGACGAACCCGGCGACGGTGAGCACGATGAAAATCGCCAGCCCGATGATGTCCCAGCTCCAGCGCGTCCAGCGAAACCACGTGGGCTGGTGCCACAGGCGCATGAAATGCCAGACCCTCAAGTCCCAGGGTGTCGGGAGGCTCTGACGGCAGAACGCGCATTGGGAGTCGGCGACCACGGTCTCGCGATGGCAGTGGGGGCACTCCATCACCATGCGCTCTTCCATGCGCAGGCGCGCCGCTGCCATTTCCATGCGCAGCCGCAGGATAGGCGCGAGGATGCGGTGTGCAAGCAGGATGATCGCCGCCCAATAAACGACGGTGGAGACGGCGGCCAGCGAGGGGCCGAGCGACTGCTCGATGAACAGGAACAGACTGCGCATCATCAGGGACTCCGCGTGTTCCGACCAGGGGCATTATAGGCGGCGAATTCACCGCGATGAATGACGCCAAAAAGCGACAGTCGGGCAAGATCAGTGTGTTATCGCCATTGTATTTGGCGCGGTAGACCGGCCGCCGTCGCTTATTTACACTGGAAACGCTGCCGCTGTACCGGGGCAGTCCGGACCCCATCAGACCAAGCGCGAGCACTATGAGCGATCCAGCCGTTTCCCAGGTTCTTTCGGCAGACGAGCTGCGTGCGATCGACGCCTGGTGGCGCGCCGCCAACTACCTTAGCGTCGGCCAGATTTACCTGCTCGACAACCCGCTGCTGCGCGAGTCGATCAAGCCTCATCACGTCAAGCCGCGCCTGCTGGGCCACTGGGGTACCTGCCCCGGGCTCAACCTGATCTACGCGCATCTTAACCGGCTGATCCGCAAATTCGACCTCAACATGATCTATGTCACCGGACCCGGGCACGGCGGCCCGGCGCTGGTGGCGAATTCCTGGCTGGAGGGCAGCTACAGCGAGTTTTATCCGCAGATCCCGCAGGACCAGGAAGGGATGAAACGGCTGTTCCGGCAGTTCTCCTTTCCGGGCGGAATTCCCAGCCATGTTGCCGCGGAAACGCCGGGTTCGATACACGAGGGCGGCGAACTCGGCTACTCGCTTTCGCATGCGTTCGGGGCGGCGTTCGACAACCCGGACCTGATCGTGGCCTGCGTGATCGGCGACGGCGAGGCGGAAACCGGGCCGCTTGCGGCCAGCTGGCACTCCAACAAATTCCTCAACCCGGCGCACGATGGCGCGGTGCTGCCGATCCTGCACCTGAACGGATACAAGATCGCCAATCCCGCGTTTCTGGCGCGCATTCCACGCGAGGAACTGGAGAGCCTGCTCCTCGGCTATGGCTACCAGCCGCACTTCGTAGAGGGCACCGACCCGACGCAGGTACACCAGAAGACGGCGGCGACATTCGAGGCCGCGGTGATGGATATCCGCGCAATCCAGGACACGGCGCGCAAGAGCGGCGTGGCGAAGCGCCCGCGCTGGCCGGTGGTGGTGCTGCGAACGCCCAAGGGCTGGACCGGACCGAAGGAAGTGGACGGCAAGAAAACCGAAGGCTCGTGGCGCTCGCATCAGGTGCCGATCAGCGATATGACCAAAGAGCACATCGCGATGCTCGACAAGTGGATGAGGAGCTACCGCCCGCAGGAGCTGTTCGACGACAGCGGCCATCCGCGCTTCGAACTCAAGGCCTTAGCGCCGCGCGGAACTCGGCGCATGGGCGCCAATCCGCACGCCAACGGCGGCGCGTTGCTCAAGGACTTGCGCATGCCCGACTTCCGCGAGTACACGGTGCGCGTGCTCAAACCGGGGCAGACCACCGCCGAAGCCACGCGGGTGATGGGAGCCCTGCTGCGCGACGTGATGAAACTCAATGCCAGCGAGCGCAATTTCCGGCTGTTCGGCCCGGACGAAACCGCGTCGAACCGGCTCGGTGCGGTCTTCGAGGCGACCGCGAAGACCTGGCTGGCGCAGACGCTTCCGGAGGATGATCTGCTCGCGCCGGAGGGCCGCGTGATGGAGATCCTCTCCGAGCATACCTGCCAGGGCTGGCTCGAAGGCTATCTGCTGACCGGTCGCCACGGACTGTTCTCCTGCTACGAAGCATTCATCCACATCGTGGACTCGATGTTCAATCAACACGCCAAGTGGCTGAAGGTGGCGGGCAGGGAAGTGCCGTGGCGCCGGCCGATCGCTTCGCTCAACTATCTGCTGACGTCGCACGTCTGGCGCCAGGACCACAACGGCTTCTCGCACCAGGACCCCGGCTTCGTAGACCACGTCGTCAACAAGAAGGCCGACGTGATCCGCGTATACCTGCCGCCGGACGCCAACACGCTGCTCTACGTCAGCGACCGGTGCTTGCGCAGCCGCAACATTATCAACGTGATCGTGGCCGGCAAGCAGCCGGCGCTGCAGTATCTCGACATGGATTCCGCGATCAGGCATTGCGCCGCGGGAATCGGCATCTGGCAGTGGGCGGGCAACGACCAGGGTGGGGAGCCGGATGTGGTGATGGCCTGCGCGGGGGACGTGCCGACGCTGGAGACGCTGGCGGCGGTGCAGCTCCTGCGACGCCTCGCGCCGGAGATCAAGGTGCGGGTGGTCAACGTGGTGGACCTGATGACGCTGCAACCGTCCGGCGAGCATCCGCACGGGCTCGACGACCGCTCTTTCGACGCCATCTTCACTGCCGACAAGCCGATCATTTTTGCCTACCATGGCTACCCATGGCTGATCCACCGGCTCACCTACCGGCGCAACAACCACGGCAACCTCCACGTGCGCGGCTACAAGGAGGAAGGGACGACGACCACGCCGTTCGACATGGTGGTAATGAACGACCTCGACCGTTACCATCTGCTGATGGACGTGACGGAACGGCTGCCGAAGATCGCCCACCGTGCCGCTGAACTGAAGCAGGCGATGCACGACAAGCTGGCCGAGCACAAGCGCTACATCGCCGAACACGGCGACGACATGCCCGAGATCCGCAACTGGAAATGGGAAACCTGAAAGGGAAGCAACCATGAACCTGCTCGAATCGCTGAAGAAACTTTCGATCATCGTGGCCGACACCGGCGACATCGACTCCATCGCGCGGGTGAAGCCGCAGGACGCCACCACCAATCCGTCGCTGCTTTTGCAGGCGGCACAGAACCCCGCTTACCGGCCGCTGGTGGACGACGCGCTCGCTTTCGGCATGAAGGCCAGGGGCGACCGCGCCGCAAAAGCCGGAGCGCTGATGGAAAAGCTCTCGGTCAACTTCGGCCGCGAGATCCTCAAGCACGTAAAGGGCCGGGTATCCACCGAAGTGGATGCCGGCCTGTCCTTCGACATCGAAGGAACATTGGCGAAGGCCCGGCGGCTGATCGAGCTGTACCAGCAGGCCGGCATGCCGCGCGAGCGCGTGCTGATCAAGGTGGCCAGTACCTGGGAGGGCATCAAGGCGGCGGAAAAGCTGGAGCGCGAAGGCATCCACTGCAACCTGACCCTGCTGTTCAGCTTTGCGCAGGCCGTGGCTTGCGCGGACGCCGGCGTCACGCTGATCTCGCCGTTCGTCGGCCGCATCTACGACTGGTACAAGAAGGAGCGCAAGGTCGAGGACATCGCCCCCAGCGACGATCCGGGGGTGCAGTCCGTGACGCGCATCTACCACTATTACAAGAAGTTTGGCTACAAGACCCAGGTGATGGGCGCGAGCTTCCGCAAGGTCGAGCAGATCGTCTGGCTTGCCGGCTGCGACCTGCTCACCATCGCCCCCGATCTGCTCGACAAGATGGCCAAGACCGAAGGCGAGGTTAGGCGCCAGCTGACGGTCGAGGCCGCGAAGGCGAGCAGCGTCGAGAAAATCGCGCTGGATGAAAAAACCTTCCGCTGGCTGCACAACGAGGACGCGATGGCCACCGAGAAGCTCGCCGACGGCATCCGCCGGTTCCATGCCGATGCCCGCAAACTCGAGGACTACGTGCTGGCGCTGGTCGAGAAAAGCCAGGCCGCTTGAGTTGTCACGACGTGACAACCATAGGAACGTTGACGCAAAGGACGCAAGGGAAATGAAAGGACGCAAAGGAAACGATTAAACGGAACTTGGCAATTCAATTGCCTTGTCTTTCCATTCTCTGTGTTCTCTGTGTCCTCTATGGCCAATAAGGTTTGTTTTTTAGAAGGGAAGAAAAATGGCGAAGAAGTTCGTGAATCCGCCCGGGCTGAAGCCGCTGGGCATGTATACGCAGGCGACGGTCGTTCAGGGCGGCAGCATCGCCTTCATCAGCGGCCAGGTGTCGGTGGACGCACAGGGCAAGGTGGTCGGTGCCGGGAACATGCAGGCGCAGGCCGTGCAGGTCTTCGAGAATCTCAAGGCCGCGCTCGGCGGCGTCGGCGCGACGTTCGAGGACGTGGTCAAGTTCACCATATTCATCGTCGGACTTACACAGGAGAAGCGCAAAGCCGTGATGGAGGTGCGCAGCCGCTACATATCCCACAAGAACCCGCCCGCCGCGACCATGATCGGCGTGGACAAACTGGTCGAACCCGAGTTGTTGCTGGAGATCGAGGCTGTCGTGGCCATTAACTAGAGACCTAACAGCGTTGACGCAATGATCGCCATTCGCGCTCCTGTTTTCTTTGCGTTGAGGTGTAGAGGCTTGGATAGAAACGCCAGCCGGCCGATGGCCGGCGACAAAGGCGTTAACGCAAAGTTCGCAAAGGTGAATAGAGAGAACGCAAAGAAAGGCAAATTGGGAAAGTGGAAAGAATCAACGAATCTTTCGCTGATTCTCGTTACTTTCCTCTTCGGCCTGATCATTGACCAGCACGGCGGGCTCGCCGGCCAGCTTGCGTTAAGCGCCTGGGCCTGGGGACTGTTCTTCTGGTTGCTGAAAACCAGTCCGGGCGAATGGCGTCTGCCGTTCTACGCGTGCCTGGTATGGGCGACCGCGGGCGAGATTTTTCTGTCGCTGGTCTGGGGACTGTACACCTACCGGCTGGAGAACGTTCCGTTGTTCATTCCGCCGGGACACGTGCTGCTCTTCTACGTCGGTCTCGTGCTCGCGCCGCGGGTACCGCGCGTCTTCGTGGTGCTGGTGCCGGCGGCCGCCGTCAGCTACGCGGCGTTCGCGTGGGTCAATGGTTTCGACACCGTCAGCATTCCGCTGATCGTACTGTTCATCGTGTGCATGCTGCAGCCCGAAGGGCGGCGCCTGTACGCGGTGATGTTCATTGCCGCGTTGATGGCGGAGGTGTACGGCACCTGGATCGGCAACTGGGTGTGGCATCCAGACGTGCCGTATCTCGGACTCAACAGCGCCAACCCTCCGCTTGCTGCGGGCGCGTTCTATTGCGCGCTGGATGTACTTGTTGGCTTGACCGTGCGTGGACTACTCCGACTTCGTCGCGAGTCTTCCTTGCCGCAGCTTACCGCGCAAACCACTTAGGCACAAAGGGCACAAAGTACACAGAGAAAAGCCAAGCTGTTGCACTCATGCTCATTGCTCATTTTTGTGTGCCTGATCAGACTTATGAATCAAAGAGATCATGATTCCTGTTATCCATCAGGGTGCCGTGTTAGATGTCTTTGACGTACAAATCAAGTTAGGCCCGGGACACACATGTCAGAGCTATCGGTGAAGTGGATCTTTGTGCTGAATCAAGACTTCGTGTTCAACGTTCGTAGCCATCTACCAAAAGACTTTTCACGAGGCTGCGCATTCGTTGACCGCTCTGGAAAACGGAGACTGGAACTACACCCGAATGGCGACGCGAAGGTACTTGCCAACTATGCCTGGGACGGTTGCACACCAAAGTTTGCGATCTGGGACATTGTGTTCGGAACGCCGGACGGGATTCCGAACAACAAGACAACAAAGCCCAAGACCTACTACGCTTCACTCCTTCATGACGTCCTCTACCAGTTCCTCGATGTCGACCTTCCAATGTCTCGCGCGAATGCAGATCGCATTTTTCTGGAGCTGCTCACTCGCGACGGCTTTGGCCCGAAATGGGTCTACTACGCTGCAGTTCGTATCTTCGGCGGGGGCTTTCGCTTTTTTACTCGTTGGAAGCGCAGCTATGCGGGCAAACGGGTGCCGCTCTAGTCAGGGAACGAGCGGCATCAGCACCCAACCTAGGCCCAACCCCCCATCGAGCGGACATGCCCCGGCAAGATGTGAAATTACCTCGAGGGATTCTGAAATGAGAAAGATGATTGGCCTGGTGGGAAGCTTGTTTCTTCTTTGCTCTTCAATCGCATTCGGCCAGGACGCGATGCAATATGGGTTGAAACACCTGAAAGTCTTGGCCGAAGATGAGAAGGTGCGGGTATTGAAGTACACACCGGAGAAGGGCGACAAGACACCGGTTCACTCCCACCCCTCTACGGTTGTTTACGTCATAAAAGGCGGCAAGGTCAGATTTACGATGCCAGACGGAAGCGTACGGGATGTGGAACTAAAGACGGGCGATACTCTGTTGCGCCCACCTGTGACTCACACCGACGAGGCGCTCGATGACTTGGAAGTAGTCCTCGTCGAGCTGAAGAAATGACGAGCGAGCCTCTTGGAACTCCATATGGGCGGCAAGCTGCCCTACTATCGGTTGCACTGGACGCGCAAACAGCGTCCCTTATGCTACTTGCGCGCCGGTGAACTGGGTCGTTGGGCCCCTGCGCCGCGAGGATACGGGGCTCGATGTCCCCACTGAGCACTGAGGGAGGAACCGAATGAAAAGTCCGCTTTCGCTAACCTCCACGACTGCGCCGGCAGATCGCGGTGTCCCGCTATCCGAGGAGGCCGGGCGCATTGCTTCCCTTGTGGACAAGGCGGCAGGTTTGATCCAAGAACAAGGACGGGCGGCTGCTTTTGCCGAGTTCCGGAAAAAAGGGACCATTTGGTTCACGGGCGATATTTACATCTTTGCCGATGACAGCGCTGGGAACGTCCTGCTTAACCC
>Ga0137409_10004201_pt1 | contig 15160 bp, 16 predicted proteins | sample CZODoug1_16funga_FD_122059 | JGI IMG/M metagenome (GOLD analysis project Ga0137409, IMG submission 122059) | Vadose zone soil fungal communities from Angelo Coast Range Reserve, California, USA - CZODoug1_16fungal (Hybrid Assembly) | ecosystem: Environmental > Terrestrial > Soil > Vadose zone... | reverse complement strand
TAGTTCATCGAGGCCAGGCGGCTGTAGTGCCGCATGATCTCGGGCTCGCTGAGCTGGGGCAGCCCTGGAGCCTTTTTCCGCAGCTGATCGGGGCCGAGGACCTGCGCGGGATCTGGGGCCTTGACGTCGGCCTCTGGCAGGCGAGGCGGGCCGGCGGCCAGCCGGCTCTTTTCGAAGCTGAGCAGCTCGGTCATGACCCGAGCGCCTCGACGAGCTCATCGAGCGCGCGTGGATCGTTCACCTCGGTACAGGTGAATGTGACGACGCCCTTGAGCTCGCGGAACCACCGCTGGACCTCGACCGGGCCGAGGATCCCCTTCCGGGCCAGCTTGCGCACGACGGCCGGAGCTTTGGGGACCCGCATCGGGAACTCGTTCATGAACTGCCGGTCCGGAAAGGCCGGCTCCCAGCCCGGCAGCGCCGCGAGCCGCTCCGCGAGCGCGTGTGCGCGCTTGAAGCTGACCTCCGCCACCTGGCGCAGGCCCTGCGGGCCCATGTAGGTCATGTACACGCTCGCCGCGAGCGCGCAGAGCGAGTGGTTGGTGCAGATGTTGGACGAGGCCTTCTCGCGCCTGATGTGCTGTTCACGCGCGGAAAGCGCAAGCACGAACCCGCGGCGCCCCTGCTTGTCATGCGCGGTGCCGATGAGGCGGCCGGGTAGGCGCCTGACCAGCTCGCGGCGGCACGAGATGAACCCGACGTGGGGCCCGCCGTAGCTTGGGCTCAGGCCGAGCTGCTGCCCCTCTCCGACCGCGATGTCGGCTCCGTACTCGCCGGGTGGTGCCAGGATGGCGAGGCTGATCGGGTCCACGCAGGCGATGGCGAGGGCACCCGCGGCATGAGCGTTTTCCGTCAGCGTCTTCGCGTCGACCAGCAAGCCCAGAAAGTCCGGCTGCTGAAAGATCAGCGCCGCGGTCTTGGGTCCTGGCTCAGTACCCTTCCGAACCTTGATGCCGCGGCCCTCGCTGAAGGCGCGCAGCACCTCGACATACTCGGGGTGCATGTAGCCCGAGACCACCACCTCGTTACGCCCGGTGTGGATGTGGGCCATCATCGCGGCCTCCGCGACCGCCGTAGCGCCGTCATAAAGCGATGCGTTGGCCACGTCCAGGGCCGTCAGCTCCGCGATCAGGGTCTGGAACTCGAAGATCGCCTGGAGCGTGCCCTGGCTCGCCTCCGGCTGGTACGGCGTGTAAGCGGTATAGAACTCCGGTTTCGAGGTCACGGCGGCGACCGCGGCCGGGATGAACCTCCGGTAGACCCCAGCCCCCCGAAAGGTCAGCCGGTCCGGAAAGACGCGATTGCGGGCGGCGAGCGATGTGATCTGGGCCATCGTTTCGTACTCGGACAAACCCTCCGGCAGCTCCAGTGCGGGGATGCGGAGCGACTCCGGGATGTCGACCAGCAGATCATCCATCGACTTGACGCCGATCGACTCCAGCATCGAGGCGCGGTCTTCTTCTGAGTGGACGAGGTAGGGCACCTAGTCCGCGGACGCCTCCGTCACCTGCTTGTAGGCAGCTTCGTCGAGCAGATCCGGGGGTAGGTCGCCCGTGAGCTCGAGCTTGAGAATCCAACCGTCGCCGTACGGATCCGAGTTGACCAGCTCGGGGTTGGCGGTCAGCTTGTCATTCACCGCTGTGATGCGTCCGGCGACCGGCGAGTAGAGATCGCTCGCCGCTTTGACCGATTCCACCACGCCGAAGCTCTCGCGCACCGCAAGCTTGCGTCCGGTGCTCGGCAGCTCGAGGAAGACGACATCGCCGAGCTGCGATTGGGCGAAGTCGGTGATGCCGACGGTGACAACCTTGCCGTCGACCGTGACCCACTCGTGCGTCTTGGTGTAGCGACGGTCAGCCATTCGACACTCCTCTTCGCAATAAGTTTTTTGGCTGAAGGCGGCGGCCGGTCAAGACTTGGCCGGGGCGACAGCCGATCGCGCCGAGCCCCGATAGAACGGAAGCTTCACCACCTCGGCTGCGGCCTCGCGGCCTCGGACCTCGACTGCGATCTTCTCTCCGACTGGAAATGATGGGACTTCGATCATGGCCAGCGCGATCGGGTGGCCGAGAAAGAAGGAGTGCGTGCCGCTGGTGACCGCTCCGAGACGGCGACCGCCGTGCATCACCGCCGCGCCGTGCCGGGGTATGTCACCCGGTGCGGTCTTGAGACCGATCAGGGTTCGCTCAGGCCCTTGCTGTTTCACCGTGGCCAGCGCGTCGCGTCCGATGAAGTCACCCTTGCCGAGCTTGACCGTCCACCCGAGCCCGGCTTCGTACGGATTCACCGTCTCGTCCATGTCATTTCCATAGAGGCGGAGGGCGGCTTCCAGGCGGGTCGCGTCGCGAGCGCCGAGGCCGGCCGGAAGCACGCCTGACGACTTCCCTTCGGCCAGGATCGCGTCCCACACCTTCCCGACCTGGTCGGACGCGATGAAAAGCTCGAAACCATCCTCGCCGGTGTAGCCGGTGCGCGAGATCAGCGCCGGTGTGTCCGCGACCATGCCGGAACGAAACCCGAAGTACGGGATGTCGTCTGTGTCTGACGAACCGCGCGGCAGCAGGGCATGAGCTCGAGGGCCTTGAAACGCGATCAGGCTCAGGTCATTGGTGCGGTCTTCCATCACCGCGCCGCCGCCAAGGTGCTTGCGCATCCATGCCGTGTCCTTCTCTCGATTCGCCGCGTTCACGACCACGATGAAGCGATCGTCGGTTTCGCGGTAGACGACCAGGTCGTCGATGACGCCAGCGTCGTCCTTGCACATCAGTGAGTAGATCGCGTGACCAGCGCCGAGCGCGGAGAGGTCATTGGTGAGCAAGTGCTGCAGATAGGCCAGCGCGCCGCCGCCCTCGACCACCAACCTCCCCATGTGCGAGATGTCGAACAGGCCCGCTGCCTTGCGCACTGCAAAGTGCTCGTCTCGAATCGACGTGTACTGCTGCGGCAGCTCCCAGCCCCCAAAGTCGACCATGCGGCCGCCAAGGGCGACGTGGCGATCGTAGAGCGGCGTCCGGCTGGGGCCGCTAGCTGTCAAATGCCGCGCGCTCGTCGTCGTCGTTGTCGAAGTCGATGGCAGCCGGGTCGATGAACGCGAGCATCTCTTCGTCGTGCCGGCGCCGTGCATCCGCCACCACGTGCGCCACATAGCGCGTTCGTTCCACCGTCCACTCGAGCTTCTCCGCCACCTCGGCTTCGGTGGGCTGGCGTTGAAGCTCTCTGCGCAGCAGCAGATCGGTCCGCTCGTAATCGGTGGCGGCGGCGACCAGCAGCTCGGCGTCGCGGACCGACGCGGCTTCGGCGGCGATCGCGGCGTCGATCTTTTCGCCGATGAGCCGCTCGGCGAATGGCTGGAAATCGTCGTACCCGCTCGACGCGAAGGATCGCACGGCTTCAACCAGCCCGATCGAGCCCTCCTGGACCAGGTCGGGCACGGAAAGCGGTTGCTCGCCGCGGGCGGCCGCCAGCCGGATGACAAGGTTGAGGTGGGCGGCCACGATCCGATCCTGACAGCCCTTGTCACCGAGCCCGGCTCTCTCGAACAGAGTCCTCTCCTCCGCCGGACTGATCGGCCTGGCGGCCTGGATCTCGTGAATCAGGTCGTCCAGCTCGGCGCCATCTCTGTCGAACGCGCCAGGCCGGCGCTCGTCATCGTTCTGGTCGCGGAGAGCCCCCATGAGCTCGATTTTACGACGGGGCGGAGTTGGCCCACGGCGACCTGGAGGGGCGATGTTCCACGTTTTACATCGCCAGCGGCCGACTGGATTGCCATACTCGGAGCATGCGCAGGCGGGTCGCGCTCCCCTTCGGATTCGCTCTATTCGCTCTGGCCGCGATGATCCCAGCTCACGCCTTCGCCGCCCAGCCCCATGTCGACCGGGCTGACCTGACCGGCGACATCAACACGATCACCGCGTCGTACATAGAAACCGCCGTGGATCGCGCCGGCCGGGACCACGCGGACGCCCTGCTCGTCGTGCTCAACACACCCGGCGGGATCTCCAGCTCGATGGATGACATCGTGACCAGCCTCCTCAACTCGAAGGTGCCGGTGATCGTCTACGTCTATCCCAGCGGCGCCCGCGCCGCGTCGGCCGGACTCTTTGTCGCCCAGGCGGCGGACGTGGTGGCCATGGCGCCCGGGACCAACATCGGCTCGGCGCATCCGATTCTCGGCACCGGCGGCGACCTGACGGGAGACCTCGGCACCAAGGTCCTCAATGACGCGGTGACGCGCGTCCGCAACCTCGCGACGATCCACGGGCGCAACGCAGACTGGGCCGAGCAAGCGGTCCGCAACAGCGTGAACATCAACGCCGAAGAAGCCGTCCGGCTGCACGTCGCGGACCTCGAGGTCCCCGACCCGGACGCGCTGATGAACGCGATCGACGGACGGTCGGTCTCGAGGCCGAGCGGAGCTCTAGTCCTCCACACAGCCGGTGCGCGCATCGACGACATGCCGATGCCGTTCTGGCAGGTGTTCCTCGCCACCTTGATCGATCCAACGATCGCGGCGCTCCTGATCATCGTCGCCGGCTACGGCATCATCACCGAGCTCTCCACGCCAGGGGCGATCCTGCCCGGCGTTGTCGGCGGCATCGCCGCGATCCTTGCGATCGTCTCGCTGGCTAACCTGCCGGTGAACATCGCCGGCGCCCTGATGATGCTGCTCGCGCTGATCCTGTTCATCGCCGACCTGAATGCCAACACGCACGGCATTCTCAGCGTTGGAGGAGTGGTCTCACTGGTGCTCGGCATGGCATTTCTGATCAACACCGGCCCGGTCGGCCTCGGCGTCGACCCTGTCGTCGTGTTCGGGTCGGGGGTGGTGACCCTCGCCTTTTTCGTCCTCTTCATTCGCAAGGTCTGGCAGGCCCGGCGCGCTCCCGCCTTCGTCGGCGCCGACACGATGGTCGGTGCGATCGGCGAAGCGCGCGAGGAGCTGGCACCTGAAGGTCTAGTCTTTGTCTCAGGTGCGTTGTGGAAAGCCGTGGCGCCAGAACCCATTCATGCCGGGACGCCAGTTCGCGTGGTCGGCCGCGATGGACTCCAGCTGAAGGTGGTCGCCGGCGGGAACGGGACGACTAAGGAGAAGAGATAGTGCAGTTTGGAAGCGTCACCGTCCTGTTGGTGATCCTGGTCCTGGCCGTGATCGTCGCGTTCTCCAGCCTGCGCATCGCCAACGAATACGAGCGCGGCGTGGTGTTCCGGCTCGGCCGGCTCATCGCCCTGCGGGGTCCGGGTCTCTTTTTCATCATCCCGTTCGGGGTCGACCGCCTCGTGAAGATCGACCTGCGCGTGATCACGCTGGAGGTGCCACCACAGGAGGTCATCACCAACGACAACGTCACGGCGAAGGTCAACGCCGTCATCTACTTCCAGGTCATCGACGCCCGCAAGGCCGTGACCCAGGTCCTCAACTACATCAACGCGACTTCGCAGATCGCCCAGACCACGCTGAGGGCGGCTCTGGGACAGGCCACACTCGACGAGCTGCTCGCGAATCGCGAGAAGATCAACCAGAACCTTCAGAAGATCATCGACGAGCAGACCGAGCCCTGGGGCATCAAGGTTGCCGTCGTCGAGATCAAAGATGTCGAGCTGCCAAGCACCATGCAGCGGGCGATGGCGAAGCAGGCCGAGGCGGAACGTGAGAAGCGCGCCAAGATCATCAACGCAGACGGTGAGTTCCAGGCATCACAGACGTTGGCCAATGCCGCCGCCGTGATCTCCTCACAGCCAGGGGCCCTGCAGCTGCGCTTCCTCCAGACGATGGTCGAGATCGGCTCGGAAAAGAACACGACCATCATCCTGCCGTTGCCGATCGAGCTGATCCGACCGCTCATCGACATCACGCCCAAGCGCGAGGATGGCGCGCCACCGCCCTCCAGGCCCCTGCCGCAACAGGGTTCGAAGTCAGGCTGACCGCAGGCCTCTTCCTCGACGCGGCGGCGGCCGTGGTGGTCTTGACGCCGCTGCCCCTGGTGATCGCCGCGAATGCAGCGGTCGGCCGTCGCTGGGCGCACCTGGCGATCGGCATCCTGGCGGGGGTCAGCGCCGGCGTCACCTTCCTGATCGGCGCGCTCGACCTTGCCGGCGCCGGCCGGGCAGCCGGTGGCCCCAGCACCCAGAGCCCTGTCCCGGTGGACGTCGGGATCATGGTCAGCGCCGCGATCGCCGCCGGCCTGGCTTCAAAACCTCTTCGCGAGCGAGTTGCGCGCTTCTTGCCGATCGATCCCGACAACCCTGTCCACGCACTGGCCCTTGTGCTTGCAGTGCTCCTGTTCGGGACTCAGCTGACGTCGATCGTGTTCGCGAACTTGAGCGCGTCGTCCCAATCGGCGCTCACCCTGGGCGATTTGATCTCACAGGAGGCGCCGTTCCTCATCCTCGCCGCGGCTGGAGTGGGCCTTTTCATGCGCCGCAACCTGTCCCAGGCCGCAGAGAGACTCGGGCTGTTGGCGCCGGCATGGTGGCAGGTCGTCCTTGCCGTGGCGTCTGCCGGAGCGTTCTTCGCTTTCGGCCTCGGGATGGATTGGCTGAGCCACACCTGGACGCCCGACGTGGCCCGACAGGTCGACTCGACCACCTCGCGCCTGTTTGGCGGGCTGGGCACACCACTTGGGATCGCCGCACTCGCGCTGGCGCCCGGGATCTGCGAGGAGATCATGTTTCGGGGCGCTCTTCAACCGCGACTCGGCTTGATCGCAACCGCGCTCCTGTTCACCTGCATCCATACGCAGTACGGCCTCTCGCTCGATGCGCTGTCCGTTTTCGTGATCGCTCTTGGTCTCGGGTTGATCCGAAAGTTCACCAACACGACGGCTTCCGCGATCTGTCACATCACCTACAACCTCATCGTCGGCCTCGCCGGCATCGGCCTCGCCGGGTCACAGCTTCAGGTCGGGATCGTGATCGCGATCGAGCTGGTCCTGCTCGCCGTGTCGGCGTATGCCATCTGGTCCAACCGGCGCCGCGCAGTCCTGCCGGCGAACCCTTAACAGGCAGGGTTGTGGAGGTTCGGCGATTCGAGTTAGCCTCGCCTCGCGGTGAGCAGGCGGGGGAGGGACCTGCTCCCGGGACAGGGAGGGCCCCGCCAGGGGTGTGCGATTTTGGGCGCGGCAACCCGTTATCCTGGCCTGCGCGGCGGCTGGGACCGGCCCTTGACAGGCGGTGTTGGCAAGTCGGCGCCGCTGAACTAGAATTCCACGCATGCCCCCAGATATAGGATCACTGGAGATGGCCAACCCCAAGATGTTGGCAACCACCACTCCTCCGATCATTGCCGTGGTGAACCAGAAAGGTGGTGTCGGCAAGACGACCACTGCAATCAACCTGGGGGCTGCGCTGGCCGAGCTCGGCCACACCATCCTGCTCGTCGACCTCGACCCGCAGGCAAATTCGACGTCCGGACTCGGCCTGGACCCGACTCGAGCGCGGCTCAACGTCTACCACGTCCTCACCGGCGAGGCCGACCTGCACCAGGTGGCGCAACCCACGGGCGTCGCCGGCCTGGAGATGATCCCTTCCCACATCGACCTGGCCGGCGCCGAGATCGAGCTGGCCGCGCTCGACTCGCGCGAGATGCTCCTGCGCAAAGCGCTGTCCAGCCCGCATGCGGGAATCGAGTGCGTGATCATCGACTGCCCGCCGTCGCTCGGCCTCCTCACGCTCAACGCCCTGGCCGCGGCGACCAGCATGCTGATCCCCACGCAGTGCGAGTACTTCGCCCTGGAAGGCCTGCGACACCTTATGTATACGCACCAGCTGGTGCGCTCGAGCCTCAACCCGAAGCTCGTCATCGCCGGCATCGTCATGACGCAATTTGACGCACGCACCACGCTTTCCTGGGACGTCCTGGAATCGGTTCGCCGCTCGTACCCCAACCACATCCTGCAAACCCTGATCCCACGCAACGTTCGCATCAGCGAGGCGCCGAGTCACGGCAAATCGGTGATCGAATACGACCCCACATGTCGAGGCGCGGCCGCATACCGCGCCCTCGCGAAGGAGCTGCTGGAACGATGAGCCAGTCACGCATCCGCGGCCTCGGCCGCGGGCTCGAAGCATTGATCCCGATGTCGCGCGATGGCGAAGCGATGGTGCCGCAGATGATCGCGGTCGACCAGATTCGCCCATCCCACCAGCAGGTGCGCACGCGGTTCGACGCCGAACCGCTTGGCGAGCTGTCCGAGTCAATACGGCTGCACGGCGTTCTTCAGCCGCTGCTGGTGCGCCGGCTGCCCGACGGCTACGAGCTGATCGCCGGCGAACGCCGCTGGCGTGCCGCGAGACTCGCGGGTCTCACCTCGGTGCCTGCAGTCGTGCGCAACGACGCAGGCAACGATGAGCAGCTCGTGCTCGGCCTCATCGAAAATCTCCAGCGCACAGACCTCGACCCGGTCGAAGAAGCGCGCGGCTTGCGACGGCTGACCGAAGAGTTCGGCCTCACGCATGACGAGGTCGCGCAGCGCATCGGAAAGCATCGTGTGTCGGTTACGCAATCGCTGCGGTTGCTTGCGGGTTGCCCGGCAGTGCAATCTGCTGTCGCCGCGGGCGTCATCTCCCCCGGACACGCACGCGCGCTCGTCGCGCTCGACGGGCAGGCGGCTCAGGAACACGGCCTCAAGGTGGTGATCGCGCGCCACCTGTCGGTCCGCCAGGCCGAGAACTGGGTCAGAACCTACCGCCCGCGTCGCAAGCCGCGCGTCGATACGACGGCCGAGCTCCGGGCGATCGCGGCCGGCATCGAGCCGAAGCTCGGGCTCCCGATCAAGCTCACCGGCAGTCTCAACCGCGGAAAGATCGAGCTGCGTTACTCAAGTCGCGAGGAGCTGGAACGGGTCTGCGCTAAGCTCGTCTCCTAAAACTCATGGCCGCTCCCCAACCACGCGCGGCCTCAGCCGCTCCCGCAGCTACGACCAACGCCTCTTCGCTGTTGCGCGAGGTCTTCGAGGTCGTCGTGCTCGCCGTCATCCTCTACTTCGGCATCAGCTTTGCCGTCCAGGCCGTCCACGTCGAGGGCCTGTCCATGTACGCGACCCTCGACGACAACGATTACCTGATCGCCAACAAGATCGATTACCGGCTTCACGCGCCGCAGCGCGGCGACATCATCATCCTGCGACCGCCTGCGGACAACTCGAAGGATTTCATCAAGCGAGTCATCGCGCTGCCCGGCGAGAAGCTGCTCATCCGCGACAGCGTCGTCTATATCAACGGACACAGGCTGGACGAGCCTTACCTGCCCGAGGCCTGGACAACGTTGAACAGCCCCCCTCCCTGGAGCCAGGGTGATGGTGTGGTCATCCCCCCCAACCAGTACTTCGTCATGGGCGACAACCGCAATCGCTCGCAGGATTCACGGATCTTCGGACCCATCAGCCGCGATCGAATCGACGGCCGAGCATGGTTTCGCATCTGGCCGCTCGATCACTTCGGCAACATCTACTCGCAGGTGCCGAAGCTCGAGACCTCGACCTCCGCAGTCGGCTGAGCCTACGCTCCGATCGCCGACCTGAAGCCCGCTTCGCGCGCGAACGGACCGACGACCGCCATCTGGATCGGGCCGCTCATGATCTCGCGGGCGACACGCCGAATATCAGCCGCCGAGACCGCATCGACGAGTGCAACCTCCTCCTCGATCGTCTTGATCTCGCCCAGCAAGAGCTCCTGGTAGCCGAGCCACGACGCAACCCCGTTGGTCGTCTCCAGCTCCAGGCGCAGACGGCCCTTGGTGAACTCCTTCGTTCGCTCGAGCTCTTCTTTCAGAACTTCATGCTCGCAAAGTGCGCGGAGCTCGGCCATCACGGCGTTGACCGCTTCCTCAGCCTTTTTGGGATCGACACCGAGGTAAACGCCGACGTACCCGGTATCGCGGTGCTTCTGGGTGAAGCTGTGCACGTCGTAGGCAAGGCCCAGCTTCTCGCGGATGTTGAGGAACAGGCGGGAGCTCATGCCCTCTCCGAGGACCGTGTTCAGCAGATCGATGGTGTAGCGGTCCGGATGAAAGTAGCTGTAGGCGCGCACGCCGAGGCAGATGTGCGCCTGCTCGGTTCGCCGCCTGCGGACCAGCACGCGTGCTGACTCGAGCGGCGCCGGCTCCAGGGCGAGAATCGTCCCGTTCGCATCGGCGGGCAGCGTCAGCCTCGGGCGGATGAACTCCACCAACTTCGCCTCATCAATCGCGCCAGCTGCTCCGATCACCACGTTCGGCATCCGGTACTGCGCATTGGCGTACTCCAGGATGTCGTCGCGGGTGAGCCGGCTGACCGAATCCTGCGTGCCCGCGATGTCGCGACCCAGCGGATGGCCGGGCCACATCAGCTCTTCGAACAGGTTCTGAACCAGGTCCTGCGGCTGGTCCTGGTACATCTTCAGCTCTTCCAGGATCACTGTCCGCTCGCGCTCGATGTCCGCAGGGTCGAGCCTGGAGTTCGACAGGATGTCGAACAGGACGTCCATGCCCAGCTCCGTGTGCTCAGACGAAACGCGCGTCCAGTACGCGGTCAGCTCCTTGTCGGTGGACGCGTTGATGAATCCCCCGACGCCTTCGATCGCATCGGCGATCTCCTTAGATGAAGGCCGTCTCTTGGTGCCCTTGAAAAAGAGATGCTCGATGAAATGCGACACACCCGCCAACCGGTCGTCCTCCAGCCGCGAACCGCCGCTGATCATCACGACGATGCTCGATGACAGCCGCTCGGGCATCGAGGCGCTGACGAGCTTCGCGCCCCCAGACAGCACGTGGATTCGGTGAGCGGAGGGCATGGGAGGGCCAGTATAGGACCGCTCGAAAAAGCGCCCGGCGGCAGAACTAGCTGACTTGACCGCCCTCGCGAAGCGCGCCCAGCGCTGCGTACAGGGTCATCGCCACGAAGTCCGCCGGCATTCCGTCCGACACAGCGTCAAGCGCCTCGCCGAGGTACTTGCGCACGTTTGCCGCATCGTCCACCTCGCTCAATTCCAGGCAGTCGCGGATCGCCTCCGCGATCTCTGTCGGGGTGATCTCCTCATCACCGGCGCCGTCGGCGACCGAGTTGACCAGGGCGATCGCCTTCCGGATCCGCCCGGCGGCCCGGCCCGGCATGGGTCCTTGCCTACTCCGCCGGCTTGCGCGGCCCGACGACCACGCGCCGCTCAGGCTCCTCGCCGATGCTTCCGCTGGTCACGTCCGGGTCTCCCTCGAGTGCGAGGTGGATGGCCCGGCGTTCGAACGGCTGCATGGCGTCGAGGGTGATCGCGTCGCCTGTCATCTTCACCTGGCGCGCTGCACGCATTGCGATCTCGCGCACCGTGTGCTCGCGGCGCTGCCTGTAGCGCTCCACGTCGACGATGATCCGCTCGCCTTCAGCCAGGTGCCTCCCCACCATCACGTTGGTCACCGACTGCAGGGCTCGCAGCGTTTCGCCGCGCCATCCGATCAGCGCGCCAAGGTCCCGACCGCTGATGTCGAGCGTGATCGGGTCGGTCCCGGTCCGGACCGTCACCTGGGCTCGGACTCCCATGTGCTTGAGCAGCCCTTCGACCAGGCCGCGGGCGACCTCCCCTTTTCCATTGGCCGGAGCCGCACTCCCCGCGGTGGCAGCCGCGTGGTCGATGACGGTGACCTCGACGACCGTTTCCTCCGAGCCTTCGCTGATCACCTTGATGTCGACATTCCGGCGGCTCTCTTTCAGCTCGATCAATGCGGCGTCGACCGCCTCGTCCAGGGTGCGGCCGCGACCTTCAGCGGACTTCATCGCAACTCACCTCTCCCCTCATCTCTTCGGTTTCTTCGGTTCTTGGGTTTCTTCGGTTTCGAGCCGTTGTTCGGGCTGGGCCTGGGCCCAGCTTGAAGGCCCTTTTTGGGCGCGGGTCCGCTTCTCGCGTCCGATCCCCCGGCCACAGTCCGCCTGAACTGTGCCGGCAGCACATTTCCCCAGCCGACGACGAAGCTCTGCTGAATGATACTGACGCAGTTGCCGATAAACCAGTAGAGACCGAGGCCCGCCGGAACGTTCAGCGCGAAGTAGCCGATCATCAGCGGCGAGAGCCAGACCATCGTCTTCTGCATCTGTGCGGTTTGCTGCTCCTGATCGGTCGGGTTGACCGGCGGCGGCATCATCAGCATCCGCGACTGCACGAGCGTGGTGATCGCAGCCAGCAGGGGGAAGACCAGGTACTCGGGGCTTGGAATCGGGAGCCCCGAGAACCACGGGTGACGGAGGGGATACGTGGTCAGGTTCGCAACGAACAGGAAGTGAGTCGCCACGTTGTGGTGACTGTTGGCGAAGTCGGTGAGCACGTAGTAGAGCGCGGTCAGGATCGGGATCTGCACGATCAGCGGCAGGCAGCCGACCAGCCCTCCGAGCGGATTGACTCCGTGCTCCTGATAAAGCTTCATCATCTCGGCGTTCAGCTTCTGCGGATCCTTCTTGTATTTCTTCCGCAGCTCGCCGACCTCGGGCGAGAGCTTTCGCTGTTCCACCATCGTCTTTCTCTGCGTGACGAGCTGGAACTGCTGGAGGGGGGCCATGGCCAGGCGGATGAGGATCGTGAGCACGATGATCGCCACGCCGAAGGCGCCGATCTGATCCACCAGCGGCCAACCCTGAACGTAGTCGTAGATCGTCTGGAGAAGCCACGCGAGCGGATGCTTCACGAAGACTTCCCACAGCCTGACGATGGGAAGGAAGACGTCGAAAAACGATGCTAGGTCGCTGATCAGATCCCTCTCTTGATAATGGCGCTCAGCTCAGGGGACAGGATCGTAGCCGCCCTTGGCGAATGGATGGCAGCGTGCAATCCTCGCCGCGCCCATCCACCCTCCCCGCAGCCAGCCATACCTTTCGACCGCCTCGTATGTGTAGTGCGAGCACGACGGGTAGTAGCGGCAGGACGGCGGCAGAATCTTGGAAAACGACATCTGGTAACCCCTGATGAGAGCGAGTAACAGCCTGGTCATGCGTTCAGCTTCGAGAGCCTGAGCGCAGCCTGTTCCGCCTCGGCCGTGAGATCGGCAAAAGAAACCTCGAGCGCGGCGGGGCGGGCGATCAGGACCACGTCATATCGTATTCCCCGCCCGGTAAGCGGCGAATCACTCCCGAACAGCTTGATTCGCGCCAGCTCGCGAAGGCGCCGGCGAGCTCGATTCCTGTCCACCGAGCTCTTGACGGCTCGGCTGACGGTGACGCCCACCCGGTTCACCTCGAGCTGGCTCGGGATGGCGAACGCGACCAGGGCTCGGCCGCTGTAAAAACGCTTGCCGCTGATCGCCGCCTGGAACTCACCCTGCCGGCGCAGCCGGAGGCGCCGCTTCACCGCGGACTACGCGGTCAGGCGCTGGCGGCCCTTGCGCCGGCGGTTCTGCACAACGCGCACGCCGCCCTTTGCGCTCATGCGGCGCAGGAAGCCGTGCACGCGTTTGCGGTACCGCTTTTTGGGTTGGAAGGTTCGCTTGATGGGTGTCCCTCTGAAGAAAATGACGCCGAGAACCGCGGTAGTGTACCGGAGGAAGGGACCGGAGATCTTGATACCACCACTGTCACTTCATCCCCCCGCCTCCGTGCCTTGCGGTACCGATATGGCTTTGCTACACTGCCCGCCCGGAAGCAGACGGGGTAAGGTGCGGGCGCGAAGCCAGTACAGATTGCACCAGACAGCATCATTTGTAGTACTACTGCAAGTCAGGATAACGGTATAGCACCGCTTCCACGTTTCGGGATCGACCGGATGGGGGATTTCAGATGGCTGAGCAGCGGCAGCCTGTGGAAATCCGGTCCGCTCTTTTCCACAGGCACCACGGAGGCGGAGCTCATGGTCAGGGAGCTTCGGTTGAACCTGCGGTCGCCGGCGTCGCGATTTGAGCGCCGCCGCCCGAGCGGCGAAGCAGGAAATGTCGAAGGAGGAGTTGGCCCCAGGTTGTCCACAACATTTGCAGAGCAGAACGGACTTCCGTCCCCAGGGTCAGACGTCCTCATCCGGAGCCCAAAGAGCGCCTCCAGACAAGGAGACAAGCGGTGAATCAGGACCAGATCTGGTCACAGGTCCAGGAGGAGCTGCGCTTTCAGCTGGCCAAGCGCACCTACGACATGTGGCTGAAGAACACGTCGGTCGTTTCGGCCGACGGCGCGACCTTTCGCATCGGGGTGCCCAGCAAGCTGGCCAAGGACTGGCTCGAGGACCGGTTTTCGGGGCTGATCCAGGAAACGCTTCAAGCCGTAACCGGATCTGAGGTGGACATCGACTTCGTCATCTCGCCGTCGGGGCACCGGCCTCCGCTGGCGAGTGTCGACGGCGATCTCGACCATGTTTACGAGAACGGACATGACAACGGCGTCGAGGCCATGCCCGACGCACCAGTCATCGCACCCTCGGAGCTCAACGCCCGATTTCGATTCTCCTCGTTCGTCGTCGGCCACAACTCTCAGTTCGCGCACGCGGCCGCAAAAGCCGTGGCCGAGGCGCCCGGCGACAGCTACAACCCACTCTTCCTCTATGGGGGCGTGGGCCTCGGCAAGACCCATCTCATGCACGCAATCGGTCACGAGGTGCACGACCGGTTTCCGCGAAAGCGCGTGGTGTATCTCACGTCGGAGCAATTCACGAACGAGGTCATCAGCTCCATCGCGACCGCCCGGATGGGCGAGTTCCGCCACAAGTACCGCACCGTCGACGTGCTGCTCATCGACGACGTGCAGTTTCTCGCCGGCAAGGACCGCACGAAGGAGGAGTTCTTCCACACCTTCAATGCGCTCCACGAGATCAACAAGCAGATCGTGATCTCGTCCGATCGCCCGCCCAAGGAAATTCCCACCCTGGAAGACCGGCTCCGTTCGAGGTTCGAGTGGGGACTGATCGCGGACATTCAGTCACCAGACTTCGAGACGCGGCTCGCCATCCTCCACTCCAAGCTCGGACAGAATGGCGGCCTGATACCCGAAGAGGTCCTCAGCTTCATCGCGCACAAGGTCCAGCGGAACATCCGCGAGCTGGAGGGAGCGCTCACTCGCGTGCAGGCCTTCGCCGCTGTTCACCAGCGCCAGGTGGATGAGGAAGAGGCAGCTCGGCTGCTGGCCGACATCATCCCCGCCGGCACTCGCAAGCCGATCAACGTCGAACGCATCCAGGCCCTGGTCGCCGACTACTACAACATCACGCTCGAAGACATGAAGAGCAAGCG
>Ga0137409_10004200_pt1 | contig 15161 bp, 13 predicted proteins | sample CZODoug1_16funga_FD_122059 | JGI IMG/M metagenome (GOLD analysis project Ga0137409, IMG submission 122059) | Vadose zone soil fungal communities from Angelo Coast Range Reserve, California, USA - CZODoug1_16fungal (Hybrid Assembly) | ecosystem: Environmental > Terrestrial > Soil > Vadose zone... | reverse complement strand
GGGGCAGCTCGTGATCTTCATCGGCGGCGAAGAGGACGTGTTCCGGAAGTGGGAGCCGCTCCTCGCCGTACTGGGAACCAAGACACTCTACATGGGCCCCGGTGGCTCCGGCACGACGATGAAGCTTTGCGCCAACACACTGCTGGGCTTGGGCGTGCAGGCGCTGGCCGAGGCCTTCACGCTCGGCGAGAAGGGCGGACTGTCGCGCGAGCGACTCGCCCAGGTGTTGAGCGAAACCGCGGTGGTATCGCCGAGTCAGAAATCGAAGCTTGAAAACGTGCGCAAGGACGAGTATCCCGCCGCGTTCCCGCTCCGCCTGATGTTCAAAGACTTCGGGTTGATCGCGGAGACGGCCATGGAGCTGTCGGTGCCGATGCCCGCGACTGCCGCGGCGGTACAGGTCGCCGCCGCCGAGCATGCCCGGCAGCTGGCCGCGCGCACTGATGACGACTTCTCGGTCGTGGTTCGAACGATGGAGCGGTTAGCCGGCGTTGCTTAGGGCACGCGCCGCTTGTCGCCGCGGCGAACGCCCGCCCGTACGCCCTCACACCAGGATGAGGATTGGTCAGTACGTCCGCTCGACGAGATCCACGTCTTCGAGCAACGCCGTGGCAATCGCGCGCACGCGCGCGGCGCTCTTCGCCGCCACCGCGCGATCCAACTGACTGAGCCGCTGCCGGACACGCCGGTCGAGAGCGGAGTCCTTGCCGGCGACATGCGTGCCCACGCCGGCGTAATTCGCGCGCAGCTCGGCAGCGGCGGTGGATGCGTCCGGCCAACGCCCGGTCTCGGCGGCGTAGATCGCATCCCGGCCCGCCACATCCAGATAACCGACTTGCGCCGGCACGGTCATGTCGTACTTCGCCATGAAGCCGACGATCGCGCGGCTCAGCCGATTTGCCGACTGCAGCGCTGCCGGCCGTTCCTGCCGCCCGAGCTGCGAGATCAGGGAGTCGAGCACCACTCCGTAGCCGGCCGTCTCGCCCGCCGGCAGCACGCGTTGCAGCGCCACACGGTTCTTCTGGAGCTCGGCAAGTCTCGTGCGGGCCATCGTCCAGTTACGCGCATCCAGGTCTGCCTGAATGTCTTCCGCCAGACCTTCGGCCACGACGAGCGCCCGCGGCGGAGCGCCGGCCTGGGGGCCGTCGACGGCGGCGGTCGCCGCGAGCGCGATGGCTGCTACTGCCGTTGCCAGGATGACAACGCCGATCTGTTGCACTCTCATAGGGTCTCCTGTAAAGGGGGATTCATGACCCCCCCCTTTCGCACGCGTCGTGCCAGACTCGGCCAGCTTTGAGTGGCGCGCCCCCGCTGCCCGGTTCCACGCAATTCTGCTCGCCGCAACACAGCAACGGTCGATGTACGCGGCACGGTGAGCGCGACCTGGTCTGGCATATGGCGTGCAAAGGCACAGCGCCATGAAAACCAAAACCGCTTCGACGATCATGCTGATCGCCGCCGTCTGCGCGATGAGTGGATGCCTTCCCGGCACGGCCGAACCGACCGGTCTGGCAATCGCGTCCGGCGACAGTGGTGGCGCAGTCCCGTCCGGCCGTTTGGCATTCCTCGTTCAGCCGAATAACGTCTCCGCTGGCGACCCCATCACGCCCGAGGTGAAAGTCCTCGCGGTGGATTCGCTCGGCAGGGTGCTGCCTGAGTTCACTGGCAGGGTGAGCGTGACGCTCAGCTCCGGCGAGTCGGGTGGGACTCTCAGCGGCACAACGAGCGTCACTGCGAGCGGCGGCCTCGCCATCTTCCCCAGTCTGGTGGTCAGCCAGCCGGGCCGGTACACGCTCATCGCGTCGGCATCAGGGTTGGTGAGCGTATCCAGTGGACCGTTCTCGGTGTTCTAGCTCGTCATCTCTCCTCGGATAGGCGCCGTTTTCACGACCATACCTCAATGCCCCAGGACTTTCCCCAGCGGCGCGAGGCGCGGCACCTGATCGCCGAGCGCTTTGAGTGTGGCGGCGATCGGGATCGCGAGGAACACGCCCGCGACGCCCCAGATCAACCACCCAAACAACACACAGATCATGACCGCGAGCGGGTTGAGCTTCAGCCGGCCGGCATAGACAAATGGCGACAGCACGTTGTTCTGCAGCATCGTGATGGCGAGGTAGCAGATGGGCGCAAGCAGCGCGTGGCCGATGCCGGGAAACGTCGTGAGGCCGGTGATCGTGAGGAGTCCCACCATCGTCGCCGCGCCGAGGTAGGGAATGAACTCCAACACGAACGTCAGCAACCCCCACACCAGGGGGTCCGGTATTCCTATTGCCCACATGACGATTCCTACGACGATTCCCTCGCAACAATTGATGACCGCCGACAGCCCCAGGTAGCGCGCGACGATCGATTCCGTATCGGGCAGGAGCTCGCTCGCGGCGCGCCTGAGGCCTCCGGCCAGCATGAGATAGAGCAGCACGATGACCTCGGCCAGACCGAGTACCAGCGTCGTCGCTCCGCCGAGGAGTCGAGCGAGCAGCGGCGGTCCTGGCGTCGCACTGGCGAGGGGCGGGGAAGTCGGCGGCGGATCATGCGCGCCCACCGCCGCGTCAGTCAGGCGGTCGAGGGGGCGCACGATGTTGCTCAACTTCACCCGCGCGTTGGCGAAGCTCGTGGGAGCTTTCTCGACCCACGTGGCGACGGGTCCGGAGAGCGACCACGCGGCCGTGACTCCAACCGCAACCGCGCCGAGCACGATGATCGCGGCGCCGAGCGGCGTGGGGATGCGCAGCCGCTCGAGCCCGCGGACGAGCGGACGCAGTAGCGCATGGAGCGCGAGCGCCAGGGCGAGCGGAATGAAGAACGCGCGCGCGACGTACAGCGCCCCCACCGTCAGGATCAGGGCGATCACGCTGAGGGAGACCGCAGGCCGCGACCAGTGTCGATCACTCATGCGCGCGCAGTCTTGCACGTGCTGTGCCAGCCGAAGCCTCGCTTGCACCACACAAGCGACTGCCCGTTTCCGCGCACTTGTGCTTGACCGTCTTCCCCTCACGGCGCGCTCACGTAGAATCTCCCGTGTGAGCGGGCTGCGGTGGGTGCGCGAGTGGAGCCAGGGGTCAGCAGCGCCATTCGTCTTTGGCTGTGTGGCGCTCGGGTTGTTGACTCTGCTCGGTAAGCTGATCCACGCCCAGCATGGAGCGGCCGCCCTTCTCTATCTGTCCGCTGTCGTGTTGACGTCGCTCTGGGGACGTTTCGTTCCGGCGCTGCTGGTCCTCATCCTCGCGATTCTGGGCCTGACGTACCTGTTCCCCTCGGAATTCTGGACCTATCGCATCCTCGGTGGCACCACCGACGTGGTTGCGCTGCTTACGTTCGTCGCCCTCGCGTTCCTCGTCACGCGCCTGATCGCGAGAACGCGCCGGGCAGCTGAGGCGTTGCGCCAGGCGCAGGCGGATCTTGCCCATGTCAGCCGCGTCACGACCATGGGAGAGCTCACGACATCCATCGCGCACGAGGTGAACCAGCCGCTGGCGGGGATCGTGACCAACGCCGGCGCCGCTCTGCGCTGGCTGGCGGGCGACCCGCCGAACCTCGAGGAAACCCGCGACGCCGCGCGCCGCATCATCCGGGACGGCAATCGCGCGAGCGAAGTGATCGCACGGATTCGGGCCCTGGCCAGGAAAGCGGATACCGAAAAGCAACCGATGGATTTGAACGAGGCCGTTCAGGAAGTGCTGGCCCTCGCGGAGGGGGAAGTGCGCCGCCACGGGGTGCTGCTGCAGAGAACCCTGGCCGGTGATCTCCCCCTGGTGCTGGGCGACCGCGTCCAGCTGCAGCAGGTCGTATTGAATCTGGTGATGAACGGGATCGAGTCGATGAGTAGCGTGGGCGACCGGCCGCGCGTCTTGATAATCAAAACGGAGCGCGTCGAAAGTGATGGAGCGTGCGTCAGCATACAAGACTCGGGAGTCGGGATCGACCCAGAGGGTGCGGCGCACATCTTCGAAGCGTTTTACTCCACGAAGGCCGGCGGCATGGGCATGGGCCTCTCGATCAGCCGTTCCATCGTCGAGAATCACGGCGGGCGGCTGTGGGCGCTGCCGGGCGATGGTGCCGGCGCGACGTTTCAGTTTACCGTGCCGCAGCGCCCCTAGGACCAGCGATGCAGAAGCCGCAGGCGACCGTGTTCGTGGTGGACGACGATGCGTCGGTGCGCGAGGCGCTCGGCAGTCTGGTGCGCTCGGCGGGGTTGGGCGTCGCGACCTATGCGACCGCGCAGGAGTTCCTGGCGGGAGGAGGCCCGCGCGCGGAAGGACCGAGCTGTCTGGTGCTGGACGTGCGGCTCCCCGGTCTCTCGGGCCTCGATCTCCAGACGCGCATGGCCGAGGTCAATCTCGAGATTCCGATCATTTTCATCACCGGTCATGGTGATGTTCCGACATCGGTGCGGGCCATGAAGGCGGGAGCGGTCGAGTTTCTGACCAAGCCATTCGGGGACGAGGATCTCCTGGGGGCGATCCACGAGGCCATCAAGCGCGACCGGGCCGCACGGCGGCGGCACGCGGACCTGAGGGAGTTGCGCGAGCGGTATCACGCCCTCACGCCGCGCGAGCGCGACGTGATGGGGCGTGTCGTCGCGGGACTGCTCAACAAACAGGTCGCGGCCGAGCTGGGGACCAGCGAGATCACGGTCAAAGTGCACCGTGGCCATGTGATGAAGAAGATGCAGGCCCGCTCGCTCGCGGACCTGGTGAGGATGTCGGAGAGGCTGGGCCTCTATACGAAGGTATAGTAGTTCACCCGCCTGCACGCTCCCACTTTTCCCGCATGGCCGTTCCACCTCTCGTCGCCGTCGTCGATGATGATGAATCAGTCCGCGAATCACTGCGCGGCCTGATCCGCTCGATTGGATTGCGGGTGGAGACATTCGCGTCGGCCGAGTCATTCTCGCGCTCGGCGGAGCTCGGGAAAACCGACTGCCTGATTCTCGATGTCCGCATGCCCGGCATGAGTGGCATCGAGCTGCAGCGTGAGCTCGCCGCAGGCGCGCACGACATTCCGATCATTTTCATCACCGCGCACGGATCCGACGAGGGTGTCCGCGCGCGCGCGTTACGAGACGGCGCGGTCGCGTACTTGAGCAAACCGTTCAGTGAGGACGCCCTGCTGGACGCAGTCAGTGCAGCGCTGAACGCGTAAGACCAGAACGAGGGAGGGTCTTCCAATGAAGGCGATCGATACCTCGGTGTACGTCGTCGATGACGATGCGTCGGTGCGTGAAGCGGTGGGCAGTCTGATTCGCTCGGCGGGATTCCGGGTGCGGACGTTCGAATCGGCACAGGAGTTTCTGGCCAATCCGCGCGCGGAGGACCCGAACTGCCTGGTTCTGGATGTGCACCTCCCCGGATTGAACGGACTCGATCTGCAGCGCGAGCTCGCCAAGAGCGATGTCCACATTCCGATCATTTTTCTCACCGGCCACGGCGACATTCCGACATCGGTGCGCGCGATCAAGGCCGGCGCGCTCGAGTTCCTCACCAAGCCGTTTGCCGACGAAGATCTGCTGAACGCGATTCGCGACGGCGTCGCCCAGGACCGCAGATCGCGCGCCGCGCCGGCGCCGGACGGGGTGATTGGGGCCTCGCGTCCATGGCGACAGGTGCTGGCACACGTGGCCAAGGTCGGCGCAACGGAGGCCACGGTGCTCCTCACCGGTGAGTCGGGAACCGGCAAGGAGGTCATCGCGCATCTGATTCACGCGACCTCGCGGCGCGCAGGCGGACCGTTCGTGGCGCTCAACTGCGCCGCGCTCCCCGAGGCGTTGCTCGAGTCGGAGCTGTTCGGCTATGAGAAGGGGGCCTTCACCGGCGCCGTCGTGGCGCGCCCCGGGAGGCTGGAGCAGGCCGCCGGCGGCACGCTGTTCCTCGATGAAGTCGGGGAAATGACCCCTGCGGTCCAGGCCAAGTTCCTCCGAGTCCTGCAGGAACGGGAGTTCCAGCGCCTCGGCGGCACGCGCGTGCAGAAAGCCAATGTGCGCGTGATCGCCTCGACAAATCGCGATCTCCACGCCGCACTCACCAGCGGCCAATTTCGCGAGGACCTCTACTACCGGCTCCACGTCTTCGCCATCGCTCTGCCACCGCTCCGCGAGCGGCCGGAAGACATCCCGGCATTGGTCGAGCATTTCATCACGGCGCTGGGTCCGGCGGTGTTGGGCCGGCCCGCGGACGGCATCACCCGCGAGGCGCACGAGCGGCTGTTGGCCCAATCCTGGCCCGGAAACGTGCGCGAGCTGCGCAACGCCGTGGAGCGGGCACTCATTCTATCTGACGGTCGCATGATCACGCCCGAGCATTTGCCCGCGCCGCCTGAATCGCTGCGTGACGCCGCGCCGCCGATCGCGGTGCAACGGGATTTCCAATCCGACGGTCTGGATCTCGAGACGACGGAGCGCGAGCTGGTCGAGCGGGCGCTGCGGCATGCCGGTCAGAACAAGGCGAAGGCGGCCCGGCTGCTCGGCCTCACGCGGACGAAGCTGTACACGCGGATGCAGCGCTTCGGGCTGTCGTAGGCCTGCGGACTTGTCCGCACTTCTGTTCAGTCCTCCACACTCTCCGGATCCGAGCTAGTCCCCCACCATTGCTGCCGAGCGCCGAAACGCTCGGCAGCACAGTCACTTGGCGGGTTGGGCGGCGCCGTGCGTTGCCTGGCACGTGCAGTGCAAACACACGGGCTCGGTAGAAGAAAACTCGCCGCTTCAGAAACACACACTAGAGGAGGATGTGATGCGTATCGCACGATTCGTCGCCCCAGCCGCCGTGGTCGTCCTGGCAGCCTGCGCTTCGGCGGTCCAGGTGCGCACGGCACTGAGCCCGGACGCGAGCCTGAGTGGGCTCCGCACGTTCCGCGTACAGCAAACGCCGAAGCCGAGTATTGGCACTGCGCAATCGACCAGCGACCCGATGCTGGTGAACTCGATCTCGAATCGCGCGCTCCGTAGCGATCTGCAGCAAGGGTTCGAGAAGCTCGGCTACACGGTCAACGACAGCACGCCCGATTTCTGCGTCGCCTATTACGCGAGTACGAACCAGCAGCTCGACATCTCGACCTACGACTACGGGTATTCGTTCCGGCCGCGCTGGTGGCGGGGCTGGGGACCGCGCTATCGCGGTGCAATGTATGAGCCGATGGTGACGCAATACACGCAGGGGACCGTGATCGTCGACGTATTCGATCCGAAGACCAAGGACCTGCTGTGGCGGGGGCAGGGCGTGGCCGCGGTTTCGGACAACCAGCAGCAGTACGAGCAGGAGCTGCAGACGACGGTCGGGGCGATTCTCGCGAAGTTCCCCGCCGCGGCTGCCAAAGTCGCGCAGGCGCAGTGAGGTCGCGGTTGAAACATCATCAGTCGACTGGCAAGGGGGCCCGTCTGGGCCTCCTTGTCGCGACCGGTAACTGCAGTGAGAACGCGTGATGCTCCTCTTCGCGCTGGTGCTTGCTACGGTGCAGACGGATACGTCGGCGCTGGGTCCGCCCCCCCGACTCTCGCTCCAGACCGTCGTCGCGCGCACCCTCGCGTACAGCCCCGCGATCGCCAGCGCGCAGGGCACGGTGCGCGACGCATCCGCGGCACGTCGCGTGGCGCTCGGCACCTACCTGCCGAGCCTGTCGCTGACCTCGAGCGCCGGCTGGACCGATCCATCATCCCCCGCGTCGCTCTCATCGACGAGCCCGAGAAACACCTACGGCGCCGGACTTGCCACATCCCTCGATCTGTTCACCGGCGGCCGGCGCGGCGCGCTGCGCAGCGCCGCTGATGCCGACGCACGAGCCGCCGACGCCGGGTTTGTGTTCGAACGCTACGCCACGATTCTCGTGGCGAAGCAGGGCTATTTCGCCGTCGTCCGGGCGCGTCAGCTGGTCGGCGTCGCGGAGGAGTTTGTCGCCGCCGCGGAGTTAGGGCTCACCTACGCGACGGACCGCGCGGCAACCGGAACCGCCACGCGCTCGGACGTGCTCCGCGCCCGGCTTGCCGTGGCGGCGTCACGGCGGCAGTGGCTGGCCGCCGAGGACACGCTCGCCATGGCCGGCGCGGAGCTCGGCCGGCTGGTCGGCGCCGATGGACCGGTCGATGTCGAGCCGCTCGCGTCGCTCGACCCGACGCCATTGGCGCTCAGCGACTCGGCGCTGCGGGTGCTCGCCCCCGTCGTCGCGCCGGTCGTGGTCGCCGCCGACGCGCAGGCGGTCGCCAGCGCTGCGCTCGTGCGGTCGTCCAGGAGCCAGTACCTCCCCACCATCGCCGCCGGGGCCGGCTACAACTGGGCCAACGCCGCGACCACATCCGTGAGCGGGGCGGGGGGGACGACGCGCGCGGGGTGGGTGTTCGCGATCACGACGTCGTTCCCGCTCTTCAATGGCTTCGTGCGCGAAGCGTCCGTCACGCATGCCGAGGCCGTCGCCGACGTGGCGCGCGTGACGTCGGCCGATACGCGCCGCTTCATCCGCGCGGAAGCGCAGCGGCTGCTGGGCAATCTCCACGTCGCCGAGCAGGACATCGGCCTCACGAGCGAATCGGTACGGCTCGCGCGGGAGGATCTGCGCGTCATCCAGTCCCGCTATCGCGCCGGCATCGCGACGATTCTCGACGTGCTCACTTCCCAGACGTCGCTCGTGCAATCCGAGCTCGATTTCGTGAGCGCGCAGTTTACCTATCAGGTCACGCGTGCCTCACTGGAAGCGCTGGTGGGGCGGGATCTGTGAGGCGGCGGCCATGATGTGGATCGTGCGTGTCGCGCTGCGGCGCCCCTACACGTTCATCTCCATCGCGATCCTCGTGCTCATCGGCGGCGTCCTGGCAATCATGACGACGCCCGTCGACATCTTTCCCACGATCCCGATCCCCGTCGTCACGGTGATCTGGCAGTATCAGGGCATGTCGCCGGAGGAGATGGAACAGCGCGTCACGACGACCCTCGAGCGCTCGTACTCCGCGGGTGTGAACGGCATCGAGCATATCGAATCGCAATCGCTGGACGGCCTCGCCGTGATCAAGGTGTTCTTTCAGCCGACGGCGGATGTGCCGACGGGCGTCGCCCAGATCACGGCCGCTTCGCAGAGCAACACGCGGACCCTCCCACCGGGGATCACGCCGCCCATCATTCTGCGCTTCAACGCGACCGACGTGCCGATCCTCCAGATCGGGATCGGCAGTGACAGCATGTCGTCGGCGCAGTTGAACGACTATGTCGGCAACTTCGTGCGCACCCCGCTCGCGACAGCTCGAGGAGCGGTGCTGCCGCCTCCCTTCGGCGGCGTCCCGCGGCTGATCAACGTCGACATCGACCTCTCGCGCCTGTACGCCAAAGGACTGTCGCCGTCGGACGTGAGCACGGCGATCAATGCGCAGAACGTGATTCTCCCTGCCGGCTCGGCGAAGCTGGGAACGCGTGAGTACAACGTGCGCCTGAACTCCAGCCCCGACGTGGTGGGGCAGCTCAACGACATGCCGATCAAGTGGGTGAACGGCGCGATGGTCTACATCCGGGACGTCGCCTACGTGCGCGACGGCGCCGGCGTGCAGACCAACATCGTCCGGAACAACGGACGACACGGCACCTACATGAGCGTGCTGAAGAACGGGAATGCGTCGAGCCTGACGGTGGTGAACGAGGTGAAGGCGCTGCTGGCGTCGATCAAGCCGTCGCTCCCGGCGTCGCTCGACATACAGCTGCTGGCGGACCAGTCGATCTTCGTCCGCTCCTCGATCTCCGGCGTCGTCCGCGAGGCGATGATCGCCGCGTGTCTCACGGCCCTCATGATCCTGCTCTTTCTGGGGAGCTGGCGCAGCACGCTCATCATCGCCACATCGATTCCGCTCGCCATCCTGTGCTCGATCATGGGGCTCGCGGCGCTGGGGCAGACGCTCAACGTGATGACGCTGGGCGGGCTGGCACTCGCCGTCGGCATCCTGGTGGACGACGCCACGGTCGAGATCGAGAACGTCAACCGCAACATGGCGCAAGGCAAAGAGATCCTGCAGGCGATCATGGACGGCGCCTCGCAGATCGCGACGCCCGCGATGGTGTCCACCCTGTCGATCTCGATCGTCTTCGTGCCGCTGTTCTTCCTCAGCGGTCCGGCGGCGTCGCTGTTCCGCCCGCTGGCGATGGCGGTAGTGTTCGCGGTGTTGGCCTCATACCTCCTGTCGCGGACGGTGGTGCCGACGCTGGCGCATTATCTGCTCGCCGGCGAGGCGCATCGCTTCGCGACGCACCGCACCACGGCCCCCGGTCCGATCGAGCGCGTGAGCGCGCTGTTCGACCGGGGGTTCGAGCGGTTCCGCACGAGCTATCGTGATCTGCTCGGATGGGCGCTGGCGCACCGCGGGATCGTGGTCGGTGCGGTCGCCGGATTCGCGCTGTTATCCGTGCTCCTGGTCCCGTTCCTCGGCCAGGATTTCTTTCCGATTACCGACGCCGGCGCCTTTCAACTCCACGTGCGCGCGCCGGCGGGCACGCGCCTGGAGGAAACGGAGCTGGTCTTCGCGGCGGTGGAGCGCAGCATTCGGCGTGAGATTCCCGCGGCCGAGCTGAGTCTGATTCTCGACAACATCGGGATCAATCGCGGCTCGATCAATCTGGCGACGGGCGGCGGCGCCACGCTGAACGCGGCCGATGGCGACCTCCTGGTGCAGCTCGTGCCGGGTCACCGGACATCGACGTGGGACTACGTGCGGCGCTTGCGGTCGACGCTACCCAAGGACTTCCCCGGCGTGACGTTCTTCTTCGTCCCCGCGGACATCGTGAACCAGGTCCTGAACCTCGGCCTGCCGGCGCCGATCGACGTCCAGGTGGTGGGACGGAACAAGATGGCGAACTATCTCACCGCCCAGCGGATCGCCGCGGAGCTGCGGCGCATCCCGGGCGCCGTGGACGTGCGGGTGCAGCAGGTCGTGAACATGCCGGAGCTGCTATTCACGGTCGACCGGGTTCGCGCTCAGGAGATCGGGCTGACGCAGCGTCAGGTCGCGAGCAATCTCCTCATCTCGCTGTCGTCCAGCGGGCAGACGGCGCCCAATTTCTGGCTCAATCCGCAGAATGGCGTCAGCTACAGCGTGGCCGTGCGCACGCCCACCTACAAGCTCAGCTCGCTGGAAGCGCTGGCCAGCACACCGGTGACGGCGCCGGGACTGGCCGAGCCGCAGCTCTTCGGCAACCTCGCGACCGCCACGCGCCGCACGGCGTTCGCGGTCGTGAACCACTACAACACGCAGCCCGTCGCCGATGTGTACGCCGGCGTCGACGACCGTGACCTCGGCGCGGTGGCCGCCGACGTCGATCGCGCCATCGCGAAGATTCAGCCGACACTGCCCAAGGGCATGACCGTGGTCATGCGCGGCCAGGTGACGAGCATGCGGTCGTCCTTCAGCGGGCTGCTGCTCGGCGTGATGTTCGCCATGGTGCTCGTCTATCTCCTGCTCGTCATCAACTTCCAGTCGTGGCTCGATCCGCTGGTCATCGTGGCGGCCCTGCCCGGAGCGCTGGCGGGAGTGGTATGGATGCTGTTTACGACCCATACCACGCTGAGCGTGCCGGCGCTGATGGGAACAATCATGGCGCTCGGCGTCGCGACCGCGAACAGCGTCCTGTTGATCACCTTCGCAAACGAACAGCGTGCGGAGGGACACTCCGCGCTGCAAGCCGCGCTCTCCGCCGGCTTTGTGCGGCTGCGGCCCGTCTGCATGACCGCGTTGGCGATGATCATCGGCATGCTGCCGATGGCGCTGGCGCTGGGCGAAGGCGGTGAGCAGAACGCCCCGCTCGGACGGGCAGTCATCGGCGGGCTGCTCGTGGCGACCGGCTTCACGCTGGTGGTCGTCCCGGTGCTCTACAGCGTGTTGCGCGCCGCGCCTCCCAAACCACCAATCGTGATTCCGGAAGGACATGTATGACGACTGCAACCGACACTATTCAGGCCTCGCCGGTCTCGCGCCGCCGGCTCGGGATCGGAGCGGCGGTGGGCGGGAGCGTCCTGATCGCCGCTCTCGTGCTCGGAGCTGTGCCGCGGATGGCGCAACAGCAACGCCTCGCGGCCACGGTCACCGCAGTGAGCACCGTGCCGGTGGTGAGTGTCGCCATCGTGGCCCGCGCGACGAACAGCGGGACGGTCGCTCTGCCCGGCGCACTCACCGCCGCGCGAACGGCGGCCATTTACGCCCGCACTCCCGGATACGTGCGCGCGCGATTCGTCGACATCGGCAGCCGCGTGCGGACGGGACAGCTGCTCGCGTCCATCGACGCACCGGACCTCGACCAGCAAGCGGAGCAGGCGCTGGCGATCGTGGCGCAAATGCGGGCGGCCACGGAGCTCGCGCGGGCGAATCTCGCGCGCTGGCGCGCCCTCGCCGCCGACAGCGCAGTGACGGTGCAGGAGCTCGACCAGATGCAGGCCGCGTTCAACGGCGCCGTCGCCGCTCAAGGCAGCGCCGAGGCAAACTTGCGGCGGCTCTTGCAGCTCCAGGAGTACGAGCGCGTCGTGGCGCCGTTCGCCGGGGTGATCACCGCGCGCAACGTGGATGCGGGAGCGTTGGTTGGCACGGCGGGGGGCGTGAGCGAAGCGCTGCCAGCGGGTGGCACGAGCGCGCCTGGGAGCTTGTTCACCATCGCGCAGACGGACACGTTGAGCGTGTACGTGACGGTGCCGGAGGACTACGCCCCGGCGGTCGCCACCGGCAAGGCCGCGATCGTCACGGTACCAGCACTTACCGGCGACACGCTGCGCGGCCGGGTCGCGCGCACGGCGGCCTCACTCGACGCCGTAGCGCGCACCCTCCTCACCGAAGTGCGCGTGGCGAACCCGACGGGCGTGTTCCTGCCGGGCATGTATGCGGATGTGCAGCTCGCGATTGGCGCGGGTGTGCCGCCGCTCAGCGTGCCGGCGACGGCGCTCGTGATCCGCGACGGCCCACCACAGGTCGTGATCGTGGACGCCGATTCGACCGTGCACTACCGCACCGTCAGCATCGGACGAGATCACGGCAGCTGGGTCGAGGTGACGGGCGGGCTCACCGAGGGTGCGTCGATCGTCGTCAACCCGTCCGAGGATTTGCAGGAAAGTGCGCGGGTGCGAGTCGCGGGGGTGGCGGCCGGGGCAGATCAGCACCCCGCCCCCCCTGCGGTCACTCGTGATCAGTAAGTCCGCTCGACGAGATCCACGTCGTCTCGATATTGGTGCCATGGATACCAATGATCGCAGCACCAGAAACCTGACCGTCGTCGCGCTCGCAGCCTGGTTCGCCGCAGCGTGCGTTGCCGGTGTAATGGGGAGCATCAACGAGCCGACTCGGCCGCCGTTGGTGCTCCTCGGCTTTCTCGTCACGCCAATCGTGGGATTTGTGATTGCCTACGCGGCGGGCGCCTCGTTCCGCGCGTTCGCCGACGGCCTCAGCCTGCCGCTGCTTGTCGGTTCGCATCTCTGGCGGTTTGTCGGACTGGGGTTTGTGATCGCGTGGCTCTATGGCACGCTGCCCGCGGGGTTCGGGATCCCGGAGGGCTTCGGCGATATCATCGCCGCCGCCGGAGCGCTCGCGCTGCTGCCGGCGCTGCGCAGAGGCACGGCTGCGCGCGGGTGGCTGCTCGCCTGGAATGTTTGGGGATTCGTCGATCTCGTCTCCGCGATCATGATGGGGGTGCTGTATTCCAATGGTCCCCTCGGGTTGCTGAGCGCCGGCACCGTGACGACGCGGTTGATGGTAACGTTCCCCGTCAGCCTCATTCCCACGTTCTTCGTTCCGCTATTTCTGCTCGTGCACGCGCTCATCTTCAAGAGAATCGCGCACCTCCCAAATACCGTTCGAAGCGATGACGGGTGTTGAACGTCATGGCGGTATCATCAGTGTGACTGCATCCCCCGGCGACACCGTCATCGTCTCGGTCCGCTCGACCGCCCCATTCCCGATGGAACGGATCTCGAAGACCAGCTGCGTGGAGTAATGGACGATCGCGCGTGGCAGCGTCATTACCTCCGTGTGCCCGCCATTGACGCTGCCCAACCGGAAGCGTTGGCCACTACTGACCACGAACACGTTCATATCGAGCACGTTGTCGTTCACGACCTTCACGGTCGTCGCCGGTTCCGTCGTGGGCGTGGTGGGCGGCGCCGAACGCGCCGCGTGACTGCACGCGGCAGCGAGCAGTACCAGGGCGAGAAACCTTGCGTTCACTGCTCCTCCTTGGTCGACCTGTGTGAACGTTAATCGCTGCGCCCGAACGCCACGCCGCGGCGCTCCGGGCCCGCCGTCGCCACCACCGCACACACGACGAACACGAGCGCCGCCGACAGCGCCATCGTCTGCGCGTAGCCGGTATGCGCGGCGAACAGCGCCTGCACGTGCGGGATCTGGCTGGCGACCGCCACGCCGCACTGATAGGCGAAACCCGGCAGGAAGCCCCGCACGCCGTCCGGCGCGAGCTCGTTGATGTGTGCCGGGATGACGCCCCAGGCTCCCTGGACGAAGAACTGCATCGCGAAAGCGCCGAGCACGAGCAGCGGCGTGGCGGGCGCGAATGCCCACATCGGGATCGCGAGCAGCGCGCCGGCTAGCGCCAGCCCGATGGTGCGCCGGCGGCCCAGCCGGTCGGAATAGAGACCGCACAGCACGCCACCGGCGAGCGCGCCCACCTGGGAGAACGCCGTCAGCGCGGCACGTGCCTGCGGCCCCCACCCCCAATCTCGCTCGAGAAAGGTGGGATACATGTCTTGCGTGCCGTGCGAGACCATGTTCATCAGCGCCATCAGGCCCGTCAGATAAAGGAAGAGCTTCCAGTTCGACGCGATCGCCCGTCCCAGGCCCGACCAATCCTTGTGACGCGTCTGGCGCCACACCTCCGATTCCTGCACGCGCGCGCGCACGAACAGGGCGAGCAGCGCCGGCAGGCCGCCGATGAAGAACAGCGGCCGCCAGCCCCAGTGGGGAAAGACGAGCAGGTAACACAGCGCCGCCAGCAGATAGCCGGCCGCATACCCTTGCTGGAGCAGGCCCGACATGACGCCGCGCAGTCGCGGCGGCACCTTCTCCATGACGAGCGACGCGCCCACGCCCCACTCCGCGCCCATGCCGATCCCGAACAAGGCGCGCAGGATAAGGAAGGTGGTGTAGTTCGGCGCCAGGCCCGACAGCACCTCGATGATCGAATAGAACACCAGATCGACCATCA
>Ga0137409_10004199_pt1 | contig 15162 bp, 16 predicted proteins | sample CZODoug1_16funga_FD_122059 | JGI IMG/M metagenome (GOLD analysis project Ga0137409, IMG submission 122059) | Vadose zone soil fungal communities from Angelo Coast Range Reserve, California, USA - CZODoug1_16fungal (Hybrid Assembly) | ecosystem: Environmental > Terrestrial > Soil > Vadose zone... | reverse complement strand
CGCTGGGTGGACAGCGTGATCATGCAGCGTCCCCTGGGCCCGGGGGACGCTAGCCAACCGTAAGAACCACTTTCCCCGTCACTTTGCGGGCGGCCATCAGCTTCAGCGCTTCGGCCGCCTTTTCCAGCGGAAATTTCTGCGAGACGTGCGGGCGGACCTTGCCTTGCTCGTACCAGGTCGCGACCTGGCGCAGGCTTTCGCCGAACTGCTTCGGCTCGCGGCGCGCGAAGTCGCCCCAGAAGACGCCGACGACCGACGCGCCCTTGAGCAGCGCCAGGTTGAGCGGCAGCTTCGGGATCTCGCCGGCGGCGAAGCCGACCACCAGCAGCCGTCCGCGCCAGGCGATGGAACGGAACGCGAGCTCGGTGTAGGGGCCACCGACCGGGTCGTAGACGACATCGGGCCCGCGGCCGGCGGTGAGCGCCTTCAGCCGTTCGCGCAGGTCTTCGGTGGCGTAGTTGATCCCCTCGTCGGCGCCGTGCTCGCGGCAGACCGCGAGCTTTTCGTCGCTCGAGGCGCAGGCGATGACGCGCGCGCCGAGCGCCTTGCCGATCTCGACTGCGGCGAGGCCGACGCCGCCCGCGGCGCCGAGCACCAGAAGGGTTTCTCCGGCCGAGAGCGCGGCGCGGTCGCGCAGCGCGTGATCGGAGGTGCCGTAGGTGAGGAGGAAGGCCGCGCCTTCCTCGAAGCCCATCTTCGCCGGCAGGCGAACAAGCCGTCCCGCCTCGACCTTCACCTCTTCCGAGAAAGCACCGTAGGTGGTGAACGCCATGACGCGATCGCCCGGCCGCCACGCGCTGACGCCATCGCCCACCTCCTTGACCACGCCGGCGAGCTCGCTGCCGGGCGAGAACGGCAACGGCGGCTTGAACTGGTACTTGTTCTCGATGATGAGCACATCGGGAAAGTTGACGCTCGCCGCCTTGACCGAGACCACGACTTCGCCGGCGCCGGGGTGCGGCGAGGGCAGGTCCTTGACGACCAGCGAGTCCGGCGGGCCGTGCTTCTCGCAAATAACGGCCTTCAAGAGCAGACGGCCTTCATGAGCGCGCGGCGAGGCCGCCGTCGATGGTGAGGATGCAGCCGCTCGTATAGGCGGATCTCTCGGAAGCGAGGAAAACCACGGCGGCGGCGATCTCCTCTGCTTTTCCGGGACGGCCGAACGACATGTTGCTGAAGAGCTCCTCGTAGCGCTTTGCGTCGCCCAGCAGTGTCTCGGCGCGCTGGCGGTAGAGGGTGACGAGGCGATCGGTGCCCGTCGGGCCGGGATTGATGCCGACCACGCGGATTCCGTCGGCGTGCGAGGCGCCGCCGAGCGCGCGCGTGAAGGCCATCAGCCCGGCATTGCCGGTGCTACCAGCGATGTAGGCGGCGTCGAGCTTCTCACCCGCGGAGCCGATGATGTTGACGATCACGCCGCGCTTGCGCTGCTTCATCCCTGCGTAGACCAGGCGGGTGAGGTTGATGGTGCCGAAGACCTTCAGCTCCCAGGCGCGGCGCCAAGTGTCCTCGTCGACCTTGAGCAGGTCGCCGCCGGGGATGGCGCCGGCGTTGTTGACGAGGATGTCCAGCTCGCCCGCCCACTGCGCGAGCGCTTCCGCAGAGCCGCGCTGCGAAATGTCGACTGCTTTCGCGTCCGGCCCGTCGGGAGGATTTCGCGAGGCGATCCTGACCTTGGCGCCCTCGGCGGCGAACGCCTCTGCGCAGGCGCGGCCGATGCCCTTCGAGCCGCCGGTGACGAGCACGCGCTTCCCCGCGAGGTTCAATTCCATATAGCTTGACGGTGCAAGTCCATATATCTTCGCAATTATGCCAATGCTGACCACCGACGACGGCGTCCGTTTGCATTGCGAAGAGGCGGGCAGCGGCACGCCGATCGTCTTCGTGCACGAGTTCGCCGGCGATTCGCGCAGCTGGGAGCCTCAGCTGCGGCACTTCTCGCGCCGCTATCGCTGCGTCGCCTATAACGCCCGCGGCTATCCGCCGTCCGACGTGCCCGAGGATTTCGAGCGCTATTCGCAGGCGCGGGCGCGCGACGACATCCGCGCCATCCTCGACGCGCTGAAGATCGAGCGCGCGCACGTCGTCGGTTTGTCGATGGGCGCCAATGCAACGCTGCATTTCGGGCTTGCCTACCCGCAGCGCGCGCTTTCGCTCACCTTCGCCGGCGGCGGCTACGGCTCGCACCCCGCGACGCACGCGAAGTTCCAGCAGGACTCGCGCGCCAACGCCGAGTTCATCCGCCGCGAGGGCATGAAGGGCTTCGCCGCCACCTACGGCCACGGGCCGACGCGCGTGCAGTTCCAGAACAAGGACGCGCGCGGCTTCGCGGAGTACATCGCCCAGCTTGCCGCGCACTCGGCCGCGGGATCGATCAACACGCTGCTCGGCGTCCAGGCTCGCCGCCCGTCGTTCTACGACATGACGAAGGAGATGGCGAGCCTGAAGGTGCCGCTGCTGGTCATGACCGGCGACGAGGACGAGCCGAGCGTGGAGGCGAGCGTCCTGATCAAGCGCTGCGCCCCCGGCGCCGGTCTCGCGGTGCTGCCGAAGAGCGGTCACGGAATCAATCTCGAGGAGCCGGCGCTCTTCAACCAGCTGCTCGAGGATTTCCTCCATCAGGTCGAGACGGGCCGCTGGGCGCAGCGCGATGCGCGCGCGGTGGTGGCCTCGATCTACGGCCCGGCAGGCCGGCCTTGAGCCTGCTTGTGGAGAAGCGCGGCGCGGTCGGCTGGATCGTCTTCAACCAGCCGGCGAAGCGCAACGCGATCAACGGCGAGATGTGGCGCGGCATTGCGCCGGCGATGCGGCAATTCGACGCCGACGCCGGAGTGCGGGTCGTCGCGTTTCGCGGCGCAGGCAGCGAAGCCTTCTCCGCCGGCGCCGACATCTCGGAATTCCAGAAGATCCGCGCCGAGCGGCAATCGGTGTCGCAGTACGACGGGCTGCTCGACGAGGTGCTGCACGCGATCCAGGACTCGCGCAAGCCCTCGCTGGCGATGATCCAAGGCTTCTGCATGGGCGGCGGCCTCGAAATCGCGCTCGCCTGCGACCTGCGCTACTGCGGCAAGTCGGCGCAGTTCGGGATTCCGGCGGCGAAGCTCGGTCTCGCCTACAACGTCGAGGGGCATAAGCGCCTGCTCGAGACCGTCGGCCACGCGCGCGCCCGGGAGATCATGTTCCTCGGCCGGCGCTACGACGCGGCGGAGGCTCTGGCGATGGGCCTGGTGCACAAGGCGGTTGCCGATGCCGGGCTCGAAGAGTTCGTTGAGGAGGTGTTGAAAAATCTGCGCGAGAACGCGCCGCTGGCGATCGCCAACTCCAAGACCATCATCGAGGAGTACGCGAAGGCGGCGGGGCAGCCCGACCACGCGCGCATGGACGCGGCGATCGACCGCTGCGCGCGCAGCGCCGACTACGAGGAAGGGCGCAAGGCCTTCATGGAAAAGCGCAAGCCGCGCTTCGAGGGGAAATGAAGCTCAAGATCCGGGCAATCCGCGCGCGCGCCGTCTCGGCGCCGATCAAGCGGCCGCTGACGACAGCCGTGGGAACGGTGTCGAGCGCGGCGCTGCTGCTCATCGACCTGCAGACCGACGGCGGCATGACCGGCCGCTCCTATCTGTTCGGCGTCGGCAAGCACAATCTGCCGCCGATCGCCAAGCTGGTCGAAGCGATGGCCGAGATGGTGAAAGGCGACGAGCTCTCGCCGTTCGACGTCGAGCGCAAGCTGCGCGCGAAATACGCGCTGCTCGGTGTGCACAACATCGTCCTCTTCGCCATCGCCGGCATCGACGCCGCGGCGTGGGACGCCTGGGCGCAGGCGCTCGGCCAGCCGCTGGTGCGCCTGCTCGGCGCCGCGCCGCGAGCGATTCCCGCCTACAACTCGAACGGCCTCGGCCTCCTGCTGTTGAAGGAGCTGCCGAAAGCGGCGGCCGACCTTCTCAAGGGCGGCTTCGGCGCGGTGAAGCTGCGCCTCGGCCGCGCGGAGGCGCGCGACGATCTCGAGGCTTTGCGCACGGTGCGGAAGGCGATCGGCCCGGAGGTGAAGCTGATGGTCGACTTCAACCAGGGCCTGTCGGTTGCCGAGGCGATTCGCCGCGGGCACATGATCGACGAGGAGGGCGGCGTCGAATGGATCGAGGAGCCGGTGCGCGCGGATGATTTTGCAGGATGCAGTTCAGTCAGAAAAGAAATACAAACGCCGATTCAGATCGGCGAGAACTTCATGGGGCCGGAGCAGATGGCGCAGGCGCTCGCTGCCGGTGCGAGCGACTACGTCATGCCCGACCTCGAGCGGATCGGCGGCGTCACCGGCTGGATGCGCGCCGCGGCGCTGGCGCAGGGCGCGGGCCTGGAGATGTCGAGCCACCTCTTCCCCGAGGCGAGCGGCCATCTGCTCGCCGCGACGCCGACCTGCCACTGGCTCGAATACGTGGATTGGGCCGACGCCGTGCTGAAGGATCCGCTGGAGGTAAAGGATGGCTTTGCTCGCGTTGCGGATCGGCCGGGCACGGGAATCGCGTGGGATGAGAAGGCCGTGAAGAAGCACTTGCTTTGATGTTCACCCGGCACTACGCGCATTGGCCGGAGGGCTTGCCGAAGTCCTTCCCGGTGCCGCGCGAGAGCGTCTACGAGAACCTGGCGAAGTGCGCGGCGCGCCATCCCGAGCGCACCGCGATCCACTACTACGGCACCGAGATCAACTACGGCGAGCTGAAGCGCGACGCCGATGCCCTGGCCGGGTACCTGCAGCAGCGCTGCGGCGTGCGGCGCGGCGACCGGGTGCTGCTCTACCTGCAGAACAGCCCGCAGTTCGTCATCGCCTACTACGCGGTGCTGCGCGCCGACGCCGTCGTCGTGCCGATCAACCCGATGAACCTCGCCGAGGAGCTGCGGCACTACATCGAGGACGCGGATACGGCGGTGGCGATCGTGGGGCAGGAGCTCGGGGAGCGGGTCGCCGCGCAGCCGGCGCTCAAGCACGTGATTACCGCCGCCTACTCGGACTACTTGCGCGAAAAGACCGACCTGCCGTTGCCCGACTTCGTGCGCGCGCCTGCGCGCTCGCGCTCATGGCGCGACGCGCTTGGCGCCGGCCTCGCGCCCGGGCTGCATCAGGCGCAGCCGGAGGATCTCGCGGCGATGCCCTATACCTCGGGCACGACCGGCAAGCCCAAGGGCTGCATGCACACCCACTCGAGCGTCCAGGCGACCACGGTCGCCTATCTGCAATGGCGCGGCAGCGGCGACGGCGCGGTGGTGCTGAGCCCGCTGCCGATGTTCCACGTCACCGGCATGCAGGCGGGGATGAACGGGCCGCTCTGCAAGGGCGCGACGCTGGTCGTGATGTCGCGCTGGGACCGCGATTGCGCCGCGCGCCTGATCGAGCGGCGGCGCGTCACCAACTGGTCGGCGATCACCACCATGCTGGTCGACTTCCTTTCCAACCCGGATCTCGACAAGTACGACCTCTCCTCCCTGCAGGTGCTCGGCGGCGGCGGCGCGGCGATGCCCGAGGCGCTGGCGCGCAAGCTGGAGGAAGTGTTCGGCCTGCCGTACGTCGAAGGCTACGGCCTGTCGGAGACGATGGCGCCGACGCACATCAACCCGCCGCAGCGGCCGAAGCGCCAGTGCGGCGGCATCCCGATCTTCAATACCGATGCACGAGTCATCGATATAGAAAAATTGATTGAACTAGAAACCCATGAAGTAGGAGAGATCATCGTCTCGGGGCCGCAGATCTTCCGCGGCTACTGGAAGCAGCCCGAGGCGACCGCCGAGGTCTTCCTCGAGCACGACGGCAAGCGCTTCTTCCGCACCGGCGACCTCGGCTACTACGACGAGGACGGCTACTTCTTCATCACCGACCGGTTGAAGCGCATGATCAACGCCTCGGGCTTCAAAGTCTGGCCGGCGGAGGTGGAAGCGCTGCTCTACGGCCATCCGGCGATCCAGGAAGCCTGCGTCATCGGCGCACCCGACGGCTATCGCGGCGAGACGGTAAAAGCCCTCGTCGTCCTGAAGAAAAATATTCAGGGAACCAAACCCGCTGACATCACGCAGTGGGCGCGAGACAAGATGGCGGCCTACAAGGTGCCGCGCGTGGTCGAGTTCGTCGAGCACCTGCCGAAGACGCCGACGGGCAAGATCCTGTGGCGCGAGCTCCAGGAAAAGGAGAGACGGAAGTGAGATCCATGATTTTCTTGCTGTGCCTGGTGACAAGCAGCGCTCTCGCGCAAGTTCGGGTCGAAGAGCCCTGGGCGCGCGCGACCGCGCCCGGCGCCAAGCTCGGCGCCGGCTACATGAAAATCACGAGCGGAACCGCCGACCGGCTGATCGGCGCGAGCTCGCCCGCCGCGGCGCGCGTGGAAATGCACGTGACGACGAAGCAGGGCGACGTGATGCGCATGCGCGAGGTGAAGGCCTACGACATTCCAGCCGGCGGCACCTTCGAGCTCGCGCCATCCGGCGCGCACCTGATGCTGGTGGACCTCAAGGCACCCCTGAAGCAGGGCACCAAGGTGCCGCTGACGCTGCGCTTCGAGAAGGCGGGCGAGGTGAAGGTGGAACTGCAGGTGCGTGCGCTAGGCGCGAGCGGCCACCAGATGCAGCACTAGGGCGCGAGGGCGGCCCGCGCGATCCCCCAGGCGATCGCAGCGATGAAAGCCGAGCAGGGGATGGTCAGGATCCACGCCCACAGCAGGTCGCCGGCCACGCCCCAGCGTACCGCCGACACCGACTGCACGGTGCCGACGCCCACGATAGAGCCGGTGATCGTGTGGGTAGTGGAAACCGGGATGCCCAGGGCAGTGGCGAGGAACAGCGCCACCGAGCCCGACAACTCTGCACAGAATCCGCCGACCGGGCGGATCTTGGTGATGCGCTGGCCCATCGTCCTGACGATGCGCCAGCCGCCGAACATCGTGCCCAGGCCGATAGTGACGTAACAGGCGATGACGACCCAGGTCGGGACGGGGTCGGCGGCGCCGCTGTAGCCCGAGGCGATCAGCAGCATCCAGATGATGCCGATCGTCTTTTGCGCGTCGTTGCCGCCGTGGCCGAGGCTGTACATGGAAGAAGAGACGAGCTGCAGCTTGCGGAACAGGCGGTCGACGCGGCTGGGCGTCGTCCGGCGGAAGATCCACGAGATCGCGATCAGCAGCGCCGCTCCGAGCAGCAGACCGATCAGAGGCGAAATGATGATGAACGCGACGGTCTTCAGGATGCCGGCCGGGATCAGCGCCCAGGTTCCGGCTTTGGCGACGCCGGCGCCGACGATGCCGCCGATCAGCGCGTGCGAGGAAGACGAGGGGATGCCGTACCACCAGGTGATGAGGTTCCAGGCGATCGCCCCGATCAGCGCGCCGAAAACGACATAGTGGTCGACGATTCCCTGGTCGACGATGCCCTTGCCGACCGTGTTGGCGACGCTCAAGTGGAAGATGAAGACGGCGAGAAAGTTGAAGAACGCCGCCAGGATCACCGCCTGGTAGGGCTTGAGGACGCGCGTCGAGACCACCGTGGCGATCGAGTTCGCCGCATCGTGGAAGCCGTTCATGAAATCGAAGGCGAGCGCCACCAGCACCAGCGCCACGACGATTCCCAGGCTCAGCTGGGAGACTTCCATCAGGAGTTCTCGAGGACGATGCCCTCGACGACGTTGGCGACGTCCTCGCAACGGTCGGTGATCGTTTCGAGCAGGTCGTAGACGACGCGCAGCTTCATCACCTGCTTGAGGTCGCTCTCCTCGCGGAACAGCTTCGACACGGCCGAGCGCATCACCCGGTCGGCATCCGACTCGAGGCGGTCGATGTCCTCGCAGCACTTGAGGATCGCCTCCGAGCGCTTGATGTCGGGCAGCAGGCTGACCGTGGTCTTCACCCGGTCGCAGCACATCTGGCAGATCTCGGCGAGCTGCTTCGCCTCGGGCGTGACTCTGCGCAAGTCGTAGAGGGCGACCGACTCGGCGACGTCCTGGATGAGGTCGAGGATGTCGTCCATGGTGGTGATCAGCTGGTGGATCTGGTCGCGGTCGAACGGCGTGATGAAGGTCTTGTGCAGCAGCGCGATCGTCTCGTGGGTGATCTTGTCGGCGGCGCGCTCGGCGTTGTCGATGCGCTGTGCGTGCGCGTCGAGCTCGCTGAACGTGCCGATCATGCTGGCGAGCTCGCGCGCGCCCTCGACGATGCGCTCGGCGTGGGCGTTGAACAGATCGAAGAACTTGCCCTCGCGGGGCATCAAGCGGCCGAGCATTATTTTTTCTCCCCGAATCCCAGACCGAGCGATGTTAGCCGTTTCACCTGCTCGGCGGCGAAGCCCCAGTCGGCGAGCGCCTGCGCCCCGCCTTCGCCGCGCTCGGGCGGCGGCAACCGCACTTCCGGCGGCGTGCGCGAGAAGCGCGGCGCGGGCGCCGGCTGCTCGACGCGCTTGACGCTGATGTAGGCGCTGCGCGCGCGGTTGTGCGGATGGCGCGGCGCCTCCGACCACGAGAGCACGGGCGCAAAGCAGGCATCGGAGCCCTCGAAGACTTTCACCCACTCGTCTCGCGTCTTCGCCTTGAACGCGGTCGCGATGGCGGCCTTCTGCAGAGGCCATTTCGCGCGGTCGTGCTGCGGGAAGTCGTTCTCCGCGAGCTGCAGCCTCGTCAGCAGATCCTTGTAGAACCGCGCCTCGATCGCGCCGATCGAGACATGCTTGCCGTCCTTCGTCTCGTAGACGTTGTACCAGGGAGCGCCGGTGTCGAGGATGTTGCTGCCTCGGTTTTCATTCATTTGATTTGAATTCAGAAAACCGTGAAACATAGTGGCGAGCAGCGAAGCGCCTTCCACCATCGCGGCGTCGATCACCTGCCCCTTCCCAGAGCGGGTCGCTTCGAGCAGGCCGCAGGCGACGCCGAAGCCGAGCAGCATGCCGCCGCCGCCGAAGTCGCCGACCAGGTTGAGCGGCGGCAGCGGCGCTTCGCCCTTGCGGCCGATGGCGTTGAGGATGCCGGTGAGCGCGATGTAGTTGATGTCGTGGCCGGCGCGGCTCGCGAGCGGCCCGGTCTGGCCCCAGCCCGTCATGCGGCCGTACACCAGCTTGGGGTTGATCTTGAGCATTTCGTCCGGGCCGATGCCGAGCCGCTCCATCACGCCGGGGCGCATGCCCTCGATCAGCGCGTCCGCCTTCTCCGCCAGCGAATAGATCACTTCCTTCGAGGTGGTGTTTTTCAGGTCGAGCGTCGCCGAGCGCTTGCCGCGCATCATCGTGTCGTACCAGCGCTCGCGCTTGAGGCCGAGGTCGGTGCCCGCCGGGCGGTCGATGACCAGCACGTCGGCGCCCATGTCGGCGAGCAGCATGCCGGCGAACGGCGCCGGGCCGATCGACTCGAATTCCAGCACCTTGATCCCGGCAAGAGGGCCCATGCCCAATAATAACTGTCTCGTAGACCCTTACTTCATGGCCGCGCGCTATCCAGAACGAATCGTCTGCCTCACCGAGGAGACGACCGAGACCTTGTACCTGCTCGGCGAGGAGCGGCGCATCGTCGGCATCTCGGGCTACACCGTGCGCCCGCCGCGGGCCCGCCGTGAAAAGCCCCGGGTCTCCGCTTTCCTGAGCGCAAAGACCGAAAAGATCCTGGCGCTCAGGCCGGACCTGGTGCTCGGCTTCTCCGACCTGCAGGCCGACATCTCGAAGGACCTGGTGAAGGCCGGGCTGAACGTGGTGATCTTCAACCAGCGCTCGATCGACGAGATCCTGGGCATGATCCAGATGCTCGCCGCCATGGTCGGCGTGCCGGAGAAGGGCGAACGCCTGGTCGCTGCATTGGAAAGCAATCTCCTGGAAATTCGGCAGGCGGCGCCCAAGCGCCGACCCAAGGTGTACTTCGAGGAATGGGACGAGCCGATGATCAGCGGCATCCGTTCGGTGAGCGAGCTCGTGGAAGTGGCCGGCGGGGAAGATGTCTTCAAGGAGCTTTCCTTTTCCCAGGGCGCGGCGGGACGCACCATCGCCGATCCCGCTGAAGTGGTGAAGAGAAAGCCCGACGTCATCCTCGGCTCGTGGTGCGGCAAGAAGTTCAGGCCGGAGCGGGTCGCCGCGCGCGCCGGTTGGCAGGCGATTCCGGCGGTGAGGGACGGCGAGCTGCACGAGATCAAATCGGCGGAGATTCTGCAACCAGGGCCGGCTGCGCTCACCGATGGTGTACGGCACATGCACGAGATTCTTCGCACCTGGGCCGGGAAGCCGTAGGCCCGAAAGGGATCGTTTAACGTTCGCGTTTTGCCGCGCCACAACACACCCCCGAGCTGTTAGCTCAGGGTGTCAACTAAATCGGGGGAAGCTTGGCGTCCGCGTGCGGCGTGCTGTTAGGTTGCTGTCCGCTTCTTCGAGACGTACTCACGCAGAGCACGATTGACAGCTTCGGAGTTGGGAAAAAGCTTGTGCAAGTCTGGGTCAATCAGGACCACGTTGGTGCCTTCGCGGTAGCTCTTCGCGTACTTGCCGCGCACACCTGACTTAATCAGGTTCTCGGGGTACTCGTCTCTCATGGTGTCCTTGTCACGCTTCATAAGCTCTTCGCTCCCGCGAAGTCATCAGTCGAGCGGAGATCAATCGAATTCGTTCTCCGCGCTCAGTATAGGACACAACCAGGTGCCGACCCTGTTTGGAGATGCCGAAGATGAGGTATCGGTCCTCGTCAGCGGAATGGTCGGGGTCTGGAACGGATGATGAGTGGTCGTCATCGAAGACGTCCGACGCCTCAGAGAAGCCGACGCCATGCTTTTGCTCGTTCTCGCGAGCCTTTCCCGAATCCCATTCGAATATCAGCACCGCGTGTCGAACAGCAACCTAACGTTCCCAGCCACCGGCGCGCGCAACCGATGGCGGTCGATAAAGCGTGGTGCTCGCGCGCGCGTCCGAGTGAGCTGGGTTGTTAGCCGTCATCGTGCTGCAATGACTGCGCGCAGCACCACTTTGTAGACGTCCGCCCACGTGAGCCATCCCATATTTAATGCTATCGAATTGATGTTCGCACCGGGAATGTCATTGAAGACTTCAGCCAGTGAGCTGGTACTGCCGCGCGCGCTCTTGTAGCGGGAATACCAGTAAGCGGTCAGCCATTTACTCCGAAAACCACCACGTGACTTTCTTTTCGCCTCATCAAGACTTGCCCCTGGGCTGAGACTTCGGAGAAGTTCCAGAGGCGCCAGATCCAGCAAGATGAAGAAGAACTCCCTTTTCGATTTCAGCGCTTCCTTAACGCCCACCCGCAACTTGCGGGCAACTTGATCATGTGGCTTGCGATTGGCCTCGTCGGCGAGGCTCATGGGCGAGTAGAGCTTAGCCTCGATAAAGACGAGCACGCTCGCTCCTTCAATGCTCGCATCGACTTCGGTTTCTTCTCCCTTTTCGCCGTACTTTTTCCCAACGATGACTTGCCCCTCAAGGACGCCCATCGGTGGAGGAGACTTTTGGTAGGCGCATGCCCAGAGCTTGCCGAGCGCGTCGGCTTTCAGGGTCGGCGGAAGAGAGTTGAGCGCATCAAAGCATGACCAAGTCAAGGCGTCTTCGCTGTTTGAGCTTCGTGTATGTCGCAGCTTGTGCCTTTGACCGCCATAGGTCTGGTTTACGAATTCATCAGCTGCGGTTTCTCGTCCCGGCCAGATGACGAAGTTATGTCTGTAGTCCTCGTAAACTCGGGCTCCCGACACGCTTGACTGTGATGTGGCTGACCTTTCGGCCTTCTTGGTTTTCATATCTCCCTGGAATATTTCCCTTAGTGTTCTGCCATGTGCTGCCATGTCCGCGACTGCTGGCATGACGGCTAACGTTGATTAGTTGACAAATTAGTTGACACGCGAGGCGTTCAACGCTTATCGATGTGTCCGGGTATTTAGGAAAAAGTCGTTGAGCCGCACATCCTTACGGGGGCGTTTTATCTGCTTGCACTTCCGCCTGCGGGATATCACCACGCGAAACGTTACTCCAGTTGCGTGGCGAGAGCATCCGGCGCTGCAATCGACGTCAGATCAGGACTTCGGCGGGACGGAGTGGATCGTGAGCTGCGGGAAGGGGATCTCGATGCCGCGCTCGTCGAAGGCCTTCTTCAGCCGCTTGAGGTATTCGCGCTTGACGTTCCACTGCTCGATCGCCGGCACGACCTTGAGCCGCGCCCGCAGCACTACCGCCGAGTCGCCCCAGCGCTCGACGCCGATCACCTCGAGGTCCTCGACGATCCGCGCGCGCCACTGCGCGTCGGCGCGCAGCGTTGTCGCGGTCTCGCGCATCACGCCGAGCACTTCGTCCAGGTCCTCGCGGTAGCCGACGCCGACGTCCAGCACCGGCGTGGCGTAGCCGCGCGTGCGGTTGGTGACGAGCTTGATCTCGCCGTTGGGCACGTAGTGCACGTGGCCGTCCAGGTCGCGCAGGCGGACGTAGCGCAGCGTCACCTCCTCGACCAGCCCGCCCTTGCCGGCGACCTCCACCACGTCGCCTTCGCGGATCTGGTCCTCGATCAGCAGGAAGAAGCCGCTGAGGTAGTCCCTGATCAGGCTCTGCGCGCCGAAGCCGATGGCGACGCCGGCCACTCCGGCGGTCGCGAGGATCGGCGCGATCGAGATGCCAAGCTGGGTCAGGATCAGCATGCCCGCCACCAGCACGACGATGACGGTCGCGCTGTAGCGGAGGACGCGGCTCACCGTGGTAATGCGTGGCAGCTCGTCGGGGCCGCTCGCGCGCCGCTCCATGTACTTGCGGAAGGTGCGGATCAGCCGCCCGGCGAGCAGCTGCAGCGCCCAGGCGACCAGCAGGATGACGGCGATGCGCCCAGCGTGCGTCAGCGCGAGCGCCGCCTCGTCATCGAGGCTGTAGAAGTACTGAAGAAACTCTCTCAGTGCAGACCTGCAGTCAGCACGGTCTCTAGTGCAGTCCCAAGGACGCCTCGATGTTGCGCACCACGGCGACCAGGCGGGGCCCGAGGTCGTCCTCGAGCTGGCCCTTCTTCACCAGGAACGCCGGCACGATGCAGTTGAAGGAGACGATCTCGCCATCGACCGTGCGCCGCATCGGCACGCCGACCGCGTAGACCTCGCGGCGCAGCTCGCCGGTCGAGGCGCAGAAGCCGCGCAGGCGGATGTCGTCGAGCGACTTGTCGATCGACGGCCGGTACTTGCGGTGGCTCTCCGGCTCCTTCACCTTCATGTGGTTGAGCACCGCCTCGCGCTCGGGCGGCGTGCAGGCGGCGAGGAAGGCGCGGCCGATCACCGAATGCGAGATGGGGACCGACGTGCCGATGTCCGGCAGGGTAGTGATGCCGTTACCGCTGCGGCAGGACTCGACATAGACCATGCTCAGGCGGTCGCGAATGCCCATCGATACCGAGCCGTTACAGTAGTCGGCGAGTTCCTTCATCAGCGGCCGCGCCACCTGGCGCACGTTCATCGATGCGAGCAGCGGGTAGCCGATGGAAAGCACCGCCGAGCCGAGCTGGTATTTGCCCAGGCGCATGTTGTGCCGCAGGTAGCCGAGCTTGGTGAGGGTGTAAGTGAGGCGCGACACGGTCGGCTTGGGCAGGCCGGTGCGTACGGAAATTTCCTTGTTGCCGAGCAGCGGCTCGAGCGGCGTGAAACAGCGCAATACTTCCAGGCCGCGCGCGAGCGTGGTCGCGAACTGGCGATCGCCCTCGTGCTCGTAGCTGAAGCCTGCAGGCTGCGAAAGGGGTGCCGCGGGTTCGGGTGCGCCCATGAAAGCTTCTCCTCCGGGGTTTTGTGTTGATGCGGGTGTTTCGCTATTCTGTCTGCCCAGGCTCGCATGTCAATATAGTCATATTAGATTTCGCTAAGTGAAACCCTCATTGTTCGATCTGAGCGGCAAGGTCGCGCTGGTCACGGGCTCGACGCGGGGCATCGGCCGCTCCATCGCCGAGGAGCTGGCGCGCGCCGGTGCGAAGGTCGTCATCTCCAGCCGCAAGGCCGAGGCCTGCGAGCAGGTCCGCGCCGAGCTGGAGAAGGAGAAGCTCGAAGTGCTGGCCAAGGCCTGCAACGTGTCCCGCAAGGAGGAGCTGCGGGCGCTGGTCGATGCAACGCTGGCGAAGTGGGGCAGGATCGACATCGTGGTCGCCAACGCCGCCAGCAACCCGTACTACGGGCCGCTGACCGGCATCGACGACGAGGCGTTCGACAAGATCTTCGCCAACAACCTGAAAAGCGTGCTCTGGCTCGCGGGCATGACGCTGCCGGACATGAAGAGTGGCGGCAGCTTCACCCTGGTCGGCTCGATCGGCGGCCTGATCGCCAATACCGTGATCGGCGCCTACGGCATGTCGAAGGCGGCGGGCCACCACCTGGTGCGCAACCTCGCCGCCGAGTGGGGGCCGAAGAACGTGCGCGTCAACGCCATCGCGCCGGGATTGATCAAGACGGAGTTCGCCCGCGCCTTGTGGGAGGACGAGAAGCGCGCCGCCGAGCGCGTTTCAAACACGCCGCTGCGCCGCCTCGGCGAGCCGCGGGATATCGGCGGGATTGCAGTATTCCTTGCGTCCGATGCCGCGGCCTTCATTACCGGGCAGGTCATCGTCGCCGACGGCGGGGTTACCATTCTCTAATGGACCTGAACTATTCCGCCGAAGAGTTGGCCTTCCGCGACGAAGCGCGCGCCTGGCTTGTGGCCAACCTGCCGCGCGCGCTGAAGGAGAAGGTCGAGCGCTACGAGCACCTCTCCAAGGACGACCTGCTGAGCTGGCACCGCATCCTCGCCGCCAAGGGCTGGGTCGCGCCGGCGTGGCCGAAGGAGTGGGGCGGCACCGGCTGGAACATGGTGCAGCGCTACCTCTTCGAGGAAGAGCTCGGCTACGCCGGTGGGCCGCCGCTCATCCCGTTCGGCCTGTCGATGTGCGCGCCGGTGCTGCTCCAGTTCGGGACGGATGCGCAGAAGAAAAAGTTTCTGCCCCGGATTTTCAAGGGAGAAGATTTCTGGTGCCAAGGGTATTCCGAGCCCGGATCCGGCAGCGATCTGGCGTCGCTCAAAACAAAAGCAGTTAGAAATGAAAATTTTTATATTGTTAACGGCCAGAAGATCTGGACGACGCTTGCTCACTATGCCGACTGGATCTTCTGCCTGGTGCGCACCGACAGCGGCGACAAGCGGCAGGAAGGCATCTCCTTCGTGCTGATCGACATG
>Ga0137409_10004198_pt1 | contig 15164 bp, 10 predicted proteins | sample CZODoug1_16funga_FD_122059 | JGI IMG/M metagenome (GOLD analysis project Ga0137409, IMG submission 122059) | Vadose zone soil fungal communities from Angelo Coast Range Reserve, California, USA - CZODoug1_16fungal (Hybrid Assembly) | ecosystem: Environmental > Terrestrial > Soil > Vadose zone... | reverse complement strand
TAGACCAGAGGACTCACGAAGGAAGCGGCGCCGAAGATGAGCTGTGCGAACGCTGAGTTGAATGCAAAGTGCTCCTCCCCACCGGCGACGCGCAACAGGGGATTGATCGCGACCTGCAGTGCAGCCATCCCCGTTCCGATCACAAAGAGCGAAGTCACGGCCACTACATAACCGGGAAATGCAGCGAAACTTGTCGCGCCGAGGGTCGCCGCAACGAAGGACGCAACCATGAGTTTCTTTTCTCCCCAGCGCTGCACCGCAAAGCCTGCAGGAATGGACATCACACCATACGCGATGAAAAACGCGAACGGCAGGATCCCCGCCATCGTGAGCGACACGTGAAAGCCGGCGATGATGTCCGGAACCAGCGGCCCAAGGATATTCGTGAGAAAGGAGATCACGAAGAACACAACGAACACAACACCTACCAGAAATCGACTTCTGCCTCCAATTCCGGCGCGCGCAGCGGATGTCATTGTCATTCGATCAAGCCCCATTGTCGTTCGACTGGTCGCGACTTCCGGATCCATCACCATCGATTCGCGCGAGCAAAATCACGGCCAAGCACCCGCGTTTTGATGAAGTTTCCCAGCCCCTCCAGCGAGCCAAATCCAACATCAGATCTCGCGGCGAATTCGTGGCGACTGCCACGGCACTTTCCGCCGCTGGTGCCTGGACGAGAGAGCCGCGTGCGTTATTACTCTCGCCGAGGATAAGGCGTTCCAACGCGTAGTAACGATGCCCCGCACTCGAGTGCTCGCCGAGGCTGACTGGATCTGTCGCATCATGGTGGGGAATCTTGAGCCGGCGCACATCTACTGGTATCGCTTCATCGACAGTGTGTGGGGTCACCGCAGATCCGGCGCCTGCGCAGGCTCGGGGTTCTGACACACGGCCTGCGCCGCGGCGCATACGGCGCCAATGAGCCCCGCTCGATCGCCAAGCTGGCTGGGTGCGATGGTGATGGGTCGTGAGAAGAGTGCGGGAAGGGCCCGTCGGACCCGCTCATACAGCTCGGGACGCATGCCGATGCTTCCCCCAAACACGATGAGCTCCAGATCGAGAAGCGATTGCAGTGTCACTACGGCGAGGGCCACCCAGCGCGCCGTTGTGTCGAGGACCGACGCCGCCACTTCGTCTCCTTCCTCGAGGAGCCTGAAAATGTCACGTACCGTGACGGCCGCGGTTCCACCCAGGCGGCGGTATCGATCCACGATGGCGAGTGAGCCCACCTCGAGCTCGAATGCGCCAATGGCAGATGGGATCTGCCAAGTCGGGTCGCGCCCGATTGGCAGGTCCGCGATTTCCCCCGCCGCGCCGCGCGTCCCCCGAAACAGCTTGTCGTCGATGAGCAGGCCGAGACCCGCGCCTGTTCCGAGCGCCAGGAACGCCGCGTTGCGGCACCCGCTGGCGCACCCGAGCGCCTGCTCGCCAAGCATTGCGAGATTCACGTCGTTCTCGATCGCAACATACGGCCCGAAGCGGCCGCGCAGATAGCCGAGGACATCGAAGTCCTGCAGTCCCGCGATGTTTTGAGTCAGAGAAACGCGGCCTGTGCCAGGATCGATCGCTCCAGGAACACCCACCATGACATGACGCGCCCGCGTGACTTCGATCCCGACGGCTTGCGCCAGCTTGTCGGCGCAGGCGGCGATCTGTTCGGCCACATACGCTCCGCCGCGTCGGTCCGTGGGCTCTGTCATTTCCGCCACGATCCGACCACGCGCATCGGCCAGGGCTGCGGCGAGCTTCGTGCCGCCCAGGTCCGCCGCATAACAATAAACTGTTTCGCGCGTCATTAACGTGCGCTACGGGGCGGGGGAAGAGGCAGAGCCGCCGCGAGCTCCGCGACCCCGAAGAAATCATCATGGAGACGGCGCAAGGCGACGGACAAGGCGCCCACGACGCCTGCTCGCTTGCCGAGTGTGCTGGTGCGAATCTCCACCGGCCGCGGCGCAAGCTGCAACAGCACGCGCGCGACCTTGTCCGCAAAGTCCGGACGCGCCCCGACCGAGCCACCCAGAACGAGCAGTTGCGGATCTACTGTTGCGATGACCGTCGCGGCTGCAAGACCAGTCAGCCGCGCCGTCTCGTCGACTACGCCCGCGGCAAGCAGCTCTCCCGCCTGCGCTCGCTCAAAGACCTGTCTGACCGAATCGACGTCGGAACCACCGACTTCCCGGTATCGCCGCACGACACCAGCGGCGCCAACCTGGTACTCGAGGCAGCCCTGCAAGCGGGACTCGGCTTGCAGCGGATCGCCACCGATCGGCAGATAGCCGATCTCACCGGCGGCGCCATTCTCGCCGCGAACGAGCTGGCCGTTGACATAGAGTCCCAGTCCGACGCCGGTACCGAGCGCGAGCAAGGCCACGTTGGCGACGTTTTGCGCGCAGCCATGCCAGATTTCCCCGAGCAGCGCGAGATTGATGTCATTTTCAAAGACGACGGGACTACCGAGTTTCTCACCCAGCAGGCCTACGACATTGAGATGACCAAGGCCGGTGATGTTGGGAGCCATTTCGATCGCGCCGCTCTTGGGGTTCACCACCCCAGGGGTGGCCAGCACGATGGAGCGAATTCGGCTGGGGTGTGTGTGGTTGTCACGCGCCAGACGGTCCGAAAGCCGGGCGATCTGATCGAGCACCCAGGCTCCGCCGCGGCTGTCGGTGGGTTCGTCGGCCTCGGCGAGGACTCTACCTGCAATATCGGCCAGAGCGACTGTCAATCGCCGGGCTCCCAGGTCGATGCCGAGCACGTGACCGCCTTCGGGGCTCAATTCGTACAACACGGCGGTCCGTCCGACATTGCCGCTTGTTCGTCCGATCGGGTGAACCAGTCCCTGCTCCTCGAACGCGTCGATGACTTCGGAGGTCGTCTGTTTCGACAGTCCGGTCACCTTGGAAAGGTCCGCCCTTGAGATAGGGCTGCGGTGCAGGAGGGCTTCGAAAACGCCCCGCCGCGACAACTGGCGGGTCAGGCTGGCCGTCGGCTGAGTAGGCATCGTCGATCTCGTTTGATTCGTCACCCTACCGAACTATCATAGCTGCATTAGCCGATAAAGCCACCTGCTTGACCAAAAACGCCCTCTGGTGGCACCATTGGTTCGTCAAGCGACCGAATAAATAGACGCTACAGCGCACAGATGAAGTCGGCAATCGGTCATCGGGGTCGACATGCGGGGGTCTCGACGACGCCATTTCTGGCGGCGGATGTCGGTGGCACGCCTGCCCGCGTCGCGTTGATGTTCCGACGGCCGGGGACGGTGCAGCACGGGCTCTCGATTGCCTTCGTGTGGCTGGCGGCAACGGGGATGGCAATTGCGGCGTCAGCGACATCCACCTGGTCGCTGTTGCCCCTGCCTGCCGACGTACGCCCTGCCCCGTCGGGCGTGGCGAGTTCGAGCTCCATTTTCGAAATAGGCCGCACGCGGAACGCGCACCGCAGGGCATCAGAGATTCGGAAGATATCGATCTAGAGGTAACGCCCGTGTCAAACGTACATCGCAAGCACCCCGTGTCAATTGCGGTATCCATGGCGTTGCTCGCGGCCGCGGCGACATCAGCCATGGCATCAGAGCGCACGGATGCTCCGGCGCAGAACGCGGGCGCGCAGGGCCCTGCGCAGCAAGACGTGCCGACGACACCATCGCCCGATGCCAAGAAAGCCAAGTCAAGAACCGACGGCGCTGGGACAGACGAGGAAGCCTTGGAGACGGTCACCGTCGTCGGCGTGCGTGAGTCGCAGATACGCGCGATCGAACTGAAGCGCCTGGCTCCGAATATCCAGGACAGCATCTCGGCAGAAAGCATCGGCCAACTGCCCGACGTGACCATCACCGACGCGCTACAGCGCATCACCGGCGTGCAAATCAACCGCGACGCGGGCGTCGGAACCTCGGTGGACGTACGCGGCCTGCCTCAAGTCGGCACCATGCTGAACGGTGAAGTATTCATTACGCCGGATCAGATCGACTCGCAACAACCGGACTTCACCACGCTGCCAGCCACGCTGTTCAATCAGGTGGACGTCATCAAGTCGCCCACCGCCGGCCAGACCGAGGGCGGCATCAGCGGTTCGCTTAATCTGCACACTTATCGGCCCTGGGATTTGCCGCATGGATTTACCTATAGCTATGCCGCCGACGGGGAACGGGGGGGCACCACTCGCAAGACCGGACCGGAGGCAAGCGGCCTCATTTCATACAACGCCGATGGTCGCTGGGGTCTGCTGGTTTCCGCTGATTTCTCCGACACCACGCGGATGAACGCCAACGAGGGCCTCGACCAATACGGCGTCATATTCCACGGCGAGAACGCGGCAAGCGCGGGCGCCTACAATGGCTTCCTGGGGGCCTGGAACGGTGCGCCGATTCCTTCCCGGATCGTCCAGAATCCAGACGGCAGCGTCGACGTAAACGGCGACAGAAAGTCTAACGGCGTGTTCATGGGCAGCCAGGACATCAGCCTGTACGACATCACCACTCAGCGAAAGCGCAAGGCCGGGAACGCCTCGTTCCAGACGGATTTTGGCAGCGGGTTCACGTTCACCAGTGATTACTTTTACGCGCACCAGAGTCAGCTCGACCGCAACGTCGGCATCCAGTTCAACTCCACCAATTGGCAAGGCGCGACCTATGTGCCGTTGCAGTCGAGAGATACCGGCAGTACCGCCTTAAGTCAGTACAACACGCCGCCGTCCGACCCGGCCTGGGCCGGTTCGCACATCTACACTACCCAGGTGTACGAAAAATGGCCGGGCGATGTTGAATCGTTCTCGCAGGTCACGCGCCGGGACTCCACCGCGCAGAACATCAATGCCCAGCTGGATTTCAACAATGGCGGCGCCTTCAGGGGGAGCCTGCGCGGCATCCGCGAAACGGCAACCCAGCATTTCATAGAGACCGACATCAACATTTCCGATTCCGACGGCTGCCTGTGGGCTGATCCCAGCACCGGGTTGCCCTGCGGGACCTTTGTCTATCCGGGCGGCAACCGCGTATTCAATGCCATCGGTATTCCCCAGAATACGGTTCCCATCACAGCGAATTTCAACGGCCGCAATCTTGCGATCGGCATGCCCGCATCGCTCAGCAGCGCTTTCGCCAACCCTAACGGCTGGACGATGAAGACGCTGGAATCCACGGACGACTACGACCGCAGGACCGCAATCACCGCGCTGCGCTTCGATGGACACTACGACGTCAACGAGCGCTTCCACTTAAATTTTGGCGTGCGCAACAGCATCCGCAACGCCGACAACGACGGGTTCACTCTGGTCGTCCCCGTGTACGCCGGCATGGGTGCCAGCGACCCGAACGGCTGCCTGGTGCGCTATGTCGGCTCCGATGTGCTCCTGAGTGGTAATGACTCTGGCACCTGGTGTACCGCGGGTAACTCGCAGGGGTTCTTCCGTGCCGGCCCGTTGTCGTCACAGCAGCTATCCAAAACCCCGCCGCCGCTCGCCAGTAACTGGCAGCAATACAACAACCTGCTCGGGTCGGGGATCAACTTCTGGGCGATCAATCCAGGCGCCATGGACAATCCCGAGGCGTACTGGCACTCGCTCTATCCCAATACCACGAGACAGAAGGCGCCTGGAATCACCTGGGCCGTGTGGATGAAGGAACTGGCAAGCTATCTGCAGGGCGACTTCGGTGGCCAGATCGGCGGCATGCCGTACAGCGGCAACGTGGGTGTGCGCGTGATCCACACCAACCTCGAAATTACCCAGGATCGGACCGGCTTGCCCGGCCAATATGGCACGGAGCCCTCCGACGCCGGCACCGAGGTCACCCGGCGCAGTTATACCGATGTCCTGCCGGCGGCCAACTTCGCGCTGAATGTGACCGACAAGCTGACGCTGCGCCTCGCCGTCTCCAAGAACATGATGCCACTTGATCTGAGCCAGTGGGGTGGGGGCCTACAGCTCAATTACTCGCTGGTGGAGACCCCGCAGGGTCCGATATTCCAGGTTGCGCAGGGCACTTCGTCGGGCGATCCGAACCTCAACCCGTGGCGCTCCACGAACTACGGGGCTTCGCTCGAGTACTACATCAACCCCGCGAGCATGGTCGGCCTCGAGCTGTTCCACATCGACGTGCGGAGCTTCATCATTAACGGCACCGTGCCCCACGTTTGTAACCTGCCGGACGAGGACGGTGTAGTACGCGGCCATTGCATCGACATCACCGAGCCGATCCAGGGCGCGGGCAACAGCATCCAGGGCGCAGAGTTCGACTATCGCCAGGGGTTCACGTTCCTTCCGGGGCTCCTGGCCAATACCGGCATGGAGTTCAATGTTACGTACGCACCCAGCAATACGGGAAAAACGGATCTGGCCGGGCACAAGATCCCGTTCCAGGACAATTCAACCGAGTCGGGGAATTTCATCCTGTGGTATCAGAGCAAGCGATTCCAGACCCGCGTCGCGTACAACTACCGTTCGAAGCGAGCAGTGATGGAGAACGTGGGCGGCATCACCGGCCTGGAACAGTACGAGGCACCGCAGAAGTACCTCGACGCCTCGATCGCATACAAGGTCAGCAGGTACGGCGAACTGTTCGTGAACGGCACCAATCTCACCAACGAGTACCAGCGCTACTACCTTGTGTGGCCCGACCAGCCGGCGCACTCGACGTTCTCCGAACGCATGTACACGGTCGGCGTCCGCGGGCAGTGGTGACCGGAATCTTGGGAGCGGCTGACGCGACACGAATCCCGGGCACACCCACACTCCGAGTAATGGCGGCGCTGGCGGCGCTGGCGGTCACGTCGCTCGCTTGCGCCGAAAGCGCCTTCACGCCCACTCGGATGGATGGCGGCGCCGGGTCGGCAATTGCCATAGCGCATTGGCAAATTCAGTCCAGCGCCAAAGCACAGCAAAGCGGCGCCGAGGTCTCCTCTGCCGGATTTTCGGCGCGCGACTGGTACACGGTGAGCGGCCGCGCCACGGTGATGGCGGGGCTGCTGGAAAACGGCCAGTACGGCGACGTGTTCTACGGCGATAACCTCCGTGCGGTCGAGGAGCCCGATTCCAGCGGCAACCTGTTCGTGATTCCCTGGTGGTATCGCACCGAGTTCGCACTGATCAAAGGAGCGCGGGAGACACGTACGTTGCTGCGTATCAACGGCATAATCTCGAGCGCCGATGTGTGGTTGAATGGCCACCTGGTCGCCGAACAGGCAACCGTCGCCGGTGCCTATCCCGTGCACGAGTTCGACGTGACACGCTGGGTACACGCAGGCAGCAACACCCTCGCATTGCGCGTGCGTCCGGCCGACCCGAGGACGAGCCTCTCAATTGGCTGGGTCGACTGGAACCCGACGCCACCGGACAACAATATGGGCCCGTGGCGGGGCGTGGATATCGTGCGCACGGGGCCGGTCCAGATACGTTTTCCACAGGTGACATCGACGCTGTCGCTTCCCGATCTCGCGCACGCCGCGCTGGCCGTGAAAGTGCAGGCGCGGAACCTCGATAAGTCGACACACGACGCAACGATCACGGGCGTCGTGGCTGGCGTTTTGCTGCGGCGAACGATCCACCTCGCTCCCGGTGAGACACAGACCGTGTCATTTTCCCCCAAGAGCGATCCGAGCCTCGACCTCAACCATCCGCAGGTCTGGTGGCCGGTCGGTATGGGGGCGCACCCGCTCTACAGTTTGCAAATGGAGGCTGCCGTTGATGATGCAATCTCAGATCGGGCCAGCGCGACGTTCGGCATTCGCAGCGTCAGCTCCCACCTCACCCAGCAGGGTTATCAGCAGTTCGTCATCAACGGCAAGCCTGTCCTGATTCGCGGCGCGGGCTGGGCGCCGGATATTTTTCTGCGCGACGACCCCAAACGGATGGAGGCCGAGTTCAGTTACATCGTGAATCTCGGACTCAACAACATTCGCAGCGAGGGCAAGCTGGAGGATGCACGCTTCTACGACCTCGCTGACCGCGACGGCATCATGATCCTCGCCGGCTGGGAGTGCTGCGACAAGTGGGAATCGTGGGCCAAGACGGGTGGCGAGCCGTGGGACGCTTCGGACGAGAAGGTGGCTGCAGCCTCGATGGCGAGCGAGGCGCGTCTGCTGCGGAACCACCCGTCCGTGATCGGATTTCTGATCGGCAGCGACAACGCGCCGCCGGCCGGGATCGCAAAGATATATCTCAACACATTGCGAGCCGAGGACTGGTCGCTGCCGATCATCGCGGCGGCATCGGATCAGGCCACGGCCGAGACCGGGCCGTCCGGCATGAAGATGGCCGGCCCCTACGACTGGGTTCCGCCGGCGTATTGGTATGCAGACCAGTTGGGCGGCGCCTTCGGGTTCGACTCCGAAGTCAGCGCAGGCGCCTCCATTCCGCCGCTGGACGACCTGATCCGCATGCTCTCGCCGCAGGAGCTGGAGGCACTGTGGAAATTCCCACAGGCGCGGCAGTTTCACGCTTCGGCCGCCTGGTCGATATTTGCGACGATCGAGCCGTTCGACACCGCGCTGTCTAAGCGCTACGGCTCACCCAAGAGCCTTGCGGACTACGTCGCCAAGTCCCAGCTCGAAAACTACGACAACGTCCGAGCGCAATTCGAGGCTCACAATGCGCGAATGGATGCGGTCAGGCCCTCGACCGGCGTCATCTACTGGATGCTCAACAACGCGTGGCCCTCGCTGCATTGGCATCTGTACGATTATTTCCTGAATCCGGCCGGCGCTTACTTCGGCGCCAAGAAGGCCAACGAGCCGGTGCACATCCAGTACTCATACGATACGCGCGAGATCATGCTGGTCAATCACACTCTCGACGGTGAACATGCATTGCAGGCGATCATCCGCGTACGGAGCCTGGATGGTGGCGTGTCTTACGAGCGGCGCCTGCAGAACATCGATCTAGCCGGCAACGCTGCGCGGGCATTGGCGACGCTGCCGGCGCTGGCGGGCTTGTCGCGCGCCTACTTCATCGAGCTCGAGCTCGCCTCCGCCAACGGCCAACCGATAAGCCGCAACGTCTATTGGCTCTCCACCCAGACCGACGAGCTCGACTGGGCGCACTCGAACTGGTATCTCACGCCGGTGACCCGATACGCGGACTTGACCCCGTTGCAGTCCTTGCCGACCGCGACGAGCGAGGTCCGGGCAACAATGCGGCACGAGGGTGCCGAAGACATTACGACGGTCACGCTGACGGTACCTCCGTCCTCCAGGGCCGTAGCGCTGTTCCAACACGTGTCGATCAAGCGATCCGAGGGCGGCGAGCTGATGCTGCCGATCCTGTGGAGCGACAACGACGTCACACTGTGGCCCGGGGAATCGCTCACCTTGACGGCGCATTCCGCGACGCCAAGCGCGGCGACACCGGTCGTCGAAGTGAGCGGATGGAACGTTCCAACCCGGAGCGTCCCGGTCGCCGTCGCGAGTCGGACGCCATAGCCCGGATTGGGTACCATCCGCCGGACCGCCGTTGGGGCGTTCTTATACAATACCATCACCGATCCACAGGGGAGGGCCCCCATGCCTGCGGCACCCCACGTCGCGAAGTCACCCCGGAAGTTCCATTTCATCTCCGGGATGCCGCGCTCGGGCAGCACGCTCCTGGCCGCAATCCTCAACCAGAACCCGCGTTTCCGCGCGGGCATGACCAGCCCCCTTGCCGACATCATGGGGGCGGTGATCGCGGAGACGAGCAGCAAGAACGATTTTTCGTTCGATGTCTCCGACGACCAGCGCGTTGCGGTTCTGCGCGGTCTGGTCGAGAACTTCTACGCGGGACAAGCGGATGCCAACGTCGTGTTCGACACCAGCCGGCTGTGGTGCAGCCGGATGCAGTTGCTCGAGACGCTGTTTCCGGAGGCGAAGGTCATCGCGTGCGTTCGCCAGTTGTCCTGGGTTCTGGACAGCATGGAACGGCTGGTCCGCAGGCAACCGGTCGGCGTCAGCAAGGTGTTCCGGTTCGACACCAACACCACGGTGTACTCGCGCGTCGAGGCGCTGACCGATCCGCGCGGCATGGTAGGGTTCTCCTTCCAGGCCACCAAGGATGCGTTCTATGGCCAATATGCCCCGGGCCACTTGCTGTTGCTGACCTATGAAAGCCTGGCGCGCAACCCGTCGGGGGCCATGCGAGCGGTCTACCAGTTCATCGGCGAACCCTGGTTCGAACATGACTTCGAGCACATTTCCTACAACGCTGACGAGTTCGACGCCCGGATCGGCATGCCCGGCCTGCATACTGTGCGCCCGAAGGTGGAGCCGATCGAACGCACCCCCGTCTTGCCGCGCGAAATCTTCGGCCGCTTCGTGAACGAATCGTTCTGGATGGACCCGAAGAACAACATCAGCCAAGTGCCCGTCGTGTAGTAGCGCGAAAGGATTACATGAGCCGCCGCGTTCTCATCATCTGTTACATCATGTTGGTCTGGTTCGTCATCTCGTTCGTGACGAATCTGATCGGCCCGCTGATGCCCATCATCATCGGCGATTTCCACCTGAGCCTCGGGATGGCCGGTTTTCTGCCGTTCTCGTTTTTTCTCGCTTATGGGCTGATCTCGATTCCGGCCGGAGCGCTGGTCGAGGCACGGGGGACCCGTACAACATTGCTGGCCGCCTTCGGCCTGAACCTGCTCGGCTGCTTAGGGATTGCGCTCTACCCGTCGTACGCGATCGTCATTTGTGGACTGTTCGTGATCGGACTCGGCATGGCGATGCTGCAGGTCGTCATCAACCCGCTGACGCGTGCGACCGGCGGCGAAGGCCATTTCGCCTTCTTCTCAGTCATGGGACAACTCGTGTTCGGCCTCGCATCGTATGTCAGCCCGTTGGTTTTCTCGATGTTGATGCACCGCCCGGGAGCCGAGCACGAGGCACTCGTCTGGGTGCAGTTCTATTGGGCGTTTCTGCTCGTCTTCGTAGCTCTCATCGCATTGACCGCCTGGCTGCCGCTGCCACCCGTGGAACTTGCCGAAAGCGAGCGCGCCGGCGGACTGGAAGCCTATCGAAAGCTCATCGGCGATCGGTCCGTGCGCCTGTTCTTCCTCGGCATCATTGCCTACGTTGGCACCGAACAGAGCCTTGCCAACTGGATGTCCCAGTTTCTGAGCACATACCACCACTTCGAGCCCACCCGGGAGGGGGCGCATGCTGTCGGCTCATTCTGGGGATTGATGTCCATCGGCTGCCTGCTCGGCCTGGTCCTGCTGAAGCTGCTCGATTCGAAGGTGGTGCTGGCCGCATTCACACTGTTGGCATTCGTAACTGTGGGCCTGGCCTTGTTCGGATCGGCGCAGACGGCGCTCGTGGCCTTTCCCATGTCGGGATTCTTTCTGTCAGTCATGTATTCCATTGTCTTTTCGCTCGGACTCAACTCGGTGAGCCGCTATCACGGCGCCCTGTCCGGCATCCTGTGCACGGGAATACTCGGCGGCGCCGTCGTGCCGCTGCTGGTCGGATTGCTGGGAGACCGGTTTGGCCTGCGAATCGGCCTGCTGAGCGTGTTTGCGACGCTCGGATACATATTGAGCGTTTGCTTTTGGGCTCGACCTCTCGTGCGCAATGAGACGATCCTGACTGACCGTAAAAGAGCTAACTGGGAGTCACCATGAAGACACATACGGCCCCGCTGGCGGGGGGGGGTAGACGGAATCTATGGCGGCTAGAGTTAACCTCGACCTGGACACTTTGCGTACGCTCGTCGTAGCCCACGACCGCGGAGGTCTGGCGCAGGCGGCGGAACACTGGGCCGCACGCCGTCGGCCATCAGTCTGCAGATGAAGCGCTTGCAAGGGGACCTCGGCATACCCATCTTCCGCAAACGCGGACGCGGTCTCGCTCTGACCGAAGCGGGAGAAATTGCCCTCTCCTATGCGCGCCGCATTCTCGTGTTGAACGATGAGCTGCTGGACACCACGCAGGGTGCAAACGTCGCTGGCCACATTCGCGTCGGATGCCCGCAGGACTTTGCATTGATCCTGCCTTCGGCCCTGTCTCACTTTGCGTTGCTCTATCCGCACATGCAGATCGAGCTTCACATCGAAGGCAACACTGCTCTTGTCGATGCGGTTGACAAGGCGCGCATCGACCTCGCCGTCGTCATTGGGCACGAAGACCATGCCAACGCGCAAACTGTAGGGCAGCTCAATCTCGTATGGATTGCCGCAGCCACCTTCAGCCCGCCGCACGAGCGGCCATTGCCTCTCGCTGTGATGGGTCCGCAGTGCATCTTCCGCAGGCGCGCCTTACAACATCTCGAAGCCGCGAATATTCCATCCCGCATTGCCGCTAACAGCCCTAGCCTGAACGGCCTTTCGGCTGCGTTGCTTGGCGGACTAGGCGTTACTGCACGCACCGCGCTCAACCTTCCCGAGGGTCTCGTGTCCGCTGAATCGCTGCACAGCTTGCCTCCGCTTGGGAGTCTGGCCGTCACATTACACCGCCACGCTCGCTCCGATGGTGTCGCCGCAGATCGTATGGCATCTGTGCTCGTGAAGGCTCTAGATCTCATTCTGCAATCAAAGCCAAAGACGAAAGCCGTCGCTCGCTTGCGAAATGGCGTCGTGGATCGGATCAGGAAAACATGAGCCGCGCTAACCAGTCGCTCGAGAAGAATCAAATTGTGCGGCGTCCGGCGGGGTCGCTATGTTGGCCGGATCGCGCCCGGCGCGTCAGTACATTGGTCTGATGATGATCAAACGTCTTGCACTTCTCGCCGCCCTGTTGGCCGTCTGCGCTTCAGCTGCGGCACACGAGCCATCCATCGTAGGCACGTGGGTCCTCACCGGAGCCGACAAGTTGCTCCCCGACGGAAAGCGCGTTCCGGACTATGGTCCGAACCCGCACGGGCAGGCGATCTTTACCGCTGATGGATATTACTCAGTTGAATGGCGCTTAGTTTAGCCGCAGCGATATAGCGACGTTGCTGTAACGGATTGAAAATACAGGAGAAGGCTGGCCACCGAGATTGGTAGGATGTTGTTACCAAGCAAGATCCACAACCAAGAGGGCCAGCCTTGAGTCATCGTAATGCCGAGTTCGTTTCCCAGCAACAGGCCAGAGAGATTCGCCGCCGCGCGCAGCGGGCCGACTCGATGGACTTTTTCAACTTAATTACCGGGCCTGAGCTGCTGGATACGCTCGAAGCGCTGCTGCCGGAGTATCGGGAGCGAAAATTTCCGCCGACGGTGACGCTGGCGATGTTTTTGGGTCAAGTTCTGCGTGCCGATAGCTCCTGCCAGAACGCCGTGAATGAGGCGATCGTCAATCAGTTGCTTCAGGGAGCGGAGGCGGTCAGCGCGAATACCGGCGGGTACTGTCAGGCGCGAGAACGACTGCCGATCGATCTGGTACGCGAACTGGCGCGACAGACCGGGATCATGATGAACACCCACACGTCGCAAGGCTGGCTGTGGCGTGGCCGGCACGTGAAGTTGACCGATGGCACGACCACGTTGATGCCGGATACGGAGCCGAACCAAGCGAGGTTTCCGCAGCATGGCAGCCAGGAAGAGGGAGCGGGATTTCCGATCGCACGGCTCGTCTGTGTGATGTCCCTCGCCAACGGGGCGGTGCTCGACGTTGCCATGGGTCCGTACAAAGGCAAGGGCACGGGCGAGTATGGGTTGTTTCGCGAGCTGCTCGGCTGTTTTTCTGCGGGCGACGTGATGCTGGCCGACAGCTATTACTGCAGCTTTTTCTTGATCGCCGCGTTGCAGGCACGCGGGGTGGACGTGCTGTTTGAGCAGCACGGTGCGCGGCACACGGATTTCCGTACCGGCGAGAAGCTCGGCGCACGCGATCACGTGGTGCAGTGGAGCAAGCCGGTGGCCAGACCCGCGTGGATGACGCCCGAGGAATACGCCGCTTATCCGGCTGAGCTGACCCTGCGGGAAGTGAAAGTGCGCAAGAAAGTGCTGGTGACTTCGTTCCTCAATCCCCGCGAGGTCTGCAAGCGGGAAATCGGCAAGCTGTTTCTGCGCCGGTGGAACGTTGAACTGGATCTGCGCAACATTAAATCGACACTCGGCATGGAGCGCTTGACCTGCAAAACGCCCGACATGTGCGAGAAAGAGGTCTGGGTTTACGGGCTCGCCTACAATCTGATCCGGCTGTTGATGGCCGAGGCCGCCGTACAGGCCGGCGTGTTGCCGCGTCAGCTGAGCTTCAAGCATACGGTGCAGGTGTGGGTGGCATGGAGTCAAAGGCAGTTTCTCTCAACGGCACCTGAAGACACGGCTGCCTTGTTGCGGCTGATTGCCCACATCCGAGTCGGTAATCGGCCCGGTCGGATGGAACCTCGGCTCATCAAGACTCGACCCAAACCCTTCGGACGACTACAGACCACGCGTCGCAGAGCACGCGCGAACATCAGGAAATATGGGCGTCCGAAGAAACTCACGGCTTAACTCAGTGGCATTCATAACCCACATAACTTTCCGGCGATCTCAAATTCCCTTCATCCGCGGAAACCTCGGCACCGAGTGGCGCGACGGCGGCAAGGTCGCTCGAGGGATGGCGGCCAGACTCGCCCAGTAGCTTCTGGATCTCACGCTCCGTGCGTGCGTACTCTCCTTCGCCGAATTGCCGATAGCGGATGTGTCCCTGAGGATCGAGGAGATAGAGGGCGGGCCAATAGACGTTATGGAACGCATTCCAGATCGCATGTTGGTTATCAATCGCAACGGGGTAGTCGATGCGCATCTCTCCCAGCTCGGACCGCACATTCTGCACGTTTTCCTCGAAATCAAACTCTGGAGTGTGAACCCCAATCACCACCAAACCTTGGCCGCGGTACTTTGCATCCCATGCGCGCACATAAGGTAGTGTTCTCCGCCAATTGATGCAGGTGTAGGTCCAGAATTGGACGACAACCACCTTACCTCGCAAATCCGTGGCCGTTTGAGGCGGAGAATTAAGCCATTCGGTCGCAGCGTCCGGGGGCATAGCCATATCGCCGCTTCTCGCAGGTGTAGATTTCACTACCATCGCTATCGCAGTCGCCGCAACGCAGAACGATGCGAGTGTTTTCCAACTTGGCTTCATCGTGGTCGTCTCCCAGTCGACAAGATCAGCGGAGTTGGTGACGTTTGGCAAATGGAGCAGGATTGCGATACGCCCGCGAAAACACCAACAATTGCAACATCGAATGATGCATCTCACTTAGCGAACCCTTCCCTCCGCCAGCCG
>Ga0137409_10003326_pt2 | contig 15166 bp, 12 predicted proteins | sample CZODoug1_16funga_FD_122059 | JGI IMG/M metagenome (GOLD analysis project Ga0137409, IMG submission 122059) | Vadose zone soil fungal communities from Angelo Coast Range Reserve, California, USA - CZODoug1_16fungal (Hybrid Assembly) | ecosystem: Environmental > Terrestrial > Soil > Vadose zone... | reverse complement strand
GTCGTGCAGAACGTTCAGGATCTGTATTCCATCCCGATGCTGTTGCAATTCAACCCGGCGGTTATTTCCGTCGAAGATGTGCGCCAAGGCGGATTTCTCTCGGGTGGGACGCAGGACATAGCCATTGTGGAACGCGTGGACAAGGAGCGAGGCCAGGCCATCATTTCCGCAACGCGCATGCCGAACACTCCGGGCGTGAGTGGCACGGGCACGCTGGTCGGGATTATCGTGCGCGGCGTTGCGCCGGGCAATTCCCAGCTTTCCATCGTGCAAGTAAACGCGAAAGATTCACAACAACGGCCCATCCAAATGGTGACCAGCGAGGCCGCTATCCGGGTTCAGTAACGGGGACGGAGATTTTATGCCACAACATATTTCACAACGACGCGAACAGCGAATCACTCAGGCGGGGATGACCCTGCTCGAATTGATTATCGCCTGCGGAATCCTCCTGGTGCTGTCTTCAGCCGCGCTGCCGCTGGCTCGGGTAACGATCAAGCGTCAGAGAGAAGCTGAATTGCGGCGCGAGCTGCGCGAAATGAGGGATTCCATCGATCGGTACAAGAACGACGCGGACAAAAATTTGATTCGCACCGAGGTGGGCAGCGAAAATTATCCACCTGATCTCGAAACCCTGGTCACAGGAGTAGATATCACCGTCGGCGGCACTTCGCAAATTGGTGTCAGCGCCGCTGCCTTGGCCGCTGCAAGCGGGACGGCAAAGGGCGGTAGCTTGTCCAGCCCGACATCTACCACTGAGTTGCCGTCGAAGGTGCGATACCTTCGAAAAATTCCAGTGGATCCGATGACCGGGAAGGCCGAGTGGGGATTGCGTGCGATTCAAGATGACCCTGACTCCCATAGCTGGGGAGGGCACAATGTATTTGACGTGTACTCTCTTTCCACGGACACTGGAATGGACGGAACAAACTATGGGGATTGGTAAAAAGCCGATGCTTTCGATCGCTCTTCCCTCCCTTGCGGGAAGGCTTCGCAAGAACAGGCGCGGATTCCGTGCAAGGGGATTCTCTCTTCTCGAATTAATGATCGTCCTGACGATCATCATGATCCTGGCATCGATCGCAGCGCAACGATACGACAGGTCCGTTCAACGTTCGAGAGAGGCCGTACTCAAGCAGGATCTCTATACGATGCGACAAGCCATCCAGCAATATACGCTCGACAAGCAGGCGGCGCCCACGTCGCTCGACGACCTCGTTTCGGCAAAATATATAGGCACAATCCCCGTCGATCCCATCACACGCCAGAAGGATTGGCACCCGGTTTCCGACGATATGCTCCTTACACCCGAGCAGACCACTCCCGGCATCAATGACGTACACTCCTCATCCGAATTGGTTTCACCGTTCGAGAACACACCTTACAACACGTGGTAAATGGAGGACCATGTTCGCTCCAGTTTTAATCCCGGCTCAGGGATAGGCGTGGAACCAGCGTAGACCTCGCGGAGTTCAGTTCTCAATCCGTTCCAGCACTACTTCACAGTTGACTTCGACTCGACCATGCCCAGGTGGTTGCGGGCCGAAACGACTTCTTTCAACTCGTTGAAGCCACCAGAGAACGGGAAGCAACATCAGCAGTCCTACGGCGAAAAATACTACGCCGCCTTGGTGATGCAGAGGCCCATCCAGGAAGCCAGGGTCGACGTGAATGGCGAGCAGAGTGAGCGTGGTGATTCGAATTCCGTTCTTCAGAATGAGGACTGGTATGGTCGCGAACAACAATACGGCACGCGTCCAGGGCAATCGCAGCAGAAGGTAGCCGGCGGCCAGGCACGTGATCAGCAGCGCGGTGGCGGACCGAATTCCGCTGCACTCCTTGGCAATTTCTATTGTTACGTTGGGCAAAGTAAAGAATAGACCGTTTCGGACCGCCGGCGTTCCGGTCGCGTGAAAGATCCAACTGGTGACATCGCCCGACCCCCATTGAAGCCAGACAATGAATCGGTCAATCACAGATTCAGGCAGCGGTACCATCAGGAGAAGAAAGAGAAGCGGAAAAAGACCCTCACGAAAAGCGCGGCTGCCGAAAACCCAATAAAAGCCAGACCATACCAAGAACAAGAAGCCGAGGATTGCCAGCGCCAATGATCCGTCCGTGGAAATGGAAAGGCCGAATTTTCCGCTGAGCGCGTAAAGAAGAATCCCAACCGAGAAGAGTGGAGCAGCAAATCTTGATGTGCCCCCCGTCCTCTGGAGTACCGCTTCCCTCTCCATGTAAATCATACAAATACTGATCAATGGAATCACGAGGATGTGCGAATAAGTGTCTGTGGAAATGGACAAGCGGAACAGTTCACGCAGCGGGTTCAAAAATAGCGCGGCGCACGCGGCTGTGTAAATCGCGAGCCAGGCTGTTTTCCAGCGCAGAACTTGCAGTCCATGCAATGCGGCGGAGTGCATGCTAGATATTTCTCCTGTGTGGCGGACCTTCAATCACAATGTTGAGGCGGACTGAAGCGATTCGTGCACTTTTTCCTGCGAGATCACAAATCACCGCCGATGAAGTTGGTGACAAGGTACAGATTGAAAAGCAACGGGATCCATAGAAAATGCCCGTCGCATTGCATCCGGCTCCGTCATCGTTATTAAACCGAGGAGAGGATTCAGGTATGAATTTAGGACATCTTTCGTCGACGACGAATAGCGCCAACTCCGGCGAGACCGAGAGCCATCAAGGTCAACGTTGCCGGTTCTGGGACCTTCTTATGTTTCTTTGGCTCTTCGTTCACCCGCGCATAAGTCCACTGGCTGCCCATCAGAACTAAGGCCAGAGCTGCCAGCGTCAATCGACTAACATTTTTTGTCATTCGAATTACTCCTTGTCAATGACGTGGCCCGCTGGCCTATGAAGTGCAATTTCAATGCCATATACGGGACATGTCCCTTGCCGCTAAGTGGCCATCTATCAAGTAACTGCCACGAGTTCTGTCGAAAGCCTAGCTGCGCCCAACAATGTCGATCACCCACTCGCTTACCCTTTTCGGCCATTACTTTGCCTCAGTACTGCCTGTGCTCCACTTAGGTCAGACATGTTGGCGCCGATCGTCGGCCAAATGCCGGCAAGGATGGAACCACCTCGGGAGTAAAACTCGGCGCGACATGAGTCTGGAACATCAGCTAAGTAACGGCACAGAATGGTGGGTACGGTTCGAAGCGGAATTGGTTCATCCAAGAGGTTTCCTTCGGCCCAACATCACCTCGGCCGCCCATCTTCCGAGGTAAACGGATAGCGCCACGCCGTGTCCGCTGTAGCCTCCAAGTACCACGGCATGCGAACTCCGGGGATGGAGTTCGAATACGGGCCGCCACTGGTCCGCGATCAAGATTGGCCCTCCCCATCGGTGCGTGAACTCGACATCCTGCAAGACCGGATGCAGTCCGCGTACGCGACGCTGAAGCCGGGTGATCAACTCAGCCGCCTGCCCAACCGTGACGTCAATGTCAAGCAGTTCGCGCCAATCCTTTACGTGCACAAGCCCACTTCCGAAAATGATTCCGCCGTTGGACAGGAGGCGACCCCAGAGATAGGGGAAGTCAATCGTGTAGAAGGGCTTTCCCGCTCCCAAACCTAAAGCCTCGCGGTGCGCATCTGCGAGAGGCTTGGTGGCAACAGCCAATGTGAACTTGGGCTGCGCGCGCTGGACCAGGTCGCTCATCTCCAGGGACATTGCATTCGTCGCCAGGAGGACGTCACGAGCGCGAACCTCTTGGCCATTGATATCCAACCGCAACGGCTCCTGGAATTCAATTTTCTCGACTTTGGAATGCTCAAAAATCTGGACGCCAAGCGCCTCTGCGGAGCGCGCCAAGCCGCTCACAAGTTTCCCGGGATCAACCGTGCCCCCGGGGACCTGCTTAACCACGCGCAGATCTCCTGAATCCGCCCATGCGATCGGAGATCCCGGCAAACCACCGGTTCGACCAAGTTCCCATGCACCGGGAAGGGAAAGATCGCATTCCACCGCCAACTCTTTTACGATGTCCGAGAACCCTGCTAATACATCGCCTAAGCCGGGAAGGTCACCGGCGGCGGTTTCTGCCAGAGTTATCCCGCCAGTGTGGCCGCTTGAGCCGGCACCGATGTGACTGGATTCGAACAGGGCGACAGTTTTTGAAGGTTCGAATCGGCGCAGCCAAGCAGCAGCCGAAAGGCCTGTGAATCCACCGCCGATTACGGCGAAATCTACCTCTTGGGGAATTGGCCTGACTGAGGAGCAGAAATCAATTCTCCAGGGAGGGTCACCCCAAGGAGTCTTGAGCGTGGAGCCTGGCATGCCCTATCTCCATCCGAAAGAATCGGTCATGATCCAGTTAGAAAAGAAACATGCCCGCTACAAAAAACACCATGAGTTCGTGGCCGTTGCAATTGTAGCGCCTGCGCGCGTTTTGTGCGTACAGCGGTTGGTTTTACCGAGCACCAAAATGATCCACTACCGAAAAATCGGCTTAGTTGCGCGTCGCCCGAGTCGTTCGCTCGAATTTCCGTATCAAAAATGCTTCGAGGAATCCACGAATCCCAGTTGGGGCGCGCGTAACCGAACACGGCTGCCGGGCCGTTCATTCACCAACGCCAAGCGTAATGCCCGTAAAACGCCGCTGGAAACCGGCGAACTGCCCGAACAGGGGAGATGTAACAGTGTAAAATACGTCGTGCGGATTCTGGTGATTCGTGGCGTTGAGGGAAAAGACCCCCAAGCGAATCTTGCGGCCTTTGGAACTATCCAAGAACGGTATGTGCAGCGTGATGTCCCGGTAGATCTTTGCGTCCAGTGAAAAGTAAGTCGGGAAGCGCGAACTGTTCGGCGTGCCTACGTAGTTCTGCAAAACATCCAACCGCGAATACGGGAACCCTGAATGCACGTCAGCGATCGGAGCCACAGATAATTTCCACCAAGGAAGGTGGACGATGCCCCCGGCGAGAACTCGGTGAGGAATATCCGATGATGCAATTCCGTAAGCGTTCGGACGGATCACGGGAGCCTCAACCGGAACGAATGTATCTGAAAGCGCGTTGAGGTCACCGCGAGCGCGGCTCCAGACATAGGTAATATTTAGATCGGCGCGTTCACTGGGCTGATAGTGAACGGTAAACTCGGCCTGGCGGTACTGCGAAGTTCCCGTGTTCGTGAGAGCCAGCACACCAACCGTTCCGCTCGTGGGAAGCATTGGGTCCACGATGAAGAGATCCCTTGTGTGGCTGTCCAGGTAGCCAACCCGGGCGCTGAGATTCCTGCGCACCGCGCTTTCGGCTTCCACGTTCCAGGTAAATGTGCGAGGGGTGCTGCTCGGATCTTGCGATCCGGGTGAACCCGGGGTTGCGCCCGCGGGCAGATAGAGATTTTGCAGAGTGATCGCCGGCCCCACAGGTAAACCCGACGAATACATGGTGATCACCCGCTCTTGATTTTCAGCGAAGCCGGCTGCAAGCAGAGGGACATGTCCGTAGAGTACGCCTGCACCCGCACGGATCACGGTTTTCCCGTTTCTGGGCGAATACGCCAAACCACCACGAGGCGCGAAGGCGAGACTGCGGCCAATGGTTTGGCTCGTCAAGCGCCCTCCGAAGTTTACGGACAGGCTGCTTGTCAACGTCCAGCGGTCCTCCGCAAATTCCGAGATTTCCTCGCTGGTTGCCTTCAATAATCCCGCGCCTTGAAAGTTGATCTGCTCGGTGAGCGAGCCGTCTACCGCGTTGAGCGAGGTCCCTTCCGCCCGCACTTGGATGGGGTGAGACACGCTGTCGCCGCCGTAAGTCCGGTATAAAATATCTATTCCAAACTTCAGGTCATGGTGGCCGTACCAGGATTTCGTCGGCAGTTGAGCGGTCGGCAGGATTTCTGCTTGATTAGCTTTCCTGGCCCAGTTATTGAAGAAATTCCCGCGCCAGCCTTCGGGAGTAATTTCCATGTCGGCCGGTCCCTGGGCATAGGTACTGCTATCGAAGCGCGTATAGCGAACGACAGTGTTAAGGATCACCCCTGAGACAAGCTGGTAGCTATCTGAGACGCCGGCGGACACTCCCCTCCTCCGATAGTCCACCGATGCACTCTGCGGGACCAGTGTATTGATATTTATGAACTGAAGGTTCTGTGGAAAAAAATTGATATTGATGTTCATCACATGCCGTGGTGAAAAAGTTACCTGAAGTTCGGTGAAAGAATTGAAGCTTCTCTTGTACGTTTCATTGAAGGGCCACGAAAGACCGCGCACAGGGTCCCTCCGAAATTCGTACGTCAGGTTCTCGGAAAAACTATATTTATTCTGGACCAGCGGACCGCCGAACTCGAACCGCGGGGTCATGTTCGCGAGCCCTACGAGGTCGCCGTTCTTGGCCCGAAAGGCCGGAACGAAATCGTAAATCTTGTAGCGCCAAGCAGGCGGGGGAGCCTTTAGTTCGATTCTCGTCAATCCGCCGGAAAATCCTCCGAATTCGGAACTATCCGGCGTGTTAAAGACTTGAATGGATTGAATGACCCCGGGCGGAATGGGAATCGCGAAACTCCCTGCCACGGGGTCTACGTTTTCGGCCGAGTCCACCAACAACATGCCCTGGCTTTCCGTCTGGCCATTGAAATTCAACTTTCCTTCCTGCGTTCGAATCACGCTGGGCGACAACGACAAGGCCTCGGAAAGTTCATTCGTTCGAAGTGGCAGGGCCTCCAATTGCTTCTCGCTGACGGTGGAGGTGGCGCTCACGCTCTGCGTCGCAATATCGGTGGCTTCCCCTTGAACCTCGACTTGCTCACTGATCGTGCTAATCTGCAACGGAGCGTCCAGGACAGCAGCCCGACCGGGTGTTAGCGTCACTGTCGCGGTCCACGGCTTAAAGCCTTCAAGGCTCGTTTCGGTCGTGTAGCTTCCGGGGGCAAGATGAGTGAACTCGTAGCGACCGTCAGCATCCGTCACCGCCGAACTGGACGACGATGCGGGGGCCGGGCCCATCAACTTCACGGTGATACCCGCAAGATTATTTGTTGCGCCCTCACCAGTCGTAACGGTGACCCTGCCAGCGAGAGACGCTGTCAAAGCTTGCGGGTCCGCACTTGTTCTCTGGGCAAATCCGGGGATCGCGAAAATCGCCAGGGCTAGAAGCAATCGTCCGTGCAGCAAGCTCGCTGTGAATTTGGCCGTGTTGCGGCAATACCTCACTGGGACGCTCCTCGATCAAATCGCGGTTCTTCTCCCGGAACTTCGGCGCGAGGGGCGCGGTCAACTTTGCTGCAGTATGGACCGGACTTCGCCTTGACATATTGGTTGTTACAAAAAGGCACGGTGTCTCCCCCAGTTTGGCCGCTTGGATCATAACTAAAGAGGTCAACCTGAATGAATTGCGGGCAAACTTATGGTCGCTCGATTTGACTCCCAAACCAAACGCAACGTTGCTTCTATTTTCTCAAACGGTTACTCACGCAAACGGTTACTCGGCATTGCAGTCCCTTGTCTCGTCCGTATGCATCTTATTTTAAAGAACTTAAGGCGCAGAGGGAAGCGTATGATGGGCAAACTCCAAGTCAACATCGGGTGAACCGAAGTGGAAATGGATGCGTGCGGTGGTCAGAACAACAGTCTGTTGACAGCATATACATGGCTTGCTATGTTCGTCGGTCAAACCGGCATTTCAGTGAGAAAAGCCGACGCCTTCCGGCCCGGTATTTGGTTTCGTTGCGCAGCACATTTCAAGACACGTTTTTTCCGAAAGAGAGTCCGATGAAGATCGATATCTTCTGCCATATTTTTCCGCAAAACTTCTATGACCGGATGCGCAAGCTGCCGGAAAGCGGCATAAAAATGCGCTCCCTGGGCGTCCCGGCGATGGTCGATCTCGACATTCGTTTCCGCATGATGGACCGGTTCGGCGACTACGTCCAGGTTATCAGCCTCGCTTCCCCACCGATTGAAGCTTGTGGAGACGCAAAACATTCTCCGGAATTGGCGGAAATTGCCAATGATGGACTGGCAGAGCTCGTCCAAAAGCACCCCGACCGCTTTCCTGGCTTCGTGGCCGGCGTACCAATGAACAACCCCAAGGCTGCGGTCGAGGAAATCGAGCGCGCGGTCATGAAGCTGGGAGCTACCGGAGTTCAATTCTTTTCGAATGTGAACGGGAAGCCTTTGGACGATCCCGAGTTCCTCCCCATCTTCGAAAAGATGGCGGAGGTGAACCTTCCGATCTGGCTCCATCCTACTCGCGGCGCCGGTTTTCCGGACTATCAAACCGAGAAACAATCGAAATTCGAATTGTGGTGGGTTTTCGGATGGCCGTATGAAACGTCGGTGGCCATGGCGCGTATCATGTTTGCGGGTTATTTCGACCGCTTCCCGAATCTCAAGATCATCTCGCACCACTTGGGGGCCATGATTCCCTATTTTTCAGGGCGTACCGGCCCTGGTTTGGACCAGCTTGGCGCCCGAACGCCCGATGAAGATTTGACCGTCTATTCCCGGCGCCTCAAGAAACGCCCGCAAGCATACTTCAAGATGTTTTACGCGGATACCGCGACATTTGGATCGCGCGCCGCGATGCAATGCGGGCTGGATTTCTTCGGAGCGGATCAAGTTCTGTTCGCATCCGATTCGCCCTTCGATCCGGAGAAGGGGCCCGGATATATTCGCGAAACGATTCGTTGCCTCGAAGAACTTCCCATTTCAGCTGAAGACCGCGCGAAGATTTACGAAGGCAATGCGCGCAGACTTCTGAGGCTGAAGCTAGCGTGAAGCTTTCCGCGAGCGGCTAGCCAGAATTTCTCACAAGAACTCCCGAGAGTTTCCCGCCGGTTTTGCCGAAAGAAGTGACTCGTAATTTCGGCGCGACCCCGTAGCACAGGCTTCAGCCTGTGTGGTTTGATGTGCCGCCCAGCAGCAGAACACAGGCTGAAGCCTGTGTTACTCAAGACGAGCATACACCGCAATGCGATTCGACGTGGCAAACTGACAGGGTAAACCAGATCCGGCACTCAGTCTGGAGATTTCGGGCCTAGTCCGGAATCGCGTCCTGCCGTGGTTCGGGAAGCCAAAAACTGGCGATGAACCCGATCGCGTAGGCGAGAAATCCCACAATGCCCGCCGCGTAAGCGAGTTGCCGTGTAACCGTGCCTCCGGGCATGTACAACACGATCGTGGTCGTGATGAGAGCCGCTGACGTCCCCAGCATCCGCCCACCCACATTGGCCGCGAAGCTTTCGCCGGTGCCGCGCAAGTACGTGGGGTAGAGCGTGGGCAGGTAATTTCCCCAAAAACTAAATTGCGCCACGGACACGACCCCGAGGGCAAAAATCCCCCAGGAAGACATATCCGCGTCGCGGACTGCGGGAAGAAATACGACCAGAGGAATCAGAAGCAGTCCGGGGATCTGAAAAATGTGCAAGAGCCGTTTTCGGCTCAGCACGCGCACGGCAAGAATGGCCATCAGGATGCGGCCGAATAGGCCTCCCAGTTCCTGGGCCCCTTGCAAGAAACTGACAACTTTTTGCTGCTCGGCGTGCACCAAATTTCTGACTTCGGGGCCACCGGGAATAATTCGCGCGAAATGCTGCAGCATCCCGAAGGACGCCGCATAAGCGCAGGCCATCATCAAGCAGGTTAGCAGCGCCGTTTTCCGGAATTCCGGATGGAACAGCTCCATAACGCTGGGCCGCTTGAGCGTTCCCTCCTCTTTTTTCTTCAGCCAAATCGGGGATTCCGGCAGGAACGGACGGACCACAAGAAGCGGAATGGCTGGAAGAATTCCCCACAAAACGGTGTAGCGCCAAGCTTCATGGCCGCCATGAATGGCCGGCAGCAAATGGCCGATCGTCAGATTCAAATAATTCGCTCCGCTCATGAGCAGCCCGCCGGTAGACGAAAACGCCTGCGTAATCCCGAGGATGGTCTCCCTTTGTTTGCGCTCCGCGAATAATTCGGCAAGCCATGCCGTTGCCGCCACGAATTCGACGGAAACGCCTACGAGCGTGGTGCAGCGATAAATCAGCAATTGCAACGCGGACGCCGAATAGGCCGTGGCAAACGCGGAAAAACAGAATAGGAGAATGCTCCAGAGCAGGATGCGGCGGCGGCCCAGCCGATCGATGAAGTATCCGCCCAGCAAGCCGAAAATCCCGCCGGAGATCGCGGGGACATAGAACAGCATGCCAATCCAGTGGTTGAAAGCCGCGCTTCCGGGCTTGGCGATAAGGAATTCGCTCAGGGCTGGTTGAACCGTAAGCGTCAGGACGAGGAGTTCGTACGTGTCGAAGGCAAATCCAATGCATGCCACGGCACAAATGAGCCACTCGATCGGTGTGAGACGGAACCATTTGTTCTGTGACGTGGATGGGGACACGTATTCTCTCCGAAAAACTTTGCATTTCTCTTACCCGGGTGTTTTTGACAGGAACGATTGTATGCCGCGGGACCGTATCAAACATCGGATTTCACTGTCAACCAGGTGTGCGTTCTTAATGCAAACGGTGAGCGCACGGCTGAGGTAAACTGGATTGGGACACAGCTCTTCAGCGCGTGTGTGCGGTGGAATATGCTTTGGACGCTAGTTCAGGAAAAGCAACCTTGGAACCTCGCTGAAACTCCAATGATTGTGGAGCGCGTCTAACTGCTGGAGGTAGCTTCTATTCACGAAAGGGCATGCTTTCTCCGTGTCCTCTGTGCACTGTGTGGTGAAAATCTTTTTCGCCAGTGACACGGAAGAAAAAGATTTCAACACAGAGGGCACAGAGAACACAGAGAAAGACAGAAATGGAGCGAGCTATGGCGGGCATCCGATCCGGTTGGATTACAAAGCACCAATGGCGAGCCGTATTCACTGTATTGAATTATTTGGCGGCGCTCTGCGTGTTCCTGCCGCTTTCCGCGCAGCAACAGGGGCCGATGAACGCACCTGCGGGAATGGCCGCCCCTCCGAGTGAACCGAAGCCGGCGGCTGCAGCACCCACTCAGGATGCGGCGTCAAAGCATGCAACAGCTGTAGCCTCGAAAGAACCTCCCTCAATTCCGATCGATGAAATCATCCGTCGATTCGCGGCGCGCGAAGCCGAATTTAAAACCGAGCGCGACAACTTCACCTACACACAGACTTTTATTATCCAAACGCTAGACGGCGGCCGAGTGGACGGCGAATATCGGATGACCAGCGAAATTGTGTTTACCCCGGAGGGCAAGCGCTACGAGAAAGTGACCAATGCCCCGACACCGACTCTCGAGCGCATTACTCTATCGCAACAGGATTTGGACGACCTGGAGCGCGTGCAGCCGTTCGTCCTTACCACGAAAGAATTGCCCAAGTACGACGTCAAGTACGTGGCCCACGAGCCGCTCGATGAACTCAACACGTATGTGTTCGACGTGGGTCCAAAAACACTGGAAAAGAACCAGCGCTATTTTCAAGGACGCGTCTGGGTGGATGACAAGGATTTCGAGATCGTGAAGACCGACGGAAAAGCTGTTCCTGATATCAAGAAGAAGGGCCAGGAAAACGTATTTCCTCGTTTTGAAACGTTCCGCGAAAACGTGGAAGGCAATTACTGGTTCCCGACCTATACTCGATCCAATGATGTACTGCATTTCAGCTCGGGCGACATACCCATTCGCATGACGGTTCGGTACGAAAATTACAAACGGTTCGGCGTGACGGTCAAGATCGGAGCGCCGGTAAAGAAAATTGAAGATAAACCCTAGCTGCCAAGGGTCTGGCCACGCATTCGGCCGGGATACCGTCGTTGCGGAATTGAATCTGCCCCGGCCTATGCGTAACGGAACAGCGCCTTGAATCCGTAATCCATATGCTGCTGGATGTGGCAATGGAATAGCGTCAATCCAGGCTGATCGGCAACCATGTCGACCGTTGCGCGTCCATAGCCCGGCACTATTACCGTGTCCTTCATGATTCCGGCCGTGGCTTTTCCATTGATTTCGACGAGCTCGAACAAATGCCGGTGCATGTGCAGCGGATGGTCATCTTCGCTGCGGTTGCGGAACACCAAGCGATAGCGGCTGCCCTTCTTGAGGACAAATTCCTGATCGTGAGGATATTCCTTCCCGTTGACCGTCCAACTATTGAACAGGCCGGCGCCGCTCGGGAGTTTTTGAAAAATCATGTCGATCGTCTGGTCCGGCGCGGGCTGCGTTCCCGCGCGGCCAAAAATCGTGTAGTCCCAAGCCGATTTCGGCGGCGCAACCCATTGTGGCTGTTTGTGCTGATTGGCGTACTCCACTAAAATGCCCATTCCGGAATTACGTGCGTCGTCTGTAGTCGTGCCAAAAATCCAGACCCCAGGCTGGGTCATTTCGACGATCGCGTCCACACGTTCTCCCGGGCCAAGGTAGATCACGTCAACTGTCTGCGGTGTCGGAACAGGATTGCCGTCCATCGCTACGATCTGGAAGCGATGTCCCGGGAGCGCTACACTCCGATTCATGCTGGCGCTCGCATTCAATAGGTGCATCAACACGCGTTCGCCCTGGCGCACGCGAATCGGCTCTCCTGCTCCCATGGACTTATCGTTAATCGAGAACATCTGATAGCCGACCTCCAGACCCGACGGGCTGGTATCCAGCGTCTTTGGCCTTTCCGGCTGCGGTCCGGAGTTACTCGCATCCTCATCGTCGTCTGCTTCTGGATTGAAAAAAGGCTCCCACTCGCGCAGGGCTAGAAAGAATTCTTTGTCGAAGTTCCCGGGATAGTTCGCCGGCTCGATAAAGAGGAATCCGAACTGTCCTGTATAGGCGCCTCGGTGAAGGTCTGCGCCAGCCATCGTATGGGTGTGATACCAACGCGTCCCGGCCGGCCGCGGTATGAATTGATACCGGATGCGGCCATGCGGAGGCACCATCGGCGTCGCCTCCTCCTCTACACCGTCCACCTCGGGAGGAATGAACAGGCCGTGCCAATGCACCAGTTCCGGCACGTCAGTGTCGTTGATGACTTCCACCGTCACCGGCTGGCCTTCCCGCATCCGTAGCAGCGGCCCCGGAGAGGTCCCGTTGTAGCCGATGGTGCTGATCGTATGGGCCGGCGTGAGTTCCACCATCACGGGAGCAATTCGCAGCGTGAAATCGGGCTTAGGGGTGTCGGACGCCGGCGCATTAGACTGCGGGCCCGGTTGCATTTGTGACATGAGCAATCTGGCGGTGCTCAGTTCAATCGCGGCCACACCACCGAATTTCACGAAATCTCTCCGGTTCACGATTCCCTCCCGCCTGGCTGCCACAACTCCTGGCGCTTGTCAGCCGCGCCCCCACTTAAGGCAAAATCCTCTCATGCCGAAATCACGGGTACAAGAGGCCTCTATCGGCAAAGAACACATACGGAGGGCCTCCTACCGCCACTGACGAGATCCTGATAGATCGAACGGCAAAGTACTAGGCCAGAGGTACTCCCCCACAATGAGACTCCACAACCATTGGCCCGGTTGGATTCGCATGGGATTATTAACTTATGGGCGAAATCATCCGCGCACGGACAGGATACGACGTATGAGCCGAATTTACGAAGCCCTGAAACTCGTGGCAGCAACGCGCGCGGCGAACGGCGCGACCGTTAGGGAAAGTCTCGGCGTCATGGAAATGCGCGAGCAGCGGCGAAGCCGAAGGTGGGAATTGGATGTGCCTCTCACTGTATACGGCCGTGGGCCGAGCGGATCTCCGTTCTATAAAGAAGCGGACGCGGTGAACGCAAGCGCGGGCGGAGGGCTGATCGTACTGCGCGGGCCCGTTTGCGAAGGGCAGGATTTGCTGTTGATCAACAATTGGACATCGAAAGAACAGGTGTGCCGCGTCGTGCGTGTCCGGGGTCGAGACGCTGAAACAAATGAGGTCGGCGTCGCTTTCCCATCATCTAATCCGGAGTTCTGGAAAATTCCGGACGTCCCAAGCAACCCGTACCAAGAGCCTTCGGACGAAGGCTTCTAAAGCTAATTCCACAAATTCCGCCCAGTCGTAGCGTGATTCACGCTGCACAGGCTAAAGAGTCTGCGTGACAACCGGAGAATCTTTGTAAGTCGTAGCTTGAGGCATCACCCGCGGCGTTGCCTCTGCGCTTTCCCAGTCTTCAATTTCTCTTTCATCGCATATAGGGCGCGATCCGCGGACTCCAATAATTGCTGAACGGAATGGCCGGATTGCGGAAAGGTGGCGCGGCCGATGCTCATACTGAGCCGTGGAACTTCTTCGTCGATTTCGAGGCAATCGCGGATGCGATCGGCGACTTGCTGCGCGGCGATTTCGCCGGTTTCCGGGAGCACGAGCGCGAATTCGTCGCCGCCGTAGCGCGCCGCCGTGTCAATCGAACGGCATTGCAGGCGAAGAGTGTCCGCCACGCGGCAGAGTGCGTGGCTCCCGGCAATGTGCCCGTAGCGGTCATTGATGCTCTTGAGCCTGTCGAGATCCATCAGCAGAACGGAAAAAGAACGGTTGGTTCGCCCCGATCTTTCCAATTCATTTTGCAAAACATCCACGAGGTGCCGGTAATTTGCCAGGCCCGTCAGGCTGTCACTGATGGCCAGAGTCCGCACCTGGCCGAAGAGCTGCGCATTGTCCAATAGAGTTGCGCCGAGGAGAACGACACAGCCGATGGTGCTCAGCAGTTGTGCAACCGCCGCGGGTGCATCGAGCAAACGCGTGGATTGCGTGGCGATCACGTGGCCGGCCGCGTTTATACCTGCCACCCAAACCAGCACGGCATCAAAGGCGAAGAGATCCCCGCCGGGGATGCGCCGCAGTCCGAACGCGGCTGCCAGAAAGATGACGCCGGGAAGGATTTCCCACGGGCGCGCTATGAGGTTCCGAGGGTGGACGGGCGGTTGATGCGGAAAAGCCAAAAAGGCCATGGCAACCAGACAAGAGGTTGCGACGACAATCGCCAGCACGGCGAGGAGGTTTCTTTTCATTTCGCGCGGCCATGGCAAGAGTTTATCGATGGTATAGGCGAAAAGAAAAACCAGGCCGAGGAGCGTCTGGCCCACCATCCACGAAAGCGGGACGCGGAATTGCTCCTCACGCATTAAAAAGTTACGGTAGAACTCAAGAATCGCGAAGAGGTGAATCATCCCGGTGACAGCCAAGGTCAGTCCCAAAATCAGCGACACGCGATCGCCCGTGCCGTGGTACCGCACCAGGACATTGGCGGCAATGGTAAAACTCAGAAGTGCGATAAT
>Ga0137409_10004197_pt1 | contig 15167 bp, 17 predicted proteins | sample CZODoug1_16funga_FD_122059 | JGI IMG/M metagenome (GOLD analysis project Ga0137409, IMG submission 122059) | Vadose zone soil fungal communities from Angelo Coast Range Reserve, California, USA - CZODoug1_16fungal (Hybrid Assembly) | ecosystem: Environmental > Terrestrial > Soil > Vadose zone... | reverse complement strand
GCCAGCGTGTCGGGCGCACCGCCGGACGGAAAGGTCACGACCATGCGGATCGGCTTGTTGGGGTACCCCTGTGCACCGACCGCCGGTGCGCCGCCCAGCAGCAGTGCACCGAGAAGCAAGGGGGCGAGTCTCATGATGCCTCCAGATCCGGGGTGAGATAGCAAGCCGAGGGTAGGAGCTTCACCTGTACGCGACAAATCGGCGATGGCGGCACCTGCCTAGAACACGCGCCATTTGAACAGGAGATAAACCAGCAACAAGAGCAGTACGACGATGAGAGGGAACGCCACGTTGCGGATTTGCGCCTGACGCGCCACCGCCACGCGCTGCAATTTGATGCTCTCGTTGATGTTCTGGTTGGAGCGCTCGAGTTGCGCCTGGGCAAGGGCGAGATGTTTCTCTTGGGTCTGCAGTCCCTTCTCCTGGTTCTGCTCGATTCGCTTGAGTAGCTCGATGATCTGATCGTGTTGTTCCACCGGTCTCCCCGGTTAGGTTGTGTCGCGATGGGAAGCATGGGACCAGCAAGAGCGGTTAGAGCTAAGACATAGCTCAGACTGCGCCCCTACCCCAGCCCTCCCCCGCAAGCGGAGGAAGGAGTCGGTTCACGCCGGTTCCTTTTCGTCGAGGAACGTTTCGATCGAACGCGCCGTCTCCTGCGCGCGAGTCACCATAAACAGATGGCCACACTCGATCACCTCGATGCGGCCGCGCGGCAGCAGCCGGGCGAGCCAGCGCGCATTTGCCACCGGCACCAGCGGGTCGTCGCCGCCGGCAAGCACCAGCGTCGGCTGGCGAATGCGCCACAACAGCGGCAGGCTGGTCCAGCCGACCATCGCCAACAACTGCAGCGCGTAGCCGTAGCTGGACCCGCCGCGCATGGCTTGAATGTGGCTGCGCAAAGCCTCGTGGTCGTGGCGCAAGTCGCCGCCGTAGATCTGCGGCGCGATGTTGCGCAGGTGATTCTTGTCCCAGTAGCGGCGCGGGCTCACCATCTGCAGCAGCGCGGAGGGCTTGCCGGGCAGCATGACGGCGCCCATCGTGGTCGCGGCCAGCACCAGGCGGCGGCAACGTGACGGATATTGCGCGGCGAATTGCTGTGCCGGGCCGCCACCCCACGACACGCCGAACACATCGACCAGGCCATAACCCAGCGCATCGAGTACGCGCCGAGCAAGCCGCGCAAGTTGCCACAGCCGGTACGGGAGCAGCGGTGCGGGCGATGAGCCTGTTCCAGGTACATCGAAGACGATTGCTTCGCGGTCGGCGAGTTCGTGCAGCAGCGGCGCCGTCAGCTCGAGGTTGGCCCCGATGCCGTTGAACAGCAGCAGCGGCGGCCGCTGCGGCCGCACGGACCGACGGCCTGCCGGGCGGATACCGACGCGCAGGTACTGGCGACCAATTTGCAGGCCGCCGATGTGCAGGCCACTGGCCCGGTCCACACGCACCCCACTGAGCCGCGCCGCGCCGCGCGCATCGACGGGGGCAGCGGCAGATGCAAGCGTCGCGTCACCGAGCGATGGTGAATCGATCGCTGTCACGGCTCCCTCACATACGTTCCAGGCGCCGGCTCGCCAGCCGGATGTTTGCGGCTGCCGAGTTTCGCCGGGGCCGCGAGCTGCGTGCCCGACCGCTGACCTATCCATTGGCGCCAATGCGGCCACCAGCTCCCGTCCTGGCGTGTCGCCTGTTCGGCCCAGGTTTCGGGCGCAGCCTTGCCGACCTTGCCCGTGAAGAAAAACGCCTTCGGGTTGGTCGGCGGATTGATCAGGCTTTGCAGATGGCCCGAATTCGCCAGCACGAAAGTCGTGTCGCTGCCGTAAATGCGCGCCGTGCCGTGACAGCCGTGCCACGGCGTGATGTGGTCGGTGATGCCGCCGACGACATACGCGTCCACGTGCACCTTGCGCATGTCGATGGACTTGCCGCACACCACCAGCGCGTTGGCGTTGACGAACGGGTTGCTTTCCATCAGGTCCAGGTAGTCGGCGTGCAGCCCGGCCGGCATGCGCGTGGTGTCCGCGTTCCAGAACAGGATGTCGAAGGCGGGCGGCTTGTTGCCGAGCAGGTAGTTGTTGACCCAGTAGTTCCAGATCAGGTCGTTCGGACGCAGCCAGGCGAACATGCGCGCCATTTCGCGACCGCCGACCACACCACGCTCGCGCGAGACGAGCTTCGCCGCCTTGATGGTTGCCGGCGTCGTGAACAGGCCCACGGTCGTGTGTTCGGTGGTCGACATGTCGAGCACGCACACGGCGGCCACCGCGCTGGTTACCTTGTGCTGGCCGCGTGCCGCCAGGTAGCCGAGATAACTCGCCATCGTGATGCCGCCCGAACAGTTGCCCCACAGGTTCACGTCCGGGCTGCCGGTGATCTGGCGCGCCGCGTCCACGGCCTCGTCCAGTGCCGCGACATAGGTGTCCAGGTTCCAGTCGCGCTGGTTGCGGGTCGGGTTGCGCCAGCTCAGTGCGAACAACTGCACCTCGCTGTCGAGGATGAATTGCACCAGGCTCTTCTCGCGCGACAGATCGATCGCGTAGAACTTGTTGATCTGCGGCGGGCAGATGACGAGTGGGCGCTTGTAGACATGCGCCGTGGTCGGCGTGTACTGGATCAGTTCCAGCACCTCGTTGCGGAAAACCACCGAGCCCGGTGTCGCCGCGACATTGCGGCCGAGTTCAAAAGGCGCGCTGTCGACTTGCGATGGCAGCATGCCGTTGTGGCGCATGTCGTGCACGAAATTCTGCACGCCCTTGACCAGACTGAGACCGCCGGTATCGACGATCCGCTTGAGAGCAGCCGGGTTTGCCAGAAGCATGTTGCTCGGCGCGAGACCGTCAAGGACTAGCGAAGCCAGGAAGCGCGCGCGCTCCTTGTCGATGGTGCTGAGGCTGGTGGCGGTGATGAAGCGGTCGAGTCCCTCGCCCGTGCGCGTGTAGGCCTGCAGCAGGCGGCGGTAGAGGCCGTTGCTTTGCCAGGCGGGGTCGGCAAAACGCTTGTCCTTGGGGTCGGGTTCGATGCCCGATTTGCCACGTGCCACTTCGACCAGCGCGCCGCCGTAGTCTGCGAGGTGACGCAGGAAAAGCCTGGGCTGACTGGCAGCGCCTTTCAGCAGCGCACGTGCCGCCAGCGTAAGGTCGGCGGCGCGAATGCCGAGCAGCGGATTCGCCGCAAGCGTGTTCTGCGCGGCCCGCGCAGCCAGGTCCTGACCGTCGGAACTGGCGCTGCGGCGCGGGCGCGGCGGCTCGGCGACCGTCGTTGCGGCGGCCTTCGTCGCAGCGGCCTTCGTTGCAGCGGCTTTCGTCGCAGCGGCTTTCGTTTTGCCGCGCTTGCGCGCGGGCGCCCGCACGTTGGCTGCCTTCGCGTCCGCCCGTTTCTCCAGGGAGGCCATCGCCAGTTCGATTGTGCTGCTCATCGCTGCTCTCCTTGTACCCGGCGCCTTGGCGGGCAGGGAATAGTAATGCGATCACCGGTGCGCCAACTGCGTTGCGGCTGTGCGTGCAACTGTCTGGCTGGGCTCGCTCGCCGGCTGCTACGCTCGATCAGGCGATGATCGGCCCAGCCGCGGTCTGTTCGTGAATCGTCGTTCGAGGCATTCACAACTGCCGGCAGTTCGCCACTGTGCGTCGCCACGAGAGTCACTCGGAAGAAGGACGCCGACCATGAATATGCTCAGCAAGCATGAACTCGAAATCGAAAAGTACTTGTCCGCAAGGCGGCTGGATGTCCTGATCCGGGCTGGGTTGGTCCTGGCCCTGACGGCGTTGTGCTACGCGATCTTCTCGCCCTTTGTTTCCTTGATGGCGTGGGCGCTGATCCTGGCGGTGACGCTCTACCCGGCGCATCAGAAGGTGGCTCGCCTGACGGGCGGAAGACAGGGCCTTGCGGCCACCCTGCTGGTGCTGGTCGGCATCGTGCTGATCGTGTTGCCCACTACCGTCCTGATGGGCGCACTCGGCGATTCAGTTCATACCTTCATCGGCCAGGTGCGCGACAACACGCTGAAGGTTCCCGCACCCGCGCCCAGCGTTGCCGAGTGGCCGGTGGTGGGAGACAAGGTCTATGGTCTCTGGTCGAAAGCCCATGAGGATCTGCCGGCGGTCATCCAGGGCTTGCAGCCGAAGACCGGTGAACTGGCCAGGACGGCAGTCGGGATCGTCGCCGCCATCGGCGGATCGGTACTGCTGTTCCTCTTCTCGTTCATCATCGCCGGGGTGATCATGGCCTTCGGCCAGGCGGGCGCTGGCAGCGCCAGGTCGATTTTCGATCGCCTTGCCGGTACCGGGCGGGGTGAAAGATTTGCAAAGCTTTCTACCGCGACCATCCGTGCAGTGGCATCGGGTGTCCTAGGTGTGGCCCTCATCCAGGCCATCGTCCTTGGCCTGTTGTTGCTGGTCGCTGGCGTTCCGTTTGCGGGTGCACTAGCAGCGTTAGTGCTGGTTCTGGGGATCGCTCAGCTGCCGGCGGCGCTGATCACCCTGCCGGTCATCATCTATATCTGGGTGGGCGGGGACTACACGACTGTGATGGCCATCATTTACACCGTGCTGCTGTTTCTCGCCGGCATGATCGACAACGTTCTCAAACCGCTGATGTTGGGTCGTGGGGTCGATGCTCCCATGCCCGTGATCCTGTTGGGCGCATTGGGAGGCATGGCAAGCACCGGCATCCTGGGGATGTTCGTTGGCGCGGTTTTTCTCGCCCTGGGTTATCAGATCTTCATGGCGTGGGTGAAAAACAATCCCGATGCCCTACCCGAAACCGTGGAGGGCGAAGCGCCGGTTGCGGATTGATCCGGTGTGCGCGGCGTGTGCGAATCGCATGACCCGCGCCGACCGGGCGCCGGGCCGCGCAACTGAAGGGCGCAATCGCGGCGCAGCGCGCGCCCGATCCGCCCTTCATCCTCATTCCGGCAGTCGGCCCAACGCGTACATGATTTCCAGCGCGGCGGTCGGGCGACCCAGGCCGCCGAACCAGCGCCCATAGATCTCCGGTAACGCGCCGCTCTTGAAGATCTGCGAAATCGCCGCGTTCACTGCCTGTCCCATCGCCCAGTCGCCACGCGGCAGCGCGATCGCATAGGGCTCGTAGGACAGCGCATCGGCGAGAAGTGCCAGCGCCTTCGGATCCTTCGCCTTGTTGGCCAGCCCAAGAAGCAGCACGCGGTCGCCGGCGAACGCGTCAATAGTGCCCGCCTCCAGCTGCTCGAACCCTTCGTCGCGGGTTTTCACCGTCACCACGGTAGCGCTCAGCATCTTGGTCTTCAGGGCCTCGGCCAGCGCACGCTCATTGCTGGTACCGGCAATCACGCCGATCTTCTTGTTGGCAAGGTCCATCAGGGAATTGGCGGTGGTGGAACTGCGCACCAGCACGCCGGTGCCGTCCACGAAAATCAACGTAGAGAAGGCCACCTCCTTCATTCGTCCCAGTGTCACGGTGCTGGCGCCGCATTCCATGTCGGCCTGGCCGCTGCTGATGGCGCTGAAGCGGGTCTGCACCGTCACCGGCACCCACTTGACCTGTAGCGGGGCGACCCCGAGTTGACTCTCGATCGCACCGACAATCCGGCGGCAGAGGTCTACGGTGTAGCCGGAGGGCTTCTTTTCGTTGTCCTCGAATGAAAAGGGCAGTGCATCGGTTCGATAAGCCAACGAGATGGTCTTCGTGTCGTGGATTTTCTTGAGCCGCCCCTCGAACGGCGCCGTGGCCATCTGGGCAAGAGCGAGCATTGGCGTCAGGCAGAACGCCGCGAGCAGGACGGCAAAACGTGACATGGGGAGATTCTCCTCGTTGATCGGGCAGCAGCGGCAAAGCGGCGCATTCTATGCGTTGACGCAGGAAGGCCAAAACCGAACCACGATCACCCAGGCTCGGCCAGACGGATAATGATGACGCTGCGGTGAACCTACGCAGAAACGATCTCGCCAGGGAGGAGATCGGTAGCTCACCTTCAGCATGTTGGCTTCACCCGCTGCAGTGGCGCTACGACTATCGCACATGCCAGGAAGAGGTCGCGTCGATGAAAACCGCCCATGTACTTCTGAGTTTTGCGTGCAGTTTCCTTTTCTGCGCGGAATCAGCGATCGCCCAGCAGCCGCCGGCGAAAAAGAGAGCGGAAGGGGCTCTTACGATCGATCTCGGCAAGGCGAAGCCGTGGACCGGCGACCTGGACGGAATGATCGAGCGGCGGGTGATCCGCGTGCTGACTGTCAACAGCAAGACTCTCTATTTCGTCAACAAGGGAGTGCAGCGTGGCATCGTCGTCGATTACTTCCGCGTGTTCGAGGACGATCTCAACAAGAAACTCGCCGCCGAAAACAAACTCAAGAACAAGAACCTGAAAGTCCGAGTGATATTCATCCCGGTCCAGCGTGACCAGCTGCTGACGGGGCTTGCCGCCGGCAAGGGCGACATCGCCGCTGGCAACATCACGATCACGCCGGAACGTCAGAAGCTGGTGGACTTCTCGGTCGCCGGCGCGACCAACGTGAGCGAGATCGCGGTGACGGGACCAACGTCGCCGAAGATCGCCGGCCTGGACGATCTCGCCGGCAAGGACGTTTTCGTGCGCAAGTCATCGAGTTACTACGAGAGCCTGGTTGCGCTCAACAAGAAGTTCGTGGCCGAACGAAAACCGCCGGCCAAGATCAAGGAGGCCCCCGAGGCACTCGAAGACGAGGACATCCTCGAGATGCTCAACGCCGGCCTGGTGGCATTCGTCATCGTCGACAAGCACATCGCGGACTTCTGGAAGCAGATTTTTCCGCAGCTCACCGTGCACGACAACATCGCAGTTCGGACCGGCGGCGAGATCGCCTGGGCGATGCGCAAAGACAGCCCGCAACTCAAGAAAATGACTGACGATTTCGCCAACCGCAACAAGGTCGGCACTGCGATGGGCAACCAGGTCCTGACGCGCTATTTGAAGAACACCAAGTACGTAAAGAACGCGGCCGCGGTCGAAGAGCGCAAGAAGTTCCTGGCAGTCCTTCAATATTTCCAGAAGTACGGCGACAAGTACAACGTGGACGCGACACTGATGGCCGCGCAGGGCTACCAGGAGTCGCAACTCAACCAGGACGCAAAGAGCCCGGTCGGCGCAATCGGGGTCATGCAGGTGATGCCCGCGACCGGCAAGGACATGAACGTGGGTGACATCACCCAAACCGAGGCCAACATCCACGCAGGCATCAAATACATGCGCTGGATGATCGACAACTACTACGGCAACGAGCCGATGACCAATCTCGACAAGGCCCTGTTCGCCTTCGCTTCCTACAACGCCGGTGCGGGCCGCATTACCTCGATGCGCAAGGAGGCTGCCAAGCGCGGGCTCGACCCGAACATCTGGTTCCAGAACGTCGAGTATGTGGTGGCCGAGAAGATCGGCCAGGAGACGATTACGTACGTCAGCAACATCTACAAGTACTACATCGCCTATCGCCTGATTCTGGAGAGCCAGGCTGCGACCAAGGAAGCGCTCGACAAGGTCAAGGCCGGGACCAAGTAGAACCTGGCTGGCCGCTCAAAGCCGTGCTGATGGTCGTCCAGCACGGCTTGTCATGGTGCCTCCGCGCCAAAGAACAGGTCACCGGCAACCAGATGTCTGACGGTGCCGTCACCGAGGCGGAGCAGCAGGGCACCGTCCTCGTTGATGCCTTCAAACACGCCGCTGATGGACTCGGCAAGGTCCAGCGACGTTCGAACCGTGATGCTTTCACCGAGACGGTGTGCGCTTGCCAGATACGCGGCCCGAACGGGTGCAAAACCGCGTTGGCGCCAGAGCGCGAGCGTGTCGATCAACGCCTGCGCCAGATCGCGAATGACCTGGTCGCGCTCGACCGACGACCCGGCCTGGCGCAGGCTGGTCGCCGGATAGATGAGGCCTTCGCTCGGGCAGTGCGTGACGTTGACGCCAATGCCGACAACCAACGCTTCGGCCGACCATCGATCGACATCGGTGCTGCGGATCAGTCGATACGATTCGATCAGCGTCCCTGAAACTTTCGCGCCGTCGATGAGCACGTCGTTCGGCCACTTGATGGTCAGGGCACGCGCTGACGGGACGCTGGGCCGAAGCGCAGCGTGAACGGCAACCGACGTCACCAGCGGGAGCTGGTTCAAGTCTCCCCAATCTGCCTGCGGCCGCAGGATCATGGAGAAAAAGACGTTGCCTTCGGGGGACTGCCACGCGCGACCGCCGCGGCCGCGTCCCGTCGTCTGGCGCCGCGCCCAGACGAGCGTCAGGTGATGCGGCGCGGCGCCCATCCTGAGCAATTCGAGCGCATGGGCGTTGGTGCTCGCGGTCTCTTCCAGAGCGATCTCAGTCACGCCGGCGGCGAGACGGCCGGCTGGTGTCGATGACTTTGCAGGTGCAGGCAAACTCGACTCGTCCATTCACCGCAGCTTCAGATATAAGACGACACCCAGCAGAATGATGAGTGCATGAAATACGACCCAGACCCACACCATCTGCTTGGTATTGAGGCCAGGATCTGAGTTTGGCTCCAACTGCGCACGTATTGACGCGATGCGCTTTCGATGGCGACGAGCGCGCATCTCGAACATTACGGAGGAAAAGACACCCCAGGCTCCGAGAAGAACGATAAACGCCGCGATGAGCTGGCCTGCAGGATTGTCTTTCCATTGGCCGTCCTTGAATCCAACCAGGCCGAGCATCACGCCGGAGGTCTGGGCCACCATTGCAGTAGTTCGTTCACGCAGATTCTCGTGATGACGCGCCTGATCGCAATTTTCCTTGTATCGCGCCAACAGAACAACTTGTGGATGACTCGTGTCGGTCGGAGTTGATGGGTCACTCATGGAACCCTCCGCGTTGAATGAGAGGCCTGACGTTTGAGCTCACCCGAGCGCGGAGCGCTTCGGGTGAAGCGAAGGGTCAGCCGTCATTCGAACAGCTCGCGAGCAGTGGTCGGTTCCCATTGGAGTCGCAGACTGAGCTTGGAGAAGCGAGAGACCTTTCCCTTCTGCCACTCGAAGAGAACGATCGCCTTGGCCCGATGGTACTTGGCGACCGCCTTGAGACGGACGCAATCCTCACGCGTTGGTGCCGGCGCAGAGCCGCCTTTGACCTGCACCAGGATGATCTCAAAGAGATCACCGCGCTTTAGTTGAGCTGCAATAGGAGCCGAGGTGTCCTTCCGAATAGCCAGAAGATCAACTACGCCGCGCCACTCACCCTTCTTGCCACCACGGAACGACATGAATTGCCAGCGGCTCGCCACGCGTGTGCTTAGGGCACGAAACAGGATTTCAGCCCAGCGTCCCGTCGCATGCGCCCTGACATGAGGCAAATCTCCTGGGCCGACGAAGAGCGTCATGTGAACTGACGGCTAACGTCGAAGTTGACCGGCGCTAGCCCGGCCGCGCAGCGGACGCCAGATTGCGTCCGCGTTCAATGAAATGTTAGGGCTCATGGTTGTTTCTCGGGCCGGCCTTCGAGCTGCAGCATGCGTCTGTTGTACTTCTCGGCATGCTGCGCAACCCGCGCAAACGTTGCCTCATCGAAATTGCTGCCCATGTCAGCGCACGTGACGGGCCTCTTCCCTGCCGAGATTGCCGCCACATGATCCCCCGTGGTCTTCAGCGGCCAACCCGGCAGGACTTCCGCCCCGGCTTGGCCACACATTGGGACAACGAGATATCGACGGTCGCCAGAGGAAAAAGCGCGCTCGGCCGCCTTCACTGGATCCATCCCGAGAAACCCTTCCAAGGCGCCTGCTGCGAACGCGGTCGAGGCCACCACGCACCAACTCATGAAGTGCGCTGTTTGCGCACCGCTCCGTGTTCTTGCGCGCATTGTTCGCCCCTCCACGCAACGTTTCATCGGAACCGGTTCATTGATCTCTGAACGGGTATGGCGTCCGCTATGAGCCCTAACGTCGAAGTCGACCGGCGAACGCCCGGCCGCGCAGCGGCGATCGGTGGGCGTCCGTGTCCGACGAAATGTTAGGCCTGGTTGTCATGGCCTCGCTACCTCCGTCTCAGTGCGTGTGTCACCAACGCGAGTGTTCTCTGAACAAAAATTCACTCGTCCTGCGCGCCGCTCAACACACTCACCAAAGCCACGTCCACAACGCAACCGTTCCAGTAGCCAAAGATGCGAAGAGTGCTGCCGGGATGTAGGCCTTGGCTAGCCAGTACGTGCTCATAAGACGCGAGTGCGAAAGTTTTGGCTCGACGCTGACTCGCACACGCACCCGAACACCTTGGAACTCTGGGATCCCAGCCGACCGTGCCGCCGAGAACATGTACTCACCAGCCTCAAAATCCGCCTGATGCAATAGACGACCCACATCTGTGCTGGACCACGAATTGGAGCCGAGAACGTCGCAGCGTCCCTGCGCGACCACGGATCCGGCCTGAGTCCGTAGGGACCACTCCAGTGGGATTAGAAGTCCCGACGGTTCACCCGCATCGACGAGGCGCCCCTCTCTTTCGATCTTCTGAGCCAACGCCCCGCCAACAAGAGCCCTCATGGCCGGGTACGACGCGTCTCTGCGATCGAAGAGGAGTTCCAATAGGTGCCTATCAGCTACACGGAGCGTTATTGGCCGTTCCAGGCTGAACGAGGTGGCGATGGAAACAGGCTCATTCAAACGAGGAGCGGTAAGCCATTTCGTCCAAGCACTTGCGGCGACAGCGCTCGCGAGGAGCGCAAACGTAGCGATTGCCCAGAGCATGGATCCCCGGAAAGCCTAGCAGCCCGATGCAGAAACCCTGTTCTGTGTCTCTGGTTCAGTTGATTTCATGATCGGCTCTCTGAGTTCGAGGGTTCGGAAGGAACGCGATGCCGTCGGCCGCGGCGCTCTATGCCTTCGCTGGCGGCGCCAGCTTGGCCATGCGAAGCAGGTTGTAGGCGACTGCCGCCAGCGTCGTATGCAGCGCGACTCGCGCTTGCCCGACGAAGCGCGTCTTGCGCAGCCCGCCGTAGGTCTTCAACCAGCCGAAGATCTCCTCCACCCGCTTGCGTTTGCGCTGGCTGACGGCGTAGCCCGCATGTCGTGTCGTTCTGCCGTCCAGCCCCGGCGTGCGCCGGTACTCGATCCGCGCCACATGCGGGGCGATGCCGCTCGCCCGGCACCGGCGGATGAACTCGCGCACGCAGTAGCCCTTGTCGGCGCCGATCGTCTTGATCCGCCAGCGCCGCTTGCGCGCCTGGCCGAGCAGTCGATCGGCGACCCGATGCTCGGTTTCGGTGGCGTCGGTCAGCGCAATCTCGGCGCACAGCCCATGACGGTTATCCATCAGTACGTGCGCACCATAGGAGAGCTTGGCCGGTTGGCCGTTGCCCTTGCGCATGAGCTTGGCGTCTGGGTCGGTGCTGCTCTCGTGCGTGGCGTTGGTGCGCCGCTCCCCCTTCCAGTCGCGCATGCCGCTGCCGTCGCCGCCGGCGGGCGGTCCGCCGTCCTGGTCCTTGCGCTTGAGGCTCTTGAGTGAGGCCAACGCCTCGATCAACGTGCCGTCCACGGTGAAGTGCTCCGTCGAGAGCAGCCCTTCGCTGCGCGCCTGCGCCAGCACAGCGTTGAAGAACCGATGCGCCACGTCGGTATCGACCAGGCGCTCGCGCAGCCGCGAGAAGTTGCTCTGGTCTAAGCCAGGCTCGTCGAGCGACAAGTCCAGGAACCAGCGGTACAGCAGGTTGTAGTCCAACTGCTCGCACAGCGCTCGGTCGGAGCGCACGCTGTAGAGCGCGATCAGCAACTGGCCCTTGAGCAGCCGCTCCGGTGCGATCGAAGGGCGACCTACCGCGGAGTACAGACCGTCGAGTTCGCTGCTGATCGAACGCAGCGCCGCGTCAGCTCGCGTCTTGATCGCGCGCAGCGGGTGATCGGCCGGAACCCGGTCCTCCGGTCGAAAATAGAAGAACATCCCTCCCTGCTGATCGACTTGGCCGCGCATGCTCTGAGTCTCCCCCGCCGATTTGTTGCGCGCTTCGACTATGCCAACAATGATTCGTTCAGGCGTTTTGCATCAGGCTGTTAGGTGTCATATGGGCGATCGCGCTGGTCCGAGATTTGGCGTCCGCTGCGCAGTTGGCCGTTGCACTACGCTAGCCAAGCTGAGTTCGCGGCTGCCACTGTGGCGCGATGTGAGATGAGCAGGTTTCCCTTCAAGGGCACGTTGATCCTCGGTTTAGTCGTCTGGTTGCCGCTGTACTTTCTGGGGAATTTTTTGCTGCTGATGTTCACTCACAGCGGTGGACTGGGTCTGATAATTGGCGAGATCTTGTTGCTGCCAGATTTTGTTGTCACCGAGTCAACGGGATTGTCCGGGCGCACCTCTCTTCTTCCTCTCATTCTGATCCTGCAGTTCCTCTACTTTTGGATATTGGCAATGTCGGTGGTCGCGATTTGGCGGATGTTGTTTCGGGCTAAGCAAACCCATGACGCCTAACATTTCGTCGGACGCGGACGTCCGCTGCGCGGCCGGGCTTGCGCCGGTCAACTTTGACGTTAGGCCTCTAAATGCGAAGCGTCGCGTGGGCGATTGCTGTGTTGCTCAATGTGGCCCTCGCGGCGGCATTCGCTCCAGCACCGTTCGAAGCCGCGACACCGCCGAGCGTACGCACGTTCAGCGTTATCACAGTTGCGTTGCTCGTTGCAATCGTCGTTCTTCTCGCGCTGGTGCGTTTTAAGCGGTTACCAAAGTGGGGTTCGCGCGCCATGCGCCTCCTGTGTGTGGTTCTGCCCGCGATCTGGTTGCTTGGCTCTTTGGACAGCGGCATCGTATCGGGGCAAGAACTGCTTTCGCTCGTCTTGATCTCGGCGTTTGCGTGGGGAAACTGGCGTCAACTGTTTGCGCCGCACGCCTAACATTTCATTGAACGCGGACGCTCGCTTGTGGCCGCTGCGCGGCCCGGCGCTCGCTGGTCAACTTCGACGTTAGGCCTCTTGGCGCGGTCACGTGCACTACGAGATTCGTGAGAGCGAAGATGGAGTTGGCCAGGTTCTCATTCCCCGAGGCGCTTGGACGCCGGAATGCGCGCTGCGGCTGACTGTTGGTGATATCAATGCTCTCCGCCTTACCGAGTCCTTTGGACTCTGCGACACCGATCTGACGTTCCTGGCCAAGTTTCCGCGGTTGCGCTCGATCGAAGTGTATTCATGGAGGGTGAAGGACTTAAGCGCGATTTCGCATCTCGCGTGCATTGAGGTACTGGGTCTTCAAACCAAAGCCCGAACGAAGTTGCGCGGCTCAGACTTTCCCGCGCTACGCGTAGCGAAACTTCAGTGGGCGAAGGGCATGGAAGGACTATTGTCTGTGTCAACGCTCGAATATCTGAACGTCATTAACTTTCCCTACGCGGATCTCGCCCTGCTGCACGAGCTAACGAGATTGAGGCGCCTTTCCCTGACATCGCGAAAACTCGCATCGCTCGATGGCATTGAGCAGTGCTCGAACCTCGAGCACGTCGACCTATATCGTTGCCCGGAACTTCGGTCTTTGGACCCGCTTGCGAGATGTCCGAAGATTGCGAGAATAGAGGTCGAGTCCTGCCGACACATTCCCAACCGTCGGTGAAGATGCCTAACATTTCATTGAACACGGACGCCCCCCGAACGAGCGGCTGCGCGGCTCGGGCGTCCGCCGGTCAACTTTGGCGTTAGGAATCCGGAGAACGGCTTTGCCCTCAGACAGCGGACACATCGTCCTTGGCGTAGACCTCGATGGAGTCTGTGCGAACTTCTATGCGCGCATGAGAGAGATCGCGGCCGAATGGTTCGAACGCGATATTGAGACTTTGCCGTTGAACGTTTCGTACGGATTGTCCGAATGGGGAATCGAAAGCCCCGAGCAGTACGAGAGTCTCCATAGATTTGCGGTGACACAGCGCAACCTATTTGAAACTGAACCAATGATCGAAGGAGCACGGCGCGTCCTTCGTGTCCTATCGAATGAGGGCTATCGAATCCGCATCATTACGCACCGGCTTTTCATCCAATACTTTCATGAGATGTCGGTTCGACAGACCATTGTCTGGCTAGACAAGAACGGGATCCCGTATTGGGACCTCTGCTTCATGAAAGAGAAGGACCAAGTGGGTGCAGACATCTACATCGAGGACAGTCCAACAAACCTGGAGCGGCTTCGGGATCGTGGTCACTACGCAATCTGCTTTGCCAATAGCACGAACACCCACATCGGCGATCCTCGTGCTGCGAATTGGGATCAGGTTTATGCGCTCATCAAGAAGTGGAAGCCGGCTTCCTAACATTTCATTGAACGCGGACGCCCACCGAACGCACCGCTGCGCGGCTCGGGCGTCCGCCGGTCAATTTCGACGTTAGGCATCCGGCGGCAAGCCTGCCCAATGAGAGTTCCGCGACCGCTACTCGACTTCTTCCGATGGCCTGCGCTGAGTCTCTGGAGGTGCGCGCTTTTCTTTTCACTCCTGTTTGGCGTTGCCGAGGCATTGATGGCACTGGCGGAGGTCCACTCCCGTGGTGCGCTGACGCTTGGAAGAGCGCTCTACCTTGTGTCGTTGGCTTTTCTCGTCGGAGTCTTTATCGGTGTGCTTGGTTGGTTCACAGTCTTTCGGCCGCTGAGATCGCGTCTGGAGTTGGCTGCTAAGCGCCGTACGGAGTCGCGGTCGGGGCAAGACTAGGAACTCGGAGCATCTCCAAGTGTGTAGACGTCATCTCAAAGCGCATATCAATGTCACAGGTCGGATGCCTAACTTTTCATTGAACACGGACGTGGAGGTCGCCGCTCGCGTGCCTGCCGGTTAGCTTGGCGTTCGGCGTCGCAATACACTCGCATTCCCTCAACCCCAAGTTCACGCCAAATGTTCATTCACAGTGCAGTCTTTTGGCTACGCAAGGATCTCACTCCGACAGAGCGCGAAATCTTTGCCTCCGAAGTTGATCGCCTCGCGAAGATTCCCTATCTCGAAAGCGGCTTCGTCGGTATTCCTGCGCAGACCGCACGCCGCTCGGTCGCGGATCATTCTTTTGACTTCGCGACGTCACTTCACTTCAAATCTCTAGAAGACCACGAGTTCTACCAATCCAAGTGCGAGCATCACGCCAGGTTTGTTTCCACCTGCCGGTCTTTCTGGGAGCGTGTCGTCATCTACGACATCGCTCCTTTCGCGTAACACGCATACCGACTTCCGTTGACGGATCTCTTTTTCATGCGCTTCTTCC
>Ga0137409_10004196_pt1 | contig 15167 bp, 14 predicted proteins | sample CZODoug1_16funga_FD_122059 | JGI IMG/M metagenome (GOLD analysis project Ga0137409, IMG submission 122059) | Vadose zone soil fungal communities from Angelo Coast Range Reserve, California, USA - CZODoug1_16fungal (Hybrid Assembly) | ecosystem: Environmental > Terrestrial > Soil > Vadose zone... | reverse complement strand
GGCGCGACGGCAGATTGCTCAGGCCAGTGTGTTCCAGTAGTGCTCGTCGCGCGTCGTACACAATCCGCGCCGAAGCTCGACAGGCCTGTCGCCGTACGTGAACGCGACGCGGTCGACCGCCAGCAGAGGCGTCCCGGGTGCGACGCGCAGGAGCTCCGACGTGGTCGCATCCGCGGCAACCGCATGCAGGCGCTCTTCGGCGCGCAACATGCGCACGCCGAATTCGGTCTCGAAGAATCCGTACGTCGATCCGGTGTACGCGGTGTAGCGCGCGCGCGTCAACCCCTTGAACAGCGACGCCGGCAGCGTGATCTCGTCGAGAATGGCAGGCGCACCGCCGAAGTCGAGCACGCGGCGCAGCACGAAGACGGGATCGCCGGACTTGACGCGGAGCAGACGCGCGGAGTCGGCGCTCGCCTTGCCGCGTCGCAGGTCGATCAGGTGGCTGGCCGGGTACTCCGCCTTGCCGTCGTTGCGGCGGATGCGAAGAAAGCGAAAGCCCGACTTCTCTTCCGTGTGCGTCGCGACGAACGTGCCCTTGCCTTGCCGCCGCACGAGGAGATTCTCGGCGGCGAGGACGCCGATCGCCTTGCGGACCGTGCCTTGCGATACCTCGAAGCGCGCCGCGAGCATCGTTTCCGAGGGGATCACCGCACCGGGCGCCCATTCGCCCGCCTCGAGCGCGCGCTCCAGCAGCGCCTTGATCTGGACGTACAGCGGCTGGAACGTGGGCGGCGCCTGCTTCATTCTTATATCTTATATCAGTTATAGGACATTGACAGACCCTCGGCGCGCGCCTACCATTTCACCAGAGATCCGCGGCACCGCTGCGCTGCGTCAAACCGGGGTCCTGCCGCCTTGGCGCCGGCGCGACACGGCTTCTTCTTCCAGCTCCAGGAGCCCGCCATGAAAAAACCCGTCCGCGTCGCCGTCACCGGCGCTGCCGGCCAGATCGGTTACAGCCTGCTCACCCGGATTGCCGCCGGCGACATGCTCGGCAGGGATCAGCCGCTGATCCTCCAGTTGCTCGAACTGCCGCTCGACAAGGCCCAGGCCGCGTTGAAGGGCGTGATGATGGAGCTCGAGGACTGCGCGTTCCCGCTGCTCGCCGGCATGCACGGGACGTCGGATCCCGACGTCGCATTCAAGGACGCCGACATCGCAATGCTGGTCGGCGCGCGCCCGCGCGGTCCCGGCATGGAGCGCAAGGACCTGTTGCTCGAGAACGCGAAGATCTTCATCGAGCAGGGCAAGGCCCTCGACAAGACTGCCTCGCGCGAGGTGCGCGTGCTCGTCGTCGGCAACCCGGCGAACACGAATGCCTACATCGCGATGAAGTCGGCGCCGTCGCTGCCGGGCCGCCATTTCACCGCGATGCTGCGACTCGACCACAATCGCGCGCTGTCGCAGCTCGCGGCGAAGACGGGCAAGCCGGTCGGCTCGATCGAAAAGCTGATCGTCTGGGGCAACCACTCGCCCACGATGTATCCCGACTACCGGTTTGCGACCACCGGCGGTCAATCGCTAAGGGATCTCGTCAGCGACGAGAACTGGAACCGCACCGTGTTCCTGCCCACCGTCGGCAAGCGCGGCGCGGCGATCATCGAGGCGCGGGGCCTTTCGTCCGCAGCGTCGGCCGCGAACGCCGCCGTCGATCACGTGCGCGACTGGATGCTCGGGAGCAATGGCAAGTGGGTGACGATGGGCGTACCGTCGGACGGCAGCTACGGCATTCCGAAAGACGTCATGTACGGCGTTCCGGTCGTCACGCAAAACGGCGAATACGCGCGCGTCGAAGGGCTTCCGATCGACGAGTTCTCCCGCGAAAAGATGGACGCGACGCTGAAGGAGCTCGAGGAAGAGCGCGCCGGCGTCGCATCGCTCCTCGGTTGACGATCATGGGCGTCGTGGTATGACCGCGAGCGCAGGTGCCCGCTTTCGCGCGGCCGTCGCCGCGGAACGCCCGCTGCAGGTTCCGGGCACCATCTGCGCCTATCACGCGCTCCTCGCCGAGCGCAGTGGCTTTCGCGCCCTCTACCTGTCCGGCGGCGGCGTGGCTGCGGGATCGCTCGGCCTGCCCGATCTCGGCATCACCAATCTCGACGACGTGCTGACCGATGTGCGGCGCATCACGGAGGCGTGCGCATTGCCGCTGCTGGTCGACGCCGACACCGGCTTCGGTGCGTCGGCGTTCAACATCGCCCGCACCGTCAAATCGCTGATCAAATTCGGCGCGGGCGCGCTGCACATCGAGGACCAGGTCGGCGCCAAGCGTTGCGGGCATCGGCCCGGCAAGGAACTCGTCTCGCAGCAGGAGATGGTCGACCGGATCAAGGCCGCGGTCGATGCGCGCACCGATGCGGACTTCGTGCTCATGGCGCGCACCGATGCGCTCGCCGTCGAGGGCCTCGACGCCGCGATCGAGCGCGCCCGGGCCTGCGTGGAAGCCGGCGCCGACATGATCTTCCCGGAGGCGATGACGGAACTTTCGATGTACCGGAAGTTCGCCGACGCGGTGAAGGTTCCGGTGCTCGCCAACATCACCGAGTTCGGCGCCACGCCGTTATTCACCGTGCAGGAATTGCGCAGCGCAAATGTCTCGCTGGTGCTTTATCCGCTGTCGGCGTTTCGCGCGATGAACAAGGCGGCGCTCAAAATCTACGAGACCGTCCGCCGCGAGGGTACGCAGAGGAACGTGATTGATATCATGCAGACCCGCAACGAGCTTTACGATTACCTCGACTACCACCGGTTCGAGTCGAAACTGGACCAACTTTTCGCGAAGGAAAAGGGAAAATGAGCGAAGCGACCCAATTCACGCCCAAGCCGAAGAAGTCGGTAGCGCTCTCCGGCGTCCCGGCCGGCAACACCGCGCTGTGCACCGTCGGTCGCACCGGCAACGACCTCCACTATCGCGGTTACGACATCCTCGATTTCGCCGAGGAAGCCGAGTTCGAGGAGATCGCCTACCTCCTGGTGCACGGCAAGCTGCCGACCGTTGCCGAACTGGCGGCTTACAAACGCAAGCTCAAGGCGCTGCGCGGCCTGCCGGCATCGGTTCAGGCCATCCTCGAGTGCATCCCGGCAAACACGCACCCCATGGACGTGCTGCGAACCGGCTGTTCCGCTCTGGGCGCCGTGCTTCCGGAGCACCCGGACCACAAGCTCACCGAAGCGCGCGACATTGCCGACCGGATGATGGCCAGCTTCGGTTCGATGCTGCTCTACTGGTATCACTTCTCGCACTCTGGGCGGCGCATCGAAGTCGAGACCGATGACGATTCGATCGGCGGTCACTTCCTGCACCTGCTGCACGGCAAGAAGCCGTCGGCGCTGTGGGAACGGGCGATGCATACCTCGCTGATCCTCTATGCCGAACACGAATTCAACGCGTCAACGTTCACCGCGCGCGTCATCGCCGGCACGGGCTCCGACATGTATTCGGCGGTAGGCGGTGCGATTGGCGCGCTCAAGGGGCCGAAGCACGGCGGCGCCAATGAGTTCGCCTTCGACACCATCGGGCGCTACGACAACCCGGACGATGCCGAAGCCGACATCGTCAGGCGCGTTGCCGAGAAGCAGATCATCATCGGCTTCGGCCATCCGGTGTACACCACCGGCGACCCGCGCAACCAGGTGATCAAGGAAGTCGCGCGGCGGCTCTCCAAGGACGCTGGCGACATGAAGCTCTTCGATATCTCCGAGCGCGTCGAACAGGTCATGTGGCGCGAGAAGAAGATGTTTCCGAACCTGGACTGGTACAGCGCCACCAGCTATCACATGATGGGGGTGCCGACCGCGATGTTCACGCCGATCTTCGTCATCAGCCGCACTTCCGGCTGGACCGCCCACGTGATCGAGCAGCGCATCGACGGCAAGATCATCCGTCCGAGCGCCAACTACACCGGCCCCGAGAACCTCACGTGGGTTCCTATCGGAAAACGCAAATAGAACTTTTTCACCGCAAAGACGCAAAGAGCACAGAGGAAAAAGGTCGAACAATATGGCGGGCACAACAGATTGGCAGCTCCCCGCAGAATATTTGGCCGCCGGTGTTGATGTCGCTCTTGATATCCCATTCGTTTTTCTTCGCGTCCTTTGCGTCTTTGCGGTGACAAGGCCTGAACGATTTTGAGTCCTAGGAACAACATGTCAGCACCCATTTCCAACGTCCGCCCCAAACCCGACAAGGTCCTGGTCGACATCGCCGACTACGTGACCAAATACAAGATCAAGAGCCGGGAGGCGTACGAAACCGCGCGCTACTGCCTGATGGATACGCTGGGCTGCGGCTTCGAGGCGCTCGAGTATCCCGCCTGCACCAAGCTGCTGGGGCCGGTCGTCCACGGCACCATCGTTCCCAACGGCGCCAAGGTGCCTGGAACCCAGTTCCAGCTCGATCCGGTGCAAGCTGCGTTCAACATCGGCGCGACGATCCGCTGGCTGGACTTCAATGACACCTGGCTGGCCGCGGAATGGGGGCATCCGTCCGACAACCTGGGCGGCATTCTTGCGACTGCCGATTGGCTGTCGCGTAACGCAGTTGCTGTCGGCAAGAAGCCGCTCACGGTGCAGGACGTGCTGACTGCGATGATCAAGGCGCATGAGATCCAGGGCTGCCTGGCGCTGGAAAACAGCTTCAACAAAGTCGGCCTCGACCACGTGGTGCTGGTCAAAGTGGCCACCACCGCGGTGGTGGCGGGCATTCTCGGCCTGTCCAGGGAAGAAATAGTCAACGCAATCTCGCTGGCGTGGGTGGACGGCCAGAGCCTGCGCACCTATCGCCATGCCCCCAACACCGGTTCGCGCAAGAGCTGGGCGGCGGGAGATGCCACCAGCCGCGCGGTCAGGCTGGCGCTGATCGCCAGAACCGGCGAGATGGGCTATCCGTCGGTCCTGACAGCAAAGACCTGGGGTTTCTACGACGTGCTGTTCAAGGGCAAGGAATTCAAGTTCCAGCGCCCCTACGGTTCGTACGTCATGGAAAACGTGCTGTTCAAGATCTCCTTCCCTGCGGAATTCCATGCGCAGACCGCGGTCGAATGTGCCATGCAGCTGCATCCGCAGTTGAAAGATCGTCTCGACGACATCAAGAGAATCACCATCCGCACGCACGAAGCGGCGATCCGCATCATCGACAAGAAGGGCCCCCTGAGCAACCCGGCCGACCGCGACCATTGCATCCAGTACATGCTGGCGGTTCCGATGATCTTCGGTCGCCTGACGGCCGCCGACTACGAAGACGATGTGGCGGCCGATCCGCGCATCGACAAGCTGCGCGACAAAATGATCTGCGTCGAGGACAAGCAGTTCACCCGCGATTACCACGATCCGAAGAAGCGCTCGATCGCCAACGGCATCACGGTCGAGTTCAAGGACGGAAGCCGCCTCAAGGAAGTAGTGGTCGAATACCCGATCGGCCACAAGCGCCGCCGCAAGGAAGGCATGCCGGTACTGGTCGAGAAATTCAAGACCAACCTGGCGCGCCGTTTCCCGCCGAAGCAGCAGAAGACAGTGCTGGAGCTCTGCCTGGATCCCAGGCAGCTCGCCGCCACGCCGGTCAACGAATTCGTGGATATGATGGTTATCTGATCCCTGATGCGACCCGCATTCGCTCTTTTCTTTGGAGTCGCGCTCTCCGTCCCGGCGCAGGCGGACTCCAATCCCATGCAACCCGGCACCTGGGAATTCACGCGCTCGGGCGGCATGGCCGCGAACCTGATCGGCCGCTTCTGCGTCACCGCAGCGGACATTGCCGACCCGATGTCGCCCGTCAACGGCTTCCTCGCGCGCGACGAGAAGAAGCAATGCAGCAACTGGAAGATCGAGTGGCACGCAGGCCACGCGCAATATTCCGGGACATGCCGCTGGAAGGACCAGCTGGTCGAGGTCAGCGGCCGCATCGTTGCCGGCGCGGACACCTACTCCGATACGCAGGACCAGAAGAAAGAAGGTTCGGCACCGAGGTCGCCGATCCTGGACATCATAAACGGACTGCGGCTGGCCCCGTGTCCCGACTGACCGGTTTTCATCCTGGAGACGCCATGAGCCACAACTTGTTCAACACCCTGCAGGAGTTCTCCCCTGCTCCGGGCAAAAAGGCGAAGTTCTATTCGCTGCCTGCGCTGGAGAAGGCCGGTATCGGCAAGATCTCCCGCCTGCCGGTTTCCCTCCGTATCGTGCTGGAGGCAGTGCTGCGCAACGTGGACGGCAAAAAAGTGGCAGAGGAGCACGTCAGGCAGCTGGCTGGCTGGCGACCAAACGCGCCGCGCACTGAGGAGATCCCGTTCGTGGTCGCACGCATCGTGCTCCAGGACTTCACCGGCGTGCCGCTTTTGGCGGATCTGGCCGCGATGCGCAGTGTAGCCGCCAGGATGGGCGGAAATCCGAAGTTGATCGAGCCGCTGGTGCCGGTGGATCTGGTGGTGGACCACTCGGTGCAAGTGGACCACTACGGCAGCAAGGAAGCGCTGGACCTCAACATGAAACTGGAATTCCAGAGGAACAAGGAGCGCTACCAGTTCATGAAATGGGGTATGCAGGCGTTCGACACGTTCAAAGTCGTGCCCCCGGGTGTGGGCATCGTGCACCAGGTGAATCTCGAGTACCTGGCCCGCGGCGTGCACGCGAGAGACGGCATTTATTATCCCGACACCCTGGTGGGGACCGACAGCCACACCACCATGATCAACGGCATCGGCGTGGTCGGTTGGGGCGTCGGCGGCATCGAGGCCGAAGCAGGCATGCTCGGCCAGCCGGTTTATTTCCTCACGCCCGACGTGGTCGGCGTGAACCTCAAGGGCGCGCTGCGCGGCGGCGTCACCGCCACCGACCTGGTTCTGACCATCACCGAAATGCTGCGCAGGGCCAAGGTGGTGGGCAAGTTTGTCGAGTTCTTCGGCGAGGGCGTGGAGAACCTGTCGCTGCCCGATCGCGCCACCGTCGCCAACATGGCTCCCGAGTACGGCGCCACCATGGGTTTCTTCCCGGTGGACGACGCCACCATCGAGTACTTCAAGGGCACCGGCCGCACTCCCGAGGAAATCGAAGCGTTCAAGTCCTACTTCAAGGCGCAAGGCCTGTACGGCATCCCCAGGAAGGGCCAGATCGACTACAGCCAGGCACTGGAGCTGAACCTGTCCGGCGTTGCGCCATCGCTGGCCGGACCCAAGCGCCCGCAGGATCGCATAGAGATCGGCAAGGTGAAGAACGCCTTTTCGACTCTTTTCTACAAGCCGGCGGCCGAGAACGGCTACAACAGGCCGGCCGGCGCGCTCGAGCGCCGCTATGACAGCTGGTTCCGCGGCTCCGGCACGATGAGCGGCGGCGGCACCAGCAATTCCGCGACCATTGCCGAGGGTGCCCCGGCGCACGTGGTGGAGATGGTGAACAACCGCCCCACCCCGGACGTGGTCAACGATGCGCATTTAGGCGCGCCGGTTCGCATCACGCTCGGCCACGGCGACGTGCTCATCGCCGCCATCACCTCCTGCACCAACACTTCAAACCCCGGCGTGCTGCTCGCGGCCGGTCTGTTAGCGAAGAAGGCGGTCGAGCGCGGACTGAGCGTGAAGAAGCATGTCAAAACTTCCCTCGCCCCCGGATCGCGCGTGGTCACCGAGTACCTGACCAAGTCGGGTTTGCTGCCGTATCTCGAGAAGCTCGGCTTCTACCTTGCGGGCTACGGTTGCACCACCTGCATCGGCAACTCGGGGCCGCTCGATCCGGGCATCGAGGAAACTATCGTCAAGAACGATCTGGTGGGCAGCGCGGTGCTTTCGGGAAACCGCAATTTCGAGGCGCGCATCCACGCCAACATCAAGGCCAACTTTCTTGCTTCGCCGCCGCTGGTGGTGGCCTATGCCATTGCCGGCACTGTGCTCAAGGACCTGATGAGCGAACCGCTGGGCAAGGATGCGAAAGGCGAGGACGTATGGATAGGCGACATCTGGCCCAGCAGCCAGGAAATTTACGACTGCATGAAGTACGCGATGGATGCCAAGACTTTCCGCCGGCTGTACTCGAACCCCGGAAAGGACAATCCGCTGTGGCAGGGTGTGCCCTCGGCCTCGGGTCAGGTGTACAACTGGCCCAAATCCACGTATATCGCGGAGCCGCCTTTCTTCCGCGATTTCAGCATGCAGCCGGGACGGACCGGCAACGTTTTCGGCGCCCGGGTGCTGGGCATCTTCGGCGACTCGGTCACGACGGACCACATCAGCCCGGCCGGTTCGATTTCCGAAAACTCGCCGGCCGGAAAGTACCTCCTCGCCAACGGGGTCGCAAAGGCCGACTTCAATTCCTATGGTGCGCGCCGCGGCAACCACGAAGTCATGATGCGCGGCACGTTTGCCAACGTGCGCATCAAGAACCTGATGCTGCCTCCCAGGCCGGATGGTTCTCGGGTCGAAGGCGGGGTAACCCTGTTCCAGCCTTCGGGGGAACAGATGTCCATTTACGACGCGGCGATGAAGTACATCGCCCAGGGAACGCCCACGGTGGTGTTTGCCGGCGAAGAGTACGGCACCGGTTCCTCGCGCGACTGGGCGGCCAAGGGCACGCAGTTGCTGGGCGTGAAGGCCGTCATCGCCAAGAGCTTCGAGCGCATCCACCGCTCCAATCTGGTCGGCATGGGTGTGCTGCCGCTGCAATTCAAGGGCTCCGATTCGGTCGAGCTGCTGGGAATCAAGGGCGACGACGAGTTCGACATTCTCGGCGTAGAGGGTGAACTCAGGCCGCAGCAGGACCTCAAGCTGGTGGTCAAGCGCACCGACGGCTCGCGTGCCGAAGTGAAAGTTCTGCTGCGCATCGACACTCCGATCGAGGTGGACTACTACAGACACGGCGGAATCCTCCCCTATGTGTTGCGCGAACTTGTCGCTGCGGCATAGCAGCGACTTCGCTCCCTGTCCCCCTCTCTACACTGCGCGTGGAGAGGGCCGGGGTGAGGCTGTGCTGCGCGAGCTTGTCGCCGCTTGAACCGAGGACGGCTGCCGCCCGGCCGTCACACTGATCAACCCTGCCGTGCGCTTTAACTGCGACTCGCATGCCAGGCGCACAGGCCGCGTGAAACCTGGCGAACCGCCACTCGGGCGGTGGCGCCATCTGCGCGACGACGAATCTTTCTAGGGACAGCCAGACCCGTACTGCCAAGCGTCAACCGCAAGGGACGCCAAGTACGCCAGGGAAATACAAATGAAAAGAGAAGAGAAGTGTTAAACGCTTGCGCAAGTATCTTGGCGGAGACCAGCCCGGGCCGCTTGCGGTCCCCGTCACCTTCCTGGCCTTCCTTTCCCTGGCGTCCTTGGCGGTGAATACTTAGATTCCCCATCCTCCCCATGCGCATTGTTCTCGACACCAACGTCTGGCTGGACTGGCTGGTGTTCAACGATCCCGCGGTGATACCGCTGAAGTCGGCGCGCAGCGACGGGCTGGTCCGCATCGCAATAAATTCAGCCGGCCTGGAAGAGCTCGGCCGCGTGCTCGCATATGCCGAGTTCAAGCTGGATGCGGCCGCCCGCAGTGCTCTGTTCACTCAAGTTCGCAACTGCACGTACCGGGTGGACACCGTGCTGATCTCACCCCTGCCGCGCTGCGCCGATCCCAATGATCAGAAATTTCTGGAGCTCGCCCGCGACGCACAAGCCGACTGGCTCATCACCAAAGACAAGGCATTGCTGCGTCTCGCCAAGAAACAATTCTCTGCTGTGGCGTTCAGGATTGGCACGCCGGAACAATGGTTGGCAGGCCGTTGAAAAATTGGTTGCGTTCGAAAGCGTCAAACCGCTTCTCTATCCGATCCATGTCGCCACTTCGGCAACGGGCGCCCGTTCGGTGCGGTACCGGTGGATCGGATGCTTGGCATCGGCGTACCCGAAGGAGATTCCACAGACCAGCTTGCGGTTGGCCGGCAATCTGTAGCGGCTGCGGATCAGGTCCGGGTACGAGGCCAGGGCGGCCTGGGCAATCGAGTCCACGCCGAAATTCTTTGCCGCGAGCATGAAATTGGCGACATACAGCCCGCAATCCACCGCGCCGTAAACGCCGAGTTCTTCTTCGGTGGTGATCAGCGCCACGTGTGGCGCGTCGAAAAAGCGAAAGTTCTCCAACCGTTGCCGCTCCGCACCCTCCCTGTTCTCGCGGCCGATACCCAGCGCCTGGTAAAGCTGCACTCCGCAGACCTTGCGCCGTTCGCGATAGATGCCCTGGTAGCGCAAAGGGAACGGGAAATCCGGCTTCAGCGGATGGCCTGCAGCGGCATGCGCAAGCAGGCTGTCACGAATACCGGCGACGGCCCCGCCGCTTACCAGCACGATCTGCCAGGGCTGGACGTTGCACCAGGAAGGCGTCTGCTGCGCCAGATCGAGAATCTTCTCGATGGTCGGGCGTGGCACCGGTTCCGGCAGAAACTTGCGGCAGCTATAACGCTCTCTGATAACCCGTTCCAGATCCATACCGTCCTTCTCTTGTTCCGATCGTTTCGCTCTTCTTTGCGTCCTTTGCGTCAACGCTTTTTATGCCGGCCTTTGGCCGGCTTTTTATTCGACGTCCTTGGCAACGACCAGGGCTCAGCCGGCTGATCGAGCTTGAAGCGTTCGTCGATCTCAACCTGCAAGCCCATCGTCAATCGATTTCCGGCATTGGCGAGCGCGACGATCTCATTGAATTCGGCGAGCATCGCATCGTCCATCCCGTGCTTGCGGGCGGCGAAGCTGTGGGAGTTGATGCAGTACTCGCAGTTGTTGGTCACGCTCACCGCGAGATAGAGCAGTTCCTTGGTGAGCGGATCCAGGCGCGATGGCTTGACCATCACTTCCTTCATCTGCCTCCAGAAACGCTTCAGCAAAGGCGGATGTACCGCCAGTGCGCGCCAGATGTTGTTGACGTAGTCGGTCTTGCGCGTGGCCATGATGTCGTCGAACACCGCGCGCACTTCCGGCGACGCCTCTTGGTAATTCACCAGTTTGACCTGCGCCATCGCAAGGGCCTCCCCTGGAATCGAACTCTAATCAATGCTGCAATCTTAGCATCGCCTCCCCGTCTGCCACCGTTGGACAACTCGGGTCCGCGCGTACATAATGCCCGCCACTATTTTTCCCCTGACGATCATGAAGTTCCTGTTCGATATCTTTCCGGTCCTGTTGTTCTTCCTCGCTTTCAAGATCTGGGGAATCTACACCGCAACTGCGGTGGCCATCGCCGCCACTATCGTTCAGGTCGGCTGGTCATGGGCACGGCATCGCAAAGTGGACAACATGTTGTGGGCGAGCCTCGCCATCATCGTGGTATTCGGCGGAGCCACGCTCTGGCTGCACGACGACACCTTCATTAAGTGGAAACCGACGGTGCTATACTGGCTTTTCGGCTGCATCCTGCTCGGCTCGGAGCTGTTTTTCCGCAAGAACCTCATCCGCGCCATGATGGACAAGCAGATCGCCCTTCCCGACCCGGTGTGGCAGAGGCTGAACCTGAGCTGGATCGTATTTTTCGCGCTGATGGGCGCGGCCAATCTCTACGTTGCATTCCCGTTTGCGGAGAGCTTCTGCGCGAGCGAAGTCAGTGCAAAGGCCGCCTGTGAGAACGACGTCTGGGTCAATTTCAAGGTATTCGGCGGGATCGGGCTGATGCTGGTTTTCGTCGTGGCCCAGGGCCTGATGCTGAGCCGCCACATCGAATCGCAGGAGAGGAACTAACGATGCTGTATGCAATCGTCGGCGAAGACATACCGAACAGTTTGCAAAAGCGCACCGCCGCGCGGCCCACTCACCTGAAGCGGGTGGACGAACTGATCGCTGCCGGCAAATTGATCATCGGTGGTGCGTTCCCCGCCATCGACAGCATCGATCCGGGCCCTGCGGGTATGACCGGAAGCCTGATCGTCGCGGAATTCGGCTCGATCGAGGATGCCAAGGCATGGATCAACGCGGACCCTTACGTCACCGAGGGCGTGTTCGCCAAGGTGACGGTCAAGCCGTTCCGCAAGGTCTTCCCCAAGTGACCACTGCAGACCTGATCCGCGAGCGTCTTGCCCCACTCGCCCCCGATGCCCTGGAAGTGTTCGACGAAAGCCATGAGCACGCCGGACACGCCGGGGCAAAGGACGGCGGCGGACATTACCAGCTCGTGATCGTATCGCGAGAATTCGCCGGCAAGCCCGCCGTCGCTCGCCACCGGCTCGTGTACCAGGCGTTGTCGGACCTTATGCCGGACCGGATTCACGCGCTGGCGATCCAGGCTTACGCCCCGGAAGAATTGGGACCTTCAGCCAAGGGTTGAACGCTGAAGCTGAAAACCAGATAACGTCCCGAGAAAGCTGCTGCCCAAGTTCAACTCCCGTCACCCAAAGGAACTGTAATGTATTTGGTCAAACCCGCATTGCTGCTTGCCCTGGCCGCTGGCTTCCTTGCCGTACTTCCGGCCGGCTACGCTGCCGACACCAAGCAAAAAAACGTCGCCGTCGTCAATGGCGTGCCGATCCCGCAGGCCCGCATCGAGTTCGTCGCCAAGGCGCAACTCGCGCAAAGTCAGGGCCAGCAGCAGGACGGCCCGGAATTTCGCGAGAACATCCGCGAAATCATGATCACGCGCGAAATCCTTTACCAGGAAGCACTCAAGCGCAAGCTCGACAAGAATCCCGATTACCAGCTCCAGCTCGACCTGGCCAAACAGCAGATCATCCTCGGGGTGTTGTTCGAAGACATCAACAAGAAGACTCAGCCCGGCGATGCGGACGTGGCCAAGGAGTACGAGCGGGTCAAGGCCCAGCAAGGCGGCGATGGCGGCAAGCAGTACAAGGCCCGCCACATCCTGGTCAAGGAAGAAGCCGAAGCCAAGCAGGTCCTGGCGGACCTGCAGAACGGCGGGGATTTCGCCAAGATCGCAGCGGAGAAATCAACCGATCCCGGATCCAAGGACGCCGGCGGACAGCTCGATTGGTCCGAGGCGCAGGCCTACGTGCAGCCGTTCGGCGAAGCGCTGAGAAGTCTGAAGAAGGGCGAGATGACCAAGGAACCGGTGAAGACCAACTACGGCTATCACATCATCGAACTGCAGGACGTACGCACGCTACCCTTCCCGCCGCTGGAGCAGGTGAAGGGGCAGATCCAGCAGACGCTGGCTAACAAGGCACGCGAGGACTACATCTCCGATCTGCGCGCCAAGGCGAAGATCCAGAAAATCGATCCCAAGTAATCCGCCAAAACCAAAAACAAACACTCAACACGGAGGACGCGGAGGACACGGAGGCAAGGCAAGAACAAAAAAGCATTCGAGAGAAAAAACCTGGTATCGGTGGTCACGTTGGCACCAAGCCCGCTTTTAACTCCCACAAGTTTTTTTCCTCGTATTTGGTTTTCCTCCGTGTCCTCCGCGTCCTCCGTGGTGAGTGTTTTTTTTGGTGCCCTACCCTACCCATTTGCGCGCATTGCGGAACATCCGCATCCACGCCCCGTCCTCACCCCAGGAATGCGGGTGCCACGAGTTCTGCGCCGTGCGGAACACCCGTTCCGCGTGCGGCATCAGGATGGTAAAGCGCCCGTCCACGGTGGTCAGGCCCGTGATCCCCTGCGGCGAGCCGTTCGGATTGAACGGGTAGCGCTCCGTCGGCATGCCGGCGTTGTCTACGAAGCGCAGCGCCACCAGCCCGCGGGTTGCTGCCAGTTGCCCAGGAGAGGCGAACTCGGCGTAGCCCTCGCCGTGCGCGACCGCGATCGGCATCCGGCTGCCCTCCATCCCGCGGAAGAACAGCGACGGACTTTTCATCACTTCCAGCATCGCCACGCGCGCTTCGAACTGCTCGGACCGGTTGCGTACGAAATGCGGCCAGTGCGCCGTGCCGGGAATGATTTCGTGCAGGTTGCTCATCATCTGGCAGCCGTTGCACGCACCCAGTGCGAAGGAGTCGCCGCGATTGAAGAAAGCCTCGAACTCATCGCGTGCGCGCCGGTTGAACAGGATGGACTTGGCCCAGCCCTCTCCGGCGCCGAGCACGTCACCGTACGAAAATCCGCCGCAGGCCACGACACCTTTGAATCCGGCCAGCGACGCGCGGCCGGCGATGATGTCGCTCATGTGCACGTCGCGCGTTTCGAACCCGGCGCGGTCGAAGGCCGCCGCCATTTCGATCTGGCCGTTCACCCCCTGCTCGCGCAGGATCGCCATCTCCGGGCGAGCGCCACGGCCGATGTAAGGCGCGGCAACGTCCTGCGCCGGATCATAGGTCAGTTTCGCGTGCAGCCCCGGATCCGCGGCATCGAGGATGCGGTCATATTCCTGCTGCGCACACTGCGGGTTGTCGCGCAGCCTTTGCATGTGGTACGTGGTTTCCGACCACGCGCGTTGCAGGGCGATTCCCGATTCGCTATATATTTCCTTGCCCTTTGCGACGATGATCAGCCTGCCGGCGCGATTGATGATACCGAGACGGTGAAGCTCCGCGCCCAGCCCGGCCCGCGAGAACGCGCCTTTCACGGCATCGAAATCGGAAGTCTTCACTTGCAGCACCGCGCCGAGCTCCTCATTGAAGAGTGCAGCCAACGCATCTTCACCGAGCGCGCCTATGTCCGCCGTGATCCCGACGTGCGAGGCAAACATCATCTCCGCCAGCGTCGCGAACAACCCGCCGTCGGAACGGTCGTGGTACGCGAGAATGCTTCCCCGAGAGCTAAGCTGCTGGACGGTATCGAACAATGCCTTCAGTTTCCGTGGCGAGTCCAGATCCGGCGCTTCATCGCCGATTTGGCTGTATACCTGTGCCAGCACCGAGCCGCCCAGGCGATTGCGTCCCGAGCCGAGGTCGATCAGCACCAGCATGCTGTCGCGGTCAAGCGGCTGTAGTTGCGGCGTCAGCGTCTTGCGCGCGTCCAGACAGGGCGCAAACGCGGAGACGATCAGCGACAGCGGCGCAACGACTTCCTTTTTCCTGCCGTCGTCTTCCCACGACGTGCGCATGGACATCGAGTCCTTGCCGACCGGGATGCTGATGCCCAACTGCGGGCACAGTTCCATCGCCACCGCCTCGACGGTGTCGAACAGGGCCGCGTCTTCTCCGGGGTGGCCGGCGGCAGCCATCCAGTTCGCGGACAACTTCACGTCGCCGAGTTTCGCAATGCGTGCAGCGGCGATGTTGGTGATCGCCTCGCCCACCGCCATCCGTCCGGAAGCCGGCG
>Ga0137409_10004195_pt1 | contig 15168 bp, 11 predicted proteins | sample CZODoug1_16funga_FD_122059 | JGI IMG/M metagenome (GOLD analysis project Ga0137409, IMG submission 122059) | Vadose zone soil fungal communities from Angelo Coast Range Reserve, California, USA - CZODoug1_16fungal (Hybrid Assembly) | ecosystem: Environmental > Terrestrial > Soil > Vadose zone... | reverse complement strand
CTCTAGACGTACTCTCAGGAGGTAGTCTCGGAAAGTAACTCCGAGCACCTCCCGGAACCGGCGGGAAAGATGATACTTGCTCATCCCGACCTGAAGGGCGAGCGAGGACAGGGAGAACTGATCCCAGTAACGTTGCTGGATCAGCTCCATTGCTCTCTTGACAGGAATGCACAGCGGAGCGGTGAAATCTCTCAGTGTCTGACTCTCGCACCACGGCTCCTTTCCTTCCAGACCTGACGAGAGGATTCGCACTACGGTCCCGACAAGGTCCACGGCGTTCACGGGTTTCTGAAGGTAATCCGAGACACCCCGTTTGAAGGCAGCCGCACAGATCCATTCCGAACCGTACCCGGTAAGCATGACTACCGGGAGGGTGGGGTGAATGGACCTCAGTTTGCTCAATATTTCGAGACCGGTGCAGTCCGGGAGCCGATGATCGAGCATCACCAGATCGACCCGTTCACGGCTCAACTTTGAAAGCGCATCGGCGCCCGACGTGGCAGGCGTGACCTCGTACGCGTCGCCAAGGAAAAATGTGAGAACTTCCTGAACGGTCACGTCGTCGTCTACCACCAAAATTCGCCGCGGCGCTGTGGCCATGCTGCCGCCCCCGCGCCTTGGCCAAGTTCCACGCGAGGACAGAGACTTCCCGGCCGCCAGCCGTAAGATCACCCCCTGCGGCGGCTGGGCAAGTGCGGTCGAGGCGGCCAGCAGCAGCGCGAGCATGCAGGTGAAGATCTTCACTTGTCGACTCCGTCGCTGCGTTCAGAGCCTCTGACAGTCCCCGCCCCTTCTCTGAGACGCAAGGATCGATCGTGCGGAGGCCGCCACGCTAGACCGCCCGAAAGAGCTAGTCAAGGCCATTCTTGCCCTTAGTCCGTGGGGCAACCAATGGATAGGTCGTCACGGGGCAGGTGGTCGCAGCGCCAGGCCGCCGCTGCCCCGTCGTTTTTCTCCCCGGCCCGGGCTCAAGAAGCGGTCTGTGGGCCGGGCGTGAGCGTGAAGTAGAACGTGGCGCCTTGGTCAGGCATGGCCTCGGCCCAGATGCGACCGCCGTGGCGCTCGATGATCCGCTGCACGATGGCCAGGCCCACGCCCGTGCCCTCGTACTCGTCGGAACGGTGGAGCCGCTCGAACACGCCGAACAGCTTCCGGGCGTGGTGCATGTCGAAGCCGGCGCCATTGTCCTTCACGTAGTAAATGCGCCTGTTGCTTTCCTCCTGCCGGCAGCCGACCTCGATGACGGCGGGGTGCCGGTGACGCGTGAACTTGATGGCGTTGCCGAGCAGGTTCGCGAGGGCCTGCTTGAGGAGCGCCAGGTCCGCCTCGGCCATCCCTAGCTTGCCCACGGAGAAATCGATCCGGCGGCCTTCGCGGTCGGCCTGCTGCTCCTCGATGATCTGATGCACGAGATCGTCCACCTTTACCGGCTGGGTTTTGAGGGGCTGGCGCCCCAGGCGCGAAAAGGCAAGCAGATCATCGATCAACTGCCCCATGCGGGAAGCGCTTCCGATCACCACGCCGAGCAGCCGGCGCCCCTCCTCGTCGAGGCGCTCGCCGTAGTCTGCCTCCAGCATCCGCGCAAAGCCGCCCATGGCGCGCAGGGGGGCGCGAAGATCGTGCGACACGGAATAGGAGAAGGCATCCAGCTCCTTGTTGGCGGTCACGAGCTCGGTGGTTCGCTCCTGCACGAGCTGGCGCTCCCGCCGTTCCCCTTCATACGCTTCGACGAGCCGAGCATAGAGCTTGCTGTTCTCGAGCAGCAGCACCATGAGGACAAAGCTCGCCGCAAGCAGCCCGTAAATCCGCCCGGCATACCACCCCACATCGAAACGGCCCTGGTTCAGGACCGCGGCCAGCCCGATATCGAACAGCCACGCGCACATGACCACCATCAGCCACAGGTCCAGCACCGAGCGCGGCCGGCGGCGCCAGAGCACGAGCAGGGCGAGGAGGCTCAGCCCCCAGATGCTCGAGACGACGAAGATCAACACGGGGGTGTACTGGTTGCCTCGCATGATCGCGGGGAGCGCGTTCTGGCCCGCCGTGGCGAGGAGCGTGAGCCCGCAGACGACGCCCAGGACGGCCACCACGGTGGACACGATGGCCAGGCCTGGACGACTGGACGGCCGGCTGGGCTCGCGTCCTCCGAGCAAGGCATACGCAATGACGATGAGCGGGAAGCCTACGTGCCAGAACTCGTAGAGCCAGGCCGTGCTCTGGGGTCCCGCGCCCAGCAGACCGGTCGGCGAGAAGAGGCCGGGAAACGTCAGGGCATGCGCGACGGTCATGAACGCGGTGAAAAGATAGCCGCCGGCAAGGGCCAGGAGCGATCGCGAGCGCAAGAGCGTGAACTGGCCCAGCAGGAGGACGGCAGTGATCAGATCATTGATCACCAGTGCCGCTTCGTAGATCGGGATGAAGGCGAAGACGGGCGCAAGCTGCACCTTGGCGAACGGCGCCAGGGCGAGGAAGATCGCGACGGAGACCAGCACGACCGCCAGGGCCAGCCGGTTCGTGCCGCGTCCGGCGGGCAGCGTCGAAAGGAATACCGGGCGCTCGTCTGTGAACTCGCGCACCATGCCGCCCTCCCGCGAAGTCAAGAGGAAGGTATCACAGCAGGTGCTCGGCCCCCTCCTTCAGGGATTCTTGGCCAGGCAGACGCTGAGCAGGGGAGCCCACGCACTCGCGGTGATGTAGACTCGCTCTGCCTGTTACAAGAGGCGGTCAAGTCACGGGGTATAGGCGGGTAGCTCAGTGGGAGAGCGCGGCTTTCACACGGCCGAGGCCGCAGGTTCGAGCCCTGCCCCGCCTACCACCGTTCCGGGGGTTGCTCAGGGTGCCGGAGATCCGCTCGATCAGCGCCATCACGTTTGCCACGCCCGACATGGCGCGAGCCGTGCGGTTCTATGCGGCACTGGGCTTCTCGATAGCGTATGGGGGCGAGACAGCCACCTTCACCTCGTTCCGGGTCGGGAAGGGACACCTGAACCTCGTGAGGATCGACGATCAGCCGCCTTCATCGGGCGGAACGCGCGTCATCTTCTACGTCGACGATGTCGACGCCATGTATGCGCATGTCCTGGCCCAGGGGTTCACCCCGGAGTCGCCCCCTCGGGATGCATCGTGGGGCGAGCGCTACTTTCACCTGACCGATCCCGACGGCCATGCCCTTTCGTTCGCCCGGCCCTTGCGGGGTGTCGCGGAATGAAACGCGACCACCTCCTGGTCCTGGAACCTTGCCGAGGGCCGCTCACTGCCTCGCGCAGGCCGCGCTCACGATGGCAGGATCGATCGGAGCGGGGGCTGGCGTCCAGGCCGGGGCGATGCCGCGCATGGCCTTCGCGAACTCCTCCGACGCCATGAGGAGGTGGCGAGCCACTTGGCGCAGCAAGGTGACCTGGGCAGGCGGCAGGTGGAACGACGTGGCCATGCCTTCCAGGCAGAGTCGCAGGTCGCGGTCACGGTCATTGACAAGCTTGTCGAAGGCAAGCTCCACGGCGTGAAAGTCCACCTCGGGCGGCGGCGCCGTCGGCATCCTGAACAGCGGACACTGATCCCGGCCGATCTCATTGCAGGCTTTCCAGCTTTGGAAATCATTGGTGAGTCGCTGGAAGTGATCGGCGACGAGCTGCACCGTCTCGAACGAGTAGTTGCCCATGGGGCCCGTCGTCACGAGCCCTAGCACACTGACGATGCCCGGAGCCGATTCAGTCTTGTCCCACGCGGGATCGCGCCCCGTCTTGGCGTTGGCGATGATGACGAGGACGTGTCGGACCTTTCCGCTGTTGATCTTCGTGTAGATGCTCCACGCGCTGTCCTGGCCACTCAGCGCGATGTAGGGACCGCGGAGGCCGATATTGTCCGCGAGGCCGCCGTCGAGCAGATGGATGAAGGGGCGATCCTTGGCATTCTCGCGATAGGACCAGAGGTTACGCGCCAGCTGGACCCGACGCGGCGGGTTGGTGGGCTCGAGCGCATTCTTGAGCCACAGCGGCGGTTCGTATCCCTTGCACTCCTTGTCAGAATAGTTCCGCAGGGTCAGGGGACTCAGGAGGACGGGGAAGGCCGAAGACGCAGCAACGGCCCGTGCGACCTTCACGTCGGAGATGTCGGAGCACAGCAGGTCGAACTGATCCTGCGTGAACTCGAAGCGTGCACCCTCCGTCATGTCGGTGGCGTTGAGAAGCAGGTAGGGCCGCTTCCGTTGCTGCAGCAGCGTCGCGAACGTCGCTCCCTCGAACACGACGTCGTCGTATAGCCCGACCGCGATGTCGATACGGCTAAAGTCGGGCCGGGCCAGCCGTGCCCAATTCCACGGAGCGAGGGCGCGGGCTATCAGCTCCCCCTGGATGTTGCGATAGAGGAAGTTTTCCTCGAACCGCTTGAAGCCAGCCGTGCCGAAGAGCGCGTAGTGAGCGGCCGTGAAGCTGCCGCCGGAGACGGACGAGATGACGTCCACATCCTCGAGGAGCGTTCGCTTCGGCCCCGCCGGGGGCTGATATTCGAGCCCGGCGAGACTCTCGAGCAGTCCGTATGAGAACGCGGCAGCCCGCGTGCCGCCTCCCGAGAAAGCGAGGATAACGAACACGGACTCCTCCGCCTCGTCCGGGCGCACGTTTTGATAACGGTACCCGATCGCCGCGTTGTAGGTTGTCAGGGGGGGATTGATCGGAGCAGCACAGCCGACCAGCGTCCAGAGCACACCGAGGAGCGCGATGCTGCGCGCGGCGCTCACGATCGTCACACGGTCTTCGTGAAGACAACTGCGAATGGCGCGAGCATCGGGACCTCCGGTACATCCACGGTCAGGGCCGCGGGAGCGAAATTCGGCAACCCGCCGAGGCGGAAGGTATGCCATCCGGCGTTCACGAGAAGGGGGCGCAGTCGACTGTCCGCGTCGACATTGTCGCCCTCGCTTCGATTGTCGATGAAGACTTCACGACGTTCAGGGAACTTCACAACGACATAGCTCATGGTCAAGCTCCTTCCAGAATCTCTTCTGCTTCCGCAAGACTCAGCCGACTCCCCGCTCAGAGATCCTTGGCCATGCAGACGCTCAGCGGCGACTTCACGTACTCGCCGAAGGCAGGGATCCGCGAGAAGCCGGCGCGCTCGTAGAGGGCGAGAGCCTCGCCCTGTCGAAGCCCGGTCTCGAGGACCAGGCGCGCGATCCCGAGGGTCCGCGCCTCGGTCTCGAGCGCCGCGAGAACCGCTCGCCCGATGCCGCGTCCGCGCGCGTCCGGGCTGACGTACATTCGCTTGATCTCGCCCGTTCGGGCCTCGATGCGCCGGACCGCCCCGCATCCCACGGGCTTGCCCGAGCTCGAGGCGATCAGGAATGCGCCCTGGCCGTCGGCCACTTCGCCCGGGTCGAGGCGGAAGTGAGTGGCACCCTCTTCGGGATATCGGCGGGAGAGCTCGGCGTTGAGCGCCTCGATGAGGGCGCGCGCCGGGGCCGAAAGGATATCGACTCGCTGGACCAACAGGCCACCCGCGGATGCCTCTTCCCTCATCGCTCTCCTCCCGACTTGGTGCCGTCTTCTCGCTCGTCGCTCACGGTAACACGCCACGCCGGTCGGCGGCACCTCGCTCAACCCCAGAAGTTGCACGCCTCGTGCCGATCTGCCACAATTCGCGGGCGCCATGAGTGACCAGCGTCGAGGAGTGGTGACGGCATGAAGACGATCCGCACGGTGTGCGCGCACGACTGTCCGGATCAGTGCTCGCTGCTCGCGCAGGTGGACGGCGACCGCGTGGTGAAGATCCAGGGCGACCCCGAGCATCCTTTCACGGCGGGCTTCGCCTGCGCCAAGGTCAATCGCGAGCACGAGATGCTCGTCTCCCCCGATCGCATCCTCACCCCGCTGCGACGCACCGGGGCCAAGGGCGAGGGGCGCTTCGCGCCCATCACGTGGGAGCAGGCCCTCGACGAGATCGTCACGCGCTGGCAGGCCATCATCAAGGAGGACGGGCCGCTGGGCATCCTCGGCTATTGCTACAGCGCGCATCAGGGGCAGATCAACCGCGGGCTCATGCTGGGGCTCTTCCACGCCCTCGGCTCCACGCGGCTCCTCGCGGGCACCGTGTGCGATTCGTGCGCCGAGGCGGGCTGGGACGCCGCCTGCGGCAGCGTGGGCGGAGCCGATCCCGAGAGCGTGGAGCAGTCGGATCTCATCGTCGCGTGGGGCGCCGACCTCATGACGACGAACGTCCACATCTGGCCCTTTGTCGAGCGCGCGCGAAGCCGCGGGGCGAAGCTCGTCGTCATCGAGCCGCGCCGGAGCGCGACGGCCGAGCGGGCCGACTGGGATCTGCGCGTCAAGGTGGGGACGGACGCCGCCCTCGCCCTTGGCCTCATGCACGTGCTCGCGCGGGACGGGCTCGCCAACCGCGACTACCTCGCCCGGAAGACGCTCGGCTTCGACAAGGTCGAGCGCGAGGTGTTGCCGCGCTTCTCGCCCGAGCGGGTGGCGGCCATCACCGGCGTCTCCGCGACCGATCTCGTACGATTGGCATATCTCTACGGCAAGGCGCGCGCGCCGTTCATTCGCCTCGGCGAGGGCATGTCGCGCTCGCACCAGGGCGGCCAGGCCATCCGCACCGTCGCCCTCCTCCCGGGCGTGGTCGGGGCCTACGACAAGCCGGGCGGGGGCGCGCTCCTCATGACCGCGCCCACCTTCGGCTTCGACGCCTCGCCCATCCGCAAGCCGTCGGGACCCGCCCAGACGCGCACGGTCAACCACTCGCGGCTCGGCGAGGCGCTGCTGACCATGACGGATCCGCCGCTCCGCGCGCTCTTCGTGGCCGGGAACAATCCCGCCGTCACCTGCCCCGACGCGGCGGCGGTACGCCGCGGGCTCTCGCGCGAGGACCTCTTCACCGTGGTCCACGACCCGCTGCTCTCGGATACCGCGCGCTACGCCGATATCGTGCTGCCCGCCGCCAGCTATCTGGAGAGTGAGGACGTGCTCCGCGGCTACGGCACGTACTATGTCCAGTTCGCCCAGGCAGTGGCGCCGCCGCGGGGCGAGGCCTGGCCGAACCGGCGGCTCGCCCAGGAGCTGGCGCGCCGTCTCGGTCTCCAGGACGCGGTGTTCTCCATGAGCGCCGCGGCCCTGGCGAAGCTCTTCTTCGCGAACGCCACGGGCACGGCGGCGGGCCTCGATCCCGAGGCCGTGCGTCGGAACGGGCCCGTCAAGGTGGCGCCGTCGGGGCCGCAGCGCTTCGCTACACCGTCGGGCAAGCTCGAGTTCTACTCGGAGACGCTGGCGACCCAGGGGCTGCCCGCCCTGCCCGACTGGGCGCCCGACGCCCACGGCGAAGCGCTCGAGCGCCGCTTCCCCTTGAGGCTCCTGACCGCCCCAGGATATTTCCAGAGCCACACCGCGTTCTCGGGCATCGCCGCCCTCAGGAAAAAGCAGGGAGCGCCCGCCTGCGTGCTCCACCCCGAGGAGGCGAAGAAGCGCGGGCTCGAGGACGGCCAGACGGTCGAGCTCCACAACGATGTGGGAGTGGTGCGACTGGTCCTGCGCGTATCCGACGAGGCGCCGCCCGGCGTCGCGTTCGTTCCCGGCCAGCGGCCCGCGGCGGAGGCGGGGGGCACCACCGTCAACATGCTGTGCTCCGACCGCTACAGCGATATGGGCGACGGCGCGACCTATCAGGACACGCGCCTCGACGTCCGCCCCGCGCCCGCGGCTCGCTAGCCCTCCGTCGTCAGCACCACCCTCCCGATCGCCTTCCGGTCGCTCAGGAGACGCATCGCCTCCGCGAAGCGCTCCAGGGGGAACATGGCCGAGACGTGGGGCCTCAGCTTGCCCGCGTCGGCGAGCTTGAACAGCGCCTCGACGGCGGCCTTGCGGAGCGCGGGATTCCGGCGGCCGGCCTCGCCCGCGCGCACACCGACCACGGAGCAGCCCTTGATGAGGACGAGATTGGCCTTCACGGTGGGGAGAGTGCCGCTCGCGAAACCCACCGTGAGCAAGCGACCGCCGAAGGCGATGCAGCGCAGCGACTGCTCGAAGACCGCGCCGCCCACGGGGTCGTAGATGACATCGGCTCCCGCGCCGCCCGTGAGGCGCTTGACGGCCTCCGGGAAGGGCTCGGCCTCGTAGTTGATGCCGTGATCGGCGCCGCGGCTCTTGGCCGCCGCCAGCTTCTCCTCGCTCGAGGCGGTGGCGATGACGGTGGCGCCCAGGATCTTGCCCAGCTCCACGGCGGCCAGCCCCACGCCTCCCGCCGCGCCGTGGACGAGCAGCGTCTCGCCTGGGGCAAGATGCCCGCGCTGGACAAGACCGTGATAGGCGGTATGCGACGCGACGAGGAACGCGGCGCCCTCGGCGAAGCTGAAGTCAGCAGGCAGCGGCTCGAGCTGGCCGGGCTCGACCACCGCTTCGTCGGCGTAGCAGCCGAAGCGCTGGTGGACGATGACGCGATCTCCGGGGCCAAAGCCCCGCGCCTCCGGATCTGACTCGACGACCTCGCCCGCCGCTTCGAATCCCGGCGTGAACGGGCGCTCGGGCTTGAGCTGATACAGTCCCGCCGCCATCAAGACATCAGGAAAATTGACGCCGGCGGCGCGGATCCGGACGCGGATCTGCCCTGATGAGAGCGTCTTCCGCGGTATCTCCTCGACGACCATGAGCTCGGGGGGTCCGAGCTCCCGACACACCACCGCGCGGATCAGAGGATGGCGCCCTCGTGGCGCAAGAGCCACTGCTTGCGCGCGAGCCCGCCCGCATAGCCCGTGAGGGAGCCGTCGCTGCCCACGAGGCGATGGCAGGGGACCACGATGGAGAGGGGATTCTGCGAGTTGGCCAGGCCCACCGCGCGGGAGGCGTTGGGACCGCCGAGCTGTGCGGCCAGCTCACCATAGGTGCGGGTGGAACCGGGAGGAATCGCGCGAAGCGCGGCCCACACGCGGCGCTGGAACTTCGTGCCCCCCGTGTCCACCACGACTTCGTCCAGCGCGGCGTAGTCCTTGGCGAAGTAGGCGAGGAGCTTCTCGCTGACGCCGAGGGGATTGTCCTCGTGCACGAGGGCGAAATCCTCGAAGCGGCGGGAGAGCAGCGTCTTCATGCGCTCGTCGCACTCCGCGAAATCGACGGCGCACAGCGCACCGGGGCGGGTGACGACGACCATGGGTCCGATCTCGGAATCGATGGTGTCGGTGTGGAGCTCGGTGATCGTGGCCCGCGTGAGCATGCTCAGGCCGGCGAATGCGTGAAGGGTAGGCGGGCGAAGCGCTGGCGCTCGACCTCGATCACCAGCACGATGCGCTCGGCGGGATTCTGGCGCATGGGAAACTCCTTGCCCGTGTACTTGCGCGACACGCGGTCCATGATCTTGAAATCCGCGTCCTTCCAGCGCTCGGCCACGCGACCCCGGAGCTGGGCCTCGACGTAGGGATTGTCGAAGGCCACGATGGACATGCCCACCCGGGAGTCCCGACGCGTGTTCTTGGCTTTGAGGGAGTTCTCCCCCGTGCACACGAGGATGCGATCGCCCTCGAGATCGACCCAGACGGGCGCCACCTGGGGCGAGCCGTCGGGCATGAGGGTGGCCAGGTGGGCGAAGTTGGCGCCCCGCACCAGGGCCTTGACGTCGTCCGAGAGCGCGATGCCTTTCACGAGGCGTCGGCCCCGCCGCCCGCGCTTTCCGAGGGCAGGATGACGAACCCGCGCTCGCGCAGGTTCGTGTCCACGTCCGCGTGCTGGCGCCGATCGCTCTGCCGCCGTTCTTCGGCCGCGGCGCCGCGGCTCTGCCGCCGCTCGCTCACGCGCCGATCCATGATGATGCGCACGCGGTCCTGGCCGCTGAACTCGCGCTGGAGATACTCGTAGAGCTGCGGATTGTAGCGCGCCACGATGAAGATCTCGCCGACTTGCATCATCTCCTCCCCACACTTCTTGACCCAGAATGGGACGTCCATCTCGCGGAACAGCGTGAAGGCAGCTACGAGGTGCTCCTCGGAGCGCAGGCGATCGCCCAGGAGTCGGCACGCGCGTCCCCAACCCATGCGCACGTGGGCCACGAGCGGCTGCATCTTGAGCTCCTCGGCGATCCCGAGAGCCTGGCGATAGTGCTCTTCCGCCTGCGCGAGCGACGCGCCGCCCTCGCGGCTCGCCACCTCGCCCAGGAGCCGCCACGCCCAGGCCTGATGCCCGCGCTCCTTGTGCGCGATGGCGAGGTCGAGGGCGTGCCGGGCCGCCTCTCCCGCCCGCGCGGGCTCGCCGGCCGCGAGCAGGCCCTCGGCCTTGTGGAGCGTCCACAGGGCCAGGTAGGCGTTGATGCCGAGCACCTCGCTCAGGTGCACGCCGTCCTCGAGGAGGGGCAGGGCGGAATCGACGTGACCGCGCAGGGCCAGCGTCAAGCCCAGGAGCGAGGAGGGAATGGGCCGCCACACGTCGAGATGCTTCTCGCGACAGGCGTCCAGGCTCGGCTGGAGCAGCTCGCGCGCGCGATCGAGATGCCCACGTCGGAGCCACACGAGCCCGGCCAGCGTGCGCGCGATGGTCTGGCCATACACGTGCCCGGCCGCGTCGGCGGCGCGCATGGCCTGGTCCGCGCAGGCATCCGCGGCGTGGAAATCCCCGAGCTCGGCCAGGGTGAAGGCCAGCCAGCCGCTCGAGGTGACGTACGAGATGGCCGTCTGGGTGCCCGTATCGGTCGCGCGCGTGCGCTCGAGCGCGTCGACATTCTCCCGCAGGATGAATTCCGCGCGCCGGTACTGGCCCTGGGCGTGGCAGCTGTAGCCGAGATAGCCCCGGGCGAGCGCCTGCAATCCCAGGTCCTGCGTGGCGTCCGCGATGCGCAGGCAGCGCTCGCCATAGTCGATGGCCAGGTCCGGCTCGCCCTTCAGGTAGTGGTAGTTGACGAGATAGCTGTAGACCCGCGCCAGCCGCGACTCGTCGCCCAGCTCCGTCCCGAGCTCTTCGGCTTCCTTGGAGAGCTGGAGAACCTCGGGCAGCCGTCCCAGCTGCAGGAGGGGCGGACGCAGCTCGAGCCGGATGTCGATGGCAAGCTCGAGCTTGCTCCGCCCGTCCGGCAGATGCACGAGAATCTGCAGGGCCTGCTCGAGGAGCGCGACGGCTTCCTCGTTGCCCGCGCGCGAGGCGGCCTTGGCCGCGGCCTGGCGGAGATAGGCCACGGCCTTTTCCCAAACCTCTCCGCGGACGGCGTGATGAGCCAGCCGGTCCACGTGCTCGCCCAGGCGCTCGGCCTGCACCCGCTCGAGGGCATCCACCACGCGCGCATGCAAGGTCCGGCGCCGCCCCTGGAGCAACGAGGCGTACGCGACGTCGTGCGTGAGGGCGTGCTTGAACGTGTACTCGAGCGTCGGGAACAGGCTCGTCTCGTAGATGAACTCCGCGGCCTGGAGCCGCATGAGCCCGCCCCTCAGCGTTTCATCCGGCAGCTCGGCGATGGCGAGCAGCGCGAAGGAGACGTCCTTGCCGATGACGGAGGCGGCCTGGAGCAGCCGCTTGTCCTCGGGCTGGAGTCGGTCGATGCGCGCGGCGAGCACGGCCTGCACGGTCGGCGGCATCTGCAGGGTGCCGATGGATTTGGCCATCTTGAACTGGCCCCGCTCGCCCAGGAGCGCCTTGATCTCGACGAGCGATTGCACGCACTCCTCGAGGAAGAAGGGATTGCCCTCCGTTTGCTTGACGAGGAGCTGCTTGAGAGGGGCCAGGGCCGGCTCGGCGCCGAGGAGCGCCCGCAGGAGCTCCTCCGCGCTCTCGGGCTGGAGCGGATCCATGCGGAACTGGGTGTAGTAGCTCTTGCCGCCCCAGCCGTGCGTGTATTCCGGCCGATAGTTCACCATCAACAGGATGCGCGCGGCGGGCAGGCTTTCCACGAGGCTGTCGAGGAAGGCCTGGGTTTCCGAGTCAACCCAGTTGAGGTTCTCGAAGATGACGAGGAGCGGCTGCACCTGGCTCTCGCGCAGGAGGAGTCGCTTGAGGGCGTCGAGGGTCCGCCGGCGGCGCTCGCGCGGATCGGGCTCCTGCCACTCGCCGTCGTCCATGGGCACGTCGAGCAGAGAGAGAAACACGGGGATGGTGGGGCGCAGCGTCTCGTCCAGGGTGAGGAGCTTGCCCGTGACCTTCTCGCGGATGCGCCGGCCATCGTCGTGGTCGCCGATGCCGAAGTACGTCTTCAGCAGGTCACTCACGGGCAGGTACGAGTTCATCTTCCCGTAGGAGACCGGCGAGCTCTCGAGGATGAGCCAGCCGTGCGTGCGGTGCGAGTGGGTGAACTCCCAGAAGAGACGTGACTTGCCGACGCCGGGCTCACCCGCCACCGCCACGAGCTGCCCCTGGCCCGCGTGCGCCTTCTCGAGCGTCTGGCGCAGCCGGACCAGCTCGGCGTCGCGATTGATTTGAGCCGGACTCGCGCCTGGCCGGGGGACGAAACCGGCGCCCAAGATTCGTGTCGTCTCCTGCCCCCACAGGGTGTCTTCGATTTCCTCAATCTTTGGAAGAATTTCGGTCGATTCGGGAGCGGGCTGGGAAAGGATTCTTCCGCCGCTTGCCTCTTGTCCCGTATCACCGCAGGCGCTGACCGGGGTTGATCCAGAACCGCTCATCCGAGCGAACCGCTCGTCCAGCTTACGAAGCCGTTCACTGACAAACGTGACCACGGGCCGTTGTTGCCCTTCGTGAGCGGTCAAAGATTGAAGCACGGTCAATAAGTCGGCCGCATTGGCCGGCCGACGCTTGTAGTACCCAACGCATCGCTGCAAGACTTCCACATGCTTCTTAGGAGTTTGAAACTCGGAGGTTAATTCCTCGGCCCAACCCGGATGAATCTCTCGAGTCACGTCTCCTACCAAGACCTGGTACCAGAGGACGCCGAGGCTGTAAATGTCGTGATGCGGCTGGGGTTGGTCGCCGCGTCGTAACTCGCCGCACATATACATCGAAGTATGGCTGCCGTGCAGCAACCGAGCATGCGTAGCGGCGCTGACGAGCGGAGCACTCTCCCGGCTGCTGATCGGGCAACTCTGGGATGCCATCGCGGCGCTGACGCCGGTGCTGCCGAAGTCAGTGAGTTTCACTTGCAAATCCGAAATCCGAAATCCGAAATCCGAAACATCGACGCCGATTTCTTTTTCGGATTTCGGATTTCGATTTTCGGATTTCTTCAGCATGACATTGGCCGGCTTCAAGTCGCCGTAGACCAGACCTCGCCCATGAACGAAAGCTAAAGCGCCGGCAATCTGAATTACCAAGTGCAGGGCATTTTCAGCGGGAAATCCCGCGCCGGTTTCTTGTCGAACGCGACGAACTTCCGCGCTCAAGTCAGAGCCGGGGCAATATTCATAGACCAGATACGGAATCTGCGTATCCAGGTTATAACCGTATAAACGCGCGACCCCCGGCGACCACCGGCCGAGACCCAGGGTCAATAAACGATTGAGATGCTCGCGCTCATGGGCCAAGCAGCCGACCAGAGCGTTATCCAAGCAGAATTTAACAATTCGTTTCCGCGAAGGATCCGAAGTGCTGGCGACTCGATAGACCACGCCCATCCCACCGCCGCCCAGCTTGTCCACAATACGATAGTGCGAGATGGTCTGCCCGATCATGTCTGTCCGATGATGGAACGCGGCAATGTTAGGCGGGAGATGAGGGCAAAGTCAATTGCAACAAGGCGGGCGTCGGACTTCTGCCGTCGGACCTCGGCGTCAACGGAACTCGGTTGACGACTGTCAGGACTGGCAACTAACTTTAGAACTCATCTTCAATATGGAACCGAATGCCTTCGTCGCCGAGGTTGATCGCCGGATGTCTCTCAGACATTCGTCCGAGCGGGCACACTCCTCGTTCGCGGAAATCCAAAATGATTCACGGGTCTTGCTGGCGGTTACCGAATACGCGCCTCTACCAAAGCGAAAAGACGCGGCGATCTTATAGATTGGATTTGGAGGCGGATGGTTCATCGCGGCGTGCGTGAAGCTCGGTTATACAAATATCTCGGGCGCCGATTTCGGCGTTGCGAACAAAGCGCACGTCCGCGATTGGGCGAAGGGCGCAATCCAGTTACATGAGATTGAACACGACATCGGAGACTTAACTCTAGCCTCTAGGTCACACTGGCTCACGAATTGGGTTCGCCGGGTCCAATTTGCAATCGCTGCTTGATATCTGCGGTTTCGATGACATCACGTTCCACAATCTTCCGCAGAACCGTGTGACTCTCAAACAGCGGCTGGGCAGCCTTCTGCGTCGGCCGCTTCTGGCGCAGAATAAGCTTCGCCATCGCTTGTTCGGAGTAAACCAGGGCGGGCCAATTTGGGCCAGAACTGATCGTGACCGCAAGACGGAAGCCCCTGTTTGACCCAAAATACAAGTAAGAAGTATGTAGGCGCGAGCGGGACGCTCGCGCCTACATTGAATCTTAACCGCCCTGTTTCAGGTCGGTGAGGACTTGCCGCGCGATTTCTTTGAGGGTCTCGAACACGCCGGGGCCTTGGAACGCAATGGCTTCAATCAGAGGCTCGTTTTTGCGCCGCAGTTGTTTGGACAGAGCATCCACTGAGAGAACGTTCGGCAGATCGCGCTTGTTGAGTTGCAGCACGTAGGGAATCTTGTTGAAGTCGTAGCCGTGTTCCCTGAGGTTGGCCATGAGGTTGTCGAGGGCTTCGACATTGGCGTCCATGCGCTCCTGCTGCGAGTCGGCCACGAAGACGATGCCGTCCACGCCGCGCAGAATCAGTTTGCGGCTAGCGTCGTAAAACACCTGGCCGGGAACCGTGTACAAGTGGATGCGAGTCTTGAAGCCGCGGACGGAACCCAAATCTAGCGGCAGGAAATCAAAAAACAGGGTTCGTTCCGTCTCCGTGGCCAGAGAGATCATCTTGCCCTTCTGCTGCTCGGCGGTTTTCTGGTAGATGAACTGAAGATTCGTCGTCTTGCCGCCCAACCCGGCGCCGTAGTAAACGATCTTGCAGTTGATCTCGCGAGCTGCGAAGTTGATGAAACTCAAGACTTCCCTCGAAACCGGTGGTGGCGTCGCCTGGACGCAAACTTATCCCCGGCTAAAATTTGGGCTTGATACTGCTGGTTTTATACCACATGGCCCAGCGTCCACGGCAGGTTACCCAGGTTACTTGTGGAACACTGGCTCCATTTCGGATCAGATAATTCAGGTCGAATTCGAGCC
>Ga0137409_10004194_pt1 | contig 15169 bp, 24 predicted proteins | sample CZODoug1_16funga_FD_122059 | JGI IMG/M metagenome (GOLD analysis project Ga0137409, IMG submission 122059) | Vadose zone soil fungal communities from Angelo Coast Range Reserve, California, USA - CZODoug1_16fungal (Hybrid Assembly) | ecosystem: Environmental > Terrestrial > Soil > Vadose zone... | reverse complement strand
CGATGCGCTGGTTACGCGCGCCGAAGCCGAGGGCGTCGACCTCCGCGCCACCGCGCCGGAAGGTGACGTCCAGCAGCCGTATGTAGAGCTGGCACTCGTCGCCGGGGGCGAGTTCGCCACTCAAAATCTGGTCGCGTAGGGCGTTCGCGATCTCCTGGTACGGAGGGATCCTGCTCACGGATGGCTCCCTGCTTGTTTAAGCAAGTAGCTTAACGTCATCCGTGAAGGCCCAGCCACTCCAGCGGGTGACCGTGACCTCGATCATGGGCCCCTGCGGTACGTCGTCGACGTACTGGGGGTATCGCTCCTGGAGCCGCGCGAGCGGGGTGTGCCAGTCCGTTCCCGCGTCGGCCGTGAGAATGCGGGCGGTGCCGTCGGCGCGCGCCCACCATAGTTGCGACCAGTCGTCGTCGTACAGGTCGGCTAGAAGCGCGACATCCGGGTTCTCCGCGATGTTGCGCAGCCGCTTCAGGTCGGTGGACCGCTTCGGCTTCGAGTCGATGGCGATGTACACCCGATCGCCGTCTACGGCGAACGTCACCGGCACGATGTGCGGACGGCCGTCCGCACCCGCCGTCGCGAGCCGTGCGACGCGCGACGCGGCAAAGCGGCTCTTGGCCTCGCCGGGGTCGAGGTTCATGCGGCGACGGTGTTCTGCGGAGCGCTGGCGACGGCCTGGTCCGCGACCGGCACGGGCACTATCGCCGCGACCCGGCGTCCCCGGCTGGTGATGTACGTGATGTGCCCGTAGACGGCGGTGTCGTTGAGGACGTCCGCGAGCTGCTCGCGCAGCCCCTTGACGCCGATCTCTGCTTGGTTGCCCATGCCGCCATGGTACCTGGTGTACATTCCGGTACGCTTGCTTAAGCAAGTTGCCGGAGGCGAAGGGGGAGCGCGCATGAGCAGGTTCGCCCTCGAGTGGGCGACGGACGGCGACCAGGAAGGCGCGAGCCCCGCCTCCCACTCGGAAGGCGGGGCGGCTTCGTCGCGCGCGGGATCAGTTGCTGGCGTAGCGGGTGACGCTCGTCACCTTGACGGCGGTGGCCCCGTCGCCCGCGCCGATGGCGGCCCCGGACAGCACCGCCTTCTGGTTGGGCGCGAGGTTGTTCGTCGCGGCGAGCCCGTCGCCGACCTTCACCCCGGAGGCGTCGGTGACCTCGAACTCGATGATGTAGTTCGACGTCTTCGCCGAGTGGTTGACGACCGTCACCGGGACGGTGACCGACCCGAACGCGCCCACCGTCATCTTCCCGAGGACGACGTCGCCCATCGCGCCTTTGTCCACGGGCGGGGCCGGCTTCGTGGTGGCAGCCGGGGCCGGGGCGGGGCTGCCCGCGGCTGCGGGGTCCGCCGGGACCGTGACGGTGACGGTGGCCGCCGCCGGGGTGCTCTTGTCGCTGCCTCCGCCGGCCGCCATGCCGACGACCAGGCCCCCGACTCCGGCCGTGATCGCGACCCACAGCGGCGCGGTCCGCTTGTGCTTCACCGGGGGCGGCGGGGACTGCCATGCGGGCGGGGGACCGCCGTAGCCGGACCGCGGCGGCTCACCCGCGCTGTACGTCGCCGGTCGTGGCTGTGGCTGGTCCGGGTCATATCCGCCGCGTGCGTCCATGGTTCCCCCCAAGGGAGTCGTGGGCTGAGCCTGGAAGATTACGCCCCGTGGCCTCGTGATCGCCATTGGTGGTCGTTCGGGGCGGCTGAAGCCTCAGCCGAGCCACTGCACCTCGGTCACCCACACCAGCGCGTCCCGATCCAGGACCAGGCACCACACGAAGCCCGCGCCGAACGCGACGCAGCGGTGCGCCTTGGAACGATCCGGCGGCTCAACCGGCGCGCGGCCGTAGTTCCACGGGTCCAGGCTCATCCCGGCCAGGACGTCGGCGACGGCCATGGCCGCGTCGAGGGGAATCGCGAGCAGTTGCGCCTTCGCGGTGTCGCTGAAGTCGACCGCGTAAGCCACGGTTCAGAGTTTCACATTCAGCTTCTGGCCGTGGCGTTCCTCCCAGGCCGCGAACACCTCGGATGCGGGATGCCTGGGCCGGTCCCCGAGCCCGTTGCGCATGATGTCGTCGGCGTCGGCCAGGATCCGGCGCGCGCCTTCGGGCTCGGTCCAGAACACGGCCCGCGGCCACCACGCCTCGACCAGCTCCGTCAGCGGGTCGAAGCAGTTGCAGCACTTCGCCGCGGACCCGGCCGTCGCCAGCGCCGCCTGGAACTCCTCCCGGACGTCGTCGTCGACGTCGCCGGTGAGGATCCGCACCACGTCGGCGAGGGTCTTCTCCGGGTACCGGGGCTGGGCTGCCTGCTCGATCGGCTGCGCGGTCATGTCTTCAAGCTACCGAACGGGCGGCTTGATCGGCACTGTCCGGGCGGATTTCGCCATCCACCCAAAATCGCGTTCGGATGGGCATCGGGAGCACGCGGAAAGCGGTGCTGACGTGGGACAATAAGCGATAAGAGACCTGAGACGGCAGTCCGAGAAAGCAAGAAAGTCGGCCCCGACAGGGACCGACTCGCAAGCACCAGACGAGTTAGAGCTCGTCCGATCAAAGCTTCCACCCCGCCACGAAGGAGGTTGCTTCAGTTGAAGTACCCCTCAAGCATACCAAACATGGCCCGACCTGCGGGAACATCCGCATGAATTCCGAAGCCATCGACTGGGCGTTCGACCAGGTCGTCGGGAACTCCAAAGACAAGCTCGTACTGATCGCCATCGCCCGGCGCGCCAACAAGTACTGGGCCGCGTTCCCCGGCCGGGCCGAACTCGCGCGCAAATCGGAAGTCGCCGAGGTCAGCATCCCGAAGTGCCTCAAGCGCCTCGAAGACAACGGCTTCTTGATCCGGGTCGCGTTCGCCGCCACCAACGGACAGGACCAGAAGACCGGATACGTACTCGCCGGCTGCGGTCGCCCACTCGGCGAGCTCGACGCCGCTTTTCTGGCTCTCGCGTTCGCCGACCGAAAGCAGCCTGGCGTGCCTCTGGCTGCAAAACCGCAGCACTGGAGCGGTGGGCGCACGGGGGAGGGTCGCCAGCCAGCGACCCTCCCAGGGTCGCCACGCAGCGACCCTGAGGGTCGCCAGCCAGCGACCCCTAGAAGAAAAGAACATACGGAAGATCAAATAGAGCAGGAAGGCACCTTCGGTGAGGCTGCTGTTCCAGCAGCGCATCAGAAAGATCAAATGCAAGCAGCTATCGCTGAGGTCCGCGCCGGGGCGCCGACGCCGAATGGGGGTCATCAAGTCGCAGCAGCGGCAACGATCCCCGTCCAGCGGCAACCGCGGGACCGGCGCAGCCCCATCCAACGGCGCGACGACGACTGGCAGGCGCAGATCGCGTCCGCTGGCTACGGTGCCCTCCAGGACGCCATCGGCGAATACGAAGAGATCGGCGGGAAGCTGTGGAAGTGGGCGCAGGACACCGCCGGCCTCGACATGGGAGTCGTGCCCGGCTTCGAGTGGGAAGGCCGCGAGGAGGAGCAGTATCGCGCCGCCTACCTGTGGCTGCTGAAGAAGCACGCCGGTGACGACGACTGGCTCGGCGTCCTGATGAAACCGCTGGACCCCGACATCGGCGCGCCCGAACCCGACTACCAGTGGATCGGGTACTGCACCACCCCGGCCGGGATGACGGACGAGGACTTCGCCGATCAGATGTGCCAGGCGGTTCGCGGAATGACCGAGGAGCAGTGGGGCCCGCAGGTCGCTGAGATTCGGCAGGCCAGGCCGGGAATCTGGTGGCAGTGCCGCCAGAAGGCGAAGGAGGGTCTTCGGGAGCGAAAGCGGCCGGTAAAGCTGGTGGCGATGAATGTGGTGGCGATCCAATTCGGGATCTTGCACTACCGCGACCAGGGCAACGGCAGGTGGCCGGAGGCGTTCGTACCGCAGTCGATGCGGGCTGCGTCGTTGGCGCGGGGCGAGGCGCCGTCGTGGGCGGCGTAAGGTGCCGAGCTCAGTCTTCGACGTCCTCGCTGCGGTCGTTCTCTTTCGGTGCCAGTCGTCCGACGGAGATGCCCCACCTGTGGACGTCGGCGCTCTCCCAGACCTTGCCCATGGCGAGGTCGGCCGTCGGCGCGGGGAAGTCAGGCCGGTGGACGAGCTGCTGGACGCGCTGGCGGCTGACGCCGAACAGCTTCCCGATCTCGGCGGCCCCGATGAGGTGATGCACGTCAGGGATCATAGGCAACAGACTACTAGTCACTTGACTATGGGGCTAGCGCGGGCGCACACTAGTCGTGTGACTAGTGGATGCTCCGTGAAGGAATACGCGATGACTGCCGACTGGACCCCGCTCGCCGAGGCCGTCGCCGCGCTCGCCGGGGCCTGCGACGGAGCGCGCGCCGACGACGGCCGCGGCTTCAACGCCAGCGACGTGCCCCTCGGCCACTACCTCGCGAAGATCCCCGCCGACCTGTGGGACGACGACCTCGCGACCGCCGCCCACCAGCTCGCCCGCACCTACAAGGCGCAGCTGCTCGCCGCCGGGATCGAGTTCGAGGACCTGCCCGCGCCCGACGAGCCGGAGCGGGAGGTCCGCGACGGAGTCACCGAGCGCCGCCGGGCCGACCGCGAGGCCGCGCGGATCGCCGAGCAGTCGTTCTGCTTCACCGCCACGGACGGCGACCGCCAGGTGATCGTCCTCGGGTTCCCGTACCAGCAGGACATGGTGGAGGAGTCCCGGAACATACCCGGGCGCCGCTTCCGCGACGCCTTCGCGGGCCGGTCGAAGGTCAACACCTACCCGGCCTCCAGCGCCGCCGCAGTGGCCGGGTTCTGCGCCGCCCACGGCGTCCCGGTCGATCCGGCCGTCGAGGATCTGGCCGCGCTCCCGCCGGAGGAGCTTGCGCTGGCCGAGCCGAACGTCACGTTCCTGACCGCCCGCACCCTGGCGATCCGCTTCGACACCTTCCCCGGCCCCGCCGCCCTGGCCGCCGTGAAGGCGCTGCCGGGCCGGGCGTGGGACAAGCCGCGCGGCGTGTGGACCGTCCCGGCCTCCGCGCTGCCGGACGTGGCGTCCGTGGCCGGAGAGATCGGGCTGCGCCTCGCCGACGACGTCGCGGCGCTCGCCGTCCAGGCCGCCGGTCGCGGGCAGTGGAACCTGCGCGCCTCCGTCGCCCTCGTTCCCGAAGGCCCCGCGATCGAGGTTCCCGGCCTGGCCGGGACGTTGAAGCCGCACCAGTGCGCCGGCCTGGAGTTCATCGCCGCGAACCGGCGCGTCCTGATCGGCGACAAGATGGGCCTGGGCAAGTCGCTGCTGTCGCTGGCCGCCGTCGCCGTGGACGGCGCGTGGCCCGCCGTCATCGTCTGCAAGACGTCGCTGCGCCTGAACTGGCAGGCCGAGGTGGCCAGGTTCCTGCCCGGCCGGACCGTGTTCGTGGCCTCCGGGAACGCGCCGCAGCCGGTCCCGGACGGCACGGACGTCGTGGTCATCGGGTTCGACGTCCTCAAGGAGACGCACAGGGCCAAGGTCGTCACCCGACCCGGATGGCTGCCCGCGCTCATCGCCCTGGACCCGAAGGCGCTGATCGTGGACGAGTCGCACTTCGGGAAGGAAGCCGCCGCCGCCCGCTCGCAGGCCATGGAGGCGCTCGGCGTGCACGTCGCCGACGCCGACGGCCTGGTGATGCTGCTGACCGGGACCGCGGTCGTGAACCGCCCGAAGGAGCTGCTGCAACAGCTGAAGATCCTCGGCCGGCTGGCCGACATGGGCGGGGAGTGGCCGTTCCGGTACCGGTACTGCGGGCCGGAGACCAACGAGTGGGGCACCGTGTTCGACGGTGCCTCGAACCTGGTGGAGCTGCACGAGCGGCTGCGCTCGACCGGCGTGTACCTGCGCCGCGGCGACAAGGCGCTGAACCTGCCGGAGCTGACGATCCGCCCCGACTGGCTCGGCGAGGGCGACGTGGACGCCGTGGCGCTGGCCGCGTACCGGGACGCCGAGGCGGACTTCCTGGCCGCCCTGGTCCGGCTCGCCGCCGAGCGGGGCGTGGACCTGTCGGACCCGGAGGCGCGCGCCGAGTTCTGCCGCCGGGCACTGAGCGCCGAGGTGCTGGTGCGCTTGAACGTGCTGCGGCAGCTCGCCGGGCGGCTCAAGACCGCGTCGGTGACGGCCGCCGTCGAGGCGCTGGTGGGCGGCGGCGAGAAGGTCATGGTCGCCGCGCACCACCGGCCGATCGTCGACCACTACGCGAAGACGTTCACCGGCCTGCGGATCCAGGGCAGGCAGTCCACCGAGTCGGTCGAGGCGGACAAGGCCGCGTTCCAGGACGCCCCGGTCGCCGAAGCCCCGGTGATCTCGGTGTCCACGCAGGCCGGCGGCGTCGGCCACACCCTGACCGCCGCGGCGTTCGGCGTGATGGCCGAGGTGCCGTGGACGTGGGCTGAGATCGAGCAGATGGCGGGGCGGCTGCACCGCATCGGCCAGACGCGCCCGGTGGACTTCGCGGTGGCTCTCGCCGAGGGCACGGTCGACAAGTACATGTGGCAGGTCGTCTCGGGCAAGCGCTCGATCACCGCCGCCGTGCTGGACGGGGTCGAGGCGCGGCCGGAGTCGGAGAACGCCGCCGCCGCCGAAGTGATGGACCTGATGCTGGCGAAGACGAACCCCCGGGAAGGGCGAGCATGACCGACAAACTCCCGTACACCCACTGGGCGTACTTCACGGACCGGTCCGCCGCCGAGGCATGCGCCCGAGAACTCGACGACCGCTTCGACTGTCTGATCGCCGTGGACCCGGCCTACCAGGCCCCGGAGTACGTCGACCTGGGGGAGTGGCTCCTGCGCGCGGCCCGCACCGTCAGCCTCGACTGGCCCGGCGGGTGGCACGACGAGATAGCCGAGGTCGTCGAACGACACGGCGGCAACTACGACGGAGGCGAGGCCTGCATGTTCGTGAAGCCGGCGGAAGGGCGGAACGATGCCTAGGCCGCCGACCCGCGACCGCGAGAAGTACGGCCGTGCCGTGCGGCAGCAGCGCGGCGACCACGCCGAACATCAGGCATGGAAGGAAGGCCGGGTGCAGCCGTTCGCGATAACCCAGGCTCTCGACGTTCGGCAGCTCGACGGGCCGTTCGTCGATGAACTGTGCGGCACCAGTGAACCGGCGGTCGACATGTGGGAGGCCGGCCGGCTCTACCCGACCTGGGAGGAGCTGAAGGCCCTGGCCGACCTCACGGACTACCCGGTGGCCCGGTTCACCACCATCGACCACGGGCCCGTCGCCTTCGAGGACACCACGCTGCGGTTTCACCTGAAGCGCGGGGAGGAGCCTCCGCCGCCGCCCGTGCCCTGCTTCGAGCCTGCTGCTATCGAGGCCGCCACCGGTACCACGCGCTGCCCGTACTGCGGACTGTCGTCGCGCCCTGTCGTCTCCATGCACGAGTACCTCGCCCTCAGGCCCAGGAGGAACCGGTGAACGACCCGAACACCCCGACCCCCGACGAGCGCGCGGTCCTCGCCGCGTTCAGCCGCCTGCCCGGCCCGCAGCCGCTGTTCGCGGCGCTGGTCGTGCTGAACCCGCTCCCCGCCGGACGGGCGAGGCTGCGGCTGTTCGCCGCGCGGAACCCGTGGCGGGACCGGAACCGGGAACTGGGCGCGGTCGCGGACGCCCTGGCCGGCTGCGGGCTGCTGACGCTGACGCGTCCCCGGCGCCTGCCGCTGGCGGGCGAGTACGAGATCACCGACGCCGGACTGGCCGCGCTCGCCTCCACGCAGACCTCGACCCCGAACGGAGCATGACCGTGCCCGACCCGAATCAAGAGATCGCGAACCCGCTGCACCACCTCGACGCCGCCCGGCCACTGCGTATCGCCGAGGTCCGCGACACGATCGCCAGAGTTCTCGTTCATGCCATCGCGCCGGACAGCGCACCGCTGAGCGACACGAAGGACGTCGTGATCAGCATCGGCGACAAGGTGTACCCGCTGTCCGCGGTCGCGATCGGCTTCCACGGCGGACGCGTCGTCTTGGAACTCGTCGCGACCGACGTTCCCCCGTGTCACTACTGCGGCCGGGTTGGCAACCACTTCAGGGACGCGCCGTGCAAGGCGTGGGAACAGATGCACCACGGGTCGGAGGTGGCGACATCATGACCGACCAGTCCAAGCCCGCGATCGACACGACCACCGACGAGGCCGCCGCGAACCTCCACGCGTTCCTCGACGGCATCGATGCCGCCAGCTCCCACTTCTGGAACTACACCCACGACGAGCTGCCGCTGTACCCGACCTACGGTGAACTGCCGTCAACCAAAGTCGGCACCGTCCGCGCGGTGCTGGCCGACCGTGACCGGCTGGCCGCGCGCGTCGCCGAGATGGAATTCGACCACATGCTCGCCCGCCGCCAGGCCGTGCTTGAGGTCATGGGCGAACGCGACCACTGGCGTTCGCTCGCCGTGGCGGCCCAGGCCCGCGTCGAGCAGCTGGAGTCCGACCGCGACGAGGACACCCGGGTCTTCGCCCGGTGGACGGGCGCCGCCGACGGCAGCGACGAGGAACGCGCCGCGGCGGCCCTGGCCGTCCGCATCGCCGACCGCGTCACCGACCTCGCCGACCGGACCGCGCCCGTGCCGTGCGTCTGGACGGCGACGATGACTGACGTCCGCACCACCTACCGCGTCGCCGCGAAACGCTGGGCCAAGGGCTGGGAGCTGAACATCGAAGGCGTCGGCGTCACGCAGGCCCGTAGACCGGCCGAGTTCCGGGAGATGGCCCGGGACCTGATCGTCCGCCGTACCGGCGTCCCGTCCGCCGTGATCGCGCTGACATGGGTGCTCGACGGGGCCACGGCCGCGCTGCTGCCCGACGAGCGCGCGCTGCTCGCCGCGCTGGCGTCGCTCGGACCGTGCGGCATGCCGGGCCTGCTGGACGCCTTGCAGGGGCCGCGCCCGGGATCGTCCTCGCACGGAAAGCGCCGCCGGTGGCGCACGCGGTCGGCCGAGCTGTTCAGGGCGTGGATGTTTCTGCGGGACGGCGGTCTGGTCCGCGTCGGCGGAACCGAAGGCAGAACGTATCTGTACGAGATCACCGCCGCCGGGCGGGATGCGCTGGACGGCGCGAGGAAGGGCGACACGCAATGAGCCGCGAAGAGGTGGAGCGTTTCTTGACCGAGGAGGGACGCCGCAAGGTTGCTCAACTCGTCGCGGAGGCACGGCAGGAGGGCGACGACCTCGACGAGCCCGACGTCGTCCACGCCTACCTGTCCACGGCGTGCCAGCACGCCCTGCACGACGCGTGCCGCTACTTCTGCAAGTACTGCCCGGCCCCGTGCTCCTGCGGCTGCCACGAGGGCTCTGACGGCCCGTACCCGGGGTACGACGCGGCGACCGAGGACCGGCTGCGGCAGGCGCTGCGCGACGCGATCACCGCCGCCGGGATCGAGCCGGGACCGCGACAGGCCGAGCTGCTCGTCGACATCGTCACGTCGGTGCTGGCCGGGATCGCGAAGGGGAAGGCGTGAACATCAGATTCGTTTCGGTCGACGAGAACGGCCGCGAGATCGAGGACACCGACGACACGGACATCCGCCTCCATCCGCCCGTTGACGACCTCGACTCCGACACCATCCCGCGCGTCGGCGAACAGATCAACTTCTACAACATCGGCGACGGTGCGACGTGGGACGTCACCGGCGTCGTCTGGATGGTCGGCGCGTACCGCACCGCCGCACCGTATCAGGCTGTCGCCCACGCCTGCGTCATGATCCGCAAGCAGGAGAAGGCGTGACCGAGCCGCTCAGTGATCAGCGGCTGGCCGAGATCCGCGCCGGCTACCCGTTCGGCGACGACCGCCCGTGGCTTGAGGACGACGCCGTCGAAGCGTTCGATGCGGTGCTCGAATTGGTGGACGAGGTCGAGCGCCTGCGCGCGGAGCTGGCGGAACTCGGCGAGCCGAGGGTCGAGTGGACCCTCCGGGGCAACCCGAACGCCCTGCCCGACGAGGCCGCTGCACGCTTCACCGCCAGGTTCCAGCCGAGCGTCATCGTGAACCGGCGGATCTACAGGACGCCGTGGCGACCGGCGGACGGGCGGGAAACGCCGGGCGTTGCGCTGGCCGCCGGGAGTCCCGTCCTCGTGAACGATTGTGCGCCGGCCGCCGTATCACTATCGGATGTAAGTACCGCCACAGCGCCCAGCCACGGACGGGTGAACGACGCCCACGCCCCTGAGCTGCGATCTTCCAGGAATACGGCCACCTGACCGTTACCTTCTATCTATTGGCACCGTCAGACATGGCGCTTACATTGAAGACAACAAGGGGTGGGGGAAGGTGATCAGCATGGCCCGAGTGGTCGACGTCGCGGCGTACATCCTGAAGCAGGCCGGTCCCATGACGGCCATGAAGCTCCAGAAGCTCTGCTACTACAGCAACGGCTACCACATGGCCTGGGAGGGCCGCCTGCTGTTCGATGAGCCGTTCGAGGCGTGGGCCAACGGGCCGGTCGCACCGGACCTGTACCGCCATCACCGCGGCCGGTTCCAGCTCAACGACGGCGACATCCCCGGCGACCCCACAGCGCTCGACGAGGGCGAACGCGAGTCGATCGACGTCGTCCTGGCCAAGCTCGGGCACCTCAGCGGCCACGACCTCTCGCAGATGACCCACAACGAGCCGCCGTGGATACTTGCTCGCGGCCGGGCCGGCGTGGGCGCGCTGGAGCGCAGCACGGAACCGCTGCGCGTCGACGAGATCGCCGAGCACTTCGAGGTGATGGCCGCCGCCGCTGGCGGGTACGACGACTGATGCCCGCCAAGCGGCCCAAGAAGGTCGTCGCCGCCGCGCCGCGCGCAGCGGCCAAGCAGGTCGGCGACCTGCGCGCGCTCCTTCCCGGGCACCGTGACTCCGCGGACAGGCTGTGCTGGCGTTTCGGGCACGCGGACGCCGACGGGCCGTGGAGTCTGGGGAAGCTCACGAAGGCCGAGGTCGACGCGCTCGGCGAGGCCATGGTCAAGTTCGAGTCCATGACCGTGACGGAGCTGTTCAAGGGCTCCCCGGGCAAGGACTACGAGGTCGCCCGGATCCCGAACAAGGACGCGCTGGCGCGCCTGGACGAGATACAGCTGTCGGACATGACGCAGATCTCGTGCCTGCGGATCGGCGGCAAGGGGCGGCTCTACGGTTTCCGGGTCGACAACGTGTTCCACCTGGTGTGGTGGGACCCGGAGCACGAGGTCTGGCCGACGGAGAAGAAGCACACGTAGGCGCCGGGCCCATCCGGCCCGGTCACGGCCGGGGCGGGTCGTCGAAGTCATGGGGCCCGGCGTCCTCGTCGCGGTTGAACCGCTCCGGGTGCTCCAGCCGGTACATCAGCCCGTCGGCGACCGCTTGCAGGCGTCTGATCTCCCGCCGGGGGCGCAGGCGGACGCCGATCGCGGCCCAGAGGCGGTGCGGCTCGTGCCGCCAGATGCGGCGCGGCGACCAGATCTGCCGCCCCGCCAGGTTGTACGCGTACCTTCTAGCAGTCATCGACGCCGATCGCCTTGTCCGGCTTGTTGGGCTCGGTCGAGAACAGCTTCTCACCGTCCGGCCACTGCCCGCTCACGAGGTACTTGATGTGCCAGATCCCCGAGGATGACCCGGGGGTGCGGGCCGTGGAGATCCGCAGCGGGATCGGGATGATGCCGGGGACCCGGCGGGTTTCGATGCCCGCGCCCTCGGCGCCGTCGTGCACGAAGTACATCTGGAAGTAGAAGGTCGCCGGTGAGCCGCCGACACAGGTCAGGTCGATCTCCCCGACGATGCGGTGGCCCTTCTTGTCCACGGTGATGCCCGAGGGGTTGCCGGAGGGGTCGGGGACCTCCTCGTAGCAGGTGGTCGACGGTCCCGCGACCTGGCCGCCGTCCGCCCCCGAGGAGGAGCCGCCCGCGGTGCTCTGGCATCCGCCGAGGGCGAGCGCGAGCGCCGTGGCGATGGGCGCGGTCTTCCTCGTCACGACGGTCGTCCCTTCGATGCTGGTACCGGTCCCGCCTTGGACGCCCGCTCGGCGAGCCACACGGGGTCCGGGTCTGGCCGGTAGCCTTCCGGCCCCTGGAACGGGGTGCCGTCCGCCCGGTCCCGCCAGAACTCGACCGTGCCCGCGCTGTCCGCGACGGTACCGCCGAGGAGGTGCTCGGCGACGGCCTCGAAGTGGTGCGGCTTGGCGCCGGCCACGGACCCGCGCTTCCCGGCGGCGTACTCCAGGGCGAGCGCCGCAAGCTCCACGGCGGACCCGGCGTGGACGGTCATCCGGCTCGACTCGCGCGTGCGGACCGTCACCGGGCACCGCCTTCCGGAGCGACCGGCCGCTGACAGACGGGGCACGGGCGCGATCTTACCGACGTGGCGCCGCAGCCCAGATCTTCGACGCTCGTGAGGGTCCCCCAGTCCAGGCACCTCGCGCAGTCGTAGCCGCGTTTCGGGGTGCCGCCGGCCGCCGACGCCCGGAGTCCGCGGAGGGTCAGGGGCTCCTCCGCGGTCACGGCGCCAGCTCCAGGACCTGCGGGGCGGATGCCGGACGCCCCTCGCGCGCGGTGATCCGGCGGTACATCGGCACCCCGACCCTGACCAGCCGGTACGCGGTGCCGCCGGGTTCGGGGACGGCGAAGTCCAGCATCACCGCGTCTCCGGCGACGCGCCGGTACATCACCGGCAGCCAGCGCCCGCTGTGCCAGACCACCATGTCCGGCTGCACCGACCAGGCCTTGATCCTCCGGACCTCGTCTCCTCCGGCGCTCATGCACGCCCGCTGATAGTCGGCGGACTCCTCGGCGTGCTCCGGCTGCTCGGGCATGGCGCTCCTCGTGGGTGTCTGCGTGCTGGCTCAGCGCTGACGGTAGGGGCGGTGCCGCGTCCTGACCCACACAAAATGTGCGGGTTGATACGCTGAGCGTCCAGGCAGCGTCACCGGCAGTGATCAGGGGGCCAGATGGTCGACCACGCAGGCGTCCGCGTCCGCTACTGGCGCCTGCGCCGGGGCCTGACGCGCCAGACGCTCGCCGGGCGGGTCGGACGCTCCGTGTCCTGGCTGGAGAAGATCGAGGCCGGAGACCGGGACCTGGCCCGGCTGCCGATGCTGGAGAAGGTCGCCGCGGCCCTCGGCGTCACCGTCCAAGCCCTCACCGACCCGGTGGAGGCCGAACGCGCCACCCGCGCCCCGGACGCCGCCGAGGTGGCCGCGATCCGCGGAGCCCTCGGACGGTACGAGGTGATACTCGGCGCGCCGGTCGAAGTCGAGGAGCATCCGCGGCCGGCCGACCTGGCGCGGCGGGTGCGGTTCCTCGACGAGGCGTTCCTCGCCTCCCGGTTCTCATCCATCGGCCGCGACCTGCCCAGGCTGCTGATCCAGACGCAGCGGGCCGTCGAGGAGCACCCGGGCCAGGAGTCCGCGCGGCTGCTGGTGAAGACCTACCGGGTCGCCTCCTCCACCCTGCTGAAGCTCGGCGCCGACGAGACCGCGTGGATGGCCGCGGACCGGGCCGTGCTGGCCGCACAGCGCTCCGGGGACCTCTACTGCCTCGGCCGCGCCACCCGGTCGGCCGCCCGCGCGATGACGTCCCTGGGCCGCACCGACCAGGCGCTCGACGCGCTGCTGGCGATGGCCGCCCGCATGGAACCCGAGATCGGCGCGTCCGCCCCGGAGATCGCCGCCCTGTACGGAATGGTGCTGCTGGCCGCGGAGATCGCCGCCGCCAAGTTCGGCGACGCGCACACCGCCAGGTCGATGCACAACGAGGCGTCCGCGGTGGCTGCGGCCTGGTTCGCAGGGGCGGGGCACGACCCGGAGACCGCGTTCGGCACCGTCAACGTCGCCCTGCACTGGGTGTCGTCGCTGGTTCGCCTCGGCCGGCCCGGCGAGGCCCTGGCCCACGCCCGAGCCGTCGACGCCGCCAGGCTCGGGGCACTGCCCAGGGAGCGCCGCTCCACGTTCATGCTGGACGTCGCCTCGGCGCACCACTGCCTCGGCGACTACGACGGCGCGCTGTCGGCGCTGCTGGCCGCGGACCGGATCGCGCCGGAGGAGGCCAGGTGCCGGCCGGGCAGCAAGGCCCTGATCGCCAGCCTGGTGGCCGACCCGACCCGCAGCCCGAGCCCGGAGCTGCGGGCCCTCGCGCAGCATGCCGGAGTGCCGTCTTGACGAACCGCCGAGTCCTGTACGTCATCGTCTGCGGCGCCGGTGCCGCTGCGCAGGTGGAGCACCTGGTGAAGCCCGCGACGGCGCGCGGTTGGGACGTGTGGGTGGTGCCGACGCCGTCGGCGGTCGCGTTCATCGACGGGCTCTCCCTTCCCGAGCTGACCGGGCACCCGGTGCGGGCCCGGTACCGGCTGCCGGGGGAGGGCGGGAAGCTCCCGGCCGCCGACGCCGCGGTGGTGGCCCCGGCGACGTACAACACGATCAACAAGTGGGCTGCCGGGATCTCCGACACGTTCGCCCTCGGGCTGCTGGCGGAGCTGACGCCGTCCGGGATCCCGATCGCGGTGCTGCCGTTCGTGAACGCCTCCCTCGCCGCGAACCGGGTGTTCGCCCGGTCGGTGGCGGAGCTGCGGGAGTCCGGGGTGACGGTGCTGCTCGGGGAGGGCGGCTTCGTGCCGCATCCGGCCGGAACCGGCGACGGCCGGATCGGCGTCTTCCCGTGGGAGCTGGCGCTGGACGCGGTCGAGGGCGCGCTGACGCTGCGGGGGCGTTAGATGTGACCGGCGTCCGGATCGCCCGGCACGACGGCGACGCGGCGCGGGCGCTCCGGCCCAGCCTCGAAGAGGTCGTCGCGGCGGCGTTCGCCGGACCCCCGTACTTCGAGGACCGGACCGGCGGGTCGCCGGCGCTCTCCCGCTTCGACGCGCAGACGCGGCGGACCGGCTTCGCACTGGTGACCGCCGAGGCCGACGAGGAGCCCGTGGGCCTGGCGTTCGGGTACACGCTCCCGGCCGCCACCGGCTGGTGGGACGACGTCTTGGAGCCGGTCGACGACGACATGCGCAGGGAGGACGGCACGCGCACGTTCGCCGTGTTCGAGCTCGCCGTCGTTCCGTCCTGGCAGCGCCGGGGCGTGGCCGGCGCACTGCACCGGGAGCTGCTGCGCGGCCGGGCCGAGGAGCGCGCCATCCTCAACTGCCGGCCCGACGCCCTGGGGGCGCAGGCCGCCTACGCCGCGTGGGGGTACCGGCGGGTCACCTCGGTCGTGCCGTGGGAGGGCGCGCCG
>Ga0137409_10004193_pt1 | contig 15169 bp, 10 predicted proteins | sample CZODoug1_16funga_FD_122059 | JGI IMG/M metagenome (GOLD analysis project Ga0137409, IMG submission 122059) | Vadose zone soil fungal communities from Angelo Coast Range Reserve, California, USA - CZODoug1_16fungal (Hybrid Assembly) | ecosystem: Environmental > Terrestrial > Soil > Vadose zone... | reverse complement strand
GCGCCGCGCGGGCGACTGCAGGGCGGACACGTCAAGTTTGAAAAGATTACGGTGACGGGCACAGAAAACATTTTGATGGCGGCGGCGCTGGCGGACGGAGAGACCGTACTGGAAAACGCGGCGCGCGAGCCGGAGATTACGGATTTGATCGGGCTGCTCCGAAAAATGGGCGCGAAGATTTCCGGCGATGGAACAGCGACGCTGCGAATTGAGGGCGCGCGAAAGCTTACCGGCGCGGATCACACGGTGATTCCCGACCGAATTGAAGCGGGAACATTTCTGGTGGCCGGCGCAATGACAGGCGGCGACTTGAGTTTGATTAACTGCGACCCGGAACATTTGGGCGCGACGATGGCGTTGCTGCAAAAGACGGGCGCGCTGGTCGAAACGACAGGGCCGCACCGGGTGCGGGTGCGGGCGCCGCGAAAACTTTTTGCGGCGGACGTGACAACGGAAGAATATCCGGGGTTCGCAACAGACATGCAGGCGCAGTACATGGTGCTGGCGACGCAGGCGGAGGGGACCTCCGTTATCAACGAAACAATTTTTGAGAATCGATTTCTGCATGCGAGCGAGATGATGCGGATGGGAGCGCAGATTTCGATTGATGGACATGGCGCGACGGTGAAAGGTCCGGCCGCGCTGTCCGGGACGACGGTGCAGGCTTCCGATTTGCGCGCGAGTGCTGGGCTGGTGCTGGCGGGACTTGTGGCGAGCGGCGAGACGATTGTGGAGCGCGTTTATCACATCGATCGTGGGTACGAGCGGATCGTCGAGAAATTGAAGGCGGTGGGCGCAGTGATTGCGCGGGTACACACACAGGGTTAACACAAAACATTCGCAGCAATTGGGACGCGGTTGCGGCGGTTCAATGTTTCGACGAGATTCTGCTAGACTCGAATACATTATTTTTTGGCGCGGTCCGCGCCGAATTCCACGGAGGATTGGGGATGCCAAACACAGAACTGCTCGACAAATTGGACGCCGCGATTGCGGAGAAGAATTTGTTGAAGCATCCGTTTTATCGGGATTGGCAGGCGGGGAAACTGACGCGGGAATCGCTGCAACTTTATGCGCGGCAATATTACAAACATGTGGAGGCGTTTCCGGGGCATTTGCGTGTGCTGTCGGCGCGGGCGGATGAATCGCTGAAACCGGTGGTGTTGGAGAATCTGGCGGAGGAAGAAAATCCAGAGGGTCCGCATCCGAAACTGTGGCGGGATTTTGCGGAAACGCTGGGCGTGAGCGAAGAGGAAATGACGGCGAGCGATTTCTTGCCCGGGACGAAGCACGTGGTGGAGAAATTCCGAGAGATTTGTGCGGAGCGGAGCGTGGCGGAGGCCGTGGCGGCGCTTTACGCGTATGAGGCGCAAGTGCCAGAAATTGCGACGACGAAGATTGACGGGCTGAAAAAGTTTTACGGGATTACGGAGCCGGCGGGGCTGGCGTATTTTGAAGTTCACGAGGAAGCGGACAAAGAACATCGTGCAGCGTGGCGCGGATGGCTGGAAACGAATGCGAACGGTGAAGAAGCGGAGATTTTGAAATCCGCGAATGAAGCGCTGGATGCATTGTGGGGCGCGCTGAGCGCAGTGCACAGTTCGTGCGAAAGGTCGAGCGAAGGCTGCGCGGCGTAGTTACCTCGAGCAGTCAGCGGCGGCGTCCGACAAGACCCTGCGGAAATAGGCCTCTGCGGAGGAATCATGACTGAAAGCGGATTGGGAAGGGCGGACAAACTCTCGCGACGGGCCCTGCTTCGAACCGTGGGCATCGCGGCGGGAAGTTTGGCGACAGCGCCGGCATTCAATTTGTTCCCAGCTTCCGCTCAGGAGAAGGCGTCCACCGAACTGCCGAATTTCACGGGCCCGGGGGCGAACCCGCATTGGAATTCGGTCGGACCGATCATCAGCGAACCACAGAAAGCGCCGCTGATATTGCTGACGGACAGACCGGTTCAACTGGAAACGCCTCGAAATTATTTTGCGAGCGCGTTTACGCCGAATGAGGCGTTTTACGTGCGATGGCACCTGGACCGCATACCCAATGCGGTGGACTTGAAGAGCTGGCGGTTGCGCATCGAAGGAAATGTTTCGTCTCCGCAAGCGCTTTCGATGGGGGATTTGTTGAGGAAATTCCGGGCGGAGACGATCGCGGCGGTGAATCAGTGTTCTGGCAACAGCCGGAACCGGTTGCAACCGCGCGTGCCGGGAGGCCAATGGGGCAACGGCGCGATGGGAAATGCGCGTTGGACGGGAGTGAAGCTGCGGGATTTGTTGAACGCGGCGGGCATGAAGAGCGGCTCATTACAGGTGCAGCTGCAAGGGTTGGAGCAGGGCGAAGGGCCGGAAGGAATGGGTTCGCGAGCGTTCATGAAGTCTCTGGATTTGGACAATCCGGTGATTGATGAATGCGTTGTGGCGTATGCGATGAATGGCGAGCCGCTACCAATGTTGAACGGTTTTCCGGTGCGGCTGGTGGTGCCGGGATACTTTGCGACGTACTGGATGAAGTGTCTGACGTGGATTCGCGTGCTGGACAAAGCGGATGAGAATTTCTGGATGAAGACGGCGTACCGAATTCCGGACACGCCGCGGGGCACGACAACTCCGGAGGCGGTGAAGGCTGGAGGAGTGAAGACGGTACCGATTGGCCGGCTGCCGGTGCGATCGTTTTTGATTTCGCCGGATGGGGGCGGAAAAATTCCGGCGGGGATGGGTGTGACATTGCGCGGGGTTGCATTCAGCGGATTTAGCCGTATCGCGAAAGTCGAAATTTCCGACGACGATTTGAAGACATGGAAAACGGCGCAGTTGGGCGAGGATTTCGGCGCGTATTCGTTTCGGACCTGGGATCTTCCGTGGACGCCGAAGACTGCGGGGAAATATTCGATCGCAGTGCGCGCGACGGACGAAAAAGGAAATGGCCAACTGGACGAGCCGGTGTGGAATTCCGGGGGATATTTGTGGAACAAGGTTGAGCGGCAGGAGTTTGTGGTTGGGGCGGCGGAGTGAGGAGAGCGCCGATGAAACTTCGAACACTTTGTTTGGGTTTGCTGATTGGGGCGACGGGGATTGGCTGCGTTGCGATAGTGGAGCACCAATTGGGCACTTATTCGGCGCAAAATCTCGGAAAGATTTCGCAACCGGCGAAACATGAATTGGGCGACGACGGGCTGTACGGCGTTGGGGATTATCCGACTTTTGAAGCGGGGCTCGCCGAAGGTGCAGGGCGGGCCGAGACGCAGATTTATTGCAGCAGTTGCCATACGCCACGGTACATCACGATGCAGCCGCCGCTGCCTGCGGCGACGTGGGATGCGGAAGTGCAAAAAATGGTGAAGACATTCGGGGCGACAATACCGGAAGCGGACGCGCAAAAAATTGCGCAGTATCTGCACGAACACTACACGCCGGAAACGCGGAAGTAGCCTGTAGAAAAATATTTGACGGAAAGCAAAGAGGCTCCCGTAAGGGAGCCTCTTTTTATTGAAATTGTTGCAGCCGAGTTATTCGGCTGGGGGAGCGTCGGACGAGCCGGATGCTCCGGCGGCGGCTTGTTGCTTGAGGGCCTGCTTATCGCGAGCTTCCTTGATGAGGGCTTTGCGCGAGAGGCGAACTTTGTTGCCTTCGATGGCAAGCACTTTGACCATTACTTGGTCGCCGAGTTTCAGCTCATCGCGAACGTCGCGGACGCGGTGTTCGGCAATTTCACTGATGTGGAGCAAGCCGTCGGTGCCTGGGAAGAGTTCGACGAAGGCGCCGAATTCCGCAAGGCGAACGACTTTGCCGAGATACGTTTTGCCCATTTCTGCGCTGGCAGTGACATCGCGGACCATTTGCAACGCCGCATCGCCGCCGGAACCGCTGGTGGCAAAGATGTGAACGGTGCCGTCTTCGTGGACGTCAATCTTGACGCCGGTCTGTTCGATGATGGACTTGATTTTCTTGCCGCCCGGACCGATGAGGTCGCGGATCTTGTCGGTCGGGATGCTGAGCTTGAAGAGGCGCGGCGCGTACGCGGAGATTGCGGCGCGCGGTGCGCTAAGCGTGGCGTCCATCGTGTCCAGAATTTCGAGGCGGGCCTTTTTCGCCTGCGCGAGAGCTTCACGCATCATCGGAATGCCGATGCCGGTGACCTTGATGTCCATCTGGAGGGCGGTGATACCGGAGCGTGTGCCGGCGACTTTGAAGTCCATGTCGCCATAATGATCTTCGGCGCCAGCGATGTCGGTGAGGATGGAGTACTTACCAGCATCGCCGACGACAAGGCCCATGGCGATGCCCGCGCAGGGGGACTTGAGCGGAACGCCGGCGTCCATCATGGCGAGAGAACCGCCGCAAACGGTGGCCATCGACGAGGAGCCGTTGGATTCGAGAATGTCGCTGACGAGGCGCATCGCGTATGGAAATTCAGTGTCGGGCGGAAGCAGGCTGGTCAAGGCGCGTTCTGCGAGAGCGCCGTGGCCGATTTCACGACGGCCGGGGCCGCGATTCGGTTTTACTTCTCCGACACTGAAGGACGGAAAATTGTAGTGGAGCATGAAGCGTTTGAAGGTGTCTTGCGCGAAGAGAAGATCGAGTCGCTGATGGTCTTCCTTGGTGCCAAGTGTGAGAGTGGCGAGGGCTTGCGTTTCGCCGCGGGTGAAGAGCGCGGAGCCGTGTACGCGGGGCAGCAAAGTGGTCTCGCAAGTGATTTTGCGAATTGCGTCGAACTTGCGGCCATCGGGACGGCGGCGTGCATTCAGGATTTCGTCGCGGAAGATTTCTTCCTTGAGGCGATCGTAAGCGCGCTTGGTAAGAGTGATTTTCTCTTCGTCCTCTTCGGGAATCGCTTCGACGAGCTTGGCTTTGAGAGCGTCGACGAGGGCGTAGCTTTCCTTCTTGGGATGCTTTTCGGTGTTGAGAGCGTCCTTGAGGTCGGCGGAGATGGTCTTCTTTAGCGTGTTGTAGATCGATTCATCGAAGGGGAATGGCGCAACTTCAACTTTCTTTGGCTTCAATTTCGCGTGAAGTTCCTTGATGGCGCCGATGATTTTCTTGATTTGCGCGTGACCAAATTCGAGGGCTTCGACGACAGTCTCTTCGCTGACTTCGAGCGAACCGGCTTCCACCATCATGATGGCTTGTTCGGACGCGGCGATGACAATGTTCATCGCGCTGGTCTTTTGTTCGGCGACGGTGGGATTGGCGACGAGTTGGCCGTTCAGCAAACCGACGCGAACGGCTGCGATCGGAGTCGTAAAAGGAAGATCGGAGCAATAAGCGGCAGCGGCGGCGCCGGTGACGGCGATAACGTCGGGGTCATTCTCGCTGTCCGCGGAGAGGACCATTGCGTTGATTTGGGTTTCATTGCGCCAGGATTCCGGGAAGAGTGGGCGCATGGGGCGGTCGGTCAAGCGGGAAACGAGAATTTCGCGTTCCGTGGGACGGCCTTCACGCTTGAAGAAGCCGCCGGGAATTTTTCCGGCGGAATAGGTGTACTCGCGATAGTCGACGGTGAGCGGTAAAAAGTCCCGATCGTTCGGTTTGTTCGCCATGACGGCGGTGTTCAACACGACGGTGTCGCCATACTTGGCAACGATGGCACCGTTGGCCTGCTTCGCCATTTTTCCGGTTTCCAGAATGAGCGCCCGGCCGCCGACTTCCACCGACACCTGGTAAGGCGCCGGAATGTGATTATTGTCTGCCATAAATTGTTTCCCCTGGTCCCGCCTCGCGGGACGTTCCCTAACTTGGTCCCAAACTTAAAAGCTCTATCCCCTGGCCCTGACCGCAGGGCAAAGGCCCCAAAAGTACGCCCCAGGCTGAAAGGACAGACAGCCGATGAGGCAATCTCCAGATAGCGTTAACTGTTCACGGAAGATAAGGAAGGAGGCGGTTGAATCGTCAAATCTGCATACCACATACACCAAGAGACAGCCCAGCTTTACCGCAGCCGGTACTCGCACACGGACACAAACCCTGTGCTTTCTATCATTTGGTTGATTGGCTTCAAATACTGCTGTACTGACTTCGAGCAGTTACTTGCGCAGACTAAGGCGATCAACAATCTCGCGGTACCGATCCGGGTCACGCCGGTTGAGATAGTCCAGCAGCCGCCGACGCTTGTTGACCATCATAATCAAGCCTCGGCGAGACGCGTGGTCCTTAACGTGAGACTTGAGATGCGTCGTCAAGTAGTTGATCCTCTCGCTCAGAAGCGCGATCTGCACTTCCGGCGAACCGGTATCCTTCACATGAGTCCGGAACTGTTCGATCAACACGGCTTTCGGTGCGCTCAAGTTCCCTCTCCGTCGTCCCCTGAATTTTTCTTCTTATCTTCGACCCATTCAGAATAACACAACATTTCTTTTTGTGTAAAGTGTCGGCGCGGGTGGCTTTTGACGGAGTTCCAGCTGAAATTCCTAGGTTTCCTGGCGGGTATCCGGTAGATTGTGCGGGCGATTTGCGTGGGCTGACGCATCCAAGCGGCACGGGTGAGGTTTGATTGCAGGCCCGGTGCAATTCCCAAGTGCGTCAAGGACGACAAACGAATGAAAACAAGGTGGATGCGAATAGTAGCGATGGCAGCGGGAATTGCCGTGTCGGCGATTGCGGCGTTCGCCGGACGCGCGGAAGCGCAAGAAAAACCGGATGCACCGATGCCACAGGTCGGCGCGCAACCGCAGCAGGAGAAGAAGACTTCCGTATCCGACCAGATCTTCAAGAAAACGCCGTTAGAACTTTTCCTGGGATTTAAACCGAATCTGGCGCCGTTTGAAATTCCCGACAATGCTCCGCCGATGCGGGCGAGTCAGAAATATGCGTATGCATTTCACGAGGCGGAAGATTTTAAGGCGCATTTGGGAAACGTTCTTCAGGCGGCCTTCCAGCAGGGATTCGATGCCCAGCCGCATTATGGGCAAGGTTGGGGGCCGTATGCGCAGAGATATGGCGCGGCGGAAGCGGATCAGGTGACGTCGTGCTTCTTTATTTACGGCTTCTTTCCGCATTTGCTGAAGACGGACCCGCGGTATTTTCGGAAGAAGCAGGGCTCGGTCTGGTCGAGGATGGGCTATGCGGCTTCGCGAACGCTGATTACGAAGAAAGATTCGGGCGGATTGACTTTCAACACGCCGCAAGTGGCCGGCCAGCTATTCCAGAGTGGGATTTCGACGGCGTACTATCCGCAGCGGGATCGCGACCCGGGACAAGTGTTTCAAAGCTGGGGATTGAGCTTGCTCTTTAACAGCGGGTACAACATCGCCAGCGAGTTTTATCCTGACATTTGGCGGAAAGTATTTCGCCGCAAATGACCGTGATAAGCCTGTCGTTCGAGGCGCACCGAGCGCGTACCAGAACCTTGGTTTGTGAAACCGTCGAACGACATACCTATGCTCGTTTGCACGTTCCTTGATAAAATCAGGCAACAGGGTTATGTAATAGTGAGATACAGGTCCGCCGTGTCTTGCGCTTTACGCGGGTAGAGCCGCAGCTCCCCTGAACGAATTCGCAGCACGATGCGACCAACTTCGGCACTCAAGGAGCCCAGTATGCCGGCAACCGTGACGCAACTCTTCCCAGTCTCCTCTGAAACTCGAGAGGTGTTCCGGACTTCTTTCGACAAGAAAGCCTACCTGCTGCCGCACATGCTGCACGAGCATCCGCTGTTCACTTTGCCTGCATTGAAGAAACTCGCGGACAAGCTGGCGGCCTACAAAAAGCCCAAAGGGTATTTGAAGCTGGCGAATAGTTCGACGAACCTGGATTGGGGAAGCCCGGAATTCTGCAGAGTGATGCACGAGGCGTTTGACGACATTGAATCGAGCCGTTTGCGCTTGAAGCTGAGCAGCATTCACTCGGAGCCCGAATACAAGGAAGTGCTGGACGAATGTACGCGGGAGTTCAGCGAAATTGCGGGAATCGACATTGCGAAGGAATATGAGACATCGGTGGCGACCCTGTTTATCGCTTCGCCGAATGAAGTGACGACGTTTCACGTGGACGGCGAAGCGAATTTCCTGCTGCAGCTCTACGGAACGAAACTCGTGTACATCTTTGATGGCAAGGATCGCGAGTTGCTGAGTTGGCCGGAAATTGAACGCTACTGGCATGGCGACGGGAATATCCATTTGAAAGAAGGATTTGAAAAACGAGCGATGGAGTTTCCGCTGACGCCCGGAATCGGCGTACATAACCCGGTGCATTTCCCGCATTGGGTGAAGAACGGGCCGACGCCTTCGATTGCGCTGAGCCTTGCGTATGGGCCGAAGGATTCGCCGGTGGATGTGCTGCATGCGAATCATTTTTTGCGAAAACTGGGATTGAATCCGACGCCGCCGGGAACGAAGCAGGGGCTAGACAAGGCGAAGCGCGGAATTATTCACGGCGCGCGGTCCTTGCGGCGGGTGCTGAAACCGTCCTGACGAACGCCGCGGCGAGCTTCGCGGCACAATAAAAAACAGAAACCGGGACGCTCTGTTCGCGCGGTAGGCGAATTTGCTCCGCGCAATTCGACTAATCTCGCCTATCTTCTATTCGAATTAAGTCGGTTTGACATAACGGTATGATTCGTATTGAACTAACCACTTCATTCGGATCGTCCGGGTGTATTCATGGAGCTTTGCCAGGGGGTTCTTGCCATGTTATTCAATCGTATCTTGACGTTCGTATTTGCGATTCTTGTATTCGGCTTCAGCTACCAAACGACGCAAGCGCAGACCTCTGCGAGCATTTCGGGGTCTGTAACAGATCCTTCGGGCGCGCCCGTGGCAGGCGCGGAAGTGACCGCAAAAAGTACGGAGACCGGATGGATACGAGTTACCTCCACAGATACGTCGGGGCGCTATTTAATTCTTGCGCTGCCCATCGGAAGCCACGAGATAAGAGTGAGCGCAAAGGGATTTAAGCAAATGGCGCGGACTGGAATACAGCTTGCCGTCGGGCAAGAGGCGCGAGTCGATCTTCAACTCGTTATTCTTGAGCCCGTGGAGACTGTCGAGGTAAAAGGAGACGTTTCCGTCGTAAATACTTCGACGGCGGATATTTCGGGACTGGTCTCGGAAAAACAGATTAAAGATCTACCCTTGAACGGGCGGAGCTTTGACCTGCTGATGCCGCTGAATCCGGGAATCGTAAATTTCACTTCGCAGAAAACAGGCGGAACGGGGATTTCGAATTCGACGACCGCGAACAATTTTGCGGTGAGCGGGAACCGGCCGCAACAGAATTTGTTTTTGCTCAACGGCGTGGAATACACCGGCGCGGCGGAAAACAACATGCAGCCGGGCGGAGCGAGCGGAATGCTGCTTGGCGTGGATGCGGTGCGCGAGTTCAACGTGCAACGCGATTCCTATGGGGCGGAGTTCGGGAAGAAGCCGGGCGGGCAAGTGATTATCGTGACGCAGTCCGGGACCAATCAACTGCACGGAGCACTGTTTGAGTATTTGCGGAACAACGCGCTGGATGCGCCGAACTTTTTCGATAGGGGCGATGCACCGCCGTTCCAAAGGAATCAGTTTGGAGCTTCGCTCGGGGGGCCGCTTCGGAAAGACAAAACGTTTGCATTCGGAAATTACGAAGGGTTTCGCCAGCATTTGCATCAGACTTCAGCGGCCTTTGTGCCTGGCCTCAAGGCCCGTGCCGCCGCCGTTCCGAGTGTTCAACCATTGCTCAACCTCTGGCCGACGCCGACGGCCGCCGACCTCGATTTCCCCGGGGTCTGCACGCCGCCGACGACGCTGCCATCGGATGCCTGCGGGATCGCAGAAGTATTCAGCAGCCCGCTTCAGACGATTCGGGAGGATTTCGGAACGGCGCGAGTCGATCATATTTTTTCGCAGAAGGACACGCTCGGCGCGATTTACACCGTGGACGACGGAAATGACTTTACGGAGACGCCGCTCAATCCGTTCAGCGCGGACGTCTTAACATTGCGCGAGCAGGTATTAAGCCTGGAAGAGACGCACGTCTTTTCCGCTTCCCTGCTGAACAATACGCGATTCGGATTTTCGCGAGCCGGATATTTCTTTTCTGGCGAGCCAACACCGGGAACGCCAGCGGCAAATGTGCCGGGATTTCTGCTGGGGCACCCGGTCGGTGCTGTAGTGGTGGGCGGAAGCGCGGCGTCAAATCCGGCGGCAACGCTGGGTTTGGCGGGAAGCAACAACGGCAGCAACCTTCCCATCGCGCGAGATTTATTTACGTTCGAGGACCGGCTGACGTGGACGCGTGGGCGGCATCAGTGGAGTTTTGGTGTGTGGCTGCAGAAGTTTCAGTCGAACGAAACGATTGCACTGAGTCAGCACGGCCAGGCGACATTCACCAGCCTGCAGACATTTTTGCAGGGTACGGCGTCGAGCTTTTTGTTCGACCCGGCGCCGACGGAGATGAACTGGCGGTCAGTGATGGGCGCGTGGTATGCGGAAGACGTGATTCGTCTAAAGCCGAGCTTGACGCTGTCGCTGGGATTCCGCGATGAGTTCACAACGGGGTGGAACGAAGCGCACGGACGCGCGGCGAATTATTTTTATACGAACGGTGTGATTAATTCGGCTCCGCACATCGGCGGCTCGGAATTTTCGACGAACAACGCAAAGTTCCTACCGCAACCGCGCATCGGAATTGCGTGGAGCCCACTGGGCAGAAAAACGGTGCTCCGAGCTGGATTCGGTATGTACAACGATTTACAGGATGCGCTGGGTTACCGCGCGGACCAAAATGCGCCATTCAATCCAACATACAGCATCCTGAATTTCGCCGTTTCGAATTTCCCGATCGATCCCGCGGCGCCCGTACCGGCAACGGCAAAATTGGTGCCCGGCGGAGTGCAGCCGGACCTGAAGACGCCGACGCTGATTTCGTATTCGTTGCGGGTGGAAAGAGAGCTTTCCCTTCGAACTTCATTGACCATCGGATATATCGGCTCGCATGGCTATCACGAACTGATTGGCGTTGATGCGAATGAACCGTTTCCGGTGATCTGTCCGGCGGCTCCATGTCCGGCGAACTATCCGGCGACGTTTCCAGGCGGTTTGGCGAACACGCCGGTGCCCGCGGGAACATTTTTTGTGCCGACTAGTGTGCGGGCGAATCCGACGATTGCGAATACCTGGACGTGGTTTTCGCGCGGAGACAGTTCGTATCACGCGTTGCAAGTGGATTTGAATCACCGGTTCAGCAGCGGATTTCTGCTGCGCGGCGTTTATACCTTTTCGAAGGCGCTGGATGACGGCGATTCGTTGAACGCGACCACTTCCGGCGGCGGGCCCGCGCTGGCGTCGAACCCGTTTGATTTGCACGCCGATAAAGGGCTGGCGACGTACGACGTGCGCCATATCGCCGCGATCAACGCGACGTACGCGCTCCCGTTCGGGCGTGGACAGAAGTTTGCGAGTGGACTCTCCGGATTTGCCGGCGCATTGGTAAGTGGGTGGGGCGTGAATTCGATCATTACCGCGCAGGGCGGCTTTCCGTTTTCGCCGCAGCTAAGCTACAACCCGTCGAATAACGGGGACACGCGGAATCCGGTCCGCCCATTTGCCAACCCGAATTTTTCCGGGCCCGTAATTCTGGGTACGCCGGACAAGTGGTTTGATCCGGCGGCGTTTCTGGCGCCTTCGAACGCGGCGGCAAACGCCGGCTTTTATGGCAATCTCGGACGGAATACGCTACGCGGGCCCGGCCTTGCAACGTGGGATTTTTCCACGCTGAAAAATACCCGGCTGAGCGAGCGGCTGAATTTGCAATTCCGCGCTGAAGTTTTCAATTTGCTGAACCGAGCGAATTTCAACATGCCGAGCGAAGTGGTGTTCACGCCGTCCGGAGTTTCACCGACGGCGGGCGTGATTACGAGCACAACGACGACATCGCGGCAGGTGCAGTTCGGGCTAAAACTGCTCTGGTGACGGACTGGCGGACGGCGGGACCTTGCGTCACTCAGTACACGACGGTGAAGTTTCCGGCCGCGTCGGCAAAAACCGAGGGCAAACCCCAGACTGCAAGTCCAGGCGCGGTACCCACCGCGCCGAGCGGCTTCCCTGTTGCATCGAACAGCTGCCACGCTACCGACCCGCCTTTGGCCCAACCAGTTTCTTCTGTCCAGGCTAGCAGGACTTCTCCGCGCCGATTGGCCGCAATTGACGGATGCTTACGCAACATCTGTTCGGTCGATGGAAGGGCTACAGGGAAAAGCTCAGCGAGTTTTCCGCCGAGCGGTGAAAAATACACCTGGCCGGCCTTTTCCCATGCGGCAAATGATTTGCCGGCGCCTTCCGTAAAAGACGTAGAACTCATGGGGCATGCGTTCAGCTCCCAGGAATTCACAGTCCGCGCTTGAAACGTTTCACCCTTGTCTTGAGAAGTGAGCAGCGTCATATCGCGATGGATGGACTGCGCGGCGGCACGGAAGAGGATCGACAGCACTCCTTGGGAATCAACAAACGCTCGCATGCCGCAACAACCACAAGCGCCCAACTCAGCTGGAGAAATCGGCGATTCGCGAGAAAACGTTTTACCGTCGTCCGACGAGCGCTCCAGGAAAACGCGGCGATGATCTTCGCCGGGCGTATCTCCCGTGGCATGCCAAACGGCGTACACGTTGCCGTTCCGGTCGGCAGCGACGGAGAGGCCGCCATCGGTTCCCGTAGCGAAATGGACCAGATTGCGCTGAGGTTCGAAAGCGGAGCCTGAATCGTTCAGCCTTGCGAAAAATACGGGCATCGAATCGTCGTGCCCTTCAGTCTTGGTCGCCGGACCGAACCAGATGGCGTAAGCGCGGCCGTTTCTTCCGACGGCAAGTTGCGGCCCGCGTACAGTGCCGATCGCGACAGCGCTTTGTGGGATTGAGTTGACCCGCAGTGGCTGAGAAAACTCCGCCGAGCCAGCGGCGCGCCGAAGGTACTCGATATCGCCGTCCTTCGCGTCACCTTTGAAATAAATCATGTGAACGGTGCCGGTCGCATCGACTACGGTTTGCGGTTGGATGCCAGAGTTCGGCGTTCGCAAAAGTTGAACAGGGGCACCCGGAGCCGGTGGCAGGGCGAGTCGAACGGGAACGGCGAGGGCCAATAGTCCGAAGCAAATGCACGTTGCGCGAAAGAAATACCGCATCGCAGGAGGATACATCACGACAGCGCGGTTTTATCAATGCGGATGGCGTGAGCGCGACGCGCGGCTTGCAATGGGGTGGCGGTGCCTCTACCCTGTTTGCGCACGCTTAGAGCCGCCGGAGCCGCATGTTCGACATCAGACCCGAAGATATCGTCAACGCATTTATCTGGTACGTCGCCTTTCTTTTTTCCACCACCTGCCACGAAGCGGCGCACGCGCTTGCGGCAAAATGGCAGGGAGATGAAACGGCGGCGCGCGGCGGCCAGGTGACGCTGAATCCCGTGCCACACATTCAGCGTGAGCCATGGGGAATGGTTCTGGTGCCGATTGCTTCCGTGCTGATCTCGCACGGCAATTCCCTGTTCGGATGGGCGAGCGCGCCGTTCGATCCGGAATGGGAGTGGAAATTTCCGAAGAAGTCAGCACTGATGGCAATGGCAGGGCCCGCGGCGAATTTCACGCTGATGTTCCTGGCAGTCCTTGGCGTGCAGGTGGGAAAGCATTTTGATGTATTTCGAAATCAAAGCTGGGGCCCCTTCGCGCAGCAAGTGGTGTTGATCATGTTTTCGCTGAACCTGTTGCTGGGACTTTTTAATCTCGTGCCCACGCCGCCGCTTGACGGCAGTGCCGCGATTATGATTTTCATGAGCGATTCAACAGCGCGGCGGTATCTGGATTGGCTGCGCGGTGGGAGTTTTAGACTATTTGGATTAGTGATCGCGCTTTTGGTTTTCCCGCGCGTATACGCGCCGATTCAGGATTTTGTTGTGCGAATGCTCTTGTTGCCACAATTTTTCTGAGAAAATTCTTACTGGCGTGGCTTCCGTTCTGGGAAAGCGGGACGGTGGTCCGCACCATTTCGGAACAGCCGTGTGGCCGGCCGCCCCTTGTTCCACCTAGCTAACGACTCCGAACAGACGCGCGCGAATTCCGGCTTATTTGTTCCAGCACAAGTCTTCCATTTGTCGCAATTTGCGGGCGATAGGCGGGGAACATGGGCATGCCGGTCGGAAGAATTTCGAAGAACAGCCGATGGAAGAAAACGTGCGACGTGGTTCTGTATGGCACACGCAACGACGAAAGCAATAGAAATAGTGTCGCCCAAAGCGACTCTGACTCCCTGCATTTTAGACGATGACCCCGCACAGCTGGAGCTTCTGACCGAGCAGGTGGGGATACTCGGGTACGAAGCGATTCCGACGTCAGATCCGGATGAGGCGCTGCGGCTGATTCGTTCCGGTCGTTGCCGGATGGTCTTCGCGGACGTACACATGCCGGGTATGAACGGCTACGAATTTCTCGATGAAGCGTTGCGGTGCGATCCCGGCGTGCACGTCATCATCATGACCGGTGAGTACACGCTGGACTCCGCGCTGGATGCTATCCGGCGAGGCGCAACGGACTTTTTGCCGAAACCGATCGATCGCGTGCGAATGGCGCGAACACTGGAAGAAGCCGCGGCGTTGTACGACCAGCGCCGCCGCGTGAGGGCCCTTGAGGAACAACTGCTGCGCGACCTCGAATTTCACGGAATTGTCGGGAAGAGCCCGGCGATGCTGGAGGTATTCGACTTCGCGCGGAAAGTGGCGAAGCACTACTCGAATGTGTTGTTGACCGGTCCAACCGGCGCCGGAAAAGAGCTTGTCGCGCGGGCAATTCACCAAATCAGTCCGGTAAGCCAGCAGAAGCTGGCGGTCTGCAATTGTTCGGCGCTGGTAGATACGCTGCTCGAGAGCCAGCTGTTCGGCCACGTTCGCGGCTCCTTTACCGGAGCAACGGACACGCGGCCCGGATTGTTCGAATACGCCAACGGCGGAACCGTGTTTCTGGATGAGGTCGGCGAAACTTCGCTTTCGATGCAGGCGAAGTTGCTGCGCGTGATTCAGAACCGCGAGATACAGCGCGTCGGCTCGGCGGAAGTGCGGCACGTGAACGTGCGATTGATCGCGGCGACGAACCGTGAACTGCGCGCGGAAGTGCTCGCCGGACGTTTTCGCGAGGATTTGTTCTACCGGTTGAATTCAATCCAGATTCGAATCCCGTCGCTGGCGGAACGGCTCGAAGACATTCCCCTGCTCATG